>WNGD01003927.1_pt1 | contig 34963 bp, 19 predicted proteins | sample 5400671 | NCBI WGS metagenome assembly WNGD01 (sample SAMN13153369, study PRJNA577476) | soil metagenome | isolation source: 40 cm soil or saprolite under grassland replicate 2 | place: USA:California | collected 2016-06-15 | reverse complement strand
GCTCAAACGAATCTTCGCCAATCGTCACTGTTGGCTCGCCTTGCGGAGTTACCCACAAGTCAGGGATAGGAATGCCAGCCTGTTGCAGATAGCGCTGAAAATCGTAGCGATGACGTGGATCTTCGCCTATCAGACCCTCTGGACGCTCTCTTAGTACATAACGTTGTCCCTGCACATCGACAAGCAGGCTCAGGTTCCCCATGTGCGTCGTCTCGATTGGTCCAAGATTTTTCCACTCATCGATACCAAAGGCATGCATGACCTCGTTAAGATCCAGCAGATCCCCGGTATCGTCATTGGGCTCTTCCTGTGCCTGTTCGTCAAAAAAATTGTGCATTATGTACTTGCCGCCTGCCCCTTCAAGAAATTCCTGCTCTCCGGGTGCGTCTCAGACTTCCGTCGGTAGATCTGGACGCTTGCCCCATTCGTTCCAGGAGCCATCATAATTGGTCAGATTGGGATATCCCAGCATAGCAAGGCTGAACAGGACAGAGGTCGCGGCAACACCCCCGTTGCAGTAAGCTACGACGTGCTGTTCTGGTGAGACGCCTGCCGCAGAAAATACACGCGCCAGCTCCTCAGTACTGCGGAATGTTCCAGTCGCCGGGTCGATCAGTTCCTCACGCGGAATATTGAGTGCACCAGGGATATGCCCAGGGCGTCCAGGACGACGTACGAGCCGACCCGTATATTGTCCAACATCACGTGCATCAATCAATTGTAGTCCTTGCTGCCCGAGCAACGCCAGCACATCCTCTGCGGTAGCACGTAACTGAGGCTGCACATTGGGCGTAAAAGTAGCTGGCGGGTATGTAGGAATGGCGGTCTCCAATGGACGCTGCTCGCGCTTCCACTTGGGAAAGCCACCATTCAGCACCACCACCTGATCATGCCCATAGTAGTTCAACGCCCACCACAGACGCGTGGCAAACTGAGAAGCTGGATGCGCATCGTAGGCTACCACCAGGTGCTGATCACCGATGCCAAGCTGCTCCAACACTTGCGCAAAACGCTCGGCAGGTGCAATCTGCGCCTCTACCTCATCGTCAGGGTCAACAATGTCGCTGCTCCAGTCGATATACAGTGCGCCTGGAATATGCTCCTGCTCATACTCCTCGCGTGCGCCTACATACTCAGCGTCCTGCACACCGTCGCGTTCAACCGTGCGCACATAGCCTCGCATATCAACGATGCGCAGATGCGGATCATTCAGATGCTCAGCCAACCAGGAGGTTTCTACCAGAAAATTATGACGCTCTATTTGCATACGGGATTCCACCTTTAAATTTTACAAAATAGCCTGTTTTCCATTGAACAGAAATAAATCATTAACGTGGCATCACAACCACCCAGGGCGATTCAAACGTCGCCGCATGACCGTAGTGGCAGGCCTTGCGTCTGCCGGGTGCGTGGACCCAATAGCCCGCTCTGCCCTCTGTCCACGCACCCGGCAGACGCAAGGCCTGCCACTACGGGGACGTTTGAATCGCCCCTACATCGGTGGTTGCGTCCTATTATGAGACAACAATAATTATCAGGAAAACAGCCCGGCGGCGTCAGGATTGTCGGTGCTGACGAAATGAGCTGGCGCGCCAAAGATCGTGCGTGGCGTGACTTTGATGATGCGCATAGATGAATTGGGCGTCTGGGTGGTGACAAAGCGCTGTACTGTCAGGCCGAGCGGGCGGGCCAGTACGAGTGCAGCCGTCGAGGCCAGGATGACGTTGTTGGCGGTACTGTAAGGACGCCGCAACTTAGCGACAGCCATGGCGGAAAGTCCTGTGAGCATACCTGCTACAGCCAGATTGGTACCACAACGCTCATGAACGGCCAGTTCAGGCGAGGTGGTGCGCAGAAGATTGAGCGCTTCCTGGGCAGCGGGAAGAATCGCTTCGGTTGGCAGCTCGCCAAACACGAAGAAGCCTGCCGCGAATGAGATGCCGGAGAGACGCACGTCTGGATACTTCTTTGAGAGCAGCACGATTGTGGCATGCTCAAGCGCGTGGTTTTGCTTGACTGCACCACCCAACAAGAACTGCTGAGCAACCTGCACTGCTGGATTTATGGAACTCATAGTATGATCCTTCCTATTGATAGGAGACTGCGGTATCTACTAGACCGCAGGTGAAAACTATTCACATATGTAATGTACATTACCTACGGGCCGTATGTGATAGTAAAGACAACGACTTCATCTCCAAAGTTGATTACGTCACCATCATTCAATACTACCGGCTGATATATTCTTGTATTGTTGACCAGGGTACCATTGGCGCTTTGCAGGTCTTCCAGGTACCAGCGACCATCTGAGAACCAGAGCCGTGCATGCCGGCGCGAGACGGTGCGCCCTGAGATCACCAGATCATTTCCGTTTGTGCGCCCAATCGTCGTTACGTCCTGGTGGAAGCGGTACGAGCGGCCAGACATTAAACCATTCTGTATGGATAAGCGCGCAAGCACTGGACGACCATTGGGCCCCAGGTAGCGATCAGCACTGGCACGCTTATTTGATAAGTCATCACCACAGGTAGTGCAATACAGGCGCGAACCTGGATTGGCCGCTCCACAACGGAAACAAGGGATCATGACTATAGGCGGTACACTGGCGTATGGCTGCACGTTCGCTGCCACATACTGCTGGTTACTGATCAAACCGCTCTGGCTACCCTGACCTCCTCCATATATATTCGATATCGCTCCCGAAGGCGACCCGTTTGTATCCACGGATGCGATCGATGAAATACCTCCACGCCAGCGCGGCATGACAAGGTTGGAGGCTGCCAGGGCACTGGTTAAGGCATCAACCAGGACATCTGCCGATTGATAGCGGTCCTTTGCTTCCTTGGCCGCCATCTTTAATACGACGCGGGCAATGGGTTCGGGGACACTATTATCGACCGTCATTTTCTCGTACGGGATCGGATCATGCAGATGCTTGACGGTAATGGTCAGCGGACTATCGGCAGTAAAGGGAACCTGGCCTGTCAAACAGTGAAAGAGCACAATACCCAACGAGTAAATGTCGCTGCGACGGTCTACAGGCTGCCCGGTTCCCTGTTCAGGTGACATATATTGCGGTGTACCAATCCCGGTGCCGACGCGGGTGAGATTAGTCGTTGTCTCAAGCAGTTTGGCAATACCAAAGTCCGAGAGTAAAAGATGGCCGTCCTTGCGCACTAGCATATTCGCAGGCTTGACGTCCCGGTGCACAATGCCATTGCGATGGGCACAATCCAGGCCTTCTGTAGCCTGAATGACAAAATCGACGGCTTCCGCTGGTGGCAACGCTCTTTTCAAGCGATCTTTCAGTGTTCCCCCATCAACATATTCCATCACGATATAGGTAATATTCTCCTGCTCACCAAAGTCATGGATCTGCACAATATTGGGATGGGCCAGTTTCGCAACCGAACGAGCCTCCTGGATAAAGCGCTTCACAAAGACAGGATCCTGCGCATGATAGGCTGGTAAAACCTTGATCGCGACATAGCGGTCAAGCGTGCGCTGATATGCCTTAAAGACGGTCGCCATACCACCAGTGCCAATACGTTCGACAATGCGAAACTGACCTAGCTCTTTGCCGACCAACTTCTCCATATCATCGCTGTTGCCCGCCCGGCGAGGATAGTTATTTCCTGGTTGCATAACCCCAACGACTCCCTCTGTTCCTGCCATTCTTTCTTACAAAAATCTGTAGCACAACTCCAGACCTGCAGGCCCGGAATGGTGGTGCATCCCCCAACTTCAATAGCTCCACTTGCATATTTTCGCCTTTGCTCCAGGGGCAGAAACAGGTCATGTTATAGAATAACGATGTTGCCTTTTTGTATCAACCTGAATTATACAGGTATATACGTTTTCTGTCGAGAGATCATCTCTCGTCATCAGGTGCTATTGAAAAGTCGCTCGCGTTGACCCGTAGCGGCATGCCTTGCGTGTGCCGGGTTGCTCGGGAGGACTACCTTGACCCTCAGTGGTATTGCTTGCCACCCACTCGGCACACGCAAGGCATGCCGCTACGGGTCTATCCCTCCAGCAACAATGTCTCCGGATCCTCTGCAAGTTCCTTAATTCTGACCAGGAAGCGCACAGCCTCGTTCCCATCGACGATGCGATGATCGTAGGAGAGCGCAACATACATCATTGGTCGGATGACGACTTGCCCGTTGAGTGCGATCGGTCGCTGCTCAATCTTGTGCATGCCAAGGATACCAACCTGAGGCGCGTTCAAGATAGGAGTCGAGAGCAGCGAACCAAAGACACCTCCATTTGTAATGGTGAAGGTTCCACCTTGAAGTTCTGCCAGCGTGAGTGAGCCCTCGCGCGCACGTTTTGCCAGGTCCGCGATTTCGCGTTCGATCTCGGCAAAACTCTTACGATCGGCCTCACGCAATACCGGGACCACGAGTCCTTCCTCAGCTCCAACGGCGATACCGATGTCGTAGTAATGTTTGATGACCATCTCGTTGCCCTGGATCTCCGCGTTGAGACGCGGAAAAGCCTTGAGAGCGCCGACGACTGCTTTGGCGAAGAAGGACATAAAGCCGAGCGAGACATTATGGCGTTCTTTAAATGAATCCTTGCGCCGCGCACGCACTTCCATGATTGCGCTCATATCGATCTCATTGAAAGTGGTGAGCATAGCGGCGCTATGTTGAGCTTCGACGAGGCGTTGCGCAATCGTCTGACGGCGGCGCGTCAGACGGATACGCTCTTCGCGTCCTGCCTGCACAGGTTGTGCAGCAGGTTGGGCTGTTGGAGCCTCGACTGGTCGCACAGCCTGGACAGGTTGCGTTGGTTGGACCGACTCAAGTGCTGTCGGTTCTACCTCTTGTGTGGGTGACTTTTGCACATTTTGCTCCAGATAATGAATTACGTCTTCCCTGGTCACACGCCCATGCGGACTACTCCCTTTGACCTGGGAGATGTCAACATTGTACTCCGCTGCAAGGTGGCGCGCCAGTGGAGACGGCGGACGCTGCGGTTCAGTAGGAGCATATGGTGAACGTGTCGATCGTGTTGACTGTGCGGATTGCGTCGATTGTACAGGTTGCAGTTGTCCGGTGCGCTGGTCTTGCTTCACGACCTGCGGCGTCCGCTGCAGCCTGGATTCGACGGAAGACACTCTATTTGTCGCGGAGGCACCATTGGAAGATGCTCCCCTGGCAGCACCACTCTCTCCTGTCCTGGCAGTAGTTGCCTCTGGTGCGCTCTCGCCGATGATACCCAGCACTTCTCCGACCGCAACCGTATCGCCAGCTTGCTTGACGACTTTTTGTAATATGCCGTCCTGCTCTGCATTGACCTCCACGTTGACCTTATCAGTCTCCAGTTCTACGAGAGCATCACCTCGCTTCACGGGGTCGCCCTCTTTCTTAAGCCATGAAGCGATGGTTGCGTCAACGATTGACTCACCTAATGTTGGCACACGAATTTCAGCGGACATGTTCTCCTCCGGGTTCTTTCAACGGCAAGCCGGAGGCTTCCGCGATAATATATTCTTGCTCTGCTACATACAGATCCCAGAAGCCAGCGGCAGGGCTTGAACGGTCAGGGCGAGAGATGATCTTCAGCTTTAGTTTATTCTCAATAAGCGGAGTCAAACGGGCAGCCATGTACTTCCAGGCCCCCATATTGTGCGGTTCCTCCTGCACCCAGATGAGTTCCTGAGCACGTGGATAACTGGCCAGCAGCGTTTTCAACTGCCCTGCAGGGAACGGATAGAGTAGTTCCAGGCGCAAGATGGCAGTATCGTCACTCTGCGTGCGGCTCTCATGTGAGAGCAGGTCGATAGCAACCTTTCCTGAACACAGAATAATGCGTTTGATATGCTCTGGATTGGTACGAGCTTTGAGATCGTCGATGATGGGCAGAAAGTGACCCTCCACCAGATCCTGTAAACGAGACGAAGACAATGGATGGCGCAGCAGACTCTTCGGCGTCATCAGCACCAGTGGACGCGGACAACCACGCAGGGTTGCAGCCTGCTGGCATAACAGGTGGAAGTACTGCGCAGCAGTAGAGCAGTTGGCAACACGCCAGTTCTCTTCGGCGGCCAGTTGGAGATAGCGTTCCAGGCGCGCACTCGAGTGTTCAGGTCCCTGGCCCTCATAACCATGCGGGAGCAGCAGCACCAACGATGAATCCTGGCGCCACTTGGCACGACCGGAGGCGATAAATTGATCGATAATTACCTGGGCCACATTAGCAAAATCGCCGAACTGCGCCTCCCACAGTACCAGCGTCTCAGGTGCATGTACGCTATAGCCATATTCAAAACCAAGCACGCCCACCTCGCTGAGTGGACTATTATAGATCGAGAACGACGCCTGAGCCGCAGGTAGATGTTGGAGCGGAATATAGATATCATCCTGACTATGTAGGACTGCATGACGATGGCTAAATGTGCCGCGCTCAGAGTCCTGACCTGTCAGGCGAATAGGGGTGCCAGCAGCCAGAATGGAGGCAAATGCGAGCGCCTCGGCCTGTCCCCAGTCGATACCACCTTCGGGACCAAGCGTATTAGCACGACGTTGTAACGTGCGCGCCAGTTTGGGATTGAGCGAGAAGTCTCGGGGCCAGGCCAGCAACTCCTGGTTGAAAACCGTTAGTTCATCAGCAGAGACTGGCGCGGATGTGGTATCCAGAAAACTATCGCCCTCGCCTATATCACTATCCTGCAGGTCAACAGGATATAAACCATCATCTGCCTCACGTTTGGCCTGCTCCAACACAGCAAAGGCATCTTTCAGCAGCACATCGGCCTCTTCCGGCATAATAATCCCGGCCTCTTCGGCCCGTTGAGCATACAGCTCGCGTACGGTTGGATGCGAGCGGATCGCCTCGTACATGCGTGGTTGTGTAAAGGCAGGCTCGTCACCCTCGTTATGACCCCAGCGTCGGTAGCCTATTAGATCAACAAGAATATCTTTATGGAACTGGTCGCGATAAGCGTGGGCGATCCGTACCGCCGTCAGGCAGGAACGTGGATCGTCCGCGTTGGCGTGGATAATCGGAATGCCAAAACCCTTTGCAAGGTCACTGGCGAAATGGGTCGAGCGGCTATCTTCTGGCAATGTCGTAAAGCCGACCTGGTTGTTCGCGATAATATGAATGGTTCCACCAACCCAGTAGCCACGCAGATGCCACAGGTTCAGAGTCTCAGCCACGACACCCTCACCAGGGAAGGCAGCATCACCATGAATAACGATAGGTAGCGTACTATCAACATCCTGCAAGGGATTACCGACGACCTGCCGAATCTCCTGCGAGGCACGCGTCATCCCTTCAATGACAGGATTGACAAACTCCAGGTGGCTCGGGTTGGGCGAGAGGATGATCTTCATGCTTAGATCGGTATCTTCTAATACATTTTCAGCGCCCAGGTGATACTTGACATCACCGGTCCAGCCGAAGCCAAAGGTATCGGTCAGCGGTGTGCCTTCCTCGTGCCGGGCATGCGCAAACTCGGCCAGGATAGCGCCATAGGACTTCCCCAGCACATGGGCCAGCACATTGAGACGACCACGATGCGCCATACCGATGATAATCTCTCTCGTCTCAGACTCGATGGCACCTTCTATAATCTCATCAAGCATAGGCACCAGGACATCGAGTCCCTCGATTGAGAAGCGCTTCTGACCGGGAAAGACCTGTTGCAGGTAGCGCTCAAAAGCCTCAACCTGGGTCAGACGCTTCAGCAACTTGCGGACCTCGGCAGGAGTTGGCGTCGTATGATACAGGTTCAGACCGACCGCATCACGTAACCAACTGCGCTCGTCGGCGCTCTTCACCTGGTCGAATTCGTAGCTGATCGTACCAGAGTACATCGCCCGCAAGGCATAGATCGCCTCCAGCGCATTTCTGGCACCTTCGGCGGAATGTCCTCCCACCACACTGGGAGGAAGCTGCTCCAGATCCTCATCGGTCAGCCCATGCGCCTCCGCTTGCAGTGCAGGATCTCCCGGCGGCTCACTACCGAGCGGATCTAGTTGAGCTCCCAGATGCCCACGCTCACGGATAGCATGTGCAAGGGCAGAGGCAGCTACCACGCGTTCAACCTGCTCCTGGATCTGTCCCTCAGATAACGGTCGCGCCTGGACCTGTGTTGGCTCACGCACCGACTGAATAGATAATTGCGACTGCGCCGGATGTGCATACCCATCAGGTGACCACGCATCAAAAATGGCACGGGTAGCTGCATCAACCGATGCAGGGTCCTGTTTATAGCGTTCATACAGATCGAGCACGTACCCTGCGTTGGGTCCATAAAATGTTTCTAAATCGTACATAGTGTTCCTTTATGTAGTTGGTTCGTAATGGCAAAGCTATATGCAGTAAAAATCGGTGAAACACACAATTTTCTCGCGTCCTGGCTCCCATTTACCAGGAATCAGTCTCTTATTTATACGAAAACTTCATATTAAATTTCAATTCACAAATGAATAGTTAACAGTTTGAATTTCTCAGGGCAAGCATTCTTAATGTATATATACCACTCCACCCACTTATAGGGATTCCCTCTTGCTCAAAAAGCTCCTGTTAAATTATATCATAAGACAGTCGCACCGATTAGGAGAACTTATTATTGTCAAGACTCTTTTGGAAACTAAAAAACGCTGTTCCGAATTCATCGGTGAAAAGCACAGTTACCAACGTTTATAGATATGGCAGTGAATATAAGGATCAATTTGAGTTCTGTTTTTATCTCTAAACATTGCATTCTAATAAAGAAGAAGCTTTAATATGAAATGTGGCTCGTGTGGATCTCAACTTCCTGAGGGAGCTGCTTACTGTCCTGAATGTGGTGCAGTTACTGCCTACAACGTTTCCGGCTCTGGAGCCTCGCCTGATGACCGAACAGTTCTTTCACCTCCCTCTAATAGTTCAGCGCCCTATGGGATAATAGCGCAAGATCCCTATACCCCACCCAATCCTTACGAGATGCCACTACAAGCGCCTCCCCCGCCCTCATCCAGACATGCTTCAGTTCGTCTAGCAGCCCTGCTAGTTGGATCGATAGCGTTTCTTCTCATAGGGAGTGGCGTCATCTATTACACAGCCATATTCAGACCGAATCAGCTCCATGCTCAAGCTACAGCGACCATTCAAGCACAGCAGAAAACTGCCACTGCTTTTGACAGCACACCCCAGGGGATCTATGATAGCGCCACGCGCGGAAGTCCAGTCCTTGACGACCCATTGAGTCAGAATGGCACCAACAATTGGGATAAGAGCCGGACGACAACGTATAGTTGTGCATTTGTAAGAGGAAGCTATCACGCCAGCCTCCAACTGCAAGGGAATTTTACAGAATGTCTTGCCTATGCAACCAACTTCGCCAATTTTGCCTTCCAGGTACAGATGATGATCCTCAAAGGAGATGGCGGAGGCATTCTCTTCCGCTTCAATAGTGCGAACTCCAGCGGATACAGTTTCACTATTGGCCCAGACGGATCATATGCTCTTTCCCTGTGGAAGGGTAGCACAAGCCAGAATTTGCGGAGTGGATCTTCTTCAGCCATCAAAACTGGCCTCAATCAAACCAATCTGCTGACAGTTGTGGCAAATGGAAGTCACATCTCTCTTTATATAAATAAACAGTTCGTGACGAGTGTGAGTGAGAGTACTTTGAACTCCGGGCAGATTGGAGTGCAAGCCACTGAGAACACGCTTCCCACGGAAGTATCCTTTCAGCACGCACAGGTATGGCAAGAGTAAACAAAGACATCTCTGGATAATTTTTCAGCGCCGTGACCAGGGCGGTCTCATCTCACTACACATAAACTTCGAAGGCGATTGTAAGAATAGCTCTGCTCTCTGAATATTGTGGCTTGCCAGAAACGGCGTTGTCTGGTATTATAAAGACACAGCAAGAGGTTCTTTGCAAAGAGCCTCAGTTTAGATACTATGGCTATGATGGAGCCAGTACGCGGCTGATACCTGTTACAGAGAGTCCGGAATGGGTGGAACCGGGCACAGGCAGTATGCAGAAGATCACTCCAGAGCCGCCAGCCGAAATAGTTTATAATGAAGTAGGCCTGGCCGGAACCTTCCCGTTACCATGAAGGCTCGTACCTCTGGCAGCAGACACGCCAGGAAGTAACTTTTGCCTGTTACGCGTTCACACAATGGTAACAGATACTCGTATACATATTCCTGCCGGGCGGGCGTTGCGGACTACGTAGCATAAAGTGAGCTTTGGCATTATTACAAAGACATATGCCGGGCTAATCAGGGTGGTACCACGGGAAGCGCCTCTCGTCCCTCGGCTGGACGAGAGGCTTTTTTATTGGATTCACTAGTTCAAGAGGAGCCACAGGCGATGAAGACGAAGCTGCTCTATCATATAAACAGCTTTACTTACGAATGCACGGCGAAGGTCGTTGCGGTTGAAGGCGATGAGGTTGCATTGGATGCGACTGTCTTCTATCCCGGCGGCGGTGGCCAGATGGCTGATCGCGGCACAATTTCGTGGGATAATCAGCAGGAGCAGGCCACGGTTATCGCCATGAATAAGCGTGGCGATGTGATCTGGCATACGCTCGATTGCACGCCGCCATCGGTCGGAACGGAGGTCGTTGGGACTATTGATTGGGATTTTCGTTATCAAATGATGCGCACACATACCGCTTTACACCTTCTCTGTGGCATCATCTGGAAGGAGTTCGGCGTGCAGGTAACAGGGGGACAGATGTACCCGGATCACGCACGCATGGATTTCGCAATGGAAAATTTGAATCGAGAGCGCATTGCCTATATAGAACAAAAAGTGAATGAAGCCGTTGAAGCCGACTACCCGCTACGCGTCTACACGCTGCCACGTGAGAAGGCGTTTGCTATCCCGGATCTGGTGCGCACCAAGGTAAACCTGCTGCCACCAGAGATCGAAGAGGTACGTATTGTAGAGATCGTCGGGCTGGATCTACAGGCAGATGGTGGCACGCATGTCAACCACACGAAAGAAGTGGGCGGCATCGAGATCGCCAGGACAGAGAATAAGGGTAGGATCAATAAGCGTTTGCATATTGTATTAAAAGGATAAAGCCTGACTTTTAAGGAGAACGACGCAGTGTCTGTTAAATCAACCGTCTTCCAGCCAGTCGTCGCGGCAGACCGCGTAGACTATCCGGCGCTGGAACGAGCCATCCAGAAATGGTGGGACGACAATACTGTCCGCCAGCAATACCTGAAACGCAATGAGCACAGCCATAAGCAATACTCGTTTCTGGATGGTCCTATTACTTCAAATAATCCTATGGGCGTCCACCATGCGTGGGGGCGCACCTATAAGGATCTATACCAGCGTTTCAAGACAATGCAGGGCTATAAGCAGCGCTACCAGAATGGCTTTGACTGCCAGGGCCTGTGGGTCGAGGTCAACGTCGAGCAGGATCTGGGCCTGAAAACCAAGCGCGATATCGAAGAATATGGTATCGCCGAATTTGTTGAACGCTGTAAAGAGCGCGTCTTCACCTATGCCCGCCGTATAACAGAACAGTCGATTCGCCTGGGCTACTGGATGGACTGGGGCAACGATTACTATACGCTCTCAGACGAGAACAACTATACCATCTGGACATTTCTAAAAAAGTGCAATGAGCGCGGACTGATCTATAAAGGGCATGACGTGATGCCCTGGTGCTCACGCTGCGCCACAGGCATCTCGAATATGGAGATCGAGTCCGAAGGCTACAAAGAGACAACGCACCTGAGCCTGTACGTGCGCTTCCCACTGGTAGGTCGCCCCGGCGAATACCTGCTGGTATGGACCACAACACCCTGGACGCTGGCAGCCAACGTTGCGGCAGCGGTGCATCCAGAGATGGCCTACGTCAGAGTTGAGCAGGACGGCGAATTCTACTACCTCGCCGAGACGCTGCTGCCTGTCCTTAAAGCTCTCAAGGGACGCGATAAGGGCGATTATCGTGTGACGGAGACCCTCAAGGGTATCGAGATGATCGGCTGGAGCTATCGCGGTCCATTCGACGAGCTACCTGCCGAGCAAGGTGTGAAGCATATCGTGATACCGTGGAAGGATGTCACAGCGACGGAAGGGACCGGTATCGTACATATCGCTCCCGGCTGTGGACGTGAAGACTTCGGCCTCTCTAAAGAATTCGGGCTGGACGTAGTGGCACCCGTTGACGAGTTCGGCGTCTACCTGCCCGGCTATGACTGGTTGACAGGACAGAATGCCGCCGAAGTTGGTCAGCAGATCGCGGAGAACCTGACGCAGAAAGGTCTGCTTTACCGTCCGCAGAACTACAAGCACCGCTATCCAACCTGCTGGCGCTGTAAGACCGAGCTGATCTTCAGACTGGTCGATGAGTGGTTCATCTCCATGGAGCAACTGCGCTACGAGATCATGGAGATCGTGAAGCAGATCACCTGGATCCCGTCCTTTGGCCTGGAGCGCGAACTGGACTGGCTGCGCAACATGGACGACTGGATGATCTCCAAGAAGCGCTACTGGGGTCTGGCGCTGCCGATCTTCGATTGTCCGCAGTGTGGTACCTTCGAAGTTATCGGCAGTAAAGAGGAACTGAAAGAGCGCGCCGTTTCAGGTTGGGAAGAGTTCGAGGGTCATACACCGCACCGTCCGTGGGTTGATGCTGTCAAGGTCCAATGTAAAGAGTGTGGAGCGGAGGTCTCACGCATCAAAGATGTCGGCAATCCCTGGCTGGATGCCGGTATTGTGCCCTATTCGACGCTGCACTATCGCACGAATCCTGCATACTGGCAGCAATGGTTCCCGGCGGACTTCGTGACCGAGTCGTTTCCAGGCCAGTTTAAAAACTGGTTCTATTCGATGCTGGTCATGAGCACTGTGATGGAGAATAAGCAGCCGTTCAAAACGCTCTTCGGCTATGCACTACTGATGGGCGAAGATGGCACGCCCATGCATAAATCGAAGGGCAACCAGGTTGTCTTCGATGATGCAGCCGAGCGCATTGGCTCCGATACCATGCGCTGGCTCTATACCAACCATGTTCCCGAACAGAATCTGAACTTCCCGCGTATCCCTTCGGAAGAGGATATGCAGAAGTCAGCCGAGACAGGCATGCCCGTACGCCTGAGCGAGAAGTGGATGTTGACGCGCCGGACATTGGACAAGATCTGGAACGTCTACTGGTTCTTTGTGACCTATGCCAATATCGACGAGTTCGATCCAACGCAGCATCACCTGCCAGCCGAACGGCGTAGCGAACTGGATCGCTGGATTCTCTCCGAGTTGCAGCAGATGATCCGCGATGTTACCAATGGCCTGGAGCACTACGATACGGTAAAACCATCGCAGACCATCCAGGAGTTCCTGGACGATCTGTCCAACTGGTACCTGCGACGCAGCCGCGAACGCATCTGGAAATCGCAGCTCGACGAAGACAAGCTGGGTGCGTACCTGACACTCTACGAGTGCCTGACAACGTTAATCACCTTGCTTGCACCCTTCATGCCATTTATGACTGAAGAGTTGTACCAGAACTTGATACGCGGTGTAGATCAGCATCCGTGTACCGAGCAAGGCCGAGGAGGAGGCGATACTGCGACTCAAAGAGCAGGTGCTTGAGGAACTGAACATCAAAGACCTGGAGTTGCTGGAAGAGGACAGCGATATGCTGGCCTACACTTTGAAGCCACAGGTCAAAGTACTGGGACCCAAATATGGATCACTCGTGCAGAAAATCCTGGCTTTCTTCAAAAGTCTTGATGCTCACGGTGCTCAACAGGCAGCGCGACAGCTCAACGAGACAGGCGTCCTGAAGTTCCTCATCGGGGAGCAGGAAGTCGATCTGACACGTGAAGAGGTCGAAGTAAGTGCAACGGCACGTCCCGGCTACGTAACCGCGGAAGAGCGCGGCTATATCGCTGTCCTGGAGACAACGATCACGCCCGAACTACGCGAAGAGGGCCTGGTACGAGACCTGACCCACTTTGTGCAGGATATGCGCAAAAAGGCCGGACTCAACATCGAGGATCACATCGGCCTGGCGCTCTACACTGATGTCGAGCTGGCAAACATCCTGACCGGCTACATGCATGAGATCCGCCAGGAAACGCTCGCCGACAATCTGCTCGTCTCGATCAGTCAGCGTGACTATCCTTCATTCAACCAGATGTATCGCGAGACCATCTCGCCTACCTCGTTGAAGAAGTTGGAGAACTACACCATCGAAGTCGTGCTTGGTAAAATGTAGAAGTCTGTCCTTAGGGGTGGAGGTTATCACCCCTATGGGTTATTTTCGGATCGCTCCAGACGGTCAACCAGGAGACTCGCGGAGAGTAAAGCATGCTCACGCTGTATCTCCGGTAATGTAGAATAGCGCAACGTATCGAGGGCAATATACAATAACGCAATATAGTACTCACCCAGACGATCATTTGCACTGAGCTCAACCAGACGATGCGCTATCGTACGCAGATGGACAACCGTCGCGTACGCCTTTTCCAGCGCCCTGTTCTGTGTTGAAAAAAGCGTCATCAATTGCTCTACCTGGCTGAAACGGTCAATGCTGTAGAGGGCATCCTCCATCGTAAGACGCTCGTCTAACGTCGCCTCCTCTGAAGTAAGCAGTTGAAAACGCACAACAGCGTCAAGTGTCGCGATATCACGCAAGATGTGCCCAGGACCCGTACTCTGGAAGTCGATCAACCAGCAGTTCCTGTTCTCATCGACGAGAATATTGTCGGGATTGAAGTCTCCATGCGTGAAACATTCATAGGTGGTACGTATGAACGGCTCCTGCTCTGTTGAGCGCAGAGGATTGGTAAAGTTGCGTACGCTATTTAAGCGCACGAAAAAGAGTCGCTCTCTCCCCTGCACGGATTTCAACTGCGTAACAGCCTGCTCAAGCTCCCTCTGAGTATAGCCCAGCAAGCGCTGATAGTTATGTGTCAGGTTGTAAGGACGCAAGAAGCCAGGGTTGGCATACCACTGACCGCATGTCTGTAGAAAGAGCCGATCGATTACCTCCTTGATGGCAGGCTCATCAGCACGCTGATAGAAATCTCCCAGCCTCTCGACATGCTCACTGGTCGCGCCAAGCTGCGAATAGATTATGCCACCAAGGTGAGGAGTACACCGCATGCCAAGCACCGTAGTACTCCGACCACCACCAACGAAAGGTGCAACGAACGTCTCGAAGTTCCGATGTTCTTGCAGTATGGCCTGCACGTTGCCAAACTTCACCACCCACGGATGCCCGCTACCAGCCGAGGCATAGAAAGGCAACACGCGCAGAACCCTGGAACCACTATGACCAGGAATGAATGGTTTCACCACAATACACTGAGCATTTGAGAAGAGGCGACAGAGCAGGTCGTCCAGTTCAACAGCCATGCGCTTTCTGAAGGCAGCGCCTTGTTTCCCGGCATTGCCATTCCCTTCCGGATGAGGAATCACCTGCTCGGGTCCGGCCACTTGCTCCCACTGAATCTCAAGCGAGAGGTTGATCTCCATCTCTTGTTCAAACACCTGCCGCACATTGTCAAGAAAGGAGGGATTATTCAGGTGGTCCTTGGAAACAAAATCAGCGACATCGTAATCCTTAAAGGCGGTACGCATCTGCTCCTGTGTTCCGTATGCAGACAGCATGATCACCTTGACTGTATCGTTCCAATGACGTTCTTTCAGCCTGGTAAGCATCTCAATGCCATCGACGTTCGTATGATCGGCATCATTCATACGAATGTCAAGCACCAGGACATGAAAGAGTTCCTCCTCCAGGCGTTTGAGAGCCTGATCTGCAGTGGGAGCGGAGTCAGCATAGAAACCATTGCGGTTCAAGATGTTAACCAACTGCTCCTGCCATTTTTGCAGATCGTCCACAATCAACACTCGTGGCATTCGATTCATTGTATCTCCTCTCGTTGTTTTCATTGCAACTATGGCGAGACTTCACTCCAATATTCATCCTCACTCTCTATCCTGGGAAGGAATAATGTAAAAGTGGCACCTCGCCCTGGTTCGCTTCTCACATCCAACACACCATGGTTGCGCAACGCATTCTGGCGAGCGCTCCACAACCCGAAACCTGAACTTCCTTTGGAGGAGAAGAACAGCTCGAAGACCTTCGATTTCTGCGGTTCGGGAATGCCGGGACCATTATCAGCTACCTCCAGGACAACGGAACGACCATCATTGCGAGCACGCAACAGAATATGTCCGCCCGCAGGCATGGCATCGATCGCGTTATTGACGAGATTGTATAAGATGTCCAGAACCAGGCGACGAATCACACGGACGCGCCCGATACCAGGCTCAACCTCCACCGACAATGTAATGGAGGGCAGCAAGGGCAGTTGTTTGCGGATCTCTTTGAACAAACTTTGTGGAGAAACCAGGGCAAATGGCTCGTTGACCTTGCCAGGATCTTTCAAGTTTGCCAGATCATGTTTGAGACTACTACTGAGCGTGAGGACCGGGCGCACATCCTGCACAATATTGTCCAGCATTTTGGAGACCTCCGAATTATTCACGTGCAGCATATCGAGTTCTGCCCGAATGGTATCAACATATGACTCAACCAACCCCAGTCCATTACCAAGACGATGTGTCAGTTCATAGGCCGATTGACCAATAGTGCTCATCACCTCTGCCGCAAAGGCACGCCGCTCAAATTCCTGACGTTCCTGCACCGTTTCTATGCGATAGATAGTACTTGCCAGTTGCTGTGCCAACCCTTCAAAGAAGGGGATATCCGCATCACGGAAGTAACTTATGGCTTCACTGGCAAGAATGAGTACTCCATAGTCCCGATCGTTGAACTGGATGGGCGTAATCACAGCAGATTGGATAGGAGAATGAATGGGCAGGCGAAGAAGCAATCCAGCGGGCGGACGATGCGTATCATCAATGCGGAGCGTTCTCCGTTCACGCAGGGCGACTCCTGGTGCGTATTCATTAAGATTGATGCGCGGCAAGACATCGTGTGCGTGACCCTGCGACGCCTGTTTGACCACCAGTTCCTGTGTCTCTTCTTCGAGAATGCGAAGGATCACCAGGCTCTTGCTGTGCTCCTCGGCAAAGTTGACAATCGTCTCATAGGCACGATCCAGTTGCTCTCTCTCTCCGATGTTGCTGAGCTCCTTGCCAGCCCTGTAGAGCAGCGAAAAACGGGTCGCATCTCTTTCGGCCTTCTCAAAGAGCTCATTGTTCTGCAAGGCGATTACCGCCAGGTCAGCCAGGCCCTTCATGAGGCGCTCGTCCCGCTGGTTATACTTGCCAGGAATTGGACTCTCGATATTGATGACCCCACGCAGGACGCCGCCATTGGCCAGCATCGGCACGACCAGTTCAGAACGTGTACCCGCAACGAACTCTACATACAGGTTCTTCCAGAGTGACTGCTCAGGGTCGACATTGAGCAGCGTTTTTGTGCGAGCAGCATATCCAACCAGCCCCTGATCCACCTTCATGGTTTTCCACCGTTGCGAATGCGGAAGGCCACTTTCTGCTACACAAAATAGCGTATTGGCACTCTGGTCATGCAGCATTAACACACCATTCGCAGAACCTGTTAACAGCAACGCCTTCTCTATAATGAGATCGAAGATGCGCAGATGATTGAGCTGGCTGACAATCTCTTTGCTGATATCATTGAGCGTCTGCCCTTCGTCGGCCAGCCGCTTTTCTCGCTCGTAAACCTGGGCATTCTTGACTGCGATCACCACCTGCCCGGCAAGTGTGAGCAGGAAGTTCTGATCTTCCTGCAGAAAGGCTCCTTCGCGTGCGCTCTCGAAATTGAAGACCCCGATGACCTCATCACCATCAAGCAACGGCACATCTAGTTCCGAAATTGTGCTGACGACCGTCGGAATATAGAGGTCACACCATGGTTGCTCACAACGAACATTGTGGACACATGCGGATTGTTTATGCTCGAACACCCAGCGTGTGATCCCTATAGGGGACGATGACGAAGTGTGCAACAAAGGGATCGGAAATGGCGCGCGTCCAGCAACAGCTGGGCCGATATGTACCTCTGCTCGCAACACCTGATCATAGGTATCATGCAGTAATATCGAGGCTTTGTCCGCCTGTAACAGTTCATTCGCCAATGTCAGAATAATGCGCAAGGTCTGCTCCAGATCCAGATTCTGATCACGGCTCAGCTCGCGATCAACGTTGCGCAGGATTTCTGCTTCCCGCTCATGGCGTCGGCTCATGGTTCCGAAGATCTGCGCATTCTTGATGGCAATCCCGGCAAAGTGGGCCAGACCTTCAATCAAAATCTTCTGTGGAGAATCGAAGCGTTGCGATTGACGAAAATTGACGAAGAGCACGCCAACCACCTCGTCCATCACGCAAAGAGGCAGTGCCGCGATGGATCGGATCTGCTCACGCCCGGCAAAGCGTTGCGACACATCCTCGACCGCGCGGCCCAATTCCTGGTACAGGTGAACACTTTCGCGGGCAAAAATGGGCGATTGCCGCTGTATCAACAGAGCAGCAATATCGTCCGAGCGTTTGGGAAACATCGCAGAGATGACTGTCTGGTTGATGAGCTGGCCCGCGATGTGTGGAAAGACACGAGCGTGCTGAGCAGTGCTTTCATATGGGTACAGCACAACCAGGTCTGCGTCCGCCGCCTGTAATATCTTCTCAGTCGTCGACTGCAAGACCTGTTCGGAGTCAAGTTGCTGTGCAAGCAGGCGACCTGTTTCGTTCATGCGCTTTAAACCACTATACAGGCGCATATTGTGAACAGCCAGCGCGATATGGTTAGCCAGAAGTTGTAGGACAAACTGATCCTCTTGACTATAGGCATAGGATCGCATATGTTGAACTGAGAGCACCCCCAGAACAACATCGCGAAATTTCAGCGGCTGAAACAGCAACGACTCACCACATGACTTTTCACAAGCGCGAATCTGTTGAGCAATGGAGCTCTCATCGCGACTGAGTGCACGAATAAAGAGCGGCTCTCCACTTTCGATCACCTGTTTATAGATTCCCTCCAGCAGCCTTGTTTGATGGTTACAGTGACCATGTTCGTAGCTATAGAGTTCAAGCGTTTTCGTTGGCAATTCGTGGACAGCAAGAAGCAAGTGACTGGTATCGAGAATATCAGCCATCCGTGCTTGCAGTTTCTCAAAAAGCACATCGATATTTTCAAATGCCAGATTGATATCCTGACCAATCTCCGCCACCGCCTGATACCGCTGCAGGAGCCACGTCTCCTGGAGAATAAAGGAGGCTTGAGAAACGAAGGTATGTAGACGTTCGCACTCGTCGTCATGAAAAATTCTGGGTTCTCTGAAACTGATATAGAGGACACCTAATGACTTGTGCTGATGACGTGTACGTAGAGCGAGGGCGGCAAAGGCCCGAATATGATGGGTCCGGGCGAAATTGGTCTGATATTGGGGAACCGTTGACAGATCTTCAACAAGCAGTTCGCCCTGTTTGAGAACCTGACGCGTGATGCTCTGGCGCTTTGAACGCTCAGCTGTGTGTGTTCGTTCGCTGACCGGCCTATTCTCCTTGATCTGATTTCCCTTCAGCGTAAATGATGAAATGCAACGCCCTTTAATTGGATGAAACGCACAGATCGTACAGACATCAGCAGTAAATGTTGTCTGTGCCAGACGCACGATGTGTTGTAAAGCAGTTGTTAGATCTCCAGGCTCTTCTGGCATCTGCAAGACGATATTCGATGATCTGTTCGCAGCATATAATGATAGTTGGCTCATTTCGTACCTCCAGGTGTGTTACAACGCTAGCGTTTCGGGACGCTTTACCCACTATACCTAGACTGCTTTGTGCTCCTCCTCAATTGCTCCCAGAGTAAGTAGAGCTACTTTTTGGGCTTCAGTAAGGCCCCGCGCTCTGGCAATCTTCATACCTTCATAAGGTCGTTCGCTTCTCAGCGTCTTTATACACAGACCTGTATGCACGTCCCATAGCTTGATTGTTCCATCGTCACCGCCACTGGCGAGCAAGTCGCTATTTTCATTGAAAGCCACGGTCCAGACACAATCACTGTGGCCGCGTAATACCTTGAGACATTTTCCTGTTGCGCTCTCCCAGAGACGTATACTACGATCATGGCTACCACTGGCAAACAGCTTGCCGTCAAAGCTACAGGCTACTGCGCGCACCCAGCTCGTATGTCCTTCCAGTACCTGCTGGCATTGTCCTGTTGCACTATCCCAGACGCGCACTACCTGATCATCCCCACTACTAATAAGGACGTGATTAAGCGGGCTAAACCTAATTGACCAGACTGGCAATTTGTGTCCATACAGCGCTTGCAGGTACACAGCAGTATGAGCATCCCACAGGCGTATCGTTCCATCTTCACCACTACTGGCTACCATGTCTCCGTCGGGACTGAAGGCGACAGTCCAGATCAGCCCTTGCTGTCCCTGCAGCACATGCAAACATTGTCCACTAGCGACATCCCACAGCCGTAAGCAACCATCATAGCTACCACTGGCAAGCATACTCCCATCGGGACTCCAGGCTACCGCGCGTACAAGGTGCGTATGGCCACGCAAAATGGAAAGGCAACGACCACTCTGTGCATCCCACAGGCGCACCGTTTCGTCTTCGCTCGCACTGGCAAGTATGTTCCCATCAGGGCTCCACGCAACAGCTCTCAAACGGTTGCTGTGTCCGCGTAGGATGGAGATACAACGTCCGTTACTCACGTCCCAGAGACGTAATGTACGATCTTCGCTGCCACTTACCAGCATGCGGCCATCGGGACTGAAATCTACACATTTGATCAGATCAGTGTAGCCATGCAGCGTTCTAAGGCACTTTGCAAGCTGGACATCCCAGATGCGCAGAGTATCATCTTCGCTGGAACTGAGGAATGTTTTTCCGTTGGGGAAGAATGCTAACGACCAGACACGATTGCTATGGCCAGTCAGGATTTTGAGTGCCTGCCCTGTCTGTGTATTCCAGAAGCGAATAGTTTGATCATCGCTGCCACTGGCGAGTATTCTGCCATCGGGACTGAAGGCTATTGTGCGCACGCGGCTGTTATGTCCCTGCAATACCGTAAGACATGCTCCTGTCTCGCTCTGCCAGATACGCACCGTCTGATCTTCGCTTCCACTGGCAAGGAGGCTGCCATCGGGACTGAAGGCTATTGCACGCACATATGCGGTGTGTCCTTCCATGATAGTGTGACTCTGATAAGTAATGGCATCATATAATCTGATAGTGCAGTCGTCACCGCCCATAGCAAACATATGGCCAGCGGGATGAAATGCTACACTACGTATCCCGGAAGCCGGGCCTTCTAGCACCATCAGGCAGGCACCCGTAGCGCTATCCCAGACACGCATCGTCTGATCATCGCTTCCACTAATAAGGAGACAGCCATCAGGACTCCAGGCTACCGATCTGACCCAGTCGGTATGCCCTTCGAGTATATTCAGACAGGCACCCGTAGCGCTATCCCAGATACGCAATGTGTGGTCCTCACTCGCACTGACCAGTAACTTGCTATCAGGGCTGAAGGCCAGGCAACGAATGTCGTTCACATGCCCTTTACAGGAAAGATGTGGTATGGCGTTCTCGCTTTGCCATATGCGCACTTCACTGGACGCCGTACCAGCCGCAAACAGCTCTCCGTTGGGACTGATAGCGACACTGAAAGGACAGGCAAAAGTATCACGAAACACGCAGGTGGCCAGGTCAGCGGCGAAGAAATTGCTTTGGTGTAATGTGGTCTCCGGCATGTAGGCCTGCGTAACTGCCAGGCGAGAAGCATCGAGAGCATGCAGATCCGCATGCATATGAATCAGCAGATTGATAATATTGCCAGCAACATAGCTGGCAGGCTGGGAGGCTAAACGTCGTTGCCCGGCAAAGATGCGTTTCAGCCTCTGCTCACTCTCTTCTTTACCCAGAGAAGCGAGGAGGTAATTGATGACAGGTTTGAGAATACGATGTACCTGGTTCTGGCGTGTGTAATCAGTGCTCTGTGCTTTCATCAAAGCGTGACTGCTCAAAAGCGAGGGAGCCTCCATCGTCAGTTCCTGGCACACCTGCTCAACAAGACGCTCCGTCAGATATTCCAGGATAAGTGCGTGGAGAGAAAAACAACCATCCGGAGCAATATCGACGAGTGAACGCCTGCGCAACGAGTCTATCGCATCAAAGAGTGTGCCTTTTGATATGGGACGTAGAATGTTTTCGCGGATTGCCAACAATGATACGGCTTCATTTTCAATAGCCAGCCAGTACATAACTTCTTGTTCCAACGCCGATAGCCGATGAAATTGCTGCTCTAACAGCTCCTGGACGTCTCCGAACACAGTCTCCTCCTCTTTCAGGAACGCAGCGATATCCCCACCAAACACGTCACGAACAGGTCCGGCCACTAATTTTAAGGCCAGAGGATTGCCAGCATAGGTATGAATAAACCGTGCCCACACTGCATCTGCGCCAGAGAGCATTTTGTCCTGCAAGAGCAAGCGCCCATCAGTGTGTTCCATACCAGGCAATATGAAAGAGCGCACAGGTGAAGCGTGCCCTTCCATACGTGCAACCTCTCCTGGTTTTTCGCGACAGGTGAGCAAAAGACAACTTTGATGTTGTGTCTCTCCAATTCGCTGCAACAACAGACCATACCCTTCGTAGCCGGGATGATAGTATCCACTGCGCTGCCCAGCCTGCAAAACTGTCTCAAAATTATCAAGAATCAGCAAGCAGCGGTATTCACGCAAGACGGGCAAAAGAAGAGACAACTGCTCTTCCAGATCTCCCGGCACATCCATATGACGTTGTACCGCGACATTCTGTAAAAACTGCGCCAGAATGCTTTCTACTGTTGGAGCATGTTGTAGTGAGCGCCAGAAAATAAAATCAAAGGTATCCTTGAGTTCCTGTCCCAGGGCAATAACAAACGTTGACTTGCCAATACCGCCCAGTCCCAGCAGAGCCAGCAGGCGGCAGCGCTCCTGTGTTAACCAGTTCCTTACTTCAGTAAGCTCACGACGGCGGCCATAAAAATGTTCGAGAGCAGGAGCTTCACCCCAATCCTGGCGATAGAAGGGATGTTGTGCTCGTTCATCCACCAGATTCAGTTCCGCCAGACTCTTCTTAAAGAGAGCCGCCAGTTTCTGACGATGATACGAGTCGGGGAATGTTTCTCCGCGTTCCCAACGCCCAACAGTCCTGATATCACTCTCGCACGCGGCAGCAACATCAGCTTGAGATAAACCGAGCAGTTTGCGCTCAAAGCGCAACCGTTGATGCCAGGGTAGATCTTTCTGCATAGACCCTCTGCTGTTCTGAGACTACAACGGCGGAAAGATACAACTATGAATTACACACTTACAATTCAAAGACATAATTATTCCCTTCAATACTATAGACGGCAACAACATACTCTAATCAAAAGCAAGCTGCCACCGTATGTTGAATTTCCCTTTTTCTGTAACGCTTCCCGAAAAGAACTCTTCAGGTCTCCTCACCATCTTATGCTGTTATGATGATGCAGTTGAAACCCGTTCCCATTCCTGGATCAACGGCAACAACTCGGCGAGTTCGGTGATAATAGCAGTAGGTTTGATATGCTCCGGCCTGGGCCAGGGGTAATCGGTCTTTTTCCAGATGCCCCGCATTCCGACACTAAGCGATCCCGAGATATCATCGACGAGACGATCACCGACCATAACGCAGCTTGTCGGTTCCACGTTGAGACGGCGCGTTACCTCCAGAAATGTAGAGGGATGTGGCTTTGAATGAGGCAGGTCAGAGGTGTAGACGATTTCGTCAAGCAGAGGTGTGAGTCCATGCATAGCAAGATCTGCATTGTGCCACTCGGCGGCCCACCAGGTATTTGAGAGTAGACCAAGACGATAGCCGCGCTGACGCAGTACTTCAAGCGTCAGAATCACATCGGGAAAGATAATGGCCCAACCGTTGACAGCACGCGCATAGCCATCCAGAGCTGCAAGTAATTCTTCTTCGCTGGCATTACGTCCCAGGCGCTCAAAACCATCACGGAGCAGACTGGTGGGCGTGCTGCTGGCCTGGACTTCAGCTACCAGCCGCCAGTGGTTCTTTTCGGCTTCGCGCATTGCCTGTACGTAAGCGTTACGCGGAGGCCAGCTATTAGTGGACAGTGTCGAGGTGAGATAGTCGTAAGAGAGTCCCCAACGACGGTTGATGTCCTCATCCCAATCGGGCCAGTCGATCAGCGTTCCACCAAGATCAAAAATTATAGCTTGTAGAGCGGTCACCCGTTACCTCTCCTTCACAACTCCATTATCATATAAAAAAGAACTATTTTACCAGCCCTTTGCGCCGCATCTGATCCAGATCGTATTCGGCAGGAGCAAGAGGGCTGACATTCGCTTCGGCACAGGCCCAGCCGATCTGGGCAAAGCCGAGACGCAGACCCTGCGCGACTGTTGCAGGTCGGTCCGACGATACCAGACTCAAGCATTCCTGGCGCTGCTCGATAGCCTTTGCCTCGCTGAGTTGGCCCTGGTAGCCGTTCAGTAGAGATGTGTGAGGAACAAAATCGTTATAAGGAACGTTAGAACCAGCCGCGATCAGGAACAACCAGTAGCCCACCTGACTACCTTCCAGGATTGTATCGAGCTGCCGTCCCGAGTGCACATGTTCCCCGATCTGTACATCGGCCAGTTCTTGCAACTCATCTGCCAGGCGCGATACGAGGTAGCTCTGGCTGCGCTCCTGCAACAGGCGCGATGTATTCGATTCCTCGCTCAGATCGTGATCGCGCAAAAACAGATAGACACCATAGAGCTGGCGCAACTCGGTCTCCAATGTCTGTTGCATCTCTGGCGTTACAGGTTCTTTGCCGCCAGGAATTTTCTGTTCCGTACTCACGGAAGCCTCTCTGGAAGGATGATAGACGACGGCTGGATCAAAGATGCGTTCGGCTACGGTCTCGTAGGTATCATCGGGCAACAGGCGCCGATAGTAACAACTATGATACCCTTCATGACAGGCTGCATCGCCATGTTGTTTTACACGGATTAACAGACTACTCTCTTCACAATTGATAAAAATATCGCGCACTTCTTGCACATTCCCCGACTGCTCACCCTTGCGCCAGATGGTGTTGCGCGAACGACTGAAAAAGTGGGTATAGCCAGTCTCACGGGTACGTTGCACGGCTTCCTGGTTCATAAAAGCGACCATCAACACATCCCCGGTGATCACATCCTGGATAACAACCGGGATCAGTCCCTGGCGATCAAATTTTAACATAGCTTTATAAAGATCCTCCTATTTTTACTTGACCATATAATAGCCTACGCCTGGCTCCGTTAGAATATGCACAGGTTTCGCGGGATCGGCTTCTAACTTGCGTCGCAGGCGTCCTATGTAGACGCGTAAGTACTCTGCTTCACTGCGATATTCTGTGCCCCAGACACGCCTGAGCAAGGCTTCATGGGTAAACAACTTGCCCGGGTGCAAGGCCAGTTCCTGGAGCAAAGAGAATTCGGTGGGCGATAACTTGACGAGTTCGCCCTCCTTCCACACCTGTTGCTGCTCAAAATCAATCTCCAGGTGGCCGAAACGCCGGGTACCGAGTGAGATAGGTGTCTCGGTCCAATGGCTACGACGGAGCACTGCCCTTACCCGTGCCAGTAACTCCCCCACGCCAAAGGGTTTGGTCAGGTAGTCATCTGCGCCCTTGTCCAGCGCGGCAATCTTGTCGGCCTCTTCTCCGAGAGCAGTTAGAATGATAATAGGGACCGTACTCCGCTGCCGGATGCGCCGACAGACCTCTAACCCATCCATACTCGGCATCATGATATCCAGAATGACCAGCACAAACGTTTCCTGCTCGAACTGTGCCAGGGCCTCCAGACCATTACTGGCAAGTGATACCCTGAACGACCGTAATTCCAGGTTCCGCTGAATGAAATCTTGAATACCCGGTTCATCGTCTACAACCAAAATGTGCCTGTCCTGCGGCATGCGATGACCTCCTCGTCATGACTTACAACACATTGTGCAATTCAAAGGTGTTCGGTTCTACGCCCGGGGTATAGAGTACCCTGGGCGGGAGCCAGATATGAAAGACTGCGCCCGTCAACCCATCGGTGCGGTTCTCTGCCCAGATTCGACCTCCATGTGCTACAACAAATCCGCGGCAGATCGCCAGGCCCAGTCCGACACCATTCTTGCTTCGTTGCCTCCCTCCATCCACCTGGTAAAAACTGTCGAAGATGCGCTCGGTGAGCTGTGGGGGCAGACCAGGGCCGGTATCGACTATACTCAGGTACAGGCCACTATTATTAGTATGGCCTGACTCATATCTGGCAGAAATCTCAATGATGGCATCAACCCCGGCATAGCAACAGGCATTTTCCAGTAGATTACGCAGCACAACTTCCATACGCCGTATGTCAACGTAGAGCAGCGGCACGTCAAGAGGCATCCGCACATGTATGAAGTGCCGCTGCTCCCCACCCACTACCTGTTCAATCAGGGCATCCAGGCGCTGGAGGGAAGGAGAGAGTTTGAGCGTTCCGGCTTCCAGTTGGGACATTTCCAGCAGACTGGTCACCAGTTCAGCCATATGGTCACCTTCCTCGACAATACGGCGCAGAAAGTGTTCCTGTGATGCGTCATCCAGTTCTATGTCGGTCTCCAGGAGACTGGTGGCATATCCTTTAATAGTGGTGAGTGGAGTACGCAGTTCATGTGAAATGATCGCGAGCAGATTCTTCTTGATTTGTTCTGCCTCGTTTTGCCGCGTCACATCCCGAAAAACCTTTCCTCGTCCGATCAACTGCTCTGCCAGATCTCGCACCTGGAAGAGGCGCATGCGGATGTCACGCCGACCAGGAATCAACTGGCCGACGTGATTATAATAGCCACGAACATGGAATTCAATTGTACCTGGACCACTGCCATCCTCCGCGCGACGAATAGCCTCGCGATAGGCAGCCGGGTCCTCTATCAGCGTCAGAAGTTGTTCCTCCACCAGGTGCTCATCGAAGGATTCCTCTGGCAGCAGTTCTTGCGCAGTACTGCCAATGAAGCGGGTGAAGTTCTGATTGGCATATATAATGTGTCCATCTGGTCGTTCCAGAAGCACTCCTTCATCCATACTGCGCATGATCGCATCGAGCGTATGCAGACGAGCCTGGCTTCTCTCATCACTCTTGCGGAAGAGCACGTGTATCTCCTCCTCCATAGTGGAGAAAGCAGTGATGAGTTTCCCTATCTCATCGATACGGCTGCGGTCCCTGGCGAGGAAGTTGCTTTCTACGACCTTCTCTGTCTGATCAGGTCGTATCATACTGACCGCTCGCGCCAATTTCGCCAGCGGTGCTACTACCCAGCCATGCAGCGCGAACCAGAAGAAACTTGCTCCGATGATCAAGGTCAGCAGCGCAATCAGCAGGCTGTTTTGAAAACTAATGATCGTGGCAAACGTGACGTCTGTCGGACGCTGGAGCACCACAGCCCAGTGTGTCCCCGCAATGGGCAAGTAGCTATACAACCAGTCATGGTTCTGCGCATGAGCGATCAAGTTGCCTTGTTTGCCCTTGAGCGCCAGTTGTAACCCGAAAAGAGTCATGCGCAAGTCAGTCTGCAAGGAAACATGATCGGTACTGGCAAGTGGTTTGCCTTCCTCATCGACGATCCAGATGTGCACTTCGCCGTTCGTGGTCAATTGTCGCTGCACGACCATCAGGTGTGAGGTAAATTGCGCCAGAGACACATTGATCCCCATGCTGCCAATGATCTGCCCCCGAGTGTTAATAACAGGCATGATCAGTGAGACTACAGGCACCTGAGTGGTCGGACTGACTCGACCTGGAGAGAGCAAAGGCGTGTCGCTCTGCAATGCATTCAATGGAGAAACATACTCACAGGAACCACCATCCTTTCTGATCGGTGCCTGGTTAGCAGGATAGCTGAGCAGCAGATGTCCAGAGGCATCGCAGACAAAATAGAGACTGATATCAGCATGAGAGAGCCTGGCAGTAGCAAAAATAGAGGTCAGTTGAGGAAGGTCAAGGTGGACGGCTGCTTCGCTTTTGGACAGGTCCACATCTTCTTCGGCAGCAGCCCGGACGGTGGACTGTAATGCTTCGTTCGAGTATCTTCAACATAGTGTACCTCTTCCTCAGCATAACCATCCTTGTGACGAGCAAATAAGATTTGTTTCTCTATAAAGTGGCGGAATACCTGTGGATAATCCAACAGTGCTAGAAGTTCGATTGTTCCTCCACATTATGCAGTAAATGTTGGTGCATTTCAACTCTTCCGGCTCTTGATTCAGCAGATGGAGTAGCGCACGAAAAAATATTTATACATTTGTTTATACCTTCTTCCGCCTTGTTTACGTGATATTTATATCGGTCTTTTATACTGACCATAACGCGTCGGCCAGCTCGTACAGGCTGCTCGTCTACAGTTATATTATGTCGTCTTGCAACTTTTAACAGAGAAGGAGGCAACCATGGCAACGAATGAAAACACCACTTCACGACAACAGATGGGATTAGTGATCTTCTCAAGTACCCTTGGCACCGCCATAGAATGGTACGATTTTTTCCTCTATGGCACCATGGCAACACTCATTTTCCCCAAGGTCTTTTTTCCAGGGTCGAATCAGCTCGTCGGCACCTTGCTGTCCCTGTTCACATTCCTCGTCGGCTTTATTGCACGCCCTTTTGGTGGCGCACTCTTCGGCCATCTCGGCGACCGCATTGGTAGAAAGTCTACACTCATTGCTACACTGCTGCTAATGGGCATTTCCACATTAATCATTGGATTTTTACCTGGCTATGCCACCATAGGCCTTGCCGCACCTCTTATTCTCGTTTTTATGCGTTTATGCCAGGGTCTGGGCGTTGGTGGAGAGTGGGGTGGTTCGGTTCTATTGGCTCTGGAGTACGGTCACAAGGAACGCCGCGGCTTCTGGGCAAGCTGGCCACAGATGGGGGTGCCAGTTGGGCTGATACTCTCGACCGTTGTGGTCAACATCGTCCAGGCTACGATGGGCGCAAACTTCCTCTCCTGGGGCTGGCGCATTCCGTTCTTTGTCAGTGCACTACTGATCGTCATCGGCCTGTATATCCGCGTGCGTATCCTGGAGACACCACTCTTTGCACGGGTTAAGGAACAGAAACGAGAGGCCACGGCACCGATTATCGAGGCATTCCGGCACAGCACGCCCGAGATTCTGCTCAGCGCAGGTGCACGCTTCGTCGAGCAAGCGCCGTTCTACCTCTTCACCGTTTTTGTGATTACCTATGGCGTGGAGAAACTGCATTTCGATAGGACGCTTATCCTGAACGCCATCATCATTGGATCTGTGGTGGAGCTTTTTACCATCCCGCTCTTTGGTCATCTCTCCGACTCTTTTGGTCGGCGCAGATGGTACCTGATCGGCTGTGTCCTCATGGCGATCTTTGCCTTCCCATATTTCCTGCTCATGAATAGCGGGTCGGCAGTTCTCTTCACCCTGGGCGTCGTGCTCTCGCTTGCCCTGTTCCATGCCTGGGTATACGGCCCGCAAGCCGCGCTCATCGCAGAACGCTTCGGCACACGCTCGCGCTACAGTGGTGCTTCACTGGGCTATCAGCTTGCGGCTCCCTTTGCAGGGGGACTGGCACCGATTATCGCCTTGTTGCTGCTTACCGGAAAAAGCAGCCTCTCTGCCCTTGGGCTATCAGGTGTAATTATCAATATCGGCGCGGGTTCCTGGCAGTCGGTGTCAATCTACATCCTCGTGCTCGCCTTAATCTCATTCGGATCGGTACTGGGTCTTAAGGAATTGACGAAGGCCGATATCTCAAGCGTCGATGCCTATAAAGTCACCGAGCCCACTGCGGTCGTCGTAACGGACTAAGTGTTTACTCGTAGAGGCATGCCTTGCGTGTGCCGTCGTGTGCCGAGCCTGCCTTGCGTGTGCCGGGTCGTTCGGGAGAAATTTCCATCCGCTCAATGGGATTCCTTCCCACCCTCCTGGCACACGCAAGGCACCATCCCTTTCCGTGAAGCCTCATCCGTAGGGGTCGGGCTGGCCCCCACCCGGCCCCAGAGCGGGGTCGTCTGATGGAACCGGGCATGGTGGAGAATGGGCCGGGTGGGGGCCAGCCCCACCTCTACTGCAATGCGTTCACTGAATTGGTAGAAGTTGTTTCTGAGAAGAATGTTCCTGGGGAAGGTCAATGGCAACCATTCGAGCGGCGACTCCAGAACGTCCCGTAACCTTACGACATATGTTCCCCGTCATCTGTGCCAGCACGCTTGGGACAGCCATCGAGTGGTATGATTTCTTTTTCTATGGGTTCCTCGCTGTCACGGTCTTTCCAACAGTATTCTTCCCGACACTCGACCCGTTTGTTGGCATCCTGGCAGCATTTAGCACCAATTTTGTCGGTTTTGTGGCACGACCTCTGGGAGGCGCCTTCTTCGGCTGGTTTGGGGATCGCATCGGACGAAAATCGACGCTGGCTACGACCTTGCTGCTCATGGGGAGCGCAACCTTGCTGATGGGTATTCTGCCAGGCTATGCGACGATCGGTATTGCCGCACCGCTCCTGCTCTCCCTGCTGCGCTTCTTGCAAGGGATAGGGCTCGGTGGAGAATGGGGAGGATCCGTGTTGTTGTCACTGGAGCACGGTGATGATCGGCAGCGCGGCTTTTGGGCCGGTTGGCCACAGACCGGTATGCCAATCGGCCTGGCGCTCTCCGCATTGGCGATACTGTTCTTCAAAAATCTTTTTCCGGGAGATGCTTTCGCGAGCATCGGGTGGCGTATTCCTTTCCTTCAAAGTTCCACATTGATGATCGTCGGTCTCTACATTCGCCTGCGCATCCTGGAGACGCCTGCTTTCGCAAAAGTGCAACGCGAGCAACGCGTCGCACAGGCACCCCTTTTCGAGGCCATACGGCACCACTGGCGTGAGATTCTCCTGTGTACCCTACTGCGTTCTGGTGAGACCGCTCCCTTCTATATCTTCACCACCTTTATGCTGTCGTATGCGGTGCAGGTAGATCCGAGCTTGCTTTACACCGGGCTGACACTCGCTTCAATAGTAGCATTAGTCTTGACGCCAACGTTTGCACTACTCTCTGACCGCGTTGGTCGGAAGCGCTGGTTCGCCCTGGGTACGATACTTATGGCAGCTTTTACCTTCCCATATTTCCTACTGCTGCAGACGAAGATGCCGATGCTGGTACTCTTCGCGCTGATCTTCTCGATAGGAGTCTGTATCTCCTGGATGTATGGACCGGAAGCGGCACTCATCGCAGAGCGCTTCAGTACCAGGCTCCGCTACAGTGGAACGTCATTGGGCTATCAACTGGCATCAGTTACCGCTGGTGGGTCGACACCCATTATCGCTACCTATATACTGGCAAACTACAAAACAATCGGAGGTGGCTTTGCTGCCGGTGCTCCTTCCTACCTACTGATTGCCCTCTATATGATCTGTATGTCGATCGTCTCGTTTGTTGCTGTACAGTTTCTCAAAGAATATACCGGAAAGCAACCAGCCACAGATGGAGAATAGAGAGCGTGTTCACCGACATTACCACAAAATATTCAGCCAAAACACCAGAAAATCACCTGTAAGACAACCTGTTCGCAACATCTTCGTTGCATACTGACTCACGAGGGAGAGTAATAAAAACTATACACCCGTTTACGGGTGGACCCTTATCCAGACTTAGCAGAGGGGGAATGCTAAGTCACTACTCCATCAGAAGGCTATAACCACCTCGACTCTTCACAATTCAACAACAGATTACGAGGTCAGTCAGATAACTTTTGGGTTGGTGCACATAGTCCAGATCGAAATACCACTGCATTCCCGCCAATAAAATTCCTACCATAAATTCTTGATCTTCTGGCGTCTATTTAGAGAAATATATTATCTTTGTTCTACACATACAAAAAGAGAGTGGTATGTCGGCCTCATGCCGACGTTCGTGGTGTCAGGGGCAAGAGCGTCTGTACCGATGTGGTCCTTGTCTACACAAGCAGGCTGGGAGCTACGCAAAACAGGAGAAGCCAGTGCCATGAGACAAGAAGAGTGACACTGAAAGCGCACCACAAAAATACGCCTCCTGGTGCGTTTATCACTCTGCTTGTGTTATGATAGACATGGCATCTTCTCTGAGAAACTTTCTGCATCTTTCACGAGATCTTTCTGGTATGCGCGGTCTTTCGAGCGCGGAAAGAGACCTGGTGTATGGCTGATCGTGTGGGACAACAGCTTGGCAACTACCGCCTGCTCCGTTTGCTTGGGCAGGGGAGCTTTGCTGCGGTCTATCTGGGCGAACACCTCTACCTGGAACGACCTGCCGCGATCAAAGTCCTGCATGTGCAGATGGAGCCAGCCACCTTTGAGTCTTTCCGGCGCGAGGCGCGTACCATCGCACAACTGCACCATCCCCATATTGTTGGGGTGTATGACTTCGGGATCGTGGCACAGACGCCGTACCTGGTGATGGAGTATACTCCTCATGGCACGCTGCGGGAGCTGTATCCGAAAGGAACACGCCTTTCCTTCGAGCAGATCATCACCTACGTCAAGCAGATTGCCTCCGCCTTAGACTATGCTCACGAGCAGCGCGTGATCCATCGTGATATCAAGCCTGCCAATCTCCTGCTCAATGCCAACAACGAGGTGCTGCTCAGCGATTTTGGGCTCTCCGTGGTCGAGCATACCCTGGACTCCCTTTCGGAGCAGAACGCGGCAGGGACCCCGCTGTACATGGCTCCCGAACAGATCCAGCATCATCCCTGCCAAGAGAGCGATCAATACGCCCTTGGGGTGATGGTCTATGAGTGGCTCTGCGGCGAACCGCCATTTCGTGGTCCTGGGATGGCCCTGTTGGGCCAACATCTGCATCAAGCACCACCCAGCTTATGTGCCCGCCTGCCTCACCTTCCTCCTGTTGTTGAGGACGCCGTGTTTGGAGCACTGGCCAAAGATCCAGCACACCGATTCGCCACCGTGCAGGACTTTGCCTCGGTGCTGGAGGAAGCCTGCCTTGCCACCCAGCCACTTTCCTTGCGTAGCTCTCTCGGACAAGGAACACACGAGCAGAAACTGCTCCCTGCTCTCCTTGCTGGACCCGTTTCAGCTGAGCGTAGGCATGACTACTCTGATGAGACAACCCAGCCACGGGCCATGGCGACGCAGCGCAGAGGCAGGACGCAAGCATCGGAGCAGTTGATAAGATCTGCACCATCCAGCCATCTCGTCTCAAAGCAGACGAAATTCTCTCTCTCCCAACGGAACCGACAGATCTTGCTGCGGAAAGTGCGTTCCTTCTGGATTGAGGGCGTACTGGAACACTCGCTGCATGGTGCGGCGCTCATGACCTTGGGACTCGAAACGCAGCCAGATGCCGTGGTCAATCCGTGGCACCTGGTTCTCCAGCAGCCGGAGACGACGCCTCACCCATTGCCCACAGGAACGCGCATCACAGAGATCTACGACGCGGCTGAGGGGGAACTGCTCATCCTGGGTGCTCCGGGCTCCGGCAAAACGACGCTGCTCTTGGAGTTGGCCCGTGATCTGCTGGCACGTGCTGAGAGCGATGAGCAGCATCCCATGCCCGTCGTGTTCAACCTGTCCTCCTGGGCCATGAAGCAACAGCCCCTTACCGATTGGCTTGTGGAAGAACTCAACACCAGGTATCAGGTGCCACCCAAGCTGGGGCAAGCCCTGGTGGAAGCTGACCAGCTCCTGCCGCTGCTCGATGGCCTCGACGAAGTAGCCGCCAAGGAGCGCACCGCGTGTATCAACGCCATCAACACGTACCGGCGAGCGCATGGCTTGCTGCCGCTGGTGGTGTGCAGCCGAAGCGCAGATTACTTGGATCAAAACGCACGTGTGAGCCTGAGCAGTGCGGTTCTGGTGCAACCGCTCTCTCAAGAACAGGTCGAGGCGTACTTGCGCAGTGCTGGCTCGCAGGTGGAAGCGCTACGCGTGGCGGTGCATCGTGATCCCGACCTGCAAACACTTTCCACCACCCCGCTCATGCTCAGTATCCTCAGCCTGGCCTACCAGGGAACGCCGCTGCACGAGATCGCGCCTTTGGGGACACTGCCAGCCAAGCAACAGCAGGTGTTTGCCACCTACGTCCAGCGCATGCTCACGCGGCGAGGTCCTCTCAAAGCGGGAACACCCCAGCAGGTGGTGCAATGGCTCACTTTTCTGGCAACGCGCATGCGCGAGCGCAATCAGACCGTGCTCTACCTGGAGCAGTTGCAACCGGACTGGCTCCCTGCTGTACAACGCCGCAGCTATGTCTGGCTCGCTGTCCGATTCCCCACTCTCCTGGTCGGCATCCTTGCCAGCTCCCTCATCTTGTTCGGATTCGGATTCGGCGAGCTAGCACCTCTGCTCCGGGTTGCAGCACTGGGAGGACTGCTGGGGTGGCTCTTCAGCAGACCCGCTTCAGCACGAGGATCGCTTCTCCAGCCGGCGGGAGTTCCTTCCCGTCAAGGACGCATGCACCTTCTCAGAAGAGACCTCCCTCCTAGCATTATTGTCGGGCTGATCACTGGGCTCAGCTTTGGATTGGAGCTAGGGCGCAGGTACGGCCTTCCAGGGGGGGTGTACAGACCTGGCGATTGGCTGCGTGATGGCCTCATTTGTGGAATGCTAATCGGACTCAGTAGCCTCCTGCTAAGTTGGCTGCTTCCATCGCGCTCCTCAGAGCACACCTCTGCCTCCATAACCCACAGGACAGCACGACGATGGAAGAAGCTTGTCCACCTCGTCCAAACGACGCATGGGCAGCGTGCCTTACTCGTGGTAGCCATTGTAGGACTGGGCTTCGGGCTAAGCGCCGGGCTGAGCATCGGACTGGGTACCGGGCTGCGCGAAGGGCTCACTACAGCCGCACTTCTTTTGAACAAGAAGGACAGAAAAGAGACACCTCTCATCCATTTTTACCCGTTACTTCATCTGTAATTGAAATTGTTGAGCAATATACTCTAGCCTCTCTGTTGTGATGTTTTCACTCACC
>WNGD01001528.1_pt1 | contig 34968 bp, 37 predicted proteins | sample 5400671 | NCBI WGS metagenome assembly WNGD01 (sample SAMN13153369, study PRJNA577476) | soil metagenome | isolation source: 40 cm soil or saprolite under grassland replicate 2 | place: USA:California | collected 2016-06-15 | reverse complement strand
CATCGGCCGTGAGCGGGATCACGAACGCGCTGTCTGGATCCGCCGGGTCGATCGCGAGCGGGAAGCCGAACCCGCTGGGCAGCCCTTCGGCGATCTCGTTCCAGGTCGAGCCGGCACCGTCGCTCCGGTAGACACTCCCGTGGAACTGCATGAAGAGTCGCTCGGGTGCCTTCGGCGCTCGATGCATGTTGTGGACGCAGAGGGCGTTCGTCTCTGCGCGAGCGTCCTCGGGCAGGTACCGGGGAACGAGCCCCGTGAAGCCCGTCGTCCACGAGGCGCCGCCATCCTCCGTCATCCAAACGCCGGCCGCGGACACCCCGATCGCCAAACGCTGCGGGTCGCCCGGCCACGGGCAGATCGAATGCAAGGCGAGCCCACCGAACCCCGGCTGCCAGTCGCCGGCGATCCGCTCCTTCCACAGCGGTTCGTTCAGGCTCCAGGAGGCGCCTCCGTCCGTGCTCACGAAGAGCGCTGCCGGGGCGACGCCGGCGTACAACACCCCGTCGGCCTCTCCCGGCGTGATGACCCAGATCCGATCGACTGAGGTATCCGTGCCCTCCGGGAACGCGGGGCCCTTCGCGGCCTGCCACTCGCCGAGCGGATCGTCGGTCCACATCACCCGCGGCCCGAAGAAGCCGCTCGTCACGCTCGCGAAGTAGCGACCGGTTCGGGGGTCGCGGATGGCGAACTCGACGACGTCGCCCTCGAACGCCCGCGTCGCGACCGCGAACGTATCCGGTTCGTCGCCGCGGAGCACGAACAGCCCCTTCTTCGTTCCCACCAACAGCTCGCGCATGCCTCAGGACCCCCCTGTGATGGATGCGAGGACGTGGATCGTGTCGTCCGCACCGACCGTGGCGTCTTCCCGCACCCGTTCTCCGTTGAGGAAGACGTTGACATGCTGACGCACCCGGCCCTGGTCATCGAGGACCCACCCGGCCATCTTGGGCCAGGACGACTCGAGCGATCGGATCACCGCGCGGACGTCTGCCCCCTCGAGCCTGAGCTCGTGGTTCCCTCCCGCGAGGTCCTTCAGCGGTGCGCGCAGGATGACGACGGGCATCGCCACGAGCCTATCGCGAGCCGCCGTCATGCGTTCAGGGGCGGCGGCGTCCGGTACTCGAAATGCATCCCGTCCGGGATCAGGAACCTCCCGCCCCATCCGAATCCCCAGTGCTCGAAGATCTTCACGACCCCGCGGTTCATCGTGGGCCTCGAACCGTAGGGGTTCTCGGGCGCGTTGATATCGATCGCGGCCCCGTACGCGTGGTTCGACGGCGGGGCGGTCGTCGACCGCGCGACGGTCCGGGCCGCGTAGCAGCCAGAGTAGACGTGGATCGCTCCTCCCAGCCCCGCCGCCTCGACGTCGGTGAGGGCACCGATCAATGCGGGGAACAGCTGCTCGTTGCAGGTGACCGCGCCGAGGAGGGGGACGGTCCGCGTCTGGATGTGCGCGTCGTACCAGGCGGGATCCATGTTCAGGTACGCGGGGTCGTCGCTTCGTGGGTACGCGTCGAACTCGCCGAAGACCTTCTTCATGAGGACCGGTGGGTTCACGCCCGACGCCACCCGCACGAACCGCGTCCCACCCGGAGGCACCGTGCGCAGGTAGCTGTCCGGCGGCAACAGCGATCGAACGTCGTTCGTGAAATGCGCGAGCGTCATGCCCGGTTCGGCGAACGCCAGGAGGTAGCGTTCGTCCGTGATCCCCAGGCGCCTTCCGACGTCGCGGTTCACGAGCATCTCCGACCAACCGACCACGTCATCCGGAGCGACCGCGCCGACCTGGAGGGTGACGCCGCCGAAGGAGATCGAACCACCCGGACCGAGCCTGCGGAGCTCCGACGAGGTCCGGCCCAGGACGGCTTCGCCCTTGTCGAGCGCCGTCACGATCGCATCGCGTTGGGCCCGAGGGAGGAACGGAGCGTATCCCGTCGGGTCGACCGCGAAGGAGTCGAGCGGGATCTCGTACGGAGGCGTCGGCTGGTCGACGACAGCGCCGTTCTCGTCTTGGGAGGCGGTCATCCATCTCGTGTCGCCGGCGACAACGACCGTCCGGGTGAGCCCGTCCGCGCTCCGGATCTGGTCTCCGAACCCCTTCGGGAACCCGCCGGTCATCCAGGCGAGCCATGCGGGGACCGGCTGCGTCGAGGCCGCCGGCGAACCGGCCGAACGCGTCGTCGTCGCGTGGAAGGTTGGCCGCGGCGGCGCGGCGGTCTCGGCGCCCCTGGGCCAGAGAACCAGGATGAGCGCCAAGACGGAGACGCTCATCGCCGCCGTGAACGCCCGCCGGCGTCGAGCCTGTGCGCGGGTGACCCGTGTCATCGGGCTATGAGGCTACGACTCGTCAGCCGCGCGCGGGCCGGCTGACGGCCGGTCCTACGGCACCGGCGCCCCCGGCACACCCGCATCGAGCCAGAAGACGCCGGGTCCCGAGCCGGGCGGCAGCCCGAAGAGCTCCCCGATCGAGAAGTTCACCCCGAAGAGTTTCGTTCGCCCGCCACGAGCCGTGCCGAACGCGACGCTCGAGGGGAAGTCCAGCGGATCCCCGCTCGCGACGACATCGCTCGACCCATCAGGATGCACCTCCTCGATCGCGTTCTGGAGGTTCATCGCGATGAACGCGTCCCCGTGGACGTCCATCGCGACCCCGTCCGGGTTGTCGCCCGGCGGAAGGTTCGTGAGGAGCCTGATCGGACCGGGCTGGCCGCCGATCTTCGGGACCTGCAACACGGTTCGACGTTCGGTGTTGGTCACCGTGAAGACGCCGTGGCGGTACGCGATCCCGTTCGCCCCGAGGAAGAGCCCGAGGCTGCCGTCACCGGTCAACATCGGGTCCTGTAACCACACCTGCGCGCTCCCGCCCCAGGGGATCCGCCAGATGGCGCCCGTGGAGGAGTCGGTGACGTAGAGGTTTTCCTGTTTGTCGAAGGCGAGGCCGTTCGGCAACGCGATCGACTCGGTGCCGGGGAGACGGGTCGCGTTCCCGGTTCCGCGATCGAAGCGCCACACCCCGGCCGCGTCGGGGTTCGCCGATTGCACGGCCGCGTAGACGTTGCCGAACACGTCGATCGCGAGCCCGAGCATCCCGAAGTCACGACCCGGCACGATCCCGTCGACGTGTCCGAACGGCTGCGGCTGCGTCGACGCCGGCGGGATCCTCCAGAGATCCCCGAGCGGCGAGACGCTGACGTAGATCCCGCCGACGCGGTCGACCGCCATGCCTTCCGTGTTCTGGCCGGCCGACTCGTCGAACGACACGAGGACGTGGACGGTGGTCTGCGCTCGTGCCTGGACGGCGCCCATCGTGACGACGAGCAAGGATCCTGCGATCAACGAAGCCAGACCAGGGACGGACCGCGCACGCATGATCGACATGGTCTCCCCTCCCTCGGGGGTCATGGAGTTCCCTCGACCCTACGAAGGGTCACGGTTTCGGACAAGGGGTGGGGTCGGGCCCGGGCTCCGAGAAGTGTTTGGACATGGTTTGTTCCCTGTGGGGGTTTCGTGACCTGCCAGAAGGGCCGCGACTGCTCATGGACGTGCCCACTATCATCCGCGTCATCGATCCTGCAGGTTCCTCGTGGTTGCGCGTTCGAGCGTCTCATCGGTCGCTCATAGCGGTGATGACGGCGGTCGGCGTCGCATGTACGGGGCCCGCATCCCGGACCTTGGACGGTCCGATCGCGGTCGCGTCCACGCCTCCGGGGCCCGCGTCGAGCGTGGCGCCGGAGGCCGCCGCGCTCGCGGTCAGGTCGGCTGGGTACGGTCTGGTCGCACCCATCCAACGGAGCGTCGCGGTCTGGGACGGCAACACCATCTACATCGCCGGTGGACTCGACGCTGCCGATACCACCGTGGGTGGCGTCTTCTCGATGAACCCGACCTCGGGACGGCTGATCCCACTGGGTTCCCTCGCGCAGCCGGTGCACGATGCCGCGGCCGCCATGATCTCGGGCAAGCTCTACGTCTTCGCCGGCGGCGCGGGTGCCGGCACCGACACGGTGCAGGCCTTCGATCCTGCTACCGGAACGGGTATGGTCGTCGGCCACCTGCCCGTTGCCCTTTCGGATCTGGGCGCCACCCAGATAGGGAACGTCACCTACCTGGTCGGCGGGTACGACGGCACAAAGCCACGTTCCGAGATCTATGCCACCACGGACGGAACGACGTTCTCGACGATCGGACACCTCCCGGTCGGACTTCGCTATCCGGCGGTGACCGAGGTCGGCGGACGGCTGGTGATCGCCGGGGGACTGGCATGGAAGGGCCCGGTTAACGACGTGTACACCTTCGACCCGGCCTCCGGAACGACCACGTTGATGGCTCATCTTCCGGCTCCCGTCGCCCACGCGGCGGCGTTCACCCTCGGCGGGAGGATCTACGTGGTCGGCGGGCGAGACGCGTCCGACACGGCGCTCGCGAAGGCGAGCGAGGTCGACCCGAGCACGGGGCACGTCGAGGCGGAGCCCCCGTTGGGGCAGCCCGTCGCCGACGCCGCGGTCGCGGCCGGCCGCCGCACCTTGTTGATCGGCGGCTGGAACACCTCGACGTCGAGCAAGGTGCTCCTCGCGTCCCTGCGCGCCGAGACCGCGACGGCAACGTCGTCGGGACACGGTGCGTCGGCCCCGCCCCGGACCGACGGCAACGTCTACGCGGCGATCACGAAGGGGTTGCGTCCTTCCGTGAAGAACGATCCCTCCTTCGTCTACGTGCCGAACGGCGTGCCGGGGACGGTCGAGGTGATCGACCCGAAGACCTTCCGCATCGTGCGGACGATCGATCTTGGGTACCGGTCGTTCCCCGAACACGTAACGCCCTCGTGGAACATGCGCTGGCTCTACGTTGACGTCGACGGGACCAGCGAGCTGGCGGTGATCGACCCCCGCACGGGCAAGCTGGTGCGGATCATCCACGGGGTCGAGCACCCGTACAACCTGTACTTCACGCCCGACGGCTCGAAGGCGATCGACGTCGCGGAGTACTACGACCGTCTGGACTTCATGGATCCCCACACGTGGAAGCTGATCAAGCCGCTCACGATGCCGTGCAACGGACCGGACCACCTGGACTTCTCGGCGGATGGTTCGTACCTGTTGATCGGTTGCGAGTTCGACGGAACGGTCGTGAAGGTCGCCCTCAAGACCATGAAGGTCGTGGGAACGATCCATGTGGGCGGCCTCCCCGTCGACGTCAAGCTCTCGCCGAACGGGAAGGTCTTCTTCGTCGCGAACCAGGGGTTCGGCGGCGTCTCGGTCGTCGACCCCGTAACGATGAAGGTGCGCGGCTTCATCCCGACGGGGAACGGCGCCCACGGGATGGCCGTCAGCCGGGACACGACCAAGCTCTACGTGACGAACCGGCTCGCCGGAACGATCTCGGTGATCGACTTCTCCACGCGGAAGGTGGTGCACACGTGGAACGTCGGCGGAAGCCCGGACATGGTGCAGGTCAGTCCGAACGGGTCGCAGCTGTGGGTCTCCAACCGCTACGGCACGACGGTCGAGGCGATCTCCACCACTGATGGCCACGTGATCCGGCGGATCGAGGTCGGAGGCGATCCGCACGGGCTCGCGTACTTCCCGCAACCGGGTCGGTTCAGCCTCGGCCACAACGGCGTCTATCGCTAGCGCTAATCCCCCGACAAGACCGGCGGATGGGCCGGTCTGGGGATGGTTCCGGCCTCGGTTCCGAGGATAGGGTTGCGTGGTCGGAGCGAACGCCCTTCTCTCCTCCTCCCGACGATCCCCCTCGTTCCTTCCCCTAGTACGTGGCTGGCTCGCACGCGAAAGGAACGGCGATGGACGACGTCGCACGGGTGATCCTTGCGATCGGCTCGCAGGAGGTCGCCGAGGAGGTGCTCCATCTCCTCGATCGCAGCGGTCGCGCGCGCGTCGTCGCGACCGCTGCGGACGGCCGGCAGCTCGCGGAGGCGGTCCGGCAGCTCGAGCCGGACGCCGTGGTCGCGGAACCGGCGATCGCAGCGGCCGGCGTGGGGAGCGCCGCGCTCCTCGCCCTCGCGACCCGTGAGTCGGTCGCGTCGCTCCGCGCCGCGATCGGCGCGGGGGCTCAAGGGTTCTTCGTGTGGCCGCAGGAGCGTCAGGCGCTCCTGCAACGGGTGCTCGCGCTCGCCGCCGCGCGCCGCGTGCCCGAGCGCCGCGCGATCGTCGTGGCCGTGCACGCGGCGCGCGGCGGCGCCGGGTGCACCTTCGTCGCCACGCATCTCGCCCAGGCCGTCGTGCGGCGCGGCGCTACATGTCTGCTCATGGAATGCGACCCGGTGTTCGCCGATCTGACGCAAGCGCTCGGGTTCGCCGACGAGGACGTGCGCACCCTCGCAGATCTCGTTCCGGTCGGCGACGAGCTCACGGTCGAGCACCTCGATGGGATCCGCGTCCATCACGATGCAGGGTTCGACGCCGTGCTCGGCTGCGAGGCGACGCAGGTGGATGCCGTGGAGACCGGCCTCCTGCGGATCGCCGTCGGTCTGGCGGCGGCCTCGGCGGATGTCGTGATCGCGCACGTCCCTCGCCAGCTCTCGTCGCTCACGCGGTGGTGCGTGGAGCAATCCGATCACGTGATCGAAGTCGTGTCGCTCGACGTTCTCTCGTTCCGCGCCACGTCGCGCGCGCTCGAGGTTCTGTCTCCGCTCGGCGTAGACCGTCGTGTCGGCGTCGTCGTCAACCGTGCCGCTCGGAGCGAGATCACGCCCAGCGACGTGCGTCGTGTGTTCGATCGTGAACCGCTCGTGGTCGTTCCGTTCGACGGCGCCGTTGCTCGTCTCCAGGACCACGGCCGTCTGTCGCCTCCACGCGGCCGCATCGGTCGCGCGTTCGACCGACTCGCGGGACACGTTCTGGAGACACCCACCGAGGCCGTCGAGGTCGCCTCATGAACCGGGACACGTTGACGCTGGTGCGCCGCGAGCTCCGGGACCAGCTCCGGCAACGGGTCGATGCACGCGGGCTCGCGGCCGCGCCGCCGACCGAGCGGCGGTTGCGTGTCCGCGAGGAAGCGATGTCCGTGCTGCGCGAACGCGGCGCGATCCTGCCGGCACGCGACCTCGCGCGTGTGGTGAACGAGGTTTCCGATGACGTCGTCGGGTTCGGACCCATCGAGTTCCTGTTGAAGGATCCGTCGGTGACCGAGGTGATGGTCAACGGACCGGACGACGTATTCGTGGAGCGGGAGGGGCGGATCGAGAGGATGCCGGATCGGTTATTCGAGGGGGAGGAGCCGGTCCTTCATCTGATCGAGCGTATCGTCGGGCCGCTGGGTCTTCGGGTCGACCAAGCGTCACCTTGGGTGGACGCGCGACTTCCGGATGGTTCCCGGGTCCATGCGATCGTTCCGCCTCTCTCGCTCCGCGGTCCCGTGCTGACGATCCGCCGGTTCTCGCAAGTGGCGATCGAGGCGCGGGATCTCCTGAGCACCTGCAGCGTCGGGCCACGCGCGCTTCGGTTCCTCGCGGCGTGTGTCCGGGGCCGCGCCACCATGGTGATCAGCGGTGGCGCGGGGAGCGGCAAGACGACGTTCCTCGGCGTGTTGTCGGGCTTCATCCCCGACGAGGAGCGGTTGATCACGATCGAGGATGCCGCTGAGCTCCGACTCGCGAAGCCGCATGTTGTCTCGCTGGAGGCACGCCCGGCGAACGTCGAGGGTCGTGGTGAGATCACCGTCCGTCATCTGGTGCGCAACGCGCTTCGCATGCGTCCCGACCGGATCATCGTCGGAGAGGTCCGCGGTGGCGAGGCTCTCGACATGCTCCAAGCGATGAACACGGGCCACGAAGGCAGCCTCAGCACGGCGCACGCGAACTCGTCGCGCCACCTGCTGTGGCGCCTCGAAACGATGGCGATGATGTCCGATGTCGCCTTGCCTGCCGCGCACATCCGCTCGCAGGTGGCGGGGGCGATCGACGTCATCGTCCAGCTCGCCCGTCTCCGTGATGGGCGACGCGTCGTCTGGGAAGTGGCGGTCGTCGAGGGAACGCGTCGCGGTGAGCCGGTGGTGGAGCCCGTCTTCCGGTTCCGTCCTCGCGAGGGCGGTGCCGGGCGCTTCAGCGCGAGCGGGATGATTCCGGCGATCGTCGACGTCCTGCGTCAGCGCGGCGAGGACGTCGAGGATGAGCTGTTCGCCGTTGGAGAGGACGCCCGGTGAACGGCTTGGCGGTCGGGATCCTCGGTGTCGCGGCGCTCTGCGCGGATCGGGCCGCCCGCGCCGCGAGCCGCGGCGAGATCCTGGGTCGTGCCCACCGACTGAGCGCATCCCCCCGTGACCGCCTGACGGGGATCCATATCGAGGCGCGCACGGCCGTTCCCATGCTCGTGATCGGGTGTGCCGGATCCGTGGTGGCCGGCCCCCTCGGCGGGCTCATCGGGTTGGCTGGGACCCTCGCCGCTCTCCGGATCCGGGGGCGTCGAAGCCGAAGGAGCCTCGTGGATCGTCGGGACGAACAGCTCGCCGACGCGATCGGCGCGTTGACGGCGGCCGTTCGCTCGGGCATGTCCGTGCCGCAGGCGATCGCGTATGCGATGCGCGAGGCCGGATCGGCCATCGCGGAAGAGCTGACGCGGGTGGTCGCCGACATCGAGGTCGGGGTCCCGCTCAGTGAGGCGATCGACGCGTGGGCCGAACGGAGCCAGAGTCCCGACGTCCAGCTCGTAGCCGGCGCGTTGGATCTTCATCGTCGGAGCGGGGGCGATCTTCCCGCCGTCCTCGATCAGGTGGCGGCGACGATCCGGGAGCGCGTCGCGGTCGGACGAGAGGTCCGCGCGCTCACGGCCCAGGCGCGCCTCTCTGGGTGGATCCTCGGGGTGCTGCCGATCGGCTTCTTCGGCTTCCTCTGGCTGACGTCGCGACACGACATCGAGGGCGCGCTCGGGACCCCTGCCGGTCTCGCGTCCGTACTCCTGGGGCTCGGACTGGAGGTCGGAGCGTTCTTCTGGATCCGTGCATTGCTGGAGGTGACGTGACATGCCGGTCGTTGCCGGTGCACTGGCGGCTGCCGCCGTGCTCTCGATCTTCGGTGCGTTCCGGCCGAGGCGCAGATCGGTTGCGATGATCCCGGTAGACGACGCCCGAGGTCCAGCCGACCGGGGACGTCGAGCGACCCGACGACGAGCCCGGCGGGTCGAGGGCGAGGTTCCGCAGCTCCTCGACCTGCTCGCCGCAGGATCGACCGCGGGGTTGTCCGCCGAGCTCTCGTTGCGCAGGGCGGCCGAGGCGCTTCGTGGCCCGCTCGGGGAAGACCTGCGCGGGGTCGCTCACCTCGCCGATCTCGGCGCCCGATGGCGAGACGAGCTCGATGCGTACGCGACCGCCACCGGCTCGGTCGACCTCAAACGGACGATGGCCGTACTCCACCGGACCGAGCGCCTTGGCGCCTCGCTCGCCGACGCAACGCGCGAGCTGGCGGACACCGTTCGCCAGGCCCGAAGGGCCGCAACGCTGGAGCGTGCGCGAACCGCGCCCGTGAAGATGCTGTTCCCGCTCGTGTTCCTGATCCTGCCCGCGTTCCTCCTCCTCACGGTGGTTCCGGTCCTGCTCACCACCGTCCGGTCTATCCGCTGAGAGGAGGTGAAGCCATGTCGTTCCTACAACCCTTGTGGATCGCCCTGTGGATCCGCGCGACCATGTTCCTCCGCCGGGAGGAGGGGCAGACCACCGCGGAGTACGCCCTCGTGATCCTCGCGGCCGCCGCGATCGCCGTGGTCTTGATCGCGTGGGCGCGCTCGTCCGGCAAGCTCCCCGCGTTCTTCGACCACATCATCGACACGGTCATCGGGAACGCCGATGCCGCGTAGCATCCGTCGGTCGGCCGGGTCCGCGACGGTCGAGTTCGCATTGGTCCTCCCGCTCGTGCTCGTCCTCGTGCTCGGCCTCGTCCAGGTCGGGCTGTTGGTGCGCGACCGTCTCCTGGTGGAGGCGGCGGCGCGGGCGGCAGCGCGCGCCGCCGCCGTCCAGGACGATCCGGCCGCCGTCACGTCCGCCGCGCTCGCCGCTGCGCCCGGTCTCGACCCGGCTCGCGCCGGGGTCGAGACCACGCGTGTCGGCGAGCGCGGCTCCCCGGTGACGGTCCGCTTCGTCTATGAAGAGCCCTTCCGCGTCCCACTGGTCGGTTGGCTCGTCGGGCCCGGCGTGACCCTCACCGCCCAAGCCGCCGAGCGTCAGGAGTTCGGGTGAGCGCCGAACGTGGATCGGTTTCCGTCGTGCTCGCGGCCGGCATCTTGATGGTCCTCGTGCTCGTCATGGGTGTGACCGACGTCGGACGGGTCCTGATCGCGAGGTCGAAGGCCCGAAGTGCAGCCGACGCTGCGGCCCTCGCCGCGGCCGACGAGCTTGCGCTGCCCAGCGGAGCGGATCCTGCGGCGCTCGCGGCCGAGTACGCGGCCCGGAACGGCGCCGAGCTCACCGCGTGCACCTGCGCCGTCGGAACGTTCGAGTCGGAGGTCATGGTCCAGATGTCTGTCGATGATCTGCTGTTGTTCCCGGGTTCGCACGTGGTCGTCGCTCGCGCCCGGGCCGTCGTCGACCTGCCGACCGGGTGAGCGGCCGTTCCGGCGACGGCCGCGCCCGCGTCACTCCAGGTCTTTCGTTCGCGGATCCCGGATCAAGGGAGGCGACCGATAGCCGGGCTCGGATCGTGCCACCAGGAACTCGATCGCGGCCCAGAGCGTCTTCGAGCGAGGGTAGAACCACACCGGCACCATGGTGACCACCGCGATGCTCGCCGCGAGCAGCGGCGCGACGGGCACCACCGGAACGGTCAACGCGATCCCGACCGCCATCACGATGAGCCAGAAGATGATGGCCACGGCGTAGTTCAGGGCCATCGCCCCGAGGAACCCGCCCTCTTCGCGTTCGAACCGAAGATCGCAGGTCGGGCAACGTGGCGTGAGGGTGAACCAGCCGTCGAAGATCCTCCGCTCGCCGCAGCGTGGGCATCGCTTGCGCGCGCCGCGGATGAGCACCCGGAGCGTGCCGACCTCCGGCAGTCGCGGCGCGGGACGTTCCCGACCGTCCTCGTCCGGATCGAGCATGCCGTACGGGTCCACGTCGTCCGCCTCCCGCTTCGCAGGCTACCCCTGATGCTGTCGCAAGCTGGGCTCGACCCAGGACCTGCGGCGTATCCACTCGTCGGAGCTCGGGTGTACCATCGCCGAACGATGCAGAGGAAGCCGTCGGACCCGTCACGAGCGCCGCGTCCCACGTTCGGTCGCTCCAAGCGGTCCCAGCTCAGCGTGATCGACTACACGCTCGCCAAGCGCGCGCTGCTGCGAGACGCGCAGGCGGGGTTGCAATCGGTCAACGACCTCTGCGATGCCCACCCCGAGCTCATGCGGGCCGCGAAGTACGTGGGCGAACCGACCCGGAGCGACTGTCCGGTCTGCAAGAAGGACAAGCTGGTGTTGCTCGCCTACGTGTACGGCGATCGGCTGAAGCAGGACAACGGTCGGGTCTGGTCGATCGACACGGGCATGCGGATGGCGGCGGCGGATCCCGATACCTGCTGCTACGTGGTCGAGGTGTGCCGCTCATGCCAGTGGAACCACCTGCGTGAGGCGTTCACCGGCCGGCGCGCAGCGACCGGCTGAGCGCCGGAGACCCCTCGAACTCCACGCAACCAGCACACCTGCCTCTTCGCAGGAGCGCTTGCGTTGCTAGCATCGTCCGACCGTGGCAACCGGCTCGAAGTCCCCCACACGCAGGGATGACTACGTCCCTCGACATGCGCCCGCCAGGGCGACGAAGAAGGCCTCGAAGAAGAAGTCCTTCCTCCGCCGACGATGGTGGCTGCTCCTGCTGCTCTCGCCGCTCGTCGTGATCCTGCTGGGGGTCGGTGCGCTCTACGTCGCCTATGCCCGGATCAAGCTGCCGAACACCCTCCCACCGATCCGGACCACCTATCTCTACGACCGCAACGGAGACCAGATCTCGACGCTCCACGGGGCCGTGGATCGAACCGTGATCCCGCTCTCCAAGATGTCGCCGAACATCATCCATGCCGTCATCGCGACGGAGGACCACGGCTTCTACAACCACCCCGGCGTCGACGTGACGGGGATCCTCCGGGCCGCCTACACGGACCTCGTCAAGCGGGAGCCTGCCCAAGGCGCGTCCACGATCACGGAGCAGCTGGTCAAGAACGTGTACGCCGGGTCCTACCAGATCGATCCCGACTCCGGGCTCCGGGTGTACGTGCAACCCGAACGGTCCATCACCGAGAAGATCCGCGAGGCGCTCTTGGCGGTCAAGCTCGAGAAGGAGCTCGGGAAGGACACGATCCTCGAGAAGTACCTCAACACCGTGTACTTCGGCCACGGTGCCTACGGCATCCAGGCCGCCGCAGTGACGTACTTCGGCAAGCCTGCGAGCCGGCTCACCCCCCTGGAGTCGGCCTCCCTCGCCGGCGTCCTTCATGCTCCGGAGCTCTACGACCCGATCGACCGGCCGTACGACAACAGGTTCCGACGGGACTACGCGCTCGACCAGATGGTCCGGTACGGCTACCTCGACCAGGCGACCGAGACGAAGCTCAAGGCGAAACCGTGCTGTGGGACGGTCAAGAGCCATGCCGCCGAACGGATCGTGGCACCCGGACAATCCGAATACTTCGTCGACTACACGCGTCGCACCCTGATCGACCGATACGGAGAGGCGAAGGTGTTCGGCGGTGGGCTCAGGGTCACGACGACGCTCGATCTCGGCCTGCAACGAGCCGCGGAGGCCGCCATCCGGCAAGAGCTACCCGACCAGCACCACGATCCGGCCGCCGCGCTGGTCGCGATGGATCCGACCAACGGACAGATCCTGGCGATGGCGGGCGGCCGTGACTGGGCCCACAACAAGCTCAACTTCGCGACGATGGCGGGCGGATCGGGTCGCGAAGCCGGGTCAGCGTTCAAGGCGTTCACGCTCGCCGCGGCGATGCAGTCGGGGTACGACCTGAACGCTTATTGGTACGGGCCGTCCACCCTCGCGGTTCCGGGGTGCACCGATCCGACCCAGCCCGACGGCTTGTGGCATCCGGTCAACGCGGGCGACGGCGAGGCCGGGACGTTCACGCTCGCCGGCGCGACCGCGCACTCGGTGAACACGATCTTCGCACAGGTGGTGGCCCAGCTCGGCCCCTCGAAGGTGGTCGATATGGCGCATGCGCTTGGCATCCGCTCGGACCTGCCACCGGTGTGCTCCATCACGCTCGGGTCGGTCGCGGTCAACCCCCTCGAGATGACGAACGCCTATGCCACCCTCGCCGACCATGGCGAGCGGTTCTGGGCAACACCGCTCCTTCAGGTGAAGAGCGGGGCGGGGAAGATCGACCCGTCGGTGACGCCGCAGGGGGATCAGGTGATCGCCGCGAACGACGCCAACCTCGTGACGTCGGCGCTCCAAGGCGTCGTCACGGGGGGAACGGGGGTCGACGCGGCGATCCCCCCGTACCCCGTGGCGGGCAAGACGGGGACAGCCAACGAGAACGTGGACGCTTGGTTCTGCGGCTACACGTCGGAGATCGTGACCTGCGTGTGGATGGGCTGGCCCGCCGGCGAGATCCCGTTGCAGGACGTGGAGGGGGTCTCATCCGTGTACGGCGGGACGATCCCGGCGGCCATCTGGCACGACTTCATGTCCGTCGCGATGCAGGGGAAGCCCCCGGTTGCGTTCCCGGTCCCGTCCTTCACCGGCTACTCGGTGGGACCGAGCCACACGGTGTACCCGTCCCCCTCGCCGACCGTATCGCCGTGTCAGGCTCCGTCCGGCTCGGGAGCGAACGCCCAAGCGTGCGGGTCGCCCTCCATGTCTCCGAGCGCGACGCCGACCCTCTCGCCCGGACCTCGCCCATCACCGTCTCCGAGCCCGACGTCGTCACCGAGCACCAAGCCCAGCCCCACTGCGACGCCGAAGGGGCCCGGTTCGCCCGGCCCATAGGGCCCGCGATCGGGTCGGGGGGTCCGGATCACGCTTGCGGCGCGGCCGTGACCAGCGCCAGGTCGAGCGGGATCGACGCCATCACCGCGGTCCCGCGTCCCGGCGTGGACCGAACGGCGAACGTCCCGCTCGCAAGCTCCACGCGCTCGCGCATCGACGCGAGTCCCACCCGGCCCGCGCGCAGATGGTCGCGCACCTCGGTCGTCTCGAAGCCCGTGCCGTCGTCCTCGACCTCGATCCGGAGCTGCGATTGATCCGATTCCACGTGGACGATCACCCGGGTCGCGTGCGCGTGCTTGCCGACGTTGGTCAGCGACTCCTGGACGATCCGGAACGCCAGGGTCTCCAGATCGTCCGGGATCGGTCGCGTGATCGAGCCGGTGAATTCGGTAGCGACCCCTTGTTCCGTCCCGAAGCGCATCAACGACTCCCGCAGCGCCGGCATCAGCCCGCGTTCCTCGAGGACCGGTGGCCGGAGCCCGGCCATGAGCCGGCGGAGCGAATCCGCCTCCTCGGCAAGCTCCTGCCGGATCTTGGTCAAGACGTCGAGACCTCGATCGACGTCGCCGGTCTTGATCATGAGCAACGCCGCTTCGAGCGAGAGCGAGGCGGCGGAGACGCCCTGGACCGGCCCGTCGTGCAGATCGCGCGCGATCCGGTTCCGCTCCTGCTCGATCGCCGAGTTCGAGCGGCGCTGGAGCCTCGTCCGGTCCTCGTCGCGGTCCTGGAGGAACTGGAACAGCGACCGGATCGTTTGGTCGGCGACCTTCCCCGCCGTGACGTCGCGAGCCAGCAGCAGGCGACGGGGCGGGTCCATCGGAACCCGCGAGATCCGCGCTTCTATGAACAGCGGCTGCCCTTCGGGCCGCTGGAGCTGCGCTTGGCCGGTCTCGGGCAACCGCGCGAACGAAACGTCGGAGCCTTGGACCGACGCCGCGACCGCGGCCCACGGCTGGCCCTCGATCGCTGCTCGATCCATCCCGACCATCCGGGCGAACGCCTCGTTCGCTCGGACGATGACGTCGTCCTGATCGAGCTCCACGAAGCCGTCGACCGCGGCGTCGAACACCAGCCGGAGGTGTTCCTCGGAACGCCGGATCGTCTCGTTCGTTTCCCGGACGCGCTCGAGCGCGAGGTCCGCTTCGTGGAGCGCCGTCTCCCGCCGTGTGAGCGCTTCCTCCACGGTCTGATAAGCCTGGGTACTGGCGACCTGGTTCGCGACCACGCGTGCGGCGATCCCCCCACCGAGGAGCACGATCAGCAACGTGGACTGGAGCGAACCGATCGCCTTCGCGTCGCCGAGGATGGCGACGCTCGCGAGGGCGCCGCACGCAGTCACGATCGACACGCTGCTCAGGATCGGGCGGGCCAGCCGCAGCTTCGTCCTCGGGACGGGCACGCCGTGAGGGACCATGGTGAGGACGGCCGCGAGCAGCAGCGGACTCAAGACGTAGATCGCGTTCATCCACGGATCGCCGTGCCCACCGCCGTCGCGTGTCCACACCCAGCCGAACAGGACCGTCGCGATCGAATACCCGGCGAACGCCAGGAACTGGAGCAAGTGTGAGACGGTCGGCACCCACAAGGTCAGTGCCGCGAAGCTGGTGAATTGCGACGCAGCCAGGATCGCGATGACGCCCGCGGTGCCCGATTCGACCGGTCCGGCATCGGACGGGCGGATCAGCAGGTAGAGGATGGAGCCGACGGAGGCCGCGATCAGCATGACGTCGATGGCGATCTCGCGCCGATCGCGAGTGTCGAAGTGGCCCCGGAGCTCGTCGCGCATCGCGACCGTCAGCGGGATCAGGAGCAGCAGCAGGAGGGCGTCAGCCGGCCGAGGGTGGTTGGCCGTGTCGGACGCGCTTCCGACGGCGAGGTAGGCGAAGGAAACTGCCGCGATCAGGAACATCGCCCACGCGATGCCCGCCGCGCTCGGCCACGCATCCTCCTCTCGCGAAGCCCCTCGGATCAGGATGCCGGCAACGGCGGCGGCGAGCGCCGATCCGGCCGCCCCCGCCAGCGCCTGGCCGCGCGTGCCCGACCCCGTCATCAACGTCGGAGCCACGGCAACGACCGCGACCGCTGCGAGAAGGGCCGCCGTGCCGGGCGTCCGCCGACGGGAGATCGTCGCGTCCATGACCCTTCATGATGGCCGAATGCCACGCCCGGCTCCATCACCCGGCCAGCGGTTCGAGCTCCACCGGACGGACTAGCCCGACCGGCGGAGTCGCTACTCGATCAGACGGCGTCGGAGCGCCTCGGCGACCGCAGCGGTGCGGTCGGACGCCCCGAGCTTCTCGAAGATGTGCTCGAGGTGGGTCTTCACCGTGTCGGGAGAGATGTACAGGCGTTCGGCGATGTCCCGGTTCGTATGGCCGAACGCGAGCAGTTGCAGCACCTCGATCTCACGCGCGGTCAGGGTTTCCGCCTTGCGATCGCGTTCCTTCGCGGTCGAGAGCTCTTCCGCCAGTGCGACCACGAGCTGAGGGTCGATGACCATGTTCCCGCCGGCGACGAGCCGGACGGTCTGGATGAGGTGCTCGGCGTCGCGCGCTTTCAAGACGTAGCCGCGCGCTCCGCTCCTCACGGCCTCCACGACGAACTGCCGATCGTCGTACGCGGTGAGCATGATGACGCCGACCTTCGGATGTTGGTCGCGGATCACCCTCGCGGCTTCCAGACCGTCCATCTCGGGCATCCGGATGTCGATCAACGCGATATCCGGGTTCTCGTTCCCGATGAGCTCCAAGAGCTCCTTGCCGTTCGATGCCTCGCCCACGACCTCGATTCCGTCGGCCATGTCCAGGTAGCGCCGCAGTCCCTGGCGCACGAGCGAGTGGTCGTCCGCGATCGCGACCCTGATCGTCACTGGCTCCTCCATCGGCCCCGTTGTACGCCCGAGTGGAGCGAGCCCCCCCGGGTCGCGGCAATCCTAAACGGTTTCCGGCCACGGCGAGCAGCCCCTCCGTGCTAGAAGAAGGGCTGCCAGTTGATGAACAGGAACGCCAGGAACGCGAAGCCTGCCGCGAAGGCGACCAGGAAGGCGGCCTCGGGCGGACGCCGACGCTCCGCGGCGATCGCGAACCCCCACCAGGCGGGAAAGACCACAGCCATGAACCTCGGCATCGAGGTGAGGGGCCGCTGGTCGTACGTGAAGGTCAGCGGGATCAAGACGCTCATCCCCGCGTATACCGTGTAGGTGAGCGGCACCCGGAAGGCCGCGACGAGGATCCCCGCGATCGCGATCGCGACGACGATGATGTCGATCAGCCACCACGTTTGGAACCGCCACGTAAGCGTGAGGGCGTGCCACACGGCGGTGAGGGGGAACGTGGGCTCGCGCTGCCAGTTGCGTTGGGCGTCCAACGGCGCCCAGAGGTCCCCGAACCGGACCTGCCAGTAGGCAAGGTAGGAGAGGGGTCCGAGGGCCACGCCGAGAGCCGCGGCGAGCCGCGGGAGCAGCCGCCGCCCCTGACCCCATTGGCGGACGGCCTCCACCGCGAGCGCGACGATGAGCAGCACCCCGATGTTGCGGGTCGCCGCAGCACCGGCCCCCGCGATCATGGCCCACATCCAGCGGTCGCGGCGAGCGAACCAGAACGCGCTGATCGACAGCAGGAGGAAGAGGGGTTCGGTGTACGGAGCGAGCAGGAAGAACGCGGTGGGGAAGAAGGCGCCGAACAGGACGGTCCGCCGCGCGGCCTCCCGCCCCAGCTCCAGCCTCGTCAGCGCATGCACCATCACGAGGGCCCCGAGGAACGCCGCGTTGGACACGATCAGCGCCGCGGCGAGCGGCCCGACCCCCGGAAACCCCCCGACGAGCCGCACGGCCATCGGATACAGCGGGAAGAACGCTGCGCTCCCATCCCCACGGGCGTACCCGCTGGTTGCGATCCGCAGGAACCACGCCGCGTCTTGACGCTGGGTCGCCGTGAACAGCATGTGCCATCCGGAGAGCAGGTTCGGGGCCGGGAACCCCGCGTCGGTCGGTGGTTGTCCGGGCGGCAGAACGAGCACCCCGCCGCCGGCGACCGAGATGGCGAACAGCAGGAGCCGAGCCCCGAGGAATGCCCAGAACGACTCGCGGACCCCGTCCCGGATGCGAGGGTCCCGTTCGGGGTCGCCGGTGGTCACGCAGGGATCCGTCCCGCGGCGCCGAGGGGTCTCCAGCCACGCGCTCCCAGCACCAACCTCGGGGCGTCCTGCCGGACCCAGATCACCAAGCAGCAGACGAGTATCGCCGCGCGGGCCAGCACCGCGAGTTCGAACGACCGTTCCTCCGGCGCCAACGGGCCGCCCGGAACGTAGGCGGGGAAGAAGTATCGGAACCGGGTCACGAACACCGCCACGTCGGCCACCTCGAACGCCGCGAACCACGACCACCGTGGAACGACGAGGGCGAACCACGGGAGCAGCCAGAGGCCGTACTGAGGGGAATACACCTTGTTGAAGAGCAGGAAGCACGCGAGCATCGGGAATCCGAGCGTCCACCGCGGGAACTCGGGAGTCCGGTGCGTCTTGAGGAAGAGCAAGAGCCCGAAGGCCGCGATGAACAGGACGAGCGTCCACGCGTTGATCATCCCCGTCGAGATGCACGCGGGATCCCAATGCCGGCACGCGACGTACCAGAGACTGTCGAAGTCCGCCACCCGACTGGAGTTGAAGCGGAAGAACTCGAACCAGGCGCCCGGCGCCGCAACGGCGAACGGGAGGTTCACGGCGACCCAGGTTCCCACCGTCCACCAGAGCACCCGGACCGAGCGATCTGGCTCCCGGTCCTGGATCCCCTGGAGGAAGAGCGGGACGACGAGCAGCACCGGGTAGAACTTGGCGGCCGCGCCGAGCCCCAGGAGCACCCCCGTCCACCCGTCGCGTCGCGACGCGAACGTCACGAGCGCCAGCGTCGCGAGCGCGACGGCAACGAGGTCCCAGTTGATCGTGCCGTAGATCAGCAACGTCGGAGCCAGCGCGAACCAGAGCGCGCGCCGACCGGCGAGGAGCCAGATCCCCGCGGCCGCCGCCGCCGCGAACACGGTGAGGACGACCGCGTTCGTGTAATAGAAGCTCGCGGTCCGATCCCCGGAGACCCACTCGGTGGCGCGCATGACGTACATCGTGAGCACGGGGTACTCGTCGCAGTTGTTCGGTGATGGCGCACACCGGTCGAGGAAGGGCAGCCGGCCTCCCGCGAGCTGTTCGGTCCCCAGGAGCGGCACGATGTCCGAGTAGCACAGACCCCGGTACTGCCGGCCGTCGTAGTCTCCTCCGGCGCAGCGGTATTTGAGCGCCGTGCCGACCGCCATGGTCCCGGTGACGCAGAGCAGGACCACCGACAAGCTGACGGCACGGGTGGCGTGCTTCACGCGGCGCATCGTAGCCCCGAGGGCCCGGCGGGCGGCGATGCGAGCGGTCGGTGTGAAGGTTCGAGTGCGCACTCGTAGAGTGAGCGGTCGTGAGGTACCGCGTCGAGCAGCTGGCCGCCGCATGCGAGGTCTCGGTGGACACGGTCCGCTACTACCAGTCCCGGAGCCTCCTCCCGCAGCCCGAGCGGGAAGGGCGCGTCGCGTGGTACGACGACGTTCATGCCGAACGGATCCGGCGGATCCGCGACCTCCAGCGGAAGGGCCTGACCCTCGCGGCGATCGGGCGGGTCGTCCGCGGCGAGCTCGGCGACGCAGACGCCGACCTGGCGGCCGCCGTCGCCGAAGCTCGCGGTGAGATCGGGATGGACCGGCGTTCGTTGGGCCTCGAGGACTTCGCGACCATAAGCGGTGTCCCGGCTTCCCTGATCCAGGCGGTGGAACGCGAAGGGATCCGGATCGGCCGGACGGTCGACGGCGAGATGCGGTACACGCCTGCGGACACCGAGCTCGTCCGGACGGCCCTCCGCCTCCTGGAGTTCGGGCTGCCCCTCGGCGACCTCCTCGGGCTCGCGCGCGACGCCGACGGCGCGCTCCGCGGACTCGCGGAGCGCGCCGTCGACCTGTTCGACCGGCACGTGCGTCGGCCGATCCAGGACACCTCGGGCGACGACCCCGTCGCCGCGGCGCAGATGGTGGAGGCCTTCCGCGAGCTGCTCCCCGCCGTGACGGCCCTCGTGTCGAACCACTTCCGCCGCGTGGTGCTCGAAGCCGCGGAAGCGCGGATCGAGACGTGACCGCCCCCCTTCCCCAAGGGAACGACAAGGCGCGCGCCGTGCGCGGGCTCTTCGACACGATCGCGCCCCGGTACGACCTCGTGAATCGCGTGATGACGTTCGGCATGGATGTCGGGTGGCGACGGAGGACCGTCCGCGAGCTCCATCTCCCGAGCGGCTCGCTCGTCTTCGATCTGGCCTGCGGGACCGGGGACCTGTGTCGCGAGCTCGAGCGGGCGGGGTATCGGGCGGTCGGGCTCGACTTCGCGCTCGGGATGCTGCGCGAGGCGAGGACCGATGCTCCCTTGGTCCAGGCGGATGCGCTACGGCTCCCGTTCCGCGACGCGAGCGCCGACGGCCTGACCTGCGGGTTCGCGCTCCGGAACGTGGTCTCGCTCCCCGAGCTGTTCGGAGAGCTCGCGCGGGTCGTTCGGCCGGGCGGCTCCGTCGCGCTGCTCGACGCGAGCCGTCCGGACAACCGCGTGCTCCGCGCCGGCCATGCGCTGTACTTCGAGAAGGTGGTGCCGCTGATCGGCGGCGCGCTCTCCGATCGCGCCGCCTACCGCTACCTCCCCCGGTCGATGGCCTACCTCCCATCGCCGAGCGAGATGGTGGGGATGCTCCGCGCGGTCGGGTTCCCATCGATCCGGCGGCTCCAACTGTCGGGCGGGATCACGCAGCTGTTCGTCGGGACGCGAGCGTGACCCCATCCGCCGACGAGCCGCAGCGGCGTGGGCGGATCGAAGCGCTCGGCGATGCGTTCGACCTCCTCGCCGCGTACGCCGACGGCGGGTTCCTCTTCGAACGGGCGGGGGCGGGTGTGGCGGCATCTGCGCCGATGGTTGCGACCGCACCCCTCGGCGCCGTCGCGAGGATGCTCACCGACATCGACGGCGCGATCGCCGGCGGAGGCAAGACCGTTGCGGTCGGGACGATCCCGTTCGCCGACGCGGGCCCGATGACGTCGACGCTCGCGGTCCCGTCGAGCACGGTGCGACGGACGGCGCCGGGGGAGACCGTGCGGATCGACGTCGGCCGCTCTTCGTCGGGGATCCCGGTCGGTCGCGTGTCGGGGTCGGGGCCGCGCGAGCCGTTCGCGGCCCGCCAGCTCCGAGCGATCCCTCCGCCGGAGGGGTACGGGGCCGCCGTCGCGGAGGTGGTTCGTCGGTTGGACACCGGGCTGCGGAAGGTGGTGCTCGCTCGGACGATCGAGGTCGAGGCCGGCCGCGAGCTCGACGCCCGACGGCTGGCGCACCGGCTGCGAGCGGTGAACCCGGACGCGTTCACGTTCGCCGCGCCGACGAGGGACGGCATCCTGGTCGGAGCGTCACCCGAACTGCTCGTGTCGCGCTTCGGCCGCGAGGTGCGGTCGAACCCGCTCGCCGGATCCGCGGCGCGCTCGGGCGACCCCGTCGAGGATCGCGCGAACGCAGAGGCGCTGCTCGGTTCGGCGAAGGATCGGGAGGAACACGCGATCGTCGTGGAGACGATCGCGGAGGTGCTCGGTCCCTTCTGTCGCGAGCTGACGTGGGACCGCGCGCCCGCGCTCCTGGAGACGCCCAACGTCTGGCATCTGTCGACGAGGTTCCGGGGGCTCTTGCGGGAGCCGTCCCCGGGCGTCCTCGAGCTCGTTGGTGCGCTCCACCCCACGCCGGCCGTGGCCGGGGAACCGCGCGGAGCGGCGCTCGAGGTGATCGCCGAGCTCGAGCCGTTCGACCGGGGATCGTACGCGGGGCCGGTCGGGTGGATGGATGCGAGCGGCGACGGGGAGTGGGCGATCGCCCTGCGGTGCGCGCAGCTCCGCGGCGACCGAGCGACGCTCTACGCGGGCGCCGGCATCGTGGCCGGCAGCCGGCCGGACGCCGAGGTGGACGAGACCGAACGCAAGTTCCGTGCCTTCCTCGACGCGCTCAGGTGGGGATGACCAGGGACGAGACGCTCGGCGGTTGACCGGACTCGGACCTCAGGCATAGCACCGACCCATCGTTAGGAAAGTTTCCTATCCTTACAGCCGGACCGGAGATCCGGAAACGATCGGGAGGGGGCCCCGCATGGCATCCGGCGAGCGGTCGCACAGGCGGCGACCGATCCGTTCGGGTTCGGCTTCCCCTGGGCAACGTACGACACGACGTCGCACGGGCGGGGCTGGCCCTGATGGCGTCCGAGTACGACACCCTGGTGGGCTCCGGCGTCGATGCCGACCAGGAGATGGGCTGGCTGCCGAACAGCCTCGGGGCGAACGGCTGGGGCTCGTCGTTCATCGTCGGTGATGGCTCGACGTTCCCGCATCACATGCAGCACCAGGCGTGACGAACATCGCCGGATCGCTCGACGGTTCGCAGCCGATCCTCGCCGGAGCCGCCGTCGAAGGGCCGAACGGGTTCGCGGCACGGGTTCACTGACCGGGATGCGCGCATGCCCGCTCACCGGCATCGACACGTTCGCGCCGTTCAACGGCAAGACGGCCGTGTACGAAGACGACGTCCAGTCCTTCTCGACGGTCGAGCCCGCGATCGACCTGACGGCATCGTCTCCGCCGGCGTTCGCGTGGCAGGTGAGGGGCACACCGCCGCCTGCGCCGGGCGGCGGCGGCCCGGTCACCGTCGTGACCGTCCGGTTCGACGACGGCAACGCTGACCAGCTGAACGCGCTCAACTTGTTGAGTGCGCGCAACATGGCGGCGACCTTCTACATCAACAGCGGGTTCATCGGTGATTCGATCCATCTGTCCGTCGCTGATCTCCAGACCCTGTACGCGGCAGGGAACGAGATCGGCGGGCCCACGATCGATCACGCCAAAATCAAGAAGCTGAAGACCGCCGCCGCTCGGTACGAGGTCTGCACGGATCGCAACACGTTGCTCGGATGTGGGTTCCCGGTCACGTCGTTCGCCTACCCGTACGGTTCGTACGACGCGGGCTCGGAGCTGGTCGTGCACGACTGCGGATACGACAGCGGTCGGGCGTCTCTGGTGTGGACGACACGAAGACGTTCGCCGAGACGATCCCCCCACCCGACCCGTACTCGATGACGGTTTCGGACTTCACCAACGTTCCTGGACTGGCTCCACGGCGAGATCGCCAGCGGTCGGGTCGGCGTGGAGACGACCGACAAGGTGATCGGCGGGACGGTGCAGCCGCCGGTCGCCCCTTGACCTACGACGCCCAGATGTTCCCGAGTGTCCCGGCCGTGTCCGCGCCGCCCAGGTGGGTCGAGATCCCGAATGTGTCCTCCAGCGTCCGCAGCAAGCTGTAGTGGTTGGCGAGACTCCCGTAGAAACCTGGGACGACGGGATCGCCCATCACCGCGAACGGTGGGTTCCCGCCGGCGAAGTTCTTGGCCTGGTTCGGGCTACCCCCTTGGCCCTCGTCGTACACCACGAAGATCGCGTCGTTCGGTCCCCACGCAGGACCGTTCATGATGTTGGGGATCTCGCGAGCGAGGAAGTCGTCGAACTGCCGGATCGGGTCGCCCTGGGGCTTGCAGTTGTCGTGGCCGTCCTCGCATTCGTTCGGGACGATGTAGTTGAAGCGGGGGACGTCGCCGTTGGCCAGCGCGGTGTCGAAGCTGCTGGTGTCATCGAAGGTCGTGTCGCCCATCGTGACGACGTGCTGCCCGCAGAACGCTGAGCCCGTGGTACCCGAGAAGTTGCCGCCCTCGATGTCCGCGTAGTAGGCGGCGGGGTTGTGCTTCACGCGGTAGCTGTTGCCGGTCCTGCTGCTGCCGGCGTTGATCAGGTAGCAGGGCTGCGGCATCGACTCGTTCCATTCGAGCCACGAGACACCGGCGACGGTGAGCTGGTGGAAGAGGTTATCGACGTCCTGGTTGCACGTGGCGGGCTTCTCATCCAGCTGGTGGCAACGCAGGAACTGTCCGCTCGTCATCGCGATGTAGTTCGACGTCGAGTAATGCGAGATCCCCCAGTAGTTCGTGAGCCACGCGGAGTTCGGCTCGACCGACGAGACCTGGTACGGGGCGTGGGTCTTCGTGATCTGTGACAGATCGGTGTTCTCACCGACGATCAGGTAGACGTGGTTGAGCGCAGGGACAGCCGTCGTGCCTGCGTGCGCGGTCGTGGCCGGAAGCGCGACCAGCGACAAGGACGCCGCGAACACGATGGACAGGATGCGTCGATACATGGCTCCCTCCCGTGGATCGGTCCCGTCAGCTTCGTCCCGGCCGCCGCTCTCAGTCAACCTGCGTTCGCGTGAGGTTCGCCTGGCACCATGCGTACAGCGCGTCGTAGACGAAGGTGCCCTTCTCGAGCAACCGCAGATCATCCGGCTCGGCGAGGACCCCTCCGGCACCGATCGCCTCGAGCCCGGCTCCGAGCGCATCGGAGTCGCGGTCCTCGGAGACATCCGCGGCGTGCACGATCTGCGCGAGTCGCACCAGGGCGGGATCGGACCCGAGTTCGAAGTCCTCGATCAGTACCTCGAAGCTGCACTTCCCGTCGCGATGCGTGAACTCGGCACCGGGGGCGTCGAACGACCGCGCCCCCTCCTGGCTCGCGACGTCGAGCACCTCGTCGGCACGAACGTAGAGGATCTCGGCGTCCGGGTCGATGAACCGGCGGATCAGCCAGGGACACGCGATGCGGTCCGTCTTCGGCCGCTCGCGGGTGACCCATCGCATGGGTCACACGCTACCGCTCGGCCAGCGTGCGCGTGACCGCCGCGCGGACCTGCGCGCGGCGGTCGCGCCCCTGCTCAGGATCGATCGAGACCTCGACGACGCGGACACCCCCGGCCCGCACGGCGCGCTGGACGGCCGGCAGGAGGTCCCCGCTCCGCAAGACGCGCTCGTGACCGGCGCCCGCCGCCGCGCACAGCGCCGACAGATCCACCCTGTGCCGCCAGCACCACCATGACGAGATCGATCTGGTCCTGCCCGGACCAGAGCAGTGCGCCGGCATCGTGCAGGAAAGTCAGGTCTCCTATCAACGCATACGTCGGGCCGACCTCCGCGACCGCCACCCCGAGGGCCGTCGAGACGAACCCGTCGATCCCGCTCGCTCCCCGGTTGCCGACCACACGGACCAGGTCGGGCGCGGTCCACACCCGCGGCGGGCGGCGCGGGGCCATGAAGGTGTCGAGGTCCCGGACGGGGCTCGACGACCCGACGCAGAGGACGGCGCCGTGGGGGAGGAACCCCGCCAGGTCGCGCGCGACGCGACCCTCGAACGGCTCGACCCACGGATCCAGCACTCGATCGATCGACGCTCGAGCGACCAAGTCGGCCTGCTTCCATGTGTCCAGCCATCCGTCCGGTACCTCGGGTCTGTCCTCCGCGTGGGTGTCCCACGCGACGGCCGCGAAGCGTTCCGGGTCGACGAGGATCCGGCGCTCGGCCGTCCGTTCCGGATCGGGATCCAGGTGGTCCCGGTCGAGGACGACGAGGGGCGAAGCGGCAACGAGCGATTGGGTCTGCCGTGTGGTTGGCGCGGCGCCCACCTGCAGCACGACCTCGGGGCGGTGGCGCTCGAGCCACGCCGCGTCTCCGATCAGCAGCTGCCCGGCGGCGAGCGCTCGGCCGGCCCGTCCGGCGTCCAGGCGCAGCCCGCTCAGCGGTTCGGCGAGCACCGGCCAGCCGAGCAGCACGCCGAGCGAGAGCAGCGACAGGGTCCTGGGTGGGGGAAGCGGTCCCAGCGTGATCACGCCGCGACGGCCGGCGTACGTCCCGAGGAAGGCCTCGAGCGACTCATGCGCCGCTCGTTCCTCGACGCCTCGCTCCCCGGCGTCCTGCACCTCCACGGGCAGCGATGGGATCGCGACTTCCTCTCCGTCCGGGACGAGCGGCTCATCGAAGGGGCAGTTCACCTGAACGGGCCCCATCGGTGTGCCGACGGCGGCCGCCGCGGCGCGCAGGCCGGTGTCGTGCCACGTGGCGGCATCGGCTCCGGTCGCCGGCACGGGAGGCTCGAGGTAGGCGCGCGCGTAACGGCCGTAGAGGTCGGTCTGGTCGATCGTCTGGTTCGCGCCGGTCCCTCGGAGTCTCGGCGGACGGTCGGCCGTGAGCACGACGATCGGGGTCCGCGACTGCGACGCCTCGACGATCGCCGACAGGTACTCGGCGGCGGCCGTCCCGCTGGTACACGCGATCGCCACCGGGCCGCCGCTCGCCTTCGCGATCCCGAGTGCGAAGAACGCCGCCGAGCGCTCGTCGAGGTGCATGTGGGTCCGGATCCGATCGTGACGCGCCAGCGCGAGCGCGAGCGGCGTGGAGCGAGAGCCGGGCGACAGACACGCGTGACGGACGCCGCGATCCGCGAGCGCGTCGACGAGCGCGTTCGCGCACGCGAGTGAGACGTCGCCCAGGCCCATGCCTAGACCGTGTGCGAGAGCACGAGGCCGAGCGACAGGAGCAGGCCGGTAGCCGCGTGGAGCTTCGCCGTCCCGATGAGCACCGGGATCAGGTCGCGGCCGCTCGCGATCCGAGCCGCTTCCAGCGGCTGGATCGCGAGCGGCCACGCCGCGAGCCCGACCAAGCCCCACTGCGTCAGGCCGACCGAGTCGTTCAACAGGTGCGCCAGCACGCCGGCGACGATCGTGCCGAACGCGCCGACCACGAGGGTCCCGTACAGGGCGCGTGCATGGGTCTCGCCGAGACGGACGGCGAGCGTCCGCTTGCCCGCGGCCGCATCCGTCTCCATGTCGCGGATGTTGTTCGCCTCCAAGATGGCGACCGCCAGCAAGCCCATAACGGCGGCGCACCACCACGAGGCCGCCGTCACCGTCTCGACCATCACGAACGTCGTCCCGCACGTCGCGACCAGCCCGAAGAAGAGGAACACCATGACCTCACCGAGTCCGAGCCCGGCGTACGGCCTCGGTCCGCCGCTGTACAGCAACGCAGCGATGATCCCGAGACCGCCGACCACGAGCACGAGCGCGGGCCGGGTCGCGATCGCCAGCGCCAGTCCCGCGAAGCCGGCCACCGCGATCGACAGCAGCGCCGCGACGAGCACCGCGCGAGGGGTGGCCGCGCCGCTCTGCGTGAGCCGGGGCGGTCCGACGCGTTCGTGCGTGTCGACCCCCCGCACGCCGTCGAAGTAGTCGTTCGCCAGGTTCACGCCGACCTGCAGACCGGCCGCGACGAGTGCCGCCGCGACGAAGCGCCACCAGATCACCTCACCTGCGGCGGCCGTGCCGACCACGACGGGCACGAGGCCGGCGCCCAGCGTGCGGGGCCTGACGCCGAGCCACCACACCCGCCATCCGGTCGCGGCGCTCACGGTCGTTTCGGGAACCTCGAGAAGTCCGGATCGCGCCTCTCGGTGAACGCGTCCCGGCCCTCCTGTGCCTCGGGGGTCATGTAGTACAGGAGCGTCGCGTCGCCTGCGAGCTGCTGCACGCCCGCGAGCCCGTCGACGCCGGCGTTGTATCCCGACTTCAGCAGCCGAAGCGCGAGCGGAGACTTCTCGAGAAGCTCTGCCGCCCAGGACACGGTCGTCTCCTCGAGCGCATCCAGCGGGACGACGGCGTTCACCAGCCCCCACGACAGTGCGGTCTGAGCGTCGTACTGCCGGCAGAGGAACCAGACCTCCTTCGCGCGCTTCTCGCCGATCTGCCGAGCCAGCAGCCCGATCCCGTAGCCGCCGTCGAACGATCCGACCCGCGGGCCGGTCTGGCCGAACCGAGCGTTGTCCGCGGCGATCGTGAGATCGCAGCAGAGATGCAGCACGTGCCCGCCGCCGATCGCATACCCGGCGACCATGGCGAGCACGGGCTTCGGGAGGCGCCGGATCTGGACCTGGAGGTCCAGCACGTTGAGCCGCCCGATGCCGTGCTCGTCCACGTAGCCGTCGTCACCGCGGATCTTCTGGTCGCCGCCGCTGCTGAACGCGTCCGTGCCCGAACCCGTCAGGATCACGACGCCGACGGCGGGATCATCACGGGCCAGTTCGAAGGCCGAGATCAACTCGCGCGTCGTGAGCGGACGGAACGCGTTGCGGACTTCCGGCCGGTCGATCGTGATCTTGGCCATGCCGTCCGACGTCTCGTATCGGATGTCCGTCCAGTCACCATGCGACCGCCACTCGACCATGCGACCACCAACTCCTAGAGCGCGTACTCGGACGGTTAGGCTACCCGACGTGAACGTGACGGCGCATCGTCGGGCCGAGGCCGGTGATCTGATCGCCTACGCGCTGCCTCCAGGAGACATCTGGCTCGAGATCCTTGCCGCGCATGCCTCTTCCGGCGCTTCGTTCCTGCCGGTCGACGTTCGGCTTTCGAACCGGGAGCAGCGGGCCGTGATCGAGCGAGCACGCCCCCGGCTCCTCGTCACACCTGACGACGAGGTGCTCTTCGCCGATCCCGCGCCGGTCGACCCCCATCGCGCGTGGGCCGTCGTCGCCACGAGCGGTGTCTCGGGGCGACCGAAGCTCGCGGAGCTCCCTCGGACGGCCCTCGGCGCCGCCGTCGCCGGATCGCTGACGGCGCTGGACGCGTCGGCGTTCGACCCGTGGGTCGCATGCCTCTCGCCCGCGCACGTGGGCGGGTTGCTCGTCTTGCTCCGCGGTGCGTTGGCCGGTGCTCCCGTGGACGTCCACGACGGATCCGAGCCTGCCCGCGTCTTGGAGAAGGCACCCGACGGCGCGCATGTCGCCCTCGTCCCGACCATGCTCCGGCGCCTCGTAGCGACCGCGCCGGACCTCTCGCGCCTCGGCGTGCTCCTGGTCGGCGGATCGGTGCTCGACCCCGCGCTCCGGGATGCCGCCGCGCGGCTCGGCGGCCGCGTCGTGACGACGTACGGACTCACCGAGTCGTGCGGCGGCGTCGCGTACGACGGCATCCCGTTCGACGAGACGGACGTTCGGATCTCCTCGGCGGGTGAGATCGAGCTCACCGGCCCGACCGTGATGGAGGGCTACCGCGCGGATCCGGCCGCGACTGCGGGGACCTTCACGGTGGACGGCTGGCTCCGTACGGGAGACCTGGGGGAGCTCGATATCGAAGGTCGCCTCATCGTGCACGGGCGATCCGACGATGCGATCCGCTCGGGAGCGGAGACCGTCTGGCCCGACGAGGTCGAGGCCGCGCTCCGTTCGCATCCTGCCGTCGCGGACGTCGCCGTCACCGGGGTTGCCGACCACGAATGGGGTCAGAGGGTCGTCGCATGGGTCGTCCCCGCGGATCGAACGCTCCCTCCGACGCTCGACGTCTTGCGGGAGCACTGCCGCGAGCGCCTCGCGCGCTTCAAGGCGCCGCGCGAGCTCATCCTTGTCGATGCCTTGCCGCGCACGATATCCGGGAAGCTTCGGCGAGCGGCAGTCCCCCGGAGAACGGCCGAGCCCCGACCATGAAGAAGGCCCGAGCGAGGGAGGGGTTCGCTCGGGCCTTCAGGTCTCCCGAGGGGCCACCGAGGGGGTGGTGGGCCCCAGGAAGGTTGCATGGCGTCGCACTCGAAACTTCGACATCCGGGCGCCGTCCTTCGATACCCGATCTCGGGTAATCGCATGCCGGCGGCCTCGCGCCCGGCTCAGCCGACCTGGATCACGCCGTGTTTCACGGCGAACGACACGGCCTCGAGCTTGGAGTGCACCCGCAGCTTCCCGAGGATGTTCCGCACGTGGGTCTGGACCGTCTGCGGGCTGATGTAGAGCTCTTTGGCGATGTCGTCGTTGCGTTTGCCCTGCGCGAGCAGACCGAGGATCTCCCGTTCGCGGTCCGTGAGATCGCCGAGCAGCCGCAACGCATCGCGCTGCTCTTCGCGCTGGCGGGCGACCTGGGCCAGCAGACGGGTCAAGGTCGCGGGGTCGATCAGGACCTCGCCGTCGGCTGCCGCCTTCGCGGCGGCGAGGATCTCGACGGCGGCCTCGTCCTTCGAGAGGAACCCCGAGGCCCCGGCCTCGACGGCCTCGACCAGCAGCCGCTCGTCGTCGTGCGCCGTCATGATCACGACGTTCGTCGACGGCGACGACTCCTTGATGCGGCGGGTCGCGTCGATCCCGCTCATTCCGTCGCCCTTGAACACGATGTCCATCAGCACCACGTCCGGGAGGTGCTCCTCCGCGAGCCGGATCGCCTCGTCCGGCGTGTGGACCGGCGGCGCGATGAGCAAGAGTTCCTCGTCCAGACCGACGACGGTCGCCAACGCGTCGGTCAGCAGCTTGTGGTCGTCGCAGATCAACAACGAAACGATGCGATTCGTGGCGCTCACCTTGGCCTCCGGGGCAGGCGGATGCGCAGGATGGTACCCCCTCGAGGAGCCTCCTCGAGGGTCGCGTCGCCACCGTGCGCACGCACGATGCCTCGGCAGATGAACAACCCGAGCCCGCTCCCCGGCGCGTCCTCGTAGCCCGGGGGTCGCCAGCGAGCGAACTTCTCGAACACCGAGTCTCGCCGTTCGGGCGGCACGCCCGGACCGCCGTCAACGATCTCGATCTGCACGGGTCCGCGATCCGTGCCGGCGAAGGAGATCCGGATCGGGGACCCTTCGGGTGAGAACGTCGCCGCGTTGTCGATCCCTTGGCGGACCGATTCCGCCAACCATCGGATGTCGACCTCGGCCTCGAGCCGCTCGGGATCGTCGACCGTCACGGGATGTCCGTGGGTCGCCGCCTCGGCGACGGCCACCTGCACGATCGCCGCCAGCTCGTTCCGCGCGGGATGCAGATCGAGGGTGCGGGCATCGACCTTCAGCGCCACGGACATCTGATGGACGACGCTGAGAACCTGCTCCGCTTCCTGTTCGATCAGCCGCACGAACTCCCGCCGCTGCGTGTCGGACAACCGGTCGTAGTTCGCGATCGTGGATGCGGCGATGCTCTTGACCGACGAGACCGGGCTCCGGATGTCGTGAGCGATCACGCTCGCGATCTCCGCGCGGCCTCCCAGCACCTGTTCGGCACGGTCCGACGCTCGTCGCATCCTCGACGTCTCAGTACCCTGCGCGGACAGCAACGCCGCGAACGCGATCCCCGGCACGACCAGCTGGAGGAGGTCGGCCCACTGCACGTACGCGAGCCCTTGGGTCGGCGAACGGATGGCGCTCAGGGGGAGTGCGACGGCCGCTGCGAGGGCGGCTCCGATCCACGGATGGGGCGGGTCCCGCCGCCGGAACAACTCGCGCCACGCCGCCAGCACGAGGACGCTCGCGGCTGCGATGCCGAGCACCCAGCCGAGCGTTCCCGGCTCACCCATGCCCCGGATCTGGAAGAGGTCTCCTGGTCCCGGCACATGCCCGTAGGAGACGGCGAGGGAGCGGTCGACGAGGAGCACGATCCCGCCGACGATCAGCCCCGCGAGCCACGCGCGGATCGGCCGGCGACCTCGTCGATCCCACCAGGGCACTCCCAAGACGAAGCAGACCCCGGCGACGAACCAACCGAACTGGGACGCGTAGACGGGCGCGGCACCCGAGAACGAGAGCGCAGGGAGGTACCGCACCACAGCGGTCCCAGTCGTGACGGCGTACACGGTCTCATCGGCGTAGTGGATCGGCCACCAGACGCCGAAGACGAGCGACTGTGCGGCGATCACGGCGAATCCGACCGCTAGGAACGAGGCGTGCGGGTCGCGAGCGGTTCGATACCGGGCCGCCGCGAGGGTTGCGACCGCGACCGCAACCGCTCCTGCCGCCGCCGCGACCGCCACCTGCAAGCGCGGGGAGAACCACGCAACGGGGATCAACAGCAGGAGGCCCGACGCACAGACGACCGCCGCCGCGACGCGGGCCCGATGTTCCACGCGGCGAGTGTATGGCCGGCGGCCGCGGCGCTCGGGAGCTTAGGAGTAGGCGTGCTCCTCGTCAGGGAACGCACCGGTCTCGACGTCGGCGACGAAGGTCTCAACCGCGGTCGAGATCGTCTCCCGCAGGTCCGCGTACGCCTTCGCGAACTTCGGGACCTTCTCGTTCAGCCCGAGGAGATCGTTGATCACGAGGACCTGCGCGTCCGTTCCGCTTCCCGCACCGATCCCGATCGTGGGGATCTGCAGCTCCTTCGCGATCTCAACGCCGAGGTCCGCCGGCATCGCCTCGAGCACGATCGAGAACGCCCCCGCCTTCTCGAGCGAGTGCGCCTGGTCGAGGACCTTCGCCGCCGCCTCGCCTCGCCCCTGGACGCGGTAGCCACCGAGCCCGTAGACGGACTGCGGCGTGAGCCCGACGTGCGCCATCACCGGGATGCCGATGTCGACGAGCCGGTGGACGAGATCGAACTGCGCGCCCTCGAGCTTGACCGCGTGGGCGCCTCCCTCCTTGATCAATCGTCCGGCGTTCCGAACGCCGTCCTCGATCGAGGCCTGGAACGACATGAAGGGCATGTCCCCGACGACCATGGCGTCCTCGACGCCTCTGGCCACGGCACGCGTGTGGTGGAGCATCTCCTCCATCGTCACCGGGAGCTCGTTGGCGTACCCGAGCACGTTGCGTCCGACGGAGTCACCGACCAGGAGCACCGGGACGCCCGCTCGGTCGAGGATCTGCGCAGTTGGGAAGTCGTAGGCGGTCAGCATCGCCCACCGCTTGCCCTCGGACTTCCAGGAACGGAGATCGTGGATCGTGACGGTCATCTGCTCGCACCTCCTCGGAGTGCACGGCCAACCACGCGGAGTCTACCCGCGACGGCACGAGGAGACTTCCATGTCAGTACCGCTGGCTACGGTGACCACCGCGACGAGTGAGGAGGCGATCCGGATGCCCGACACCCTGCAGTCCGACACCCTGCAGTCCGACACCGTCAGGGAAGAGCCATGGGCGGAAGTCCTGTCGTTGGGCGATGCTCGGTTCGGGATCCTGGCCGGAGGCCCGTTCGATGGGCGCTGCTACCCGCTTCCCGAGGGAACGGTTCCCCGTGAGCTCCTCGTGCCGGGTCTCGTCGCGCGGGAGCAGCCATCCAGGGTCCGATACGTGCTCCGGGATGGGCTTTACCGGTACGCCGGCGTCGCCCGCCAAGCTGTGCCCGCCGCCTGAGACGGCGTCCCGTACACTCTGGGCAGCCCTCATCCTTCTGCTCCCCCCTCGTGGGGGGCCGTCCAGACCAGAGGAGGTGAATGTTGAGGGAGTACGAATGCATGATCATCCTGCCCGCCGAGGCCGATGAAGCCACGGTGAGCACCGCGGTCGATCGCATCGCCAAGACCATCGCCCCGACCGGCGGGAAGGTCGACTCGATCGATCGCTGGGGCCGAAGGCGATTCGCCTACGAGATCGCGCACCAACACGAGGGGTACTACGTGATGGTCCGGTTCGAGGCGGAGCCTTCGGTCCAAGCGGAGCTGGACCATACGCTCAAGCTCGCCGATGAGGTGATCCGGCATAAGGTCCTGCTCCTGCCCGAGAAAGCGAAGGCAAGCACTTCCCCCGCCTCCAAGGAGACGTAAGAGACCCAGAAGGGGGACCGCTCGATGGCGAGCGACAACCAGATCACGATCGTTGGCAACCTTACGGACGACCCTGAGTTGCGCTACACGGCGAACGGCGCCGCGGTGGCCAACTTCCGGGTCGCGTATTCCACGCGCATCCGTGACGCGGCCGGTAATTGGACGGACGGCGACACGTCGTTCTTCACCATCAACTGCTGGCGGAGCCTGGCGGAGAACGCCGCTGAGACGCTCACGCGTGGCAGCCGGGTCGTGGTGACCGGCCGGCTGAAGCAGCGTTCCTGGGAGAACCAGGAGGGCGAGAAGAGAACCGTCGTCGAGATCGAGGCCGACGACCTCGGTCCCAGCCTGAAATGGGCCACCGCCACCGTCACCAAGACCAGCCGCAGCTCGTCTGCGTCATCCGGCGGGGACTGGGGTGCCGCGGTCGCGGCGCCGGTCGGCGCGTCCACCGACAGCGAGGAGACACCGCTGGATGCCGGGTAAACCAAGGAAACCGGAGCGCTCGTCCGCGCGCAAGAAGGAGAAGGACGCCGCCTGGCAGAAGAAGCAGAAGCGGAAGATCTGCATCTTCTGCAAGGATCACATCGACTACGTGGACTACAAGGACGTCATCACGCTTCGCAAGTTCGTGTCTGAGCGAGGCAAGATCCGAGCGCGCCGCGTCACGGGCAACTGCGTGCAGCACCAGCGTGACGTCGCGACGGCCGTGAAGAACGCTCGCGAGATGGCCCTGCTTCCATACAGCGCGCGATGAAGGTCATCCTTCAGAAGTCCGTCGACAAGCTCGGCGACCCCGGGGACGTCGCTGAGGTTGCGGACGGCTACGCACGCAACTATCTGATCCCTCGAGGCATGGCGATCAGGGCCGAGAAGGGCGCCGTCAAGCAAGCCGAGACGCTCAAGCGAGGTCACAACGCTCGTCTGTCCAAGCAGAAGGTCGAGTTCGAGGCGCTCGCCTCCAAGCTCATCGCGGCGGGCGCCCTGCAGATCTCCGCGCGCGCCGGTGACGAGGGCAAGCTCTTCGGATCGGTGACCGCCGCAGATATCGCGGAAGCCGTGACGGCCCAGACGGGCGTGTCCATCGACCGGCGTGACGTCCACCTCGAGGAGCCGATCCGTTCGATCGGAACCCACGAGGTGAGCGTCAAGCTCTTCCACGAGGTGGAGCCGGTGATCACCGTGGAGGTCGTCGCCGAAGGCTGATGCGGGGCGGGGCGGCCCTACGGGCCGCCCCGCCCCCGCATCGGGTCACGTCAACCCCAGCGCGTCCGGCAGATCCATCGGTCGGTCGACCGCGACGTCGAAGGCGCTGACGTCCGGCATCAGATGCCCCCATCTCGCCGCGACCGCCAAGGCACCGGCGTGATGCGCGGTCTCGCCATCCTGTGGCGAATCCCCCACGTAGGCCGTCGATGAGGCGGTCACCCCCAAGCGTTCGCACGCAAGGAGCAGCCCATCGGGTGCGGGCTTGAAGTTCGGTGCGACCTCGTCCGCACCGACCACAGCAGCGAACCGGTCCTGCAGACCCGCTGCCCCGAGCAGCACGTCCACGTTCCCGAGGTCGGCGTT
>WNGD01000771.1_pt1 | contig 35001 bp, 39 predicted proteins | sample 5400671 | NCBI WGS metagenome assembly WNGD01 (sample SAMN13153369, study PRJNA577476) | soil metagenome | isolation source: 40 cm soil or saprolite under grassland replicate 2 | place: USA:California | collected 2016-06-15 | reverse complement strand
CTGCCCGCGACGCCGACTCCAAGCGCCACCAGCGCCGCCTACGCGATCGCGAGCAGCACGGCGAACTCCTGGCCCACGGGCTGCGGGCCGCCCGCCACGGCGAAGCGCGTGATGCCGACGAACGCAAGTCCCGCACCGGCAAACATCAGCGGCACCCCGGCAAGCGCCGCGGTGAGCTCCCGACGCCACACGGCCGCGAACGCCCCCACCGCCACGAGGCCGGCGGCGACGAACAGGACCGCCACGAGGCCGACGCTCAACGCTGGCGTTCTCGGGCGCGCCACGCCGCGGTCGCCCCGGCGAGCGCAGCGACTACGAGCAGCGCAACGGCTTCGGTTGCGAGCGCGTCATGGCCGAAGAACAATCGCCCGATCGATTCGGTGCCAAACGTCCCGCCGCGAAACGCGCCGTTGACGAAGCCGCCGCGAAACGCCGAGTACGCAAGCAGCACCAGCAGCCCCCCGGCGCCGACGGCTCCGGCCTGGCGCCAGACGGGTCCGCTTGCGCTCATGACCGGGCGGTAGCCGGGGCCCGCAAGAAGCCATGCAGCGCCGAGGTAGCAGAGCAGCGCGACCGCAGCCGCAAAACCAGCGGAGAGCGTGAGGTACAGGCCGGCAAGGCCCACGCCCACCACCGCCAGCGCGAGACCTCGATGATCGCGCCGCCTCATCAGGGCGACCCCCAGCGCACCGGCGAGCGAGACCCCTGAGGACACGTAGAAGCCAATCGCGTGGAGGGAGTCCATGGACACTCCGTGGTAATGAAAGAGCGGCTCTGCCGGCGGTACGGCTAGCTTCCCGGCTCGCGCCAAGCATACAGAAAGCCGGCTCCCGCAATTGCCACGAGGGCCGCTGCGGCGATGAGGCTTTCGGTGCCCGGCTGAGCCGAGATTGCGCCGAACGCGAACGCGCCGAGGACGGCAAGCCACGCGACTCCGAGGACGGCGGCCGCGAACCGCATCGGGTCCCACCGCCGCAGGGGTCGCGCGAACATCGACATGGCGGCAGTATCGCAGGCTCTAGGCGAGAGATTCCTCCCACGCCCGATGGAGCGATCCATACCGCCCGTCGCTTCCTCGCAGCTCGGCGGGCGCCCCGTCCTCCACGATCCGGCCGGCGTCGATCACCAGCACACGGTCCGCGATCTCGACCGTCGACAGCCGGTGGGCGATGATGAACGCCGTCCGCCCGCGCAGCAGGGTGCGCAGCGCCCGCTGCACCAGCCGCTCCGACGGCAGGTCCAGTGAGGACGTGGCCTCGTCCAGGATCAGCACCTTCGGGTCGGCCAGGAACGCGCGCGCAAACGCGACGAGCTGACGTTGACCTGACGAAAGCCGCACCCCGCGCCGCCGCACGTCGGTGTCGTAGCCGTTCGGCATCGCGGCGATGAAGTCGTGAGCCCCGATCGCTCGAGCCGCTGCCTCCATCTCCTCGCTGGTGGCGGTCGGGCGGCCGAACCGGATGTTGTCCCCGACCGTCCCCGAAAACAGGAAGGCTTCCTGGGTCACCATCACGATCGCCCGCCGCAGGTCGGCGACCGCGATCGAGCGCAGGTCGACGCCGTCCAGCGTGACGCGGCCCATGGTTGGGTCGTAGAAGCGCGCGATCAGTCGCGCGATCGTCGTCTTGCCCGCGCCTGTCTCCCCCACCAGCGCGACGATCTGCCCGGCGGGAATGCGCACGTCGAGGTCGTGCAGCACCGGCTTCTCGCGATACGCGAACGTCACGTTCTCGAAGGCGATCGCGCCCTGCGCGTCGGCGACCGAAACCGGTCGGGCCGGCTCGGGCACCGTGGGCGCTTCCTCGATCAACCCGGCAAGCTTTTCCAGCGCCGCCCCGGCGGCCTGGAACACGTTGTAGAACTGCGACAGCTCCTGCATCGGGTCGAAGAACTGGCGCAGATACAGGACGAACGCGGTCAGCACGCCGAGGGTGAGCTGCCCCTGCACGACGAGGTATCCGCCGAACAGCAGCACCGACGCGGTGGTCAGGCGCCCCAACAGGTTGATCGCGGGACCGTACGTGGAGACGAGCCGGTTCGACCAGATGTTGGCGTCGCGATAGCGAGCGTCGACGTCTTCGAAGATTTCCTGATTGCGCGGCTCGCGCCGAAATGCCTGGACCGCGCGGATTCCGCCGAGCGACTCGACGTAATGGACGATCACGAGCACGATCGCGCGCCGCACCGCCCGATACGCGCGCGCAGAGTTCGCGCGGAACCAGTACGTCAGGGCCAGGACCAGCGGCATGGCCACGAGCGTCACCACGCCGAGGCGTACGTCCAGGCGCAGCAGGATGACGGTGATTGCGACGACGGAGATCACAGACGTGATCACCGACGTGAGCCCGGTGGCCAGGAGCTCGTTCAGCGCGTCGATGTCCGACGTGAGTCTCGAGATGATGCGTCCCGACGTGTAGCGCTCATAAAAGGAAAGCGAGAGCTCCTGGACGTGCGCGAATAGGGTCCGCCGCAGGTCGAACAGGATGTCCGCGCCGAGGCGGCCCGAGACGCGAAGGAACGCATAGTTGGCGAGGGCGTTGACGACCAGCGCCACGAGCAGCACACCCACGATCTCCACCAGCGCGGTCAGGTTTCCGTTGCGTCCCGGCCGGATGCCTTTATCGATCCCGAGCCCGACCAGGTAAGGGAGCGAGAGGTAGGCGGCCGAGCGAATCAGGATGAGGACGGCGGCGAGAACCATCAGCCCGCGATAAGGACTGGCCAGACCGGCCAGGAGCCGCCGGCTGCGCCGGCGCAGCAGTCCGGCGACGCTCGCCGAGAACTCGTCGACCTCCTCGGCCGCCACCCCGCGCCATCGATCTGCGACTTCGCTCACGCGGTCACCTCCTCCGCTCGCGGGTCGTACTGCTGAGACAGCAGCGCGCGGTAGAGCTCGTTCGTGCGCATGAGCTCCTGATGGGTTCCCGCGGCGGCCACCGTCCCACCGTCGATCAATGCCACCCGGTCCGCCAGCGCCAGCGTCGAAGGTCGATGGACGACGAGCAGCCCGGTCGCGCCCTCGAGCACCCGCGCCAGCGACTCTTCGATCAAAGCCTCGGTGTGAACGTCGACCGAAGACAGGGGATCGTCGAGCACGAGCACGGCCGGCGACCCCAACACCGCACGCGCGAGCGCCAGCCGCTGGCGCTGCCCTCCCGACAGCGTGTAGCCCTGCTCACCGACGCGCGTCTCGAGTCCCCACGGCAGGTCCCAGACGAAGCTCGCCTGGGCCACGTCGATCGCGCGCTTCAGCTCCTGGTCGGAGGTGAAGGGCCGCCCCATCACGAGGTTCTCGTGGACCGACGCCGAGAAGAGGATCGGGTCCTCGAACGCGAAGCCGATGTGCGAGCGAAGTGAGCGCAGGAGGATCTCACGCACGTCGATCCCGTCCAACAGCACGCTCCCCTCGCTGACGTCGTACAGGCGCGGCACCAGGTGCGCGAGCGAGGTCTTGCCGCTGCCCGTGCGCCCGACCAGGCCCACGGTCTGACCGGGTTCGACCACCAGGTTCAGGTCGCGCAGGATCCACTCGTCCGACTTCGGATACTTGAAACCCACCCCGCGAAACTCGAGCCTTCCGCGACAGGTCTCGAGGGACCGCGACCGCGGGCCGTCCGCGATCTCCGGCCGCGAGTCGAGCACCTCGACCAGCCGCTGCGAAGCGGTCTTGCACTCCTCGCTCATCGAGAGCACCCAGCCGATCGCGTCCATCGGCCAGATCAGCATGAAGACGTAGCTCATGAACGCGACCAGGCCGCCTATGGTCAGCCTGCCCTGAAGGACGTTCAGCCCGCCCAGCAGAAGGATTGCGACCAGCGACAGGTTGGGCAGCAGGTTGAGCTCGGTCCAGATCTCGGCCCGCGCCTTGACTCCCTGCAGGCTCGTCGCCCGGATCATCCGAGCCTGGTCTTCGAACCGGCTCTGCATGAGCGGCATGCGGCCGAAGGCTTTGATGATTCGCACCCCGGTCGCCATCTCTTCGATCGTCGTCGTCAGGTCGCCCGTCATGTCCTGCAGCCGGCGCGCGATGACTCGGTACTTGTCCTGGAACAGCTTGCTCAGGAAGGCGATCGGGACCGTGAAAAGCACCACGACGAGGGCGAGCTGCCAGTCGAGCTGAACCATCAGGACCAGCACGACGACGAACGTGACGACGGTCTGCAGAAACCAGATCAAGCCGAGGCTCACGAAGCGGCGCACCGTCTGGATGTCGGCGATCGCCCGCGACAGGAGCTGACCCGACTGCCAGTTGTCGTGAAACGACACCTGGAGGCCCTGCAGGTGCGCGTAGAAATCGTTGCGCAGGTCTGTCTCCATGTGCAGCGACGCGACGCCGGAGAAGTGGCGGCGCATGACGATCAGCCCGAACTCAAGCGATCCGATGAGCACGAGGAGCCCCGCCAGCTCGACGAGACGCGACGAGTCGTGGTGGCTGATCGGGCCGTCGATGATGTACTGGATCACCTTCGGGATCGAAGCGGCCGCGGCCAGGCTTCCCAGCTGGGATCCGAAGAACACGCCGACCATCCACGCGTACGGCCGGAGGTACGGCAGGTAGCGCCGCAGCGCCAGCAGACCCACGGGTTGAAATCCTTCGCGCCCGTTTTGAGGGCACAGTTAAGACACCGGTGGCTGGGGCCGCTTAGTTTACCGGTTCGTTATCGGTGCTCAACCCGCGAGGTCACGCATCGAGACCACGCCGATCACCTTCCCATTCTCAACGACGGGCAGGTGGCGGAACCCGTTGTCGAGCATAGTGTGCAAGGCGTCTTCGGAGTCCACGTCCGGCTCGACCGTCTTCGGATTGTGGGTCATCCAGGAGGTGATCTCGTGCCGAGCGGCGTCGTGCGCCTGCGAGAGCGCACGAACCGTGTCGCGCTCGGTGAAGATTCCGAGCAGCCGGTCGGCCTCCATGACGAGCACCGAACCGACGCGGTTCTGCGCCATCACCGCGACCGCCTCGCCGACCGTGTCCTCCGGTCCAACCGTGTGAAGCTTCGTCTTCATCACGTCGCGGATCCTCCCCACCGGCCAATCCTATGCCGGTGGGGGAAAAGTGGCGAGGAGCGCCGTGAGGCCGACGACGAACGCCCCGGCGCCCGCATCCCAACCCGCAACCGGGCTCCCGCGCCTCCACAACGCCGAGAGGCCGAGCATCAGCAGAACGCCGAACGCCTTGAGAAGCAGCACGACTCCGTAATTCGTCGTCCACAGGTCGGTGACGCCGTTCAACGACTCGGTGGCCCGGAGCACTCCCGTGAGGGCGGTGATCCCGAACGCGATCAGCGCGACGCGTCCGAAGCGCTCCAGCAGGACGCGCGCCTCGGCGCTGTTCCACCCGTCGGGCGGCCGCAGCCATGCGAGGGCGAGGATTCCTCCCCCCCACATCGCCGCCGACAGCACGTGCAGCACGTCGGCGAACTGCGCACCAACCCCGTTGGCGTGTCCCGAAACCGCGAGCAGCGCCGCGGCGAGCACGGCAACGGGCGCGACGTAGGGTTTGCCGCGGAGGCAGAAGAGCAGGGCCAGACCCTCGGCCGCCACCCGGGCCGCCACGACCCACAGGCGCTGGTCGACGAGCAGCACGGCGCCGCCGGCAAGAGCGATGCCAAAGAACCGCTCCATCGGTGGGTCCGCCCACCGGATCCGCGGCCCCGTCCGCGCCATCCGCCGCACCACGAACGAGCCGACGCCGCCGAGGAGTCCGACGTCCTCGAACCAGTGCGCGACCGCTGCGACGAGGTCAGGCGGCGGCGACTATTCCGCCACCGAGGACGCGGGTGCCCGAGTACATCACCGCAGCCTGACCCGGCGCGACGCCGAGGAATGGCTCGACGAGCTTCAGGCGGCCACGCGCGTAAGTCGCCGTGATGGCGGGCGAGTGGTAGCGCAGCCTCGCCTCGCACTCGAGCGGTTCAGACGCGGCGCCGTCGATGAATGTCACGTCTTCCAGCTCGACCTCGTTCACCGCAAGCTCCTCTCGCCGGCCGACCACGATCGTGTTCGCCGGGGCGTCGACACGGAGCACGTACCACGGCCCTGGCTCGACAAGGTCACCAAACCCGCTGCGCTGGCCTACCGTGTAAAGCGCCGTCCCGCGATGAGTGCCGAGCCGGCGCCCGTCCGAGTCCACCACCGCGCCGGCGCGGACCGGCAGTCGCGCAGCCAGGTATCGCGCCGTCTCCCCTCGCGGGACGAAGCAGATCTCCTGGCTCTCGGCCTTGTCCGCGACTGGCAGGCCGAACTCCCGCGCATGCTCGCGCACCTCGCGCTTGGTCATTCCGCCGAGTGGAAATGCGATGCGCGACAGGCGGTCCCGGTCGAGGTGATAGAGCACATACGACTGGTCTTTCGCGACGTCGGCCGCCATGTGAAGCTCGGGTCCGGCCGGTCCCTGCACGATTCGCGCGTAGTGGCCCGTGGCCAGCCGGTCGAATCCCAGCTCGCGCACGCGCGAAAGCATCAGGTCGAAGCGCACGAACGCGTTGCACCGCACGCACGGGTTCGGCGTGCGGCCTTCGAGGTAGGCGCGATGGAAGGGCTCGATCACGCGCTCGCCGAACTCCCGCTCCAGGTTCCAGCAGTAATAAGGAATACCGAGGAGGCTCGCGACGCGGCGCGCATCTTCAACGGCGGACAAAGAGCAGCATCCACCGTGGCGTGACGCCTCATCGGAGTCATCGCGCGGCCACTGCTGCAGCGTCACACCCACCACGTCGTGGCCCTGCGCCTGCATCAGCGCGGCGGCGACCGACGAATCCACACCTCCCGACATGGCGACGGCGATCCTCACCGCCGCCCCTCAGCGATGTGTCGGGCCACGACCTCGGCGTCCTCGCCCACGCCGAAGAGCACCGCCGACTGGGCCTTGCGCTGGAAGTGCACTCCCATGAAATACAAGCCTGGCACAGAGCTCTGGCCGTCCTCCTGGATTGGAAATCCCATGTCGTCGATGACCGGAAAGTGCACCCAGCCGTAATCGGGTCGATATCCGGTCGTCCAGATGACGGTCCTCACACCTTCCCGCTCCAGGTCCAGCTCGGTGCGACTCGCGATCCTCATCGGCGGCGGCATCTCCCACGGGCTCTCCAGGCCTCTGTGCTCGCACAGCGCATCGACCCGCTTCTTGAAGGCCAGACTCAGGTTGTCACCGGCGTCAACGCTCCGCGCCAGGTCGTCCTCGAAATGCACCCTGCCTTCCTCGGCGCCTGTGTAGCGACCGACCAGCTCGATGCCCATCGCGTGAAGGGTGCGCAGATGCATGTCACGGCCTCCGCCGTGGCCCGTCGCCAGTGGGTTGCTGACCAGGCGCCCGGCCCGAGACGGGAGGTCGCTCAGCTTCCGCTGCCACCAGCCCGTTTCGACCACCCACCAGACCAGGTCGTGCCCGCCCATCCGCCTCGGCGCCCACGGTGCGCGACCGCAGGAGAGCAACACCTTGCGGCCGGCCTCGTGCAGCTCCTCGGCGAGCTGGCACCCGGTCTGGCCGCTGCCAACGATGAGCACCGCTCCGGGCGGGATCGCATTCGGGTTGCCGTACTCCTCAGCCAGGCGCTGATTGACGCCTTCTGGAATCTGGCCGGCATTCGAGGGTCGATGCGCGCGCTGGTATCCCCCGGTTGCCACGACGACGGTGCGCGCGCGCAGCTTCCGCTCCGGCATCGTGAGCAAGAAACCGTCGCCGTCGCCATCGAGGGACATGACCTGGCAGCCTTCCACGACCGGAGCCTGGAACGAGTCGGCCCAGCTCTGAAAGTGGCCCACCAGCTCGGTGAGGTTCATGAAGCCATCGGGGTCGGGACCTTCGTAGGCCCCGCCCGGGAGTTGGACGCTCCAGTTCGGTGTGACCAGGCAGAACGAATCCCAGCGCCGCGAGCGCCACGTCTCGGCGACGCGGCCCGCCTCGAGCACGACGTGGTCGACGCCCGCCTGCTTCAGGTGCCAGCTGGTGGCGAGACCCGCCTGGCCCGCTCCGATGATCGCGACGTTCGCATCGGTTGCCACGCCCGATAGTTAAGGCCATGGCGCTGAGCGACGTACAGGCGGCCAGATCGGGGGGAGTTCCTGCTTGCCATCTGCGCGATGGCGATGCGGTGATCCGCTACTCGACCAGGTCGCCCTCGGCCGGTTCGACCTTCACCCCGCGCGACTCCAGATACTCCACACCGCGGTCCAGCTCCTCGGGTTCGCCTGAGACCTCGAGCAGCACCCAGCCCTGGTCTCGCGTCACGTCCGCCCGGCGGATGTTGGTGACGATCTCGAACTTGCGGCCGAGCTGGTAGATCACCGGCTCTTTGACCAGTGAGGGCCCAAAGATCAGCTTGAGCCGTCTTCTCCCCATCGGCGCGATCTTAAGCCGGTCAGAGTCCTCCCGCCACAGCCGGCACGATCGAGATCTCGTCCTTCTCCCCCACCTTCGCGCCGAGGCCGGACCCCAGCCGGACGTCCTCGTCGTTCAGGTAGACGTTCACGAACTGGCGGATGTCGCCGTTCTCGTCGAGCAGCCGGTCTTTGAAGCCCGGGTACTGCGAATCGAGCGCGAGAATCGCGCTCCCGAGGTCGGTCGCCTCCACGTCGACCGTGACGTTGCCCTCGGACAGCCGCCTGAGCGGACCGGGAATTCGAAACTGAGCCATCGCCTAAATATTCACCTGTTCGCGAAACGACTTCATCGACGGTTCTATTTCCACCCGCCGCGCGTGCCCGTTCGCTGAAGCCAGTACGTCGGCCGTCTTCAGCCCGTGCCCCGTGACGTACGCGACGACCACCTCGTCGCCATTCCACCGCCCGGCGCGGGCGAGCTTGGCGAGCACGCCGATCGTCACACCGCCCGCCGTCTCGGTGAAGATCCCTTCCGTGCGCGCCAGCAGCCGCATCCCCTCCACGATCTCCTCCTCGGTCACCGCCTCCACCACTCCGCCGGTCTCCCGGGCGATGCGATTGACGTAGACGCCGTCCGACGGATTCCCGATGGCGATGGACCGCGCGATGGTGTCGGGCTTGACGGGCAGCACGCGGTCAGGGTTGTCGGAGCGAAACGCGTTGTAGACCGGCGCGCAGCCAAGCGCCTGGGCGCCCGTGAACGCGGGCACCCGCTCACCCCGGACCAGGCCGAACTCGATCAGCTCTCGGGCGGCCTGCCGGTGACGCACGAACTGGCATCCGCTCGCGATCGGGATGACGATCTCGTCGGGCAGCTTCCATCCCAGCTGCTCCGCGGTCTCGAACGTCAATGTCTTCGACCCCTCCGCGTAGAACGGCCGGATGTTGATGTTGCAGAACGCCCACGGGGTCGACTCGATGAGCTGGCTGCACAACCGATTGACCTCGTCGTAGTTCCCGCGCACCGCGACGATGTTCGGGTCGAACACGCTGATGCTTGCAACCTTCGCCGGTTCGAGATCGACCGGGATGAACACGAAGCACTCGAGCCCCGCCCGCGCCGCGTAAGCCGCAACCGCGTTGGCCAGGTTGCCCGTCGACGCGCATGCGATCGTCTCGAATCCGTGCGCCCGCGCCCAGCTGATCGCCACCGAGACGACCCGGTCCTTGAACGAGTTGGTCGGGTTCATGCTGTCGTTCTTCAGGTAGAGGTTGCGCAGCCCCAGCTCGTTGCCGAGCCGGTCGGCCTTGACCAGTGGCGTGAGGCCTTCGCCCAGCGTGACCACCGGGACCGAGTCCTCGACCGGCAGCAGGTCGCGATAGCGCCACATCGACTTCGGTCCCTGCTCGATGCGCTCGCGGCTGACGATCTTCTTCAGCGTCGCCTGGTCGTAGACGGCGTCGAGCGGGCCGAAGCACATCTCGCAAACGTGCGTGGCCTGGAGCTCGTACTCCGCGCCGCATTCACGGCACCTCAGGCCGACTACCTTGGGCACGGGCTCAGTTTAGAGGGGCGATCTTGAGCCACCACGAACAGGTCTCGCCCGGCCGCAGGCCTCGTCTGGTCCAGGACGGCTCGATGGCGATCTGACGGTAGCCGCCCAGGTCTCCGTTGCACATCCAGATCGCGACGTTGCGCACCAGGAACGGGTCCCAGCTCATCTCGATCTGGGCTCCCGACCTCCACCCCAGGGTTACGTGTTCGACTGCGCCCTGGGGCTGGAACACCTTGGTGCTCGAACCTTCCGGGACCTCACCCGGCACCGGGGCGCCGACCTGGATGCCCGGCTCGTATTTGAAGAGAGGGTGTGCGCACCAGAACGCGTCATGAGGCTCGGTGCCGACGTTTGTGTACTCGTAGAACAGGTCGACGGTCGATCCAAGGAAGATTCGCCGCCCGAGCCTCCAGGGGACCAGGTTGCCGTCGCATGACATTCCGATGCCGTCGCGGCTGTGGACCACGACCGTCCACGGCAGCCGCCACGCCTCACCGTGGTCGGGCAGCGTGTCGGTCGGATCCAGATTCGGCACCATCTCATCCCAACCCTGCGCTCCGCCCTCTACAAACCCGTCCGCGGTAGGCTGGTCGACTCCGATGCCCTGGTCCAAGAGCTCCTCGCCGTCGAGGCGCAGTGACGTGATGCGGCCGCCACGTTGGGGTCGCACCTCGAGCGCCCACCGCCCGGCCGCAATCCTCACTGCGGCGATGCTAAGCGCGGCAGCGTGCGGGGGCCAGACGGGACAGGTTCATCCGAGCCCCACCCCCATCGCCGCAATCGCGACGCCGACCGCATCCCCCACCCAAGGACCCCCGCCGCTGCGCATCTTCCTCATCGTCATGGAGAACCGCTCGTACAGCCAGGCGATCGCCGGCAGCTACACTGCGCAGCTCGCCGCGAAGTACGGGGTCGCCACCCGCTACCGCGGAATCACCCACCCGAGCCTGCCGAACTACCTGGCGATGACCTCCGGCAGCACGTGGGGCGTCACCGACGACGGATTCCACAGCCTACCCGCGGGCGGCCTCGGGACGCAGCTGACAAAGGCCGGCATCGAGTGGCGGGCGTACATGGAGGGAATGGGCGCCGACTGCCTCCGCAACGGCAACGGCTACGCCCTGAAGCACGACCCCTTTCCGTATTACGGCAGCGCGTGCCCCCAGCAGGTCGTCCCGTTCACGCAGTTCGCCACGGACATGCAGGGCGACGTGCCGCAGTTCGTGTGGATCACGCCCAACCAGTGCCACTCAGGTCACGACTGCCCGACGGCGACGGCAGATGCATGGCTCGCCGACACAGTGCCCACCATCCTTGCCACGAGCGCCTGGCAGGCCAACGGCGTGCTCTTCATCACCTGGGACGAGGGCGAGGACAGCGCGAACTCGGTGCTCACGCTTGTGATTCGCCCCCACATGGTCAACCACACGAGCGACCGTCCCTACGACCACTATTCGCTGCTCGCGACGATCGAAGACCAGTTCGGCCTGGATTACCTGGGCGCGGCGAAAGACGCCTCGGCGATGTCCGACCTGCTGGCGACTAGCTGACCGACCGCGTCCCCGCGCGTCCGAGCGTGCCTTCCCAGTGCGTGATCGAATCCAGGTATTCCTCGTCGACGCTGACGCCGAGACCCGGGCCCGTCGGGACGGCAAGCCGCCCGTCGCGCAGCACGAACGGTTGCGTGATATCGCGGTGGAAGTAGCGGTCCGACGCTGACGTGTCACCCGGCAAGGTGAAGTTCGGCATCGCCGCCATCGCCACGTTGCCCGCACGACCGATGCCGGTCTCCAGCATCCCACCCATCCACACCGGCACGCCGCGAGACGCGCACAGGTCGTGAATGCGCCGCGCCTCGAGGTAGCCTCCGACACGGCCGGGCTTGATGTTGATGATCCTGCACGCGCCCAGCTCGATGGCGTCGGCTGCCCACTGCGCGGAGGTGATCGACTCGTCGAGGCAGATCGGAGTCCTGACGGTCTGCGCGAGCTTCGCGTGCGCGAGGATCTCCTCCTCCGGCAGCGGCTGCTCGATCAGCAGCAGGTCGAACTGGTCCAGCTCCGCGAGATGCTCGGCGTCGGCGAGCTTGTAAGCGGTGTTCGCGTCGACCTGCAGCGGCACATCGCGGAATTGCTCTCGGACGGCCCGAACGGGCTCCACGTCCCAGCCCGGCTTGATCTTCAGCTTGATGCGGCGGTAGCCCTCGTCGAGGTAGTCCCCCACTGTGCTCAGCAGCTCGGGAATCGACGGCTGGATGCCGACCGAGACGCCGGAGTCGACCTCGGCCCGGACCGCGCCGAAAAACTGCCCGAAGGACTCGCCCCGAGCCCGCAGCTCCGCGTCGAGCACCGCCATCTCCAGCGCCGCCTTGGCCATGTTGTGCCCGTGGACCGCACGCAACGCCGGCGCCACGGCATCCGCAGTCACGTCCCGCTCGAGCAGACGTGGCACCAGGTGGTGGATCAGCACGTGCTGCGCCGACTCGACGTACTCGGACGAGTAGTTCGGCTCCTCGCCCGCGACGCACTCGCCCCATCCATCGCCGGCGTCCGTGACGGCCTTGAGCAGCAGCACGTCGCGCTCGGTCTGGACTCCGAAAGAGGTCTCGAAAGGCGCCACCAGCGGAAGGCGGATCCGGCGCAGCTCGACGGCCTGCAGCTTCATGCGTTCAGGCTATCGAGTCTCGCGACTTCGTCATCGGCGAGGTCGATGTCGGCGGCCCGCGCGTTGTCCTCGACCTGTCTTACGCTCGAGGCGCCCGGGATCGCGACGACGTTCGGCTTGCGCACGAGCCACGCCAGCGCGACCTGCGGCATCGTCGCGTTGTGGCGTCCCGCGACCTCGCGCAGCGCGTCGAGGAGCGGCTGTCGCCGGGCTCGCGACCGGGCGCGGAACTCCGCCCTGAAGCGCCGGAAGTTGGTCGGGCCGCCGCGCTGGTACTTGCCCGAGAGGAGGCCCTGCCCGAGCGGGCTGTATGCGATCACGATGCGCCCGTTCCGCTGCGCCCACGGCAGGAGCTCGCGCTCGGGCTCGCGGCTGATCAGGCTGAAGCGCACCTGGTTGGAGAGGACCGGTCCGCCAAGAGCTCGCTCGCAGGCCTGCCAACCGGCGAGGCCGTGGTTGCTGATCCCGACGTGCCGGACCAGCCCGGATCCCATGAGTGAGCGAAACCGCGGCATCGTCAAGCCCGGCGGAAACATCGGACTCGGCCAGTGCTGCTGATAGAGGTCGATGCGGTCGGTCCCCAGCCTCCTGGCGCTTGCACTCGCGCGCGACGAGGTCATGAACGGAAGCCCGATCGGAAAGAGCTTCGTCGCCAGGAAGACGCTGTCGCGCCGCTCGCGAATGGCGGCGCCCACGATCCGCTCCGAGCTGCCGAGGCCGTAGATCTCGGCCGTATCGATCAGGTTGATGCCGAGGTCAAGCGCCCGCTGAACGATGTCCCCCGCGACCCGATCGCTGTATTCCTTGCCGTAGCCCCACTCGGCCGAGCCGAACTGCCACGTGCCCAGGCCGATGACTGACACGCGGGCTCCGCCGGCCTCGAGGTACCTCAAGAACCGGCGGACGTGAGCCGGTCGTAGACGATCTGCGACCACGACTCCATCGAGAGGTAGTACATGCGCATCTCCTCCAGGGTGAGCAGCTCGCCCGCCAGCTTTTCGGTTTCCCGGATCCGAATGTCGGGCGTGTCGCCGTCCACCAGGAACACGACCCCGAGGTGGACCTTCGAGACCGGCGACGAGTCCTCGTTCAGGAGGCCGAGCAGGCGAGCCTCGAACCGTCCGTCATAGACGACCTCCTCCTCCCACTCGCGCTTCAATCCGTCGGCGATCGGATCTCCGGCATCGAGATCGCCGGGGTTGATGTGCCCGCCGACGCCGAGCGAGTACTGCTTGCGCAGCCGCCGCTCCGACGATGCGCGCAGGCGGTGCGTGAGGAGGTATCGGTCGTGGTGCCGGAAGACGACGTACGGGATGATCTGTTGATAGCTCGGGTCGTTCTCGACCTCGGCGCGCGCCTTGAAGAAATGCCGCTCGCGGATGACCGTCTGGTGTCGATCGAGGTTCTCGCTGACAAACCCGTGCCACGCGCCATCGGGAAAGATGTCGTCCCGATTCACGCACAGCACCTGCTCGGTCGCGACTTTCATGCGCGCATGCGGACCAGGCCGCGCCCGAACACCGCGACCAGCTCGGCGGTGCGATCGATCGCATCGTCGTCGACCGGCAGGAAATAGATCCACGCGGCCTGCTCGGTGTCTTTGGTGATCATCGTCCGCGCCGAGTCAGCGCTCGGATTGCCACAAGGCCCTTCGGCATCTGCGACGCAGATGCGGCCGGCGACGTTCACGTGCTCCTTGCCGATTCCTTCGTACCCCTCGCCGTCCCTGCCCAGCCGGATCACCAGCTCGTCACCTTTCACCTTGGCGAGGTCGTAAAGACCCACCGGCACCTGCAGCTGCACCGACAGCGCGTTCGCGACATCGACGAGCGAGTTTATACGCGGCAGGGGCGCGCCCTTCCTGATTCGTCGCATCAGCGCCTCAGAGGACGGGCGGAGGCGGGTTGGATCGAGACCGAACTTTCGATAGAGCTCGCGCGCCCGCGCGACCGGGGGTGTCGCGCGGGAGCGGACCGCTTGCGTCGCCCGCTTGACCTCGAGCTCGAAATCGTCACGCGGCGCCGTCACTTCCAGCTCGTACAGCTCGAGCGCCACGATGTCGATGTCGATCTCGCACCTGACGTTCAGCACAGGTTTTCGAGATGATCGAAGAAACCCGGGTACGAGATCTCGACGCATTCGGCGCCGTCGATCTCGGTCTTGCCGTCGGCGACCAGCGCCGCGACCGCCAGCGCCATCGCGACGCGGTGGTCGCCGGCGGAATCGACTCGCGCGCCCTCCAGCCTTCTCGGACCCTTGATCATCCAGCCGTCGTCCTGGGCGGTTATGTCTGCGCCCATCGTGGTAAGCCCTACTTCCATCGCGGCGAGGCGGTCCGATTCCTTGACCCTCAGCTCGCCCGCACCTGAGATCACGGAGGTGCCGGCGGCCTGGGTCGCCGCCACCGCGAGAACAGGCAGCTCGTCGATCATTCCTGCCGCCATTGCCCGGTCGACCCGGAACGCTCGCAGCTCGCCCGCAGAGCGGACCTCCAGGTCCGCGACCGGTTCGCTCGCCTCGGAGCGGGGCTGCTTCCGCCTGATGCGAAAACCGATCGATGACAGAAGTTCGGCCAGCGCCGTCCGCGTCGGGTTGACGCCCACCCCCAGAAGGCGGACGTGGGAGTTGCCGACCACACCGCCCGCCACGAGCCAGAACGCGGCCGAGCTGAAGTCGCCCGGCACGGTGATATCGAGAGGCTCGAGACGTTCTGCACGGTGAATCTCGACGCGGGTGCCGTCGGCGCTCAGCCACGCGCCCATCGAACCGAGCATCAGCTCCGTGTGGTCGCGCGTCTTGAACGGCTCGGTGACCGCCGTGATCCCCTCCGCATAGAGACCGGCAAGCAGGATGGCGGACTTCACCTGCGCGCTCGGAACCGGCGTCGCGTAGTCGATTCCGTGCAGGTCGGCGCCGCCCCCGACCCGGAGCGGCGGCCAGGTCGCGCTCGCCCCCATCTGCTTCAACGGCTCGACCACGCGGTCCATCGGCCTCCGCAAGAGTGATTCGTCGCCTGCGAGCTCGCTCGCGAAGTTCTGCGCCGCAAGAAGCCCCGCGAGCAGCCGCATCGTCGTGCCCGAGTTTCCGCAGTCGAGTGGGACGCCCGACCCGCGCAGCCCGCGCAGCCCGCGACCGGCGATCGTCGAGCCGTCGATCTCGATGCCGAGCGCCCCGAGGCATCCAGCGGTCGAGCTGACGTCTGCCCCGGGGGAAAGACCTCGCACGTGGCTCGCGCCGTCTGCGATCGCTCCGAAGATCAGAGCCCGGTGGGAGATCGATTTGTCGCCGGGTAGGGTGATCTCACCTTCGAGCTTGTGCGCGCCGCGAACGGTGGCAATCACCCCTCGAATGATCGCGCCCCAAGTTGCCACGATGCAGCACGTGGAATAGACTCACGGCCGGTTGAAGCTTTTTAAGCTCCGATTCAGGCGGTTGGGCGGCTGGATCGGCGTGGCGCCGCTGGTGGGTGCGGCGCTCGTAGCCGCGACGACAAACGTGTATGCGGCGGGTGTCGCCGACCTCGCCGTGACCAAGACCGGCCCGGCCACCGCGGTGCAAGACACCACGTTCAACTACCACATCACGGTCACGAACAACGGTCCGGACCCCGCGACGAACGTGACGCTCACAGACCGGCTTCCCACCGGTATCTCCTTCGGCGATGTGATCCAGGACGTACCCGGTCCGCCGTCGACCTGTCTTTTCAGCTTCACCACCTCGACCCTGACGTGCACCGTCCCCACCCTCAACGCATCCGTTACCGCGGGCTACATGGTGCTCGTCGGCGTGTCGAGCTCGATTCCGAACGGCACCGTGATCAGCAACATCGCGAGCGCGACGTCAAACAGCACCACTGATCCCGACCTGACCAACAACTCCGCGACCGTCGGGGTCACGGTCCAGGGCGCGGACACCGACCTCGCGATCAGTCCCGGGGTCAGCCCGGCGCCGGTGCAGGCGACGTCTGCCGCAGGCGCCGCCGTCACATTCACGATCCCCGCCGCCGTCGACGGCGCTGCGCCTGTGGCCGTGGTGTGCAATCCCGCATCAGGATCGATATTCCCGGTCGGTTCGACGACCGTGACCTGCAGCGCGACCGATCCCGACGACACACCGTCGACGGTGCAGACCACGCTGACCGTGACCGTGTTCGACACCGACCTCGCCATCACCGCCGGCGTGAGCCCGGCGCCGGTGCAGGCGACCTCGGCAGCCGGCGCCGCAGTGAATTTCACGGAACCCACGGCATCGGACGAGGACGGACCTGTCCCTGTCGTCTGCGACCACCCGTCCGGCTCGACCTTCCCGGCCGGCTCGACGCTCGTGACCTGCAGCGCGACCGATCCCGACGACACACCGTCGACAGTTCAGACCACGCTGACCGTGACCGTCATCGACACCGACCTCGCCATCACCGCGGGCGTCAGCCCGGCGCCGGTGCAGGCGACGTCGGCCGCCGGCGCGGCCGTCACCTTTACGACCCCCACCGCTTCGGACGAGGAGGGCTCCGTCGCCGTCACCTGCGACCACGCGTCGGGTGACACCTTCCCCGTCGGAACGACAACCGTCACCTGCACGGCGACGGATCCCGACGACACGCCCTCCACGGTGCAGACGACGCTGACCATCACCGTGATCGACGCCGACCTCGCCATCACGGCCGGCGTCAGCCCGTCGCCGGTGCAGGCGACCTCCGCGGCCGGCGCCGCGGTCACCTTCACGACCCCCACCGCCTCTGATGAAGAGGGTTCGGTGGCGGTGACCTGCGACCACGCGTCGGGTGACACCTTCCCCGTGGGAACGACGACCGTCACGTGCACGGCGACGGATCCCGACGACACGCCCTCCACGGTGCGGACGACGCTGACGATCACGGTGATCGACACCGACCTGGCCATCACCGCCGGCGTCAGCCCAGACCCCGTGCAGGCCACGTCGTCCGCCGGTGCGGCCGTCACCTTCACGATTCCGACCGCCTCTGACGAGGACGGCCCGGTGGCGGTGACGTGCGACCACGCGTCGGGCTCGATCTTCCCGGTCGGGACCACGACCGTGACATGCGCCGCCACCGACGCCGACGACACACCTTCGACCGTGCAGACAACGCTCACCGTGACCGTGACCTTCGTCGACACCGACCTGGCCCTGACCGGCGTGCCGGCCGACATCGTGGTCGATGCGACGGGTCCTGACGGCGCGGTCGTGACCTACACGCCTCCAACGGCGACCGACGAGGAGACGCCCCCCGAGGTCACGTGCGACATGCCGTCAGGATCCACGTTCCCGATCGCGACCACGACCGTGACGTGCACCGCCACCGACCCCGATGACGATCCGAGCACCGTGTCGGCGACCTTCGACGTGACCGTGAACGGAGCCGGGCCGCAGCTCGATGCGCTCCTCGCCTACGTCGACCCGCTGCCGCCTGGGTCAAGCCTCGGTAACAAGGCACGGTCCGCGATTTCTGCGTTCGACGCCGGGGACCTTGCCGGGACGTGCAGCGACCTCAGCGCCATCATCAACAAGGCGAACACACAGGCGGGCAAACAGCTCACCCAGGATCAGGCAGCGACGATCGTGAGCATGGCGAGCCAGATCCAAGCGGTCATCGGCTGCTAGGGTCGCTGACCCTGCTCAGACGCCGGAGCGCTGCCACCGCTCGCGGACCGAGCGCGCCTCCTCGAAAAGCTCGATCAGTCGCGGATCGTCCGCCTCGATGTGGCGGCGCAGCCGCGCCAGCTCCGCGCTGATCGCATCGAGCACCTCGAGGAGATTGAGACGATTGGTCCTCACCACGCCCGCGTACAGGTCTGGCTCCCCGCCCGCAAGCCGGCTCATGTCGCGAAACCCTCCTGCCGTGAGCCGCGATGCCTCCGGCCAGTCTGCGCGACGCGTCACCGCAAGCACGTAGCCGACTGACAGCAAGAAAGCGGCGTGGCTCACACCTGCGACGAGCCGGTCGTGGGTGATGGCATCGATCACCACCGCGTTGGCCCCGACCGCCTCGACGAGCTCGGCGATCCGGGGCTCCTCGCGGGTCAGCACCCACGGCGCGTTCTCGAACATCGATGGGTCAGCGTGGTCTATGCCCGACACCTCCTTGCCGCACATCGGGTGCCCGCCGACAAAGTCCAGGCCTTCGGCAGCCGCCCACTCCTGGACGTCGGCCTTGGTGCTCGCCATGTCGGTGACGAGCCTGCCCTCTGCAACGACGGCGAGCTTCGCGAACACCTCGCGCAGCGCGTTGATCGGAGCGCCCACGACCACAAGGTCATCCGCCATCGCCACGACCGCGGGGTCGGTGTCCGCGGTAGAGACGATCTCGCGCTCGAGCGCCTTGCGTACGACCACCGGGTTCGGATCATTGCCGACCAGGACGATCTCGGGTCGAGCCTTCTTCAATGCCAGCGCGAACGAAGCGCCCATCAGACCAAGGCCCACCACGGCGACTGCGGGCACGGACCTAAGCCAGCTGTTTCTGCATCGCGCCGAGCAGCCGGCGCAGGTCGACCATCAGGTGGTCGAACGACTCGAAGTCGAGCGACTGCGCGCCGTCCGACAGCGCCTGGTTGGGCTGCGGGTGGACCTCGATGATCAGGCCGTTGGCGCCCGCCGCCACCGCCGCGAGCGACATCGGTCCGACCAGCGACCAGCGTCCGGTCGCCTGCGACGGATCGACGATCACGGGCAGGTGTGACAGCTCGCGCACGAGCGGCACGGCGTTGAGGTCCAGCGTGAAGCGGGTCGCGGTCTCGAACGTGCGGATGCCGCGCTCGCAAAGGATCACGTCCCGGTTGCCCTGCGAGAGGATGTATTCGGCCGCGAGCAGCCACTCCTCGATCGTCGAGGACATGCCGCGCTTGAGCAACACCGGCTTGCCCGAACGTCCGGCTTCCTGCAGCAGCGCGTAGTTCTGCATGTTGCGGGTGCCGAGCTGCAGGATGTCGGCGTACTTCGCGACCAGCGCCACGTCTCCGGGCGACACCACCTCGGTCACGACCTTGAGCCCGGTCTCGGCGCGCGCCGCGGCCATCATCTTCAGGGCCGACTCACCGAGGCCCTGGAACGAATACGGCGACGTGCGCGGCTTAAACGCTCCTCCGCGCAGCACGCGCGCACCCTGCGCCGCGACGTGACGCGCCGTGTCGAGCAGCATCTCCTCCCCCTCGACCGAGCATGGTCCGGCCATGACCACGACCTCGTCGTTTCCGATCTTCACCCCGCCGACGTCGACGACCGTGTCGTTGCGGCGGAACTCGCGGCTGGCGAGCTTGAACGGCTTGGTGATCGGGATGATTTCCTGGATCCCACCCAGGTGGGAGAACGCGTCCTTGTACGCGTAGGCGTTGCCACCGATCACGCCTATTACCGTCCGCTCCTCGCCACGCGAGAGCTCGGCCTTCAGCCCGATCTCGTCGATGCGGTCGACCACAGCATCGATCTCGGAGTCGGTCGCGGTGTGCGACATGACGATGATCACTGGTTCAGCGAGCTCTTCAAATAATCCAGGTCGGCCTTGATGGCCTCCGCACCGCGCAGGTAGGCGAACCTCATCGCGGACTGCGGTCGCGGCGTGTTGTACATGAGCAGCACGCGGATGCACATCGCCACGCCTCGAGGATTCGGTTGCTGCACCTGCATGTCGTGTCCGCACAGCATCGGCAGCCCGAGCCAGCCGAGGCGGCGGGCGGCGTGAGCCGGAAACTCCGCGTCGAGGTCCGGCGTCGTCGTGAAGAAGGCGCACGCGATCTCGTTCGGGTCGAGGTCGTTCTGGTGGACCAGCTCCTCCAGCAGCTCTTCAGTGGCCACCATGATCGCCTCGGCCGTGTTCGCGGTCGCCGTGGTCGCGCCGCGGATTCCTCTTACCGGCACGCCTTGAGGAGCTCCCTGACCAGCGAGACGCCGTCGCCGCCGCGCTCGATCTCATCGACGATCGCGCTGCCCACCACCGCAGCGTCGGCATGGCCGCGCAGCGCCTTCAGGTGATCCTGGCGCGAGATGCCGAACCCGGCGGCGACCGGGAGCGACGTGCGCCTCTTGACCTCGGCCAGCAGCGATGGCATCCCCTCCGGCAGCTCTTTGCGTGCGCCGGTGATCCCCGTTACGGTCACGCAGTAGACAAAACCGGTGGAGCGGGAGGCGATGGCCGAGATCCTGTCCGGTGGCGTCGTCGGAGCGACCATGAAAACCGTGTCGAGCGACGCGGATCGCAGCCAGCCGGCCACCGGCTCTGCCTCTTCGATCGGGAGGTCGGGCACGATGACTCCCGCCACGCCGGCCTGCGCCGCCTCGGCGGCGAACTTGCGTGGATCGTACGAAAGCACCGGGTTGACGTACGTCATCAGCACCACCGGCACCCCTTCGGTCGCCACCGCAGCGGCGACCTCGAGGGCGCCCGCGACAGTCATGCCTTGCTCGAGCGCGACCTGGCCCGCCCGCTGGATCATCGGGCCGTCCGCCAGCGGGTCGGAGTGGGGGATGCCGATCTCCAGCGCGGCGACGCCCGCGCCCGCGAGCCTCTTGCCCACGTCGATCGATCTTTTCTTGTGCGGGTGGCCGGCCATTATGTAGGCGACGAGCTTGAGGTCGCCGTTGGCCCGCAGCGCGCTTTCGAGCCGCATCGAAGCTTCAGCCACCATCGACTTCTAGGGGTTCCCGCGTAGTCACGCCGTCAGCCTCTGACTTCGTGGGGATTGAATCCATGTCCTTGTCGCCGCGGCCGGACAGGCACAGCAGGATGCGGCCGCCCGGTCCGAGTTCCCTGGCGATGACACCAGCGTGGTGGATCGCATGGGCGGGCTCGAGCGCCGGCATGATGCCCTCGAGCCCGGTGCAGAGCTTGAACGCAGCCAGGGCGTCCCTGTCGGTGACCGCGACGTACTCGACCCTCTCGATCTCCCGCAGGAACGCATGCTCCGGCCCGACCCCGGGATAGTCGAGCCCTGCCGAGATGGAATGTGTAGGCAGGATCTGCCCGTCGCCATCCTGCAGCACGTACGAGTAGGTCCCATGCAGCACACCCGGACGGCCGCCGACCAGCGACGCGGCGTGCGACCCGGTCCGGATCCCCTTGCCGGCCGCCTCGACTCCAACCAGCGCCACGTCCCTGTCATCGAGAAATGCGGTGAACATGCCGATCGCGTTCGATCCTCCGCCGACGCACGCGACAACGACGTCGGGGAGCTTGCCGTCGAGCGACAGGTATTGCTCACGCGCCTCGTCGCCGATCACGCGCTGGAGGTCGCGCACCATCTCGGGATAGGGGTGCGGTCCCACCACCGAACCGATGATGTAGTGGGTGGTGCGCACGTTGGTCACCCAGTCGCGGATCGCCTCCGTGGTCGCGTCCTTGAGAGTTCGGGTCCCACTCTTCACCTCGACGACCTCGGCTCCGAGAAGCTTCATGCGGCGCACGTTCATCGATTGGCGGCGCATGTCTTCGGTGCCCATGTAGACCGTGCAGTCGAGACCGAATCGCGCGCAAACGGTCGCGGCCGCGACGCCGTGCTGCCCGGCGCCGGTCTCGGCGATGATCCGCCTCTTGCCCATTCGCAGGGCGAGCAGCGCCTGGCCGACGGCGTTGTTCAGCTTGTGCGCACCGGTGTGACACAGGTCCTCGCGCTTGAAGTGGATGTGGGCGCCGCCGAAGTGATCGCCGAGCCGGGTCGCGGCATAGAGCGGCGTCGGGCGACCGATGAAGGCACGCCGGTGGCCGGCAAGCTCGAGCTGGAACTGAGGGTCGGCTTTGGCCTCGTGCCACATGTCCTCCAGCTCCTGGAGCGCACTCATCAGCGTCTCCGGCACGTACTGGCCGCCGAAAGCCCCGAAACGGCCGTCGACCGGGTGGGTGAGGGCCGCTCGCGACATCAGCCGCCGGTCTCCGCGAGCCGCACCGCCCGGACGAACGCGCGGACCTTGAGCGGGTCCTTCACGCGGGCGCGCGCTTCGACCCCGCTCGACACGTCGACGCCGTAGGGCCTGAACCCGGTCACGACCTTGCCCACGTTACCCGGTTCAAGACCACCCGCGATGAACACCTGGCGCGACATGAGCAGCCCGCGCGCAAGCTCCCAGTCCCACGTGCGCCCCGTGCCGCCGCGCTGGTCGGCCGACCAGCTGTCGAGCATGATCGGGTCGGGCCAGTCCAGGTCGCGTGGGACGCGGCCGTCCTTGACCTTCAGCACCTTCATCACCGGTCGCCCGCCGTCGAAGCCCGGCGGTTCCGAGCCGTGGAGCTGGAGCAGGTCGAGGTCGACGAACTCGGCGATCTGACGCACCTCGTCGGGCGGCTGGTCGATGAACACGCCGACGATATTGGGACGCACGAACATCTCGTCCACGATCGCCTTCGCCTCCTCGGGCGTGACGCGGCGGTCGGACGTGCAGAAGTGGAATCCAATCAGGTCGGCGCCCGCCTCGACCGCCGTCTTCGCAGACTGGAGATCGCAGATCCCGCAAATCTTGATCCGGATCAACGGCTGCTCAATTCCCGGATGGTCGCCGATGGGTCGGGCGAGCGCATCAACGCCTCACCCACCAGGATCGCGTCGGCGCCGGCCTCGCGCATGCGCCGTGCGTCCTCGGCGGTGTGGATGCCGCTTTCGGCAACCAGCACGATCTCCTTCGGAACCAGGGCGCGAACTCGCTCGGTCAGCCCGAGGTCGACCGTGAAATCGCGCAGGTTGCGGTGGTTCACGCCAACGGCCTGCGCCCCGGCCTCGAGCGCGGCCTGGGACTCCGCCTCGTCGTGCACCTCCACCAGCGCCGCCACGCCGCGACTCCGGGCGACCGCGATGAGGTCCTTCAGCTGCGTGCGATCGAGTGCGCCAACGATGAGCAGGACCGCATCGGCCCCGCACGCCCTCGCCTCCGCCACCTCGAACGGGTCGGTGACGAAGTCCTTGCGCAGGATCGGCAGCTCGGTCGCAGCGCGCACCGCGCGAATGTGCTCGGGCCGGCCACCGAACCCGGCCATGTGCGTGAGCACCGAGATCGCGGCGGCGCCGCCGTCCGCGTAAGCGTGGGCGATTTCGGCGGGCCGGTAGTCGTCGGAGAGGACGCCCATGCTGGGCGTTCGCTGCTTCATCTCCGCGATCACGGTCAACCCGGGCCTCCGCAGGGCGCCGATGAAGTCCTTAGGCGAGTACGCGGCCACGGCGAGCTCGAACTGGTCCGAGCCCAGGAGGTGGCGCCGCCGCTGGAGATCCTGCCGGGCTTCCAGGACGAGACGCTCTAAGAGGTCGTCCGTCACTCCTGCGAGATTCTGGCCCATCGCTGCAGAACCTCGCCCGCCCGTCCGGAGTCGATCGCCTCGGCGGCGAGGCCCAGTCCCTCCTTCCAATCGCGCGCGAGGCCGGCCGCCCTCAGCGCAGCAGCCGCATTGAGCAGCACGACGTCGCGCCGGGGGCCGGTCGCCCCGTCGAGGACCTCGCTTGCAAGCCGGGCATTCTCCTCCGGGCCTCCGCCTCGCATCGACTCGACGGGCGCCTGGGTCAAACCCAGCTCCGCCGGGTCGAGCTCGTATTCCTTTCTCTGGCCGTCGATCTCGATCACAAATGACCGCGACGCGACCGAGAGCTCGTCCATGCCGTCCGAGGCGTGGAAGACGATCGCCCGCTCGACGCCAAGCCGCTGCAGGACGTCCGCCATCTTGGATGCCAGCGAGCCATCGGCGACGCCGAGGGCCTGGTATCTGGCAGACGCCGGGTTGCAGAGCGGGCCGAGCACGTTGAACACGGTCCGGAGCCCGAGCTCGCGCCGGGTCGCGCCGGCGAACCGGAAAGAAGGGTGGAACACGGGCGCGAAAAGGAATCCGATGCCCGCTCCGTTGATGCACCGCGCGACTCCTTCGGGCGGGAGGTCGATCTTCACGCCGAGCTCCTCGAGCACGTCAGCCGAACCGCACATCGACGAGGCGGCGCGGTTGCCGTGCTTGGCCACACGCGCCCCACATGCCGCGGCGACGATCGCCGCGAGGGTCGAGATATTGAAGGTCGCGAGGCCGTCCCCACCGGTGCCGCACGTGTCGAGCAGCGCGCCGTCGATGCTGATGGGCGTGGCCATGGCGCGCGCCGTGCGCGCGAATCCGGTGATCTCTTCCGCCGTCTCGCCCTTCATGCGCAGCGCGACCAGGAAACCCGCGATCTGGGATGGCGTGGCATCGCCGCGGATGATCACTTCGAACGCCGAAGCGGCCTCGTCCTCGGTGAGGTCCTCGCGCCTGACGACCTTCGCGATCGAGTCGATCACGACTTCCCTGCCCGGCGCACGAAGTTGCCCAGGATCTTTTTGCCTTCTGTGGTCAGCACCGATTCGGGATGGAACTGCACGCCGTACGTCGGGTGCTTGACGTGGCGCAGACCCATGACGACCCCGTCATGCGTCCAAGCGGTAACCACCAGGTCTGACGGCATGCTGCAGCGCTTGACGATGAGCGAGTGATATCGCGTGGCCTCGAAGGGCTCGCTTACTCCCGCGAGCACGCCCGAGTTGTCGTGATGGATCCATGATGTCTTGCCGTGCGCCGGCTCGTTGCGCACCACTTCCCCGCCGAACACCTGGCCGATGCACTGGTGGCCGAGGCACACGCCGAGGATGGCGACCTTGCCGCTGAGGGCGCGGATCGCCTCGTTCGACACGCCGGCGTCGTCGGGTGTGCCGGGTCCGGGTGAGATGACGATGCCGTCGAACCTGGCCAGTTCGTCGACGCCCACCTCGTCGTTGCGAAACACGTCGGGCTCGGCGCCGAGCTCCGCCATGTACTGGACGAGGTTGTACGTGAACGAGTCGTAGTTGTCGATCATCGCGAGCTCAGGCATCTACATCGCCTCCGCCATCTCGATGGCCTTGAACATCGCGCCCGCCTTCTCGAGGGTCTCTTCATACTCACGCTCGGGCTTCGAATCCGCCACGACTCCGCAGCCGGCCTGCACGTAAGCCGTGCCCTCGGCGACGACGACCGTGCGCAGCGTGATCGCCATGTCGAGGTTGCCGCCGAAGCTGACGTAGCCGAGCGAGCCCGCGTACACGCCGCGCTGGTCTGGTTCGAGCTCGGCGATCACCTCCATCGCGCGGATCTTGGGCGCGCCGGAGACTGTGCCCGCGGGAAATGCGGCGCGCAGCGCGTCCAGCGAGGTCCTGCCCTCGCGGAGCTGTCCGCTGACGGTCGAAGAGATGTGCATCACGTGCGAGTAGCGCTCGACCTCCATCAAGCGGTCGACGCTCACCGTGCCCGGTCGCGCGACGCGGCCCACGTCGTTGCGTCCCAGGTCGACCAGCATCACGTGCTCGGCGCGCTCCTTGAGGTCGCTGAGCAGCTCCTTCTCGAGCTTTCTGTCCTCGGCGGGATCGGCGCCGCGCCGCCGCGTCCCGGCCAGCGGCCTGGTCTCGACGCGCCGTTCCTCGACCTGGACCAGCTTCTCGGGCGACGTGCCGACCACGTGCTGCTCTCCACCGAGAGCGAGAAAGAACATGTAGGGCGACGGGTTGATCGCCCGCAGGCAGCGGTACACGTCGAAGGGAGAGGCCGCGAGCGGCTTGCGGAACCGCTGCGACGGCACGATCTGGAATGCGTCGCCGCCCATGATGTACTCGCGGGCGGCGTCCACCATGGCGTGGAACTGCCCCCGGGTGACGTTTGGCTCCCACCTTTCGCCGTCAGCGCCGTGTGGCGGCATCGGCATCGGGTCGCCCGCGAGCCGCCTTTCCATCTCCTCGATGCGCGCCACCGCGTCGGCATAGTCCTCGCGGTCGGGGCGGTGAATCGTCAGCAGCTGCAGCCGCCTGGTCACGTGGTCGAAGACGGCGAGATCCTCGGCCCTGAGGAAAGCGCTCTCAGGCATCGGAGGCGGAGCGCCCTTGGCGACGGGCAGTCGTTCGAAATGACGCGCGGATTCATAGCCGAGATAGCCGACCGCACCGCCGTGGAAGCGGGGAACTCCCCGCACCGGCGCCGTCTCTTCAGATGCGACGGCGCTCAGCGCGTCGAGCGGGCTGCCCTGGCCGAGCTCCAGGTGCCGGGCCTTGGCGCCGATGAACGAGTAGCGCGCCAGCCGCTCGCCTCCCTCCACGCTCTCGAGCAGAAAACCAGGCTCGCCGGGAGGGCAGAGCAATGTGTACGCGCGGACCGGCGTGAGCATGTCGGCCAGGACTTCCCGGTAGACGGGAACCAGCGCGAATTTCGCGGCGAGCGCCCGCGCTTCATCGCGGGTGGGGGTGCACTCCTTCATGGATCTCCTCTCATCTAGTCCGCCCCACTCTCTCTGGCGGGGCCGGAGCGCAAACCTTATCAGATCGCAGGTCAGTGACTGGCTTTCGTCTTCATCTCCCGCTTGACCTCTCGCGCTTGCGCCATGGTCTCGGCCGAGTCGACGTCCGCAACGGAGTGCCACGTCGCTGCATGCTTTTCCCAACCCGGGGGCCTGACGTCGAACTTCTTGGCCAGGATGGCGACCAGGATCTTCGTTTTCATGTCGCCGAATCCCGGCAGCCTTCCGATCCGCGCCGCGAGGTCGTCACCGTCTCGCGCGTCCCTCCACACCGAGCCCGCGTCTCCGTGGTAGTCGCTGACGATGGCGGCGCACATCGCCTGGACACGCCGGGCCATGCTGCCTGGGAACCTGTGCAGGGCCGGCCGCTGCCGGAAAACTGCGTCCAACCGGTCGGGATCCAGCTCGGCGATCTCACGGGCGTCGAGACGCCCCAGGCGCTGCTGCAGCTCGTACGGTCCGCCGAATGCCTTCTCCATCTTGACCTGCTGGTCGAGCACCATCCCGATCAGGAGCGCAAGCGGGTCGGTCTCCAGTAGCCTGTTGGCTTCTGGCTGCTGGGTCCAGACGATCGGCATGACTTCAAGAGTATCCCCGCCCGTTATTCCCCACGTGTCGGAGCCGTCCGACGAGTACCGACCGGGATCGAAAGAGGACTTCGACCGCCTCTACCGGACTTCGTACCCGCGCGTGTACCGCACGCTGGCGGCGATCCTGAGCGACCCCGAGGCCGCCGAAGACTGCACCCAGGACGCATTCGTGCAGGCGTTCCAGGCCTGGAAGCGGTGGCGTCCCGACGCCCCCGCCGAGGCGTGGGTGCACCGGATCGCCGTGAACCGTGCGATCTCCTACCGTCGGAGCGCGAAGCTGCGCAGCCTGGGCGAGATCATGCGCCGCCTCGGCCGGCCGACGCCGACGGCCGATCCCGCCGACGCGGCCGTGAGGTCCGACCTCCTGACCGCGCTCCGAGCACTTCCGCCCAGGCTGTCCGCGGCCATCGTCCTGCGCCACTACCACGGCTACAACAACCGAGAGATCGCGGCCGCGCTCGGCGTGTCCGAGCGCACCGTCGGCACGCGCCTGCACCAGGCAGGCGAGAGGCTGCGCGTCGTTCTCGGAACCTCCTTCCAACCTGGAGCTGCTGAAGCGTTTCCTTCAGATAACCGTGAGCTCTATGCCAAAGACTGAGGGCGACCTGCTGGGGCGTGATTTCGCCCGCCGCCTGCGCGCCGAGCTCGACCGCGTTCGTCCTCGCTACTCGTCGCCTCGCTACATGTCGCCCGTGCGGAATCCGCTGCGGTTCGCGCCTGTCGCGCTGTGCGCCGCGCTGGCCGGCATCCTCGCCCTGAGCGGGTTCATGGCGACCGGGAGCCCCAACCCCGTCGTGTGGACGCAAAGGGTGGTGACCGTCATCGAGGCGCCGTCGAGCACGGGAGCGCCACCTCCGGCTCAGGACGAGCATGAGCCAGGGCCTGCGGCCGCCCCCTCGCATGAAGCCGAGAGCAAGGCCTCGCGGGACGGCTCCGAGCCGCGCGAGTCGCCAGAGGCTGCCGAGCCGCCAGAGGCTGCCGAGTCGCCGGAGCCGGCCGAGTCACCCGAACCGGGCGAATCAGCGGAACCGACCGATGACCACTCGGGCTCCGGCGGCGGCTAAGGCTCCGGCGCGACCTCAGGCTTGGGTTCTGGGGACCACTGAGCTTCCGACTCGGCCCTCGGGGAGCGTTTCTAGTCGCATGAAAAGACCAGTCACCTTCATCGTCGGTGCCGCAGCGGCAGCCCTGGTCCTCGCTGCGGTTGGCGCTTCGGCGCACTCGGGTCTTTCGCTGGCGCGGTTCGCCGGCGTGCAGGGCTCGGTGACCGGAGACGAGGCCACAGGGCCGCGGGTCGAACCGACCGACACGCCGGAAGCGACCGAAACTCCAGAGCCGGCTGAGGCGGCGGAGCCCGCCGAGGCTCCGGAACAGGACGAGGACAACGACCAGGACGAAAACGACAACGAGAACGACAACGAGAACGCCGGCGCAGCCGCGGCGGGCTCAGGCGAGCATGAGCACGACGGCGGGGGTGACCACGAAGGCAGTGGCGGAGGCGACGACTAACACCCGCTGGGGAAGCAAAGGGCCGGATTCGGGTCCGGCCCTTTTGTTTTGCCGGACTAGCCCTGCCGGCGCTGGACGAACTGAAATCCGAAACGGCCCTTCACGCACAGGTGGCCGGCCGTGACGCTGTGGTCGAGAGGTGAGGTGACCTTCACGATCGAGTTGTCCTGCACGTGCAGCTCGAGCATGCAGCCGACGCCACAGTAGGGACAAACGGTCTCGGTGACCTCCTGTCGCGAATCGTCCCATGTGCCAGCCTCGCGCATGTCGTGCTCGCTCTTGAACATCAGGGCGCCGGTGGGACACACACCGATGCAGTTGCCGCAGTAGACGCATGCAGACTCGGGCAAGGGCGTGTCGAACTCGGTGGAGATGTGGGCATCGAAGCCGCGTCCCGCAATCGCGATGGCGAACGTGTTCTGTGCGTCCACGCCGCACGCTTCGACGCACTTGTAGCAGAGGATGCATCGCGAGTAATCGCGCACGTAAAGATCGTTGTCGACCTTGACCGGCTGCGCGACGGTCGCCGCTTCCGAGCCGAAGCGACGCGGGTTCGCACCGTACTGAAATATCCAGCCGTACACCTGCGGCGAGCAGAGCGACATGTCGACCGACGAGGCGAGCAGCTCGAGGACGAGGCGCCGGCTGTGCCTTACGCGCTCGGAGTCCGTGGCGATCTTCATCCCCGCCTCGACCTTGCGAGAGCAAGCCGGGACGAGGACGCGCGACCCCTCGAGCTCGACCACGCAGACTCGGCACACGTTGACCGGCGTCAGGTTGTCGAGCTGGCACAACGTGGGCGTGTCGATCTGCAGCCGGCGACAGGCGTCGAGGATGGTCGAACCCTCCAGGACCTCGACCTCGCGGCCGTCGATCGTGATCCTCAACATGCGCCTGGGCATGCCGACGAAAACGGGCTCAGCCATTCAGCACCCTCAGCTGTGTGAGACCCGACGCTATCGCGTTGGCCGCCGTCTGGCCGAGACCGCAAATCGAAGCGTCACGCATCGCCCGCGCGATGTCGCTGAGCAGCATCACGTCGGCGTGCCGGTCACCGTCGCGGCCTTGCAGCATCCGCTCGAGGATCTCCTCCTGGCGCTTCGTGCCGACCCGGCACGGCACGCACTGGCCGCAGGACTCGTCGCGGAAGAAGCGCGCGATGCGCAGTAGGACCTGCTTCATGTTGGCGGTGTCGTCGAAGACGATCACCGCACCGGAGCCGAGCGTCGCGCCGATCGCCCTCGTGCCCTCGAAGCTCAACGGCACGTCCACCTGCGCGGGGGTGATGAAGGAGCCGGCGGCTCCGCCGAGCAGCACCGCCTGCAGGGTTCGCCCGGGCCGGAGGCCGCCGGCCTGGTCGATCAGCTCCCGCAGCGGGGTGCCCATCGGGACCTCGTAAAGGCCGGGGTGCAGGACCTGGCCCGACACGCAGAAGAGACGTGTTCCGGTCGAATCCCTCGTGCCGGTCGCGGCGAAAGCCGCTCCTCCCTCGAGGACGATGTCGAGGACGTTGACCAGCGTCTCGACGTTGTTCACCAGGGTGGGTTTGCCAAACAGCCCGACCTCCACCGGAAATGGAGGTTTGTTGCGCGGCTCTCCTCTCTGTCCCTCGATCGAGTTGAAGAGCGCGGTCTCCTCGCCGCAGATGTACGCGCCGGCCCCGCGCCTCACCTCGATCTCGAAGCGCAACAGACCTGCCGCGTGCACCTGTGCGATCGCGTGCTCGATGCGGCGGCGCGCGAGGGGATACTCGGCCCGCACGTACATGAATCCCTTCTCGCAACCGGTGGCGAACGCCGCGATCGCCATCGCCTCGACCACCGCAAACGGATCGCTCTCCATGAGGACGCGGTCCTTGAACGTCCCCGGCTCGGACTCGTCGGCGTTGCACACCAGGTAGTGAGGGCGTGCCGGCGCTTTCGCCACGGACTCCCACTTTCGTCCTGTCGGAAAGGCCGCGCCTCCACGGCCGAGGAGCCGCGCCTCGGTCAGGGCATGGATCACCGCCTCGGGGCCGATCTCGTGTGCGCGCCGCAGGGCGACGAAGCCGCCATGCTCGCGATAGCCGGCGATGCTTTCGGGATTCAGGAGACCGACGCGGCGCAGGAGCTTCGAACCGACATGTCGCGGCGCTGCATGAGGTGACTGGACGGCGTCGTAGGACATGCCGAAGCGCTCAGTGAGCGTCGCCGGCGCCCGGTCACACAGCCCAAGGCATGGCGCGGGGCGAGCCCCGTCCGGCGTTTTTGCGCCGGCGAGCTGGCAGACGATGTCATCGCAGGCGTGGACGGTGACCTCTCCGCGCGGCTCCGGGGCAAACCGCGCGTAGAAGCTCACCACCCCGTAAGCCTCGGCCGGCGGGATCGAGAGCCGCCTGCAGGCGTACTCGAGCGCGCCCCGACTCACCCAACCTGTGCGGTCCTGGATCGCGTGCAGCACCGGGAGCAGAAGGTGCCGTCGCGACCGGGCGGCACGTCCTCCGTATGCGACATGGTCGTCCGCGGGACGGCGCACCCCGCCCTCCCAAAGTGACTCCGCCGGGCCCAGCAGGCCGTCGACCGCCGCCATCTCCTCGTCGGTCGCGGGCCCGCCGGTGGTTCGGATGTCCACCTAAGCGGGCGTCGAAGCGGGAATCCTGTCGATCCGGATCGCGCTCGCCTTGAACTCGGCCGTGCCCGACTTCGGGTCGGTCGCGTCGATGGTCAGCACGTTCGTCGACACCTCGTCCGGGAAGTGCAGCGTCATGAACGCGAGTCCGGGCCGCAGCGAGGGCTCGAATCGGACGTCGACGTCGACGGAGCCGCGGCGCGAGCTGGCCCGCACGCACTCGCCGTCCGCCACGCCGAGGCTCTTGCCGTCCTCGGGAGAGATCATGAGCGCCTCGCCCTTGCGCAGCGGCGACGAGTACGCGCCAGTTTGAACCCCGGTGTTGAACGAATCGAGCCGCCGGCCGGTCGTGAGCCGGATCGGAAACTCCCTGGACAGCCTGTCGACCGGCGGGTCGTGCTCGACGGCGTGAAATGGCGCGGGCCTGCCCTCGACCGGGTCCTTCCACAACCTCGCGTGCAGGAACTGCGTGCCCGGATCCGACTCGTCGGGGCAGGGCCACTGGATGCCTTCGAGCTGATCGAGGCGCTGATAAGACATCCCGGCGTGCATCGGCGACAGGCTGCGGCACTCGTCCCAGACCTGCTCCGCGGTCGGGTGTCCCCAGTCGAAACCGAGCCGCTGGGCGAGCTCGCAGATGATGTCGATGTCGTCACGCGCCCCGGCCGGCGGTTGGAGCGCGCGGCGCACCCGCTGCACGCGGCGCTCGCTGTTGGTCACTGTGCCCTCGGATTCCGCCCAGCCCGCGGCAGCGGGCAGCACGACGTGAGCGAGCTCTGCCGTCTGCGTGAGAAAGATGTCCTGCACGACGAGGTGGTCGAGACCGCTGAGCAGACGAACCGCTCGCGTCTGATCGGCCTCGCTGCGCGCGGGGTTCTCGCCGACGACGTACACCGAACGGAGCTCACCGCGCGCCATCGCCTCGAACATCTCGCTGAGGTGCCAGCCTTTCTTGCGCGGGAACTCCGCGCCGCCCCAGGCGCGAGCGAACTTTTCGTGGACCTCTGGATCCTCGAGGTCCTGGAAACCAGGCATCCGAGCGGGTATGGCGCCCATGTCGCCACCGCCCTGCACGTTGTTCTGTCCGCGCAGCGGGTTGAGCCCGCAGCCGTAGCGGCCGACCTTGCCTGTGAGCAGCGCGAGGTTGATCAGCGCGAGCACGTTGTCGACGGCGTTGTGGTGCTCGGTGATGCCGAGCGTCCAGCAGATCATGCCTCGCTCGGCTTTCGCGTACTCGAGGGCGACCTGCTTGATCGCCTCGGCCGGCACGCCGGTTTCGGCCTCGGCACGCTTGAGCGTGTAGGCCTCCACGCAGCGCGAGAACTGGCGGTACCCCGTTGTCGCGCGCTCGATGAACTCTTTGTTCGCGAGTCCGGCGTGGATGATCTCCCGCGCCATCGCGTTGGCGAGCGCGATGTCGCTGCCGACATCGATGCCGAGCCAGACGTCCGCCCACTCGGCGGTGCTGGTGCGGCGCGGATCGACGGCGATGAGCCGCGCGCCGTTGCGGACGCCGCGCAGCACGTGGTGGAAGAAGATGGGGTGCGTCTCTCGGGCGTTTGAGCCCCACAGGATGAAGAGGTTTGTGTCCTCCGCCTCGCGGTACGAGGACGTCCCTCCTCCCGCTCCGAACACTGTCGCCAGACCGGCGACGCTGGGGGCGTGTCAAGTTCGGTTGCAGCTGTCGACATTGTTGCTGTGCATCACCGCGCGGGTGAACTTCTGCGCCATGAAGTTCATCTCGTTGGTGGTCTTCGAGCAGCTGAACATGCCGAAGGCTTGCGGACCCTGCTGCCGCGCCCTTTCGAAACCGGCCGCAGCCGTCGCCAGGGCTTCGTCCCACGTGGCCGGACGGAGAGCGTCCCCGTCCCTGACCAGAGGCTGGGTCAGGCGCTCCATCAGCCAACCATCCTATGACTTGTGTGCTGCGATGAACTCCTTGATCCGCGCCAGGCCGAGCTTCAGCTCGTCCTCGGACTGGGTGTAGGCGAGGCGGATGAAGCCCTTGCCGGCGGGGCCGAACGCCGTCCCCGGCAGCACCGCGACACCCGCCTCGTTCAGCAGGCGGCTCGACAGATCGTGCTCATCAAATCCGGTCCCCTCGATGTTCGGGAACACGTAGAAGGAACCCTGGGGCCGGTGGCAGCGCACACCGGGGATCTCGTTCAGGCTGTCGACCACGAGGTCGCGCCGGCGCTCGAACACTTTGACCATCCTGTGCACCGCGTGCTCCGACTCCGGCGAGCTGAGCGCTTCGATCGCGGCGATCTGGGTAAACGCGGCCGCACAGGATGACGAGTTGATCATCAACGTGTCGAGCTTGGCCGCCAGCGCGCGAGGCGCAACTGCGTAACCAAGCCGCCATCCGGTCATCGCGTACGACTTCGACAGCCCGTCCATCAGGACGGTGCGCTCGCGCATTCCGTCTCGCGAGAGGGGCGACACATGCTCGAAGCCGTAGACGAGCTGGCTGTAGATCTCGTCCGAGACCACGAGAAGGTCGTGGCTCTGGGCCAGGTCACAAACGATGTCGACGTCTTCGGCGGTGAGGATGCCGCCGGTCGGGTTCTGAGGCGTGTTGATGATGAGCATTCGCGTCTTCGGCGTGACCAGCGACTTCAGCTCGTCGAGGTCCATTCGAAAGCCCGATTCCTCGCGAAGGGTCACCATCTTCGGAATTGCGCCGATGAAGTTGACCTGCGAGGCGTACGCCGGGTAGCCGGGGTCGGGCAGGATCACCTCGTCACCCGGCTCGACACACGCGAGCAGCGTGAACAGCAGCACGTTCTTCGATCCCGGGACCAGCACAACCTCGGCGGCGTCCACCTGGGTCTTGAGCATCCGAGCGACGAATCCGGCCACGGCCTCGCGCGCCTCGTAGATGCCGCTGGCGGGCGTGTAGTGGGTGTAGCCGTTCTGCATGGCGCCGATGGCCGCCTCGACGATGTTGTCGGGTGTGGCGAAATCAGGCTCGCCGATCTCCAGGTGGACGATGCGCTTGCCCTCAGACTCGAGCTTGCGCGCCCTGGCCAAGACCTCGAACGCGCCCTCGGTACCGAGGCGCGACATTCGCTCGGCGAAACGAACCGCTGTGCTCACGGAATCGAATCGTAGTCGACGCCCTGATCAGGCGGCCCAGCGACTCTCGCCCCATCGCCGCCTGATCATCACCGGCCGGTCGGGAGGGATGAACTCGACGCGCTCGGCTGCCATCACCACCTGCCAGCCGCCTTCGTGCACCAGCCGATGGTGGTAGAAGCACAGGGCCTGTTGCCGAACTCGAACAGGGTGGCGACAATATCGAGCACCTCAGTTCTCGCTCACGTCACAGCAGGAGGTAGCGCCCTTGATGGGGTCCAAAGCGGTCGAGCCGAAGCTCTACCTGAGCTTCTCGTTGGAGGCCGCGGTTCCTGCCAACCACATCGTGCGTCGACTCGCGGCTGTGGTCGACTTCGGATTCGTACGCAGTCTGACCAAGCAGCACTA
>WNGD01000770.1_pt1 | contig 35016 bp, 38 predicted proteins | sample 5400671 | NCBI WGS metagenome assembly WNGD01 (sample SAMN13153369, study PRJNA577476) | soil metagenome | isolation source: 40 cm soil or saprolite under grassland replicate 2 | place: USA:California | collected 2016-06-15 | reverse complement strand
GCTACGACAATCATCCCTCCGCCGAGCAGGAGCAATGGCCCGCTCCATCTCTCAACGGTATCCAAGCTATCTCTGGGCAGGATCTGTATGCGAGTATAAGGCTTCCTTCAAAGAATCTAACGAGACGGTCCGAGCATGGTCTCGGTCCCGTAGCGAATGCTCTCCTTTCCTATAGATGATAGGACTCCATTCTGACCCCATATCACGGCGAGAACAAGGATAGGGGTTTATTGCCGACGAATCCCATGTTTTTACGAGGAGAACATAATGCCCGATTTGAGAGACTCTGACCGAAGCTTCGATGCTCGCGACGTTTCTTCGAGCACCAGTGTTATGAGTCGAGGTTCTCCGGACTTTAGTCATATTTAAGGGCGCTAAGACTGGATATCGGAACTTTTCGCGGGGCAGGGTCTCGGCCGAGTCCCGAGACGACAGTCCATACTTGACGAGTCCTTGTAATTTCTCAGGAATATGACCAGCTCGATCCATAGTTGCTTTTACCAGTCCCTGTCATTTCGGTCTGGAAGGGAAGGTCAGGAAAACCGTGACCTCTCTTTCTCTTGTGTGGTTACGTCCTGATTATCGCTAGGCGAGAGCTAGGCTCTAACTGGTCACAAGGTGAAAGAAGTGGCGATTGAACTTACGCCCACGAAGATCAAGGGTAGCAAGTATCTCTTGATTCCGAAAGACCTCGCGAGGCTTCTTGAGATTGAGGATAAGAGTGTTCTTAACCTGACTATCGAGGAGTCCTCAAAGGGCCCGAGACTAGTCTACTTAGTCAGCGAACGAGTCCCACATCACACGGAAAACTAGACTTTCAGGTTGCTAGCGGATCGATGGGGCTGCTACCCGAGTTCTTCACGTTGCTGGGAATTGAGATATTCGCAGCATTGAGTCTCGTGAGCGTACTTCTCGACCGAGATATTCCATCCTCCGCACAATGGCTCTTTCAGGGTGCGGCTGGGCTGGGGCTGGGACAACTCGTTGTGACTGAAGGATTTGGGACGAGTAGCGTAATAGATGCGTCGCGCTTTTGGATCAGCATCTTCTATCTGATACTGTCCGTTTGCAGTGTTGCGGGCCTGAACGTCTACCTCGTCTCTGTTCGTAGAAAAGCGGCGATAGCCTCGGTCTTTTCAGGGACAATTACGACACCAACGGTGACTGTCTCCGTTCTCTCCATTTCTTCTTATCTTGGCGGTGTTGATGTTAGTTTCACTCCTCTCACAATTGTGATACTTGTCGTCCCGGCCGTCCTCGTTGGTGTAGGCGCGTATGGGTTCTTTCACAAGACCTTCAAGCGGATTGGGAAATCTACTGGACGGGAGTTATCGCCAGCTTCAGTTTCCGCTCCGGTGGAGACGCCGAGGAAATACGAGTCGTTGGATCTGAAGGATATTCTCGGAGAGTGGGAGGAGTCCCAGAAGAAGGATCGAGTGGCATAGACGATGAAAGGGATGAAGGGGCTCTTCGATCTTGGCGGCAAGAGTGTTCTCAGGCTTGGGCTTCTAGTGTTATCGACACTATTGATCGTGGGTGGAAGCGTATTCTTCTACGACAGGTTGGTCTACGAAAGAGCTCTAAGTGTGGGCGGGGTGATCACAGGCTCGGGCTCGACGACCCAGACAGGACTGAATCCAGCACCTGGGACAATTCTCATACTTGCAGTCTCTGCGGTCCTCATCAGTCTCAGCGTGTTCGGGTTTCTACGTGAAGTGTTCCGTGGTAAGCGCAACAGAAAGGCCCTGGCCAAAGAATCATCACCAACAGCCTCAGTGTCGTTGCCTCTGGAAATTGGTCCACCATTACAAGTGCCGTCAATGCAGAGAGACTGGGAGGAATCTCCCAAGAAAGAAGAAAGCAAGCACTAGGGGCACCGGTCCGTCTTTGAGTTTTTGATAGATCAGGAATGAATCGTGGAAGAATATGCACCACGGGAATTGCCTCTGATGATTACACGTGGTCAACATAGTACCCGTTCAGGTTTCATAGGGTAACACAGACTAGAAGTCGCGCTACTCGCGTGGTCCGTCGTTACTAGAGAAAAAGGATTGGGGAGGTGAGAGAGTAGAATGAAGTTTTTCAAAGTAGAATGGACAAAGAAGAAGGGCACCATTGCTCTCCTGGCGACGGCCCTTGCCGTCTCGAGCTTCGTGCTGGGAGGTTATGTGGCGACAGGTAATTGGAATCCCTGGGGCAACAGACACTACTACCAAGTGCTGAACGCCAATTTCCAGGAGTGTTATACTCCTGCAGGCGGCGTTCCTGAGTGTCAGTCAAGTCACAATGTGCTATTCAACACTGGAGCGCAGTATGTAGAGAAGTTGGTGACTTCAAACAACGAAGGGTTCTGTACAGTCAGTGCAACCTGCTCGTTCAACTTCATTGCCATGTCAAGCACAGTTACCGCTCCAACCGCTGGTGAGTCGTCTACAGGTACAACTACCGCAGCAACGAGTGGTGACTGTGGTGTTGCAGGCGGTACTGGTGGTCAGAACGGTGCAGAGCTTACGACTAACGGCTTCGCAGCCGCGGCAGGTGCTGTCACGGACATTTCAGGGAATTCTCCACAGAGCTCGACAGTCGTAAAGACCTTCACTGACGCAACCGCGGCCACTACCGTTGCACAGAGTTGCCTCGTCAATCAAGCAGCCAACGCCTCCGCCAACAGAGTCGATCTCGCGGCAGCAACCTTCACAGCCATCACACTCCAAATCGGTGACACGATCCAGATCACCTGGACGATCACTTGGACGTGGAGCTAAGACAGATCATCGAGAGCTCACAAGAAAAGACTAACACCCGAGCTCGGATGTTTCAATCTCCGAGTAATCCACGATTCTAAGAATTGATCTGTTCCGACCGCTGCGACTTCGGTCTTTATGGAGTTTCAATGGCTAAGTGGTTGCTATGCCTCGTAGGTTCCAAGAACCAAAGTCATCTGTTACAACACGTGTATTCGTTGCCAGTTGCCTAGGTTCTCGAAAGAAAGGGCCTGTAGATGAGACTCCGCACGAGTTCTGCGCTTCAATTGCAAATTCGGATTGAGCTGGTGCACAGCCTAGATCAGAGGTAAACTTTCGAGTGTGAAGAGTCGTGACTATCAACCTGTTTTCCATGGCGCACGGTCGGGTCCGGATGAGAATTCACCGCAAGCGGCTAGTATTCGGTTTCCTGATCTCGCTTTTTCTTCTCGTCGGGTTCGTTAGGCCTGCTTTTGCTGCTGGTATCACTTTTGTAACATCTGCCACAAATGCGGGGGCCAATTTCGTAGCGACAACAGCGGCAGTGAGTGTCAATGCTGGGGATACCGTTGTTGCCATTGGCGGTGCCCAAAGTGGAAGCGTTGTATTCACCGATAGTGAATCTGATACCCCGACTCTAGTAAACACTGAGGTTGACGGCGGTGCAACTATCTTTGAACAAATGTCGTACTTCACGGTGGCCACGACAAGTGCGACCTATACTGTAACCGCGACATTCTCAGGCGGAACGGCTGGTAGAAATTCATTGGTCGTTCTAGTGTACCGCGGGGTAACTAGTGTAGGAAGTAATGCTATCAATACTGGCTCGAGTACTAGTCCGAGCGTTGTTTTAACGACCGCAAGAAGTAACGATTATGCGGTTGCGGGATTCAGTTGGGGCGGGAACAGTGGTGACTGCACTACGGGTCTCGTGGGCAACGACAGGGCTCTCGTAGCCTCGGGCGGTTCAACCTCCCGAGTCACCGGTTCCGGATTTGATAACACAGGCAGTACCTCCGTTACGAATACTGAGTGTCTCGGAACAAGTTCAGCGTGGGTAGCGATCGCAGTTGACCTCAGAGGCAATGTCGCGTCCACCCAGTCCCTCTCCGCTTCAGTAGGTTCATCGTCAAGCCTTTCTGAGAAGAACTCGGTCTTCCGGTCACTGAGCGGTTCTTTGACTCTAGCATCAAGTCTCACCCAGAAGGACTCGGTCTTCAGATCCCTAAGCAGTTCTCTGACTATAGCCTCGAGCCTCGCTGAGAAGAGCTCTCTCTTCCGAACACTAAGCGGTTCTATGAGTCTAGCCTCAAGTCCCGTTGAGAAGAATTCTATCTTCAGAACACTCAGCGGATCCCTAGCACTTACGATGAAAATGATGTTCACATCAACTCAAGCTTCCAAGACTACGTCTGTCTCCTGTACCCTTCAAGCTGGGGTGGCTACCAGCTGCACTCTCAATCCAACTTTCTCGATTACCACTGCACCGAGTGTTGCAGGGAAGAACTCTATTTTTAGAACGGTCACTAGCTCCTTGACTCTCGGTTTAAGCCTCGCCGAGAAGAATTCCATTTTCAGATCGTTTACGAGTTCACTGACGATTAGCTCAGGGTTCGCAGAGCACACTTCGTTGTTTAGAAGTCTAAGCGGCTCTTTGACCCCGGCCTCAAGCCTCGTTGAAAAGTCGTCATGGTTCAGGTCTCTTACCGGATCAGTGACCATGACGGGTGCTCAGACAAAGGGTCTGACCAGAACGCTGACTGGATCGTTCGGCGCTTCCTTCTTCTTTACTGAGAGATCATCGCTGTTCAGATCTCTAGTCAGTTCTCTGACCGTAGCCGGTTCAGAGACAAAAAGTCTCGCGCGAAGCTTGAGCGCCTCCTTGAGCACCGCTTCTACCTTTGTCGAGCATACTTTCCTGTTCAGATCCCTGTCTGACTCACTAAGCATTGTGGAATCTCAGACTAAGAGCTTCGCAAAGATCCTCAGCGATTCTCTCGGTTCCGCTTCCGGATTTGCCGAACACACTTCACTCTTCAGGACTCTAGTTGGTTCTCTGACTCTAAGTGGTTCCGAGATCAAAGGCCTCGCCAAAGCTTTGACCGCCTCACTGGGCTCGGGGTCAAGCTTCGGCGAGCATGCCTCTCTCTTCAGGAGTTTCTTCAGTTCATTGAGCCCGTCAAGTTCCGTGTTGAAGGCTCGCACCATAACTCTGACCGGTTCATTGGGCTCGGCCTCAGGCGTTGCCGAAAAGAATTCCCTATTCAGGTCCCTGTCTGGATCACTGTCCTTAGCGTCTAGTTTCGTTGAGAAGTCATCACTCTTTAGAGCTCTCTCAGCTTCCCTGGGCTCCACCGCAAGCTTCGTGGAACATACTTCCCTGTTCAGGTCCTCATCATCGTCTCTGACTCTAGCTGGTTCCGGGACCAAGGGGCTTACCAAGGCCTTGAACGGTTCCATGGGCTCAGCTACAGGTCCCGTAGAACATACCTCTCTCTTCAGATCCCTGACCGATTCCTTGACACTATCCGTCTCTGAGACGAAGGGTCTCGCCAAGACTTTTAGCGCATCAATCGCCTCAATGTCAACCGTCACAGAGCACGCCTCATTGTTCCGATCCTTTTCCGGTTCGTTGACTCTTTCGAGCTCCGTTCTGAAAGCCCGTGCCGTAACCCTAAGCGATTCACTCGGTTCGACTTCAAGTATTAACGCGAAGAATTCGCTATTCCGGTCTCTTTCCGGTTCCCTGGGAGTTGCTACTTCCCAGATCAAGGGTCTCGCCAAGTCTCTGATCGGTTCTATTGGTGGGTCCTCGAGTATTGCAGAACATAATTCGCTATTCCGGCTGCTGACCGGCGCGCTTGGCTCAACTTCGAGTTTTGTAGAGCATGTCTCATTGTCTAGGTCTCTGACTAGCTCTATTGGTTCAGTCTCAGGTTTCGTTGAACGGACCTCACTCTTCAGAGCTTTCAGTGGCTCGCTGGGTTCAGCCTCAAGTTTCTCAAAGCACCTATCACTCTTTAGATCGCTCAGTGGTTCGTTGACCGGGGTCTCAAGTTTCGCAGGGCATACTTCCCTGTTCAGATCCCTTTCAGGCTCGCTAGGTTTTTCGAGTTCTGTTCTGAAAGCTCGTGCTGTGACCCTAAGCGGCTCATTTGGATCGGCTTCGAGCCTCGCCGACCATCTATCTTTGTTCAGGTCCCTGATCAACACACTTGGCTCAGCTTCCAGTTTCGTCGAGCATACTTCGCTTTTCAGATCCCTGAGTACTTCGCTTGCTTCTGCCTCGAGTTTTGTCAAGCACCTGTCGGCGGTCAGGTCGTTAACAGGCTCTATAGGTTCAGCGTCGACTCCAACCGAGAGAGATTCATTCTTCAGGTCTCTAACTGGTACGCTTGCCTCGGCTTCAAGTCTGGCCGAGAAGTCATCCTTTTTCAGATCCTTCTCGGGCTCGATAGCTTTAGCATCGAGCCTCGCTGAGAAATCAGTCCTTGCAAGATCTCTCTCAGGATCGATAGGCCTCGCGAGTTCTGAGACCAAGGGCCTCTCCAAGGCGTTGAGTGCTGCCTTAGGTCCGGCTTCGAACATTGCTGAGAAGTCAGGGTACTTTAGGTCCCTAACTGACTCTATGAACCTTGGAGCCTCTCTACTCAGAGGCCGTGCTGTAAACCTGGGCAGTTCGATCGGGTCTGCGTCAATCTTTGCTGAGCATACTTCCCTGTTTAGGTCGTTTTCTGATTCGATAGGCCTTGCTTCTTCGTTCTTCCGAGGCCGCACCCTAACCTTGACTGCGACAGTAGGATTGGCTTCGAGTCAGGTGGAGCATACATCACTATTCAGAACATTTTCGGATTCCCTGAGTTTTGTTGCTTCATTCTTCAGAGGTCGCACTCTCAACTTGGGAGGATCAATGGGATCATCCTCGACCCTTACCGAGAAGACGTCACTCTTCAGGTCCTTTGCTGGTGCCTTGGGGTCAGCCTCTAACTTTGCAGAACATGTCTCGCTCTTCAAATCGCTCTTTAGTTCGTTCGCCTCAGCCTCGAGCCTTGTCGAGCATACCTCGCTCTTCAGATCACTGACTGGTTCGTTCTTCCCGACTTCAGGCCTTGCCGAGAAGAGTTCATTTTTCAGGTCGTTGATCGGTGCGCTTGCTCCAGCTTCAAGCTTCGTTGATCACACTGGCTTCTCCAGATTGATGAGCGCTTCGTTTGCTTTGGCTTCAAGCATAGCGGAAAAATCGTCCTACGTCAGATCACTTAGTGGTTCTCTGACCGTAGCCAGTTCGGAGATCAAGGGTCTGGCCAGAACCCTGACCGGCTCGATAGGTTCATCATCAGGTTTTGCCGAGCACACCTCATTGTTCAAGTCTCTGAGCGATTCGATTGGTCTTGCTAGTTCTTTCTCCAGAGGTCGCAGCGTAACCCTCATAGCGACCCTGGGATCGGTTTCAAGTTTCACAGAACATATCTCGGTGTTCAGATCTCTATCTGATTCGCTCGGTTTCGTAGCCTCCTTCTTTAGAGGCCGCACCGTCAACTTAAGCGCCTCAGTAGGCTCAGCCTCAAGCCTTGGAGAACACACATCGATTTTCAGATCCTTCTCAGATTCACTAGGTCTCACAGCCTCTTCATTCAGAGGTCGAAGCCTGACGCTGACCGCGTCCATAAGTTCGGGTTCGAGTCTTGCAGAACACACGTCCCTGTTCAGGTCTTTGACTAGTATGCTAGGCCTTGCAGGTTCACAAACCAAGGGCCTTGCGAGAGGGTTGGTCGCCGCACTAGGTGAAACGTCCACTCTCTTGGAGCATACTTCTCTCTTCAGGTCGTTGACCGATTCAATTGGATATGTGACATCTCAGTCGGAAGGCCGTGCCCTAATCTTAACCGCGACAATAGGCTCAGCTACAACGTTCTTTGAACATTCTTCACTTTTCAGGTCTTTGTCCGATTCTCTGGGTTTTGCAGCATCCTTCTTTAGGGGCCGCACCGTCAACTTGAGCACTTCAATTGGTTCGGCCTCGGGTATCACAGAGCGGACCTCATTCTTCAGGTCTCTCTCAGGATCCCTGACGCAAGCCAGTTCGCAGGCAAAGGGTCTCGCGAAGGCCTTGAGCGCATCACTAGGTTCAGCATCAGGCTTCCTAGAACATATCTCGCTTTTCAGATCTCTCGCAGATTCACTTGGTCTTTCAAGCTCTCAGCAAAGGGGTCGAAGCATAACACTGAGTGCTTCATTGGGAATGGCCTCGAGTTTCGCCGAGAAGTCATCTGTCTTCAGGTCCTTCAGCAACTCCGTTGGTGTCGCTATTTCTCAGAGCAAGGGTTTCACCGAGCCCCTCACCGCCTCGCTAGGTGGCGCTTCCATATTTTCTGAGCACACTTCGTTGTTCAGATCATTGTCCGACTCGATCGGTCTAACCGCTTCCTACTTCAGAGGTCGCGCCATCTACCTGGGCGCCTCAATAGGTTCAGCATCAAGCTTCTCTGAACAAGTCTCACTGGTGAGATCTCTCTCTGGATCGTTATCTTCAGGTTCGAATGGTGGAGAGAGTTCTTCGTTCTTCAGATCTCTGAGTGGTTCATGGAGCATGAAAGCAGTTTATGCGCGGGGAGCAAAGTTTGTGCCTGTGTCCCTGGGGACAAACTTTGGCAGTGGAGAAGTTCTAATGGGCCGCTATGGTTGTTTCAATTGTAGCAGTAATACAGGGGACTTCGCCTTCCTCGTGATCGCTCTCGGAGTAGCAGCTTTCGGTGTATACGCTGTTAAACAACGATGGCAATACAGTAGGCCTGAAGAAGATCATCAAGATGATGAGCAAGTAATAGTGGATCAGGGAGGATGGGAAACGAAATCTTTCGACAGCAAGGAACCGTCGACAAAGGCATCCGGGGATGATGAAGGCTGGGAAACCAAGCCTGAAGGCTAGGAACGAAATCTCCAGCTCACTGTATGGTGTTCGAAGTCAAGGATTTCCGTAGCTATTATAAACACTGAATCACAGAATGTCCCCTTCCATGGATAGGATGGAGAAGACTACAGAGAAGAAAAAGGGATTCGTCAGAGAATTTACCGACTTTCTCCAGACGTTTGGTGTGATCGGCCTCGCGATAGGCTTCGTGATAGGCGTCGCGTCGTCCGCCGTCGTGAACTCTCTTGTCAAAGATCTCATCAATCCGATAGTAGGACTTGTCTTGCCCACGGGAAACCTGGCGTCGCTGAACGCGACTGTCACCTCTCCGGTCTCAGGGAAACCGTCAGTGTTCCTTTATGGAGACTTCATTTCGCAAGTCATCTACTTCATCGTTATCGCGCTAGTGGTCTTCCTAATGTACAAGCAGCTAAAGCGCATGGGCCTCGCAAAGCTCTAGTCCCGGAAGATCTTCTGAGCCGCTCACCGCGGGGGATAGTAGAACTGTATTCCAGCAAGAACGTATTGCACCGCAATGGCAGCTATGAAAAGAGACATTATTCTCGCAATTACCGCAGCTCCAGTCTTACCCAGCAGGCGGTAGATTCTGTCGGTTTGTCTTAGGACAACCCAGCTTACGAACATGACGATTACAATTGCACTAAGGGCAACTATGATTCCGGACGATTGAATCGAGATGAGGGTCAAGGTTATCGCTCCGGGGCCAACAAGTAGCGGGAATGCTATTGGGAAAACGGCTGTCTCCTCGGCGGAGACAAGGGTTAGTTTGTCCATGCGTTCACCGCGGAAAATGATCTCAATCGACAACAAGAGCAGAACCAGTCCTCCCGCGATCTGGAAGCTCTCTAGCGATATTCCGAATAATAGCAAGACTTCTTGACCGATCAGGGCGAAAGCAGCTAAGAGTATGGCCCCGACAACCGCGGCGGTTCTGAAAACCTTCCGCTTCTCATCAACGCTCATAGGTTTTGTAAGCCCGGCAAAAATGGGAACAGGACCCAGCGGGTCCACTATTACAAACAGGGCAACTGTTGCTTTCAGTAGGTCAAGGAGAAACGTGTCTATGGAAGCCATTTTGTCATCTTTTTTCTCGCTCGTTCGGAGCTTTTTGTGGTGGGCCGGGAGGGATTTGAACCCACGACCTTCGCCGTGTGAGGGCGACGTCCGTTCTGTGCAATCATATTGCTTACCAGGCTGGACTACCGGCCCAACGAGTGGGGAATCGGAAGGTGACTATATTTCATCTTTCGAAACGGGGAAATTCTACGGCTGTTTCTAGCGGAGAAGCCTAACGTTTGTGCCTTGAGGATTCTCTTCTATAAGTCGAAATAAGGGGATGCACCTTCCCCCGGCCTTCTCAATCTTCACAAGCGCCCGCGGAGAGAACTTGAACGCTGCAATTGTGAGCTTCTCTTTCGGGATACCCGACCCGAGAACCTTTCCTGGTACGACGATCACGTCTCCTGCCTTGGCTAGTCTCGATACTTGTCCTAGGTTGAGGACGATTCTGGTTCTTCGTGATTTGCCCAAGAAACTTGCGACTGTTAGCCAGAGGGGCGCTTGGTGTTGCCTGCCAGCGCGTTTGAGATAACTTATCGTATTGAGCATCTCGGGGTTTGTAGGTCGATGGTCTCGCACTGAAGAGTCCTCCTGGCAGGGAAGCGTTTCATCCTGAATCGGTACCAATAAAGCCTTTGGAGATCAGACCCGTGTTTCGAAAACTGCCACAGTAGTTAGAGCCTAGCTTATCGTCTGGACCTTCAGAATCTCCGTCTTGCCAGACGGGCCCTTAGGGTCACCGGCAATTATGACGACTCTATCGCCCTTTTTCGCAAGTTTCAACCGAACCACTGATCTCTCGGCCTCATGGAAAATCTCCTCGCTAGTACTGAACTCTCTAGTGAGTAGAGTTTGAACTCTCCAAGAGAGGAGCAGTTGCCGTTGCACTTCTGGATGAGATGTTAGGGCAACGATTGGGAGCGGAGGCCGATACTTTGAGACAAGACGTGCGGTTCTCCCGGTGCGAGTTGGTGCGACTATCGCCGAAGCTGAGACTTGCAAAGCTGTCTCGCAAGCTCCCAGTGCTAATGCGTCGGCTTGACCGTGTTCGTACCATGATCGACGTTGAGGCGAGATCTCTTTTGGAAGAAATCTCTCGGTTTCCTCGGCGACCCTTCCTAGGATCAGAGCTGCCTCGACGGGATATTTGCCGATCGCCGTTTCTTCGGAGAGCATTACGGCGTCTGTGCCGTCGATAATCGCGTTCGCGACATCCGTCACTTCGGCTCTAGTAGGTGTGGGAGACGAGATCATAGACTCTAGCATCTGCGTTGCGGTTATCACAGGCTTTCCGAATCGGTTGCTCTCGTGGATGATCCTCTTCTGTATTATCGGGACAAGTTCGAGTTTGAGTTCTACTCCGAGATCGCCTCTGGCAACCATGACTCCGTCGGCTTCCTGGACGATCTCCTCGAGATTATCGACTGCTTCTCTCTTCTCTATCTTGGCAACGACAAATATCTCATGGCCATTGGTCTCGGCAACTTTTCTTGCGGTTTTTATGTCGTCGACTTTCTGGACGAAGGACACGGCGATGATGTCGACTTTGTTCTCGACTCCGAACTTGATGTGTTCCTTGTCCTCACTTGTTACTGCTGGGACCCGGATTCTAAGCCTTGGGAGATTGACTCCTTTTCCCGAGGTCAGATCGCCGCCGTTGATTACGCGTCCTTCGACCTCGTCTCTCTTGGTTCGTAGGACTTCGATCCTGATGGTTCCATCTGCGAGGAATATCGTATCGCCTTTCTTGACTGCTTTGGGAAGGTCTGGATAGGCGATAGGAATCTTGGATTTGGCGTTGGTTGGCTTGGTTGTCAGGCTGATCTTGTCGAGTCTTTGAAGGTGAAGAGGTTCGCTTGCGAGTTTGCCTACTCGCAGCTTTGGTCCGGGCAAGTCTTGGAGAATGGCTACAGGACGGTGGAGACGTTCGCTGACCTGTCGAATAGTTCTGATGATGCGAACGTGTTGATCGTGCGTTCCATGGGAGAAGTTGATGCGTGCAACATCCATTCCCGATTGGATCAGTTTAGTTAGCACTCTGGAGGAATCTGATGCAGGGCCGATGGTGCAGACGATCTTGGTAGCTATGGTGCTCGCTCTAGTTGTCAGCGTGCTCGCGACCCGTTGCTAGTCCGATCCCATTATTCATAACACATTCCTCGGGGGCTAGGGTCGTCTTCTTCAAGTCTCCCACGCCTCCTGGTTCGCTGGAATCAAGAAGGGGGGGATAGAGGTGTCTCTGAAACCGATATCCTTGGAGGCGGAGAATCCGAGGAAAAAATCGTTACGTTTTTCGGAAAGTAGCAGTGTCTTCCTGAGGATTGCTTATTGGGCCGCGACCAGAACTTCGACTGGTTCCGGCTCTTCCGTGATGGCTCGTGTTGGTTTAGCGAAGGTGTAGACTAGGGCGCAGCCTTTTTCGTCTATTCGGAGCTCTACGGCCCCTGTGGGTGCGCCCATAATGTCTAGCAGCTCTGCGACGTCTTTGGGAACGCGGAGGTATGCTGCTTGTTTGATGACTAACGGTTTCACGCTCTGAGTCAAGTTACATCTTCCAAGCAAGTAATGGTCGCGGGGTCGAGATTGACGTTCCGGAACCATCATAAGTTGCAAGCAGTGTCTTGGGATTGAAGGGTGTGCGTGTTCGTGTCTGTCTCGGCAGCATTTCAGAATATTATGGTTGTGCTTCCGATCCGTTGCCTCGAGCATGATTCATAGATCTGAAACTCGCCCATTATCAGCCCTGATCTCGAATCTGAGCCTACGGTAAAATTTCGGCTGAAAATCGTTCGGAAATCGCGGGATAAAGCAAGCAAACGCCATCCCATCGAAGTCCAGACCGTGCTTTGATCAGCTGGACTAGCCCAGAATTGGTGCCAGAGGGGAAATCTTCCAGGAAAAAAGGGGGTATGTTTCAGCGTCTTTGCGCGGCATGAGCGGTCGGCGCGGAAAATCCGAAGGGAAGAAAACTGGCCATTTCTCCACCGTGACCTTGATTCCGTCAGCAGTCATAGAACCCCAGCCGCTTTTCGCGCGCCCATCGCGAAAGAATCATTCATTACTCGTCTAATGCAACTAGAAGCTACTGTTACCCCTCTAGCCTAGTAACGTGTAGCTTTAGTTGAGTGATATGGCTCTCGTCGCTTGCTCGAACTGATTCCGAGAATAAACTTGCTGGACATGTGACTGGACTTAGCGAAGATACTTGCGGTTCAATCTTTCAAAGGTGGAACTGGGAAAAGCACTGTCAGCGCCAATCTGGCGGTCACACTTGCCAAGCTTGGCAAGAGGGTCGCCGTGGTCGATCTTGACCTGGAAGGACCAGGACTGCATGTTATCTTCGGAATATCAGATGGAGAGATACGGGCGACAATAAACGATGTTCTGCAGAGTTCCATCCCTGTCAACGATGCTGTCCTTGATCTAACCCCTCGACTGGGCATCGAATCTGGCTGTCTTCTCTTCTGTCCGGCAGGACACAGGCTCGAAGAGATTCTCAAGATGGTCGACACTGGCTTCAACCTCAGTCGCTTCAAAACAGTTCTCAATATTCTAGCTACTGAATACCAGCTTGACTATCTTCTAATCGATAGCCATCCTGGAATCGAAAAGGACACGATCCTTTCGATGGCGGTCTGCGACGTGGTCGTCCTCTTGTCCAGGGTCGATCACCAGGACATGTTCGGAAGCGGCGTCATGAACGAGGTAGCGAGCCAGCTGAGGAAACCCGTGGTCTTGATACTCAACATGATACCGAGCAGCGTGGGAGACAAGGAGTCCAAGAAGATCGGAGACAAAATAGCAGGCCTCTTCAACCTCCAAGTCCTGACAGCCCTCCCGTTCAACTCTGATGTCTTTGAAAATCTCAGCAGAGGAGTATTCGTTCTAGAACATCAGAAAGATCCACTCACCAAGAGATTCACAGAGCTCGCCGAGAACATGATAGGCGTTATCGATCGAGCATTGCAAGTCGGAGAAAACTATGGCGACGGATCTGCTCCCCAATCGGTCGGCTAGATTTGCTCAACCGCTAAACTACTCCATCGCTATCATAGCGCCCCCATATACTCTCTTTTTCAGATCAGGAGGAGTGTTTGCGGATCATAGAGCGAAATTGAACTACTAGGGTTTCGACAGATTTCTCGGTTCTTTACAAAAGTTGTTACAACTTCACTGAATCGAGCTAAAATTCAATCATGTCCAGTAGATTCGTGTCAACTTTCCAAATCTTCTATAACCCCCCACAGTTCTCGTAACCCGGCCTCACCTTGAGCTACCAGATGGCAGACGAATACTTCCAGCGGATACACCAGATAATGTCTCTACTAGACGATGAGAATGTGGAGATCATTGGCGCGATGAAGAAGTTCGGACCTCGAAACCTCCAGTCCATCGCCAGGAAATCCGGCGTTCCATACCCAACTGTCTATACTCGCGTCAACAAGCTCGGAACCCAGGGATTGCTCGACACCTGGACCTATCCCAACCTTGCCAAGATCGGATTAGCCCGATCCATGGTTCTACTAACCCCGAGCCCCGGTCGAGAGGTGATAGCCAGCGAAGCGCTCAAGATTCCAGGCTTCTGGCTCTGGGTTGCAAGATGCACGGGCGAATGCAACGGATACTACTCGCAGCACGCCGTCCCTGTCGAAAACAGACAGGACTTTGTCCAGTACTTGGATCAAATCGTCTCATCGGGTCTCGCCGCAAGCTACAGGATCTTCTGGCTCGGCGACTACCACTCCCACATTCCCAACTTCGAATACTACGATTTCAAGAAGAGAGCCTGGAGATTCGACTGGCCAGCATGGCTCAGCATGTTTACGAAAGGCAAGACGCAGAATGTATCTGAGGAGAAGGAATCGTCGAAAGACGACTTTGACAAGAACGACCTATTGATTCTCAAAGAGCTGATGAAGGATGCTCGAAAGAAGCTCTCCGAACTCTCGCAGATGATCGGAATGACGCTTCCAGCAGCCAAGTATAGATTCGACAATCTCGCCCGGCGAGGATTCCTACAAGATTATGTCATACAAGTCCTTCCTTACCCACCGGAGATATCGGACCTCTACGAGGTTCGGTTGGACTTCGGTGAACATAAGGCGATGATGGCAAAAGAGAACTTGTTCAAACGTCTACCATTCGTCTTGAACTACTCACGGATCAACGGGACAAACTCGATAACCATCAGAGTCTACCTCCCTCGAACAGAAGTTAACAACCTCTTGACATTGCTATCAGCTCTCGTCAGAGGAGGCGCAATAGATCGCTTCTCCTACATGCTTCTAGATCCGATGACTATACAGGCACAGACGTTCCACTACAAGGCTTTCGACGACAAGTCAGGATGGCACTACGACAATCACGAATACCTTGCAGCTCTCCGCAAGCTTGCATCATCCCTAGACAAGGCGGAACCTCCCCCTGTGACCTTTCAACCATCTAAAGGCCTGACTGTTACGATGATGTAGCAGCGCTTTCGGCGGGATCAATCCGGTCTGTAGACCGGTTCGGCTTTAGAATCTAGCTATTGGAAGCTCATTACAGGAGAGCTTTGGAAGGTCACTTGAATATCTTCCTCCTTGTCGAAAGCTGAAGACACTCTCCTTAGCTGCTCAAAGTATTCCAAGTTGTCGTACCGCCAACCCGTGTTGTCCTCGTAGAACTCGTAAGAGAAGGTTTGCGCCCGGATGGTCATTGGGTCGAGCATTACGAATGTGAACCCTGCAAGAACCCCGGTACGCGAAAGTGCGGAGAGCATCGTGAGAAGGTTGTTCATCTCGGCCCTAGGAAGATACATTCTCACGGCGATCGAATTGGAACCTTCCACTCTAGACAGTGTCCTTACAATAGGAAGGGTGCTCAACACTCTCTCGCCGTGGCCCAAACCTTCCCTTGTCTTGAAATCCAGCACCATTTCGTAGAGGTCGGAGATTTCAGGGGCGAAAGGCAACATGTCGATGACGTATTCGCGGATGAATCCAGATCGCTCTAGATTGTCGAAGCGATACTTGACGGCAGGGACTGTCATGTCCAGAAGGCGCGCCAGTTGGGTCAGTTTTGTTCGACCGTCTTTGACAAGTTCTTTCAAAATGATCAGATCTTTCTTGTCAAAGCCTCCACCGAGTTGAGCCTCCTTGCGTTGAGTATGAAGAGGCTTTGCAGCCAGCTCCTGGAGCCATCTTGGCCAGTCGAAGGTCCATGTCTTTTTCATCGCGTCATAGTAACTGAAGTCCGGGAGCGGTGATATTGCCTCCCCTAACCATAAGACGCGATATCTAGTCGCGATTCCGGAAGCGACGATTTTCTCAAGGTATTGCTCAAAATCCCAACGTTTCCCGAAAGGAATCGCGTGAGTCGAGTAGTAACCATTGCACTCCCCCATACAACGAATGAGCCTCAACCAATAGCCCGGAATCCGAAGAGCTTCCGGCGCCAGAAGTTCCCTGCCTGGCTTCGTGGTAAGTAGGACCATCGCTCTGACCAGGCCTAGTTTGGCATAGTTGGGATGGATCCATGTTCTGAGAAGCCCCTCCTTTTCCAGTCTCGATACTCTCGCGTGGACAGTCGGCCGAGGAATTCTTGTTTTGTCAGCTATGAGCTGGAGGTTTCTGAGACCATACTTCTTCATCGCCGTCGCGATCTTGACATTCCCGGGATCTAAGAAGGAGACGAAGCGATTGATCCTCTCCAAGTATTCTTGGGGGGCGATCTGGCTCAAATATGGTCGAAAGAAAATAGGGAACGGTCGGAACTTTTCAAGGTTTTGCTTACATGGGAATCGTATTTGGAGTTGGAGGACTTTCATCGCCTCGATGGGGCAGTAGACTCACCTCACATAGTAAGGGATAAGTCTTTAACTTATGTCATTCTGAGGAAGCTTTGTCGAGCGGAATCTTAACAATGTGGCGAGGTAGGTTTATCTCCGCTCATATGATGTCCAGATGCGGGGTAAGGGCGTAATTGGAGAGCAAGGTTGAAGAGGAAAGGGCGGCCTCCCCCGACAAGGTCAGGCTGTTTCTCGGACGGTATCCTGAATACGAGAAGACCCTTCGGCTGGCCGTTGCTCATGAGGAATCAACGGGTTCCTCGGATGGTCAAGGGTGGCAGTGGCACGACGTCGATACGCACCCAACCAAGTTAATTCGGCTTGTAACTGAGGGAATTGCTAAGATAAGTCTCAGGTCAAGGCAGGCGACTTACTATCTTCTAAGGGAAAGAGCTACAGTGAAGAAGAGCCTCAAAGAGGTCTCTTGATCGTCCAACCACTTTGAGAATGCAATCCCCAATGGGCGGCGCTTGACTGGTTCAGGCCCATTGAGCAGGTCTGTTCTGACACTTAAGATTCCTAAGGACCAGATAACGGCGCGTTTTCGAGCGTTGGCCGAGAGAGTAGAGACGTTTGCATAGGCTGGGGGAGAAACTCTTACGGGCTTAGCCGATTTCTGTCTCGTGGAAACATCGTCGTTTCCCTAATGTTTTCTCTACCGGTCATTTTCATCGTCAACCGCTCCAGACCGATGGACCAGCCTGCATGTGGCGGGGCACCATAGCGGAAAGAGTCTACGTAGAACTTGAAGTTCTCGGGATTCAGTCCCTTCAACTTGAGTTGTTGAATGAGCAGAGCTGGAACGTGTATGCGCTGGGTTCCAGACGCGATCTCCAACCCTCGATAGATGAGGTCGAATGCTCTGGAGGTCTTACCATCTTGATCGGGCATTGCATAGAATGCTTTCTGTTCTGACGGCCAGCCGACTATGAAGAATGCTTCCTCCCTCAGAAGCTGGGAGAGCCTCTTTTCCTGCGTTTTCGAAAAGTCGTTTCCAACCTGGATCTCTTCGCCATTTTTGCGTAGAAGCTCGATTGCGTCTCTGTATTGCACGCGTTTTAGCGGCAGGAGGAGTGGTTCGAGTTTCCGACCTATTTTCTCCAGCTCTTCGATGCTCGATGCGGAAATCTTCCTGATGCATTCCGCGAGAAATTCTTCAAGGACCTTCATCACATCCTCGTCTGTCGAGAACGCCTGCTCGATGTCCATCTGCCGGACCTCGTTGAGGTGCGTAGGCTGTTCGAACTTTTCCGCTCTGAATACTGGTAGAACGGTGAATACTTTCTCGAAGGATATGGCGCACATTTGCTTGTAGAGCTGAGGCGATTGGGCGAGGTAGGCGTCTTTCTCGAAATATTTCAATGAGAAGAGTTCGGCGCCGCCTTCGCTTGCTGAGGCTATGATTACAGGCGGTTGTATCTCTACGTAACTTCGCGTGGTGAAGAATTCTCGGAAGGTTTGGAGGATGCGTGATTGGATTTTGAAGATGGCGTTTGATTCTTCGCTGCGGAAGTCTAGGAATCTCCAGTTGAGCCGGGTCTCTAGAAGAGTGTTCTGAACGCCTCTCGGGTCGAGGGGTAGAGGGGTCTCCGCTCGGTTCACCACTTCCAGCTGTTCTGGAATAACTTCGATTCCCTTCTTGGCGATCTTACTCGAGACTACTCTGCCTTTGACTAGGATGACGTCTTCTTGGTGGAGTGTGCTGATCTCCTTGACGATGTCTATGCTCACCTTTGCCTTGGGAGCCGTTACTTGGACGATTCCGGCCATGTCTCGGAGAAGGATGAACGAGATTCCGCCTAGGACCCTTACGTCGTGAACCCAGCCTGCTAGGACGACATCCTTGTCCATGAGCTCTTTGAGCTGAGAGGTAAGAGCAGTGCGGATCAGATGGGACATTTGGCCGGAAGAGCTACCAGACAGGGCCGTTCAGCTTGCAAACGAACAATTGGATTCTTTTAGGGCTTCTTTTTCGGTTCTGTTAACTCTTTGTTGGTTGAGTTAGCTTCGGCGCATCGACTCTGCGGATTACCGTAGGCGTCGGGTTCCCCTTCATTGCTTCACCTGCACTGCCTTGCGCCTCTATTCTCACGAGAGGCTGGGAACGTGCGAACTTCACCCGTCCCCGCCGAGCCAGGTTGATAGCCGCCACCTGGTCTTGGTCCGATACCATTCGGCATCTTCCGCACCAGAGCTTGCGGTCTAGTCGTTTGTCTGATTGGAGTCTCTCCCCGTATCTCGGACAAGTCACACTGGAACCTCTGGTCTCATGCCTAGACAAACGGATAAGCGGTAGGCCTACTCATCGGGCCTTGTACTCGTCTGTCGCTGGGCCTCGCCGAAACTCCACCCATTCATCCTACCCGGATACTTTCTACCCTGACCGTTCCTTTCTGGTAGAGGGATCGAATGCCCTCAACGTTCTAGAGAACTATTGCTGTTCTCCGCTGCACCGCTAAGGCCTACAATTGTCTTTGTGGCGTTATGGAGCGGGTGGCCAGTTCTAGCGGTTCTTCGTCGCTATCCGCAGGTACTCGTTAACCATTCTCGAACAGCTCTAGCAAACGCAGAACATCACCTGCTGGAACATATTGTTGCCAGACAGATTTGACAACCAACACGAAGCAAGACAAAGGCTAAGCCTACCTAATACGTCAGAGAGACATCTGACGATAAGTTACCAGAATCTTTTCTACCAATTCTCGACATCGGGCCCTAAGGGTTCCCGGCAATGCTCCCGATTGTCATGGTCGTGCTGGACGGTGCTAGTGGTAGGGTTGGCGCCAATATGTCGCCTCTGGAAGTTGCTTCTACACCGAACCTAGATGCTTTGGCCGGGAGAGGTAGTATGGGACAAATGTACACCGTCGGCGAAGGTATTGCCCCTGAGAGTGATGCTGGCGTTTTCTCTCTACTAGGATATGATCCGCTTGAGACTCACCTGTCGCGGGGCGTAGTCGAAGCTCTCGGTGCTGGCGTCGAATTTGACGATGGTGACCTTGCACTGCGGGCGGGCTTTGCGACTGTCAAGGGCGACAAGCTTGTGGACAGGAGAGCTGGAAGGAACCTTTCGACACCGGAGGCTCAGAAGCTAGGCGCTGCTCTGAACAAGGAATTGCGTCTCAAATCAGCTGTCCGGTTTGTTTTCAAGCCGACTGTGGGTCACAGGGCGGTGGTGGTCTTCTGTGCTGACGGGCATCGGTTTTCCTCGAACATATCCAACTTTGATCCGGCCTATGTCAGAAAGGGCAACATCAGTTTGGCTCAGCCAGGCGTGAAAGAGTATGACATTCCAAGGTGCGAGCCGCTGGACAAGTCTGATGAGGCCATTGTGAGTGCGGCACTAGTCAACGAATTCGGTTTCAAAGCGAGATCGATTCTAGATAATCATCCGGTAAACGAGACGAGGAAAAAGAAAGGTATGATCCCGGCGAATTTTGTGCTGATGCGGGACGCGGGAATCTCCAAGCCACACGTCCAGGCATTTCAGGCGAGATGGGGTGTGGACTCGTTGATGATCGCGGATCTCCCAGCTGAGCTTGGTATCGGACGATTGCTCGGGATGGATGTCAGGGAGCTAGAGCCCGGGACGGGACCCGATGATTATCGTAAGCGCGCAAAGCTTGTCCTTGATTTCATCGGCAGGTTTGGTTTTGTCTATGTTCACTTGAAGGGTCCTGATGAACCAGGCCATGATGGACTGTTCGATTTGAAGAGGAAGAGGATCGAGGAGATCGACAAGGGGTTCTTTTCTGTCTTGGTAAAATCGGCCCGATTGAGCGGTCTAGTCGTAGCAATTACGTGTGATCACTCGACGCCTGTCGAGGACAAGGGGCATAGCGACGATCCAGTGCCCGTGCTTGTGACAGGTGGCAAGACGAAGCCAGACGGGTCCCTCAGGTTCACGGAGAGAGGAGCTGTGAAAGGGTCATTGGGAACTTTGAAAAAGGGTAGAATGCTTCTAGAGCGTCTGACGCAGGCTGCCTCGTAAACCTGTTCGTTCAGATCGAGATTCCCAGAAATTGTCTGATTAGGATTCCCGCTATGTAGAGGGCAAGGGAGGCGGCTAGTATGATTCCTGCGATCTCCGCGAATTGTCTCTTGAATTTTCTCGCTGATATGACGGTATCGTAGTAGGTCATCATGGCGACCAAAGCTACTCCGACGATGAGTGATATTCCGAGCGCGGTGAGCATTGAGCTTGTGAGGAAGTACGGTAATGCGAGGAATATCGCTGTGAACATGTATGATACTCCCGTATAGATTGCGCTCCACTTGGCTGATCCCTCGAAGCCCTGTTTGGCCTGGGCGTACGCAGCCGATGCCATAGCTATCGACGCGGCCATTCCCGCGACAACGCCTGCTATGCCTGCGAGCTCTGTCCGGTTGTATATTCCTAGGGAGCCTGCGTGGATTCCGGAGATCTCGACAACCGCGTCTGCGAGGCCGAGGACGATGAAGCTCATGTACTTGACTCGCCCCTCATGGATCTCGCCCATCAAGTACGACTCCTGATGTTCCTCTTCTTCCATCATGGCTTCGAACCGAGCCTTATCGGCCGGCGGGATGCTCTTCACCATCTGCCGGTAGCGTTCGTGCAGGGCGTCTTCGTGTCTCTCTAGGAATTTCATGGTGAAGGTTAGGCCGAGTGTGACGCGGAGGAGGAGGGTGAAGTAGACCTTGAGCATGTTCACCTTAACAGCGATATCGGGCGTGTACGCCTTCCAGAATTCGTAGTGGGATTGCTCGCCGCGCGCGAGATCTTCTAGGGCTTTCTTGAACGACTGGTTCTTTTCATGCCGGCTGAGCATCTGGTATACGGCGCCGTCTGTGTGTTCGTCCCGTGCGGACTTGGCGGCAAGCTTGACCAGGTCGGGGCTCAGGGTCTCCTGCAAGGAATAAGCGCCTCCCATCTGCGTTACACTGGTATTTAGTTAGCCCTGCGAGAGGAACGGGGGCCACGAAGGGCAGCGCGGGAGAAAATCGACCACCCCGGGGTCACATAATAGTTCGCGAAAAAGAATAGTTACAGCAAAAGAAAAATTGCAAGAAAAATAGTTACAAAAAGAGACGGTCGCGGGAAACGATTAGCTCGGAACTCGTTTGTGCCTTGAATGTCCTCACACTCCTCACGATCAATTATGACATAAGTTATAACATGGGGGCCAATCGTCCGGTATCTCGTGCCCAGGATTGATTGACTATGCACAGCTTCTGCTCTTAGGCGCCATAGCCGGCTTCACAATCTTCTTCGGTCTCCCCTTGGCAATTCTTCAAAATGTTAGTCCACGCAAGAAAGGCTTCCTCAACGCCCTATCGATCGGCATCTTGTTGTTTCTCGTGATCGACGTGTTCAGCCACGCATGGAATACTGCAACGTGCGTTGCATCGAGCGCTTTTACAGGAAACGCTGCGGCATGCGTAGCCTCAAGCGCAATGGCGGTAAGCTGGTCGGTTGCTGACGCCGCAACGGATCTTATCGCTGTCTTCGGGGGACTTGCACTAGGTCTCTTAGGACTGGTGGCTTACGAGGCGAAGTACATGGCAAAAGCTCCGCCGATTGTCAAGGCGCGCGTGGAGAATGGCACCGGAACATCTCAGCTAAGTGCGACCGAACAAGCTCAACAGATCCGGATTCTTCAGGAACATAATCCTTACAGGCTTGCAATGATGATCGCGATCGGCATTGGAGCTCATAACTTTAGCGAGGGTCTCGCAGTCGGCCAGTCCTACGCCTCAGGATCCGTTGGGCTGGCTTTACTCCTCATAGTTGGTTTTGGCGCCCACAATACTACCGAAGGATTCGGGATAGCGGGCCCACTGGCTGGTCTCATCAAGAGACCTACAGCTCGTTTTCTAGCCGTTGCAGGACTTGTGGGGGGAGGTCCTACGTTTGTAGGGACCGTGGTAGGAAGTTTGTGGACTTCTGTGTTCACTTACGAGCTTTTCCTGAGCCTTGCAGGAGGAGCCATCCTCTACGTTTCCATGCTCATGTACAACTCTGGGAGAAAACAGACAACAAATCAGATACTCATGATAGGCATCTTCGTCGGGTTATGCGCAGGATTTCTCACCGATCTAATAGTAACGCTAGGCGGAGCATAAGGAAAGAAAGTGGTTAGAGGCGTTGGCTCCGACACAAGAAGGATCAGAAACAGCATTCCTCTCTCCTGCTACGAATCCTAATATGATTAGAAAAAGGGACCGCGTTAGGTCCCGAGTGAAAATCGACTATCTTATCGGAGAAGGCTTGGGCTGCGGGAGCTGCGGATGAGTAGAGCCATGTTTACCACTAGCAAGGCTTCGATGGCTTTGTCCAAGTAGGCTACGGTGTCGAGACCAACGCCTGTTGCAAAGGCAGTAGTCGCCCATAGAACGAAGAGGAAGATCGCGTAGCCGAACACGGCCGGTTGGGCAAATCTTGGCTCAAAGTTTGCTGCTATGACTGCCGCTGTGAAGATGTAGATAGTTCCCATGGCGTACCAGAGGTTCTCGTAGAAGCCCGCGTTGAAGTTGCCGTAATAGATATCGGTTAGTCCTGTGACGAAGAGTAGACCTACTGCACTCCAGCGAAGCACTGCAGACCTTTTCATCGTTTGCATCTTGTCGTGCTCCTAACCCAAGACTACGAGGTAACCTGTCATGGTTGGCGGGTGAAATGAGCAGTAGTAGCGGAAGACTCCTGACCAACTCGCAGTGAACGTGATGGTAGCGGTTTGGTTTACATGAACTACCACGACAGTGATGCCTTTCAGGGTACTAGCCACCGGGAAGTTCTCGGTCTGCCCGGCGTGGACGACCGCGTCAAACGTGTAGGGCGGGTCCATCACGAAGTTGTGGTCCTCAGTCGTGTCCTCTATGTTGCGATAGTAGATTACGACTTTGTCGCCTTTGTTGACGGTGATGCGGTCAGGGGAGAAAGTGTCGTGTGGTATACCCCAGACATCTTGGTCAAAGGGCAGGGAGTTATTGAAGAGATAGAACGATCTAGTGGTAGGGGCCGCATACCGAACAGCATATCCAACGCTTGTGCCTACCGCAGCACCAGCCACGATAGCGACTATGCCTACGACGAGCAGTAGCTTTCCGACAGACCATTGTTTTGTCGTCGATTGTGCCATGGTAGATGGCTCCAGTTTCTCGATTCTAAGAGCTTTGTGCAGATTTTCTTTTCTTGCATAGTGGCTTGACATGGTGAAGTTGGCAGATATAGGAACCGTTCACATTGAGTACAGATCTAGCGAATTGTATTACACTCATCAGAGGAAAAAAAACGGTGTATTGGCACTAGTGACGAGAGTCTCGGTGATCTTAGCATGTGCGATTAGTCTTCACTGATGGGGACGCTGATTATCCTTGAGGGGGCTCCGTCTCCATTTCGGAGTTTGATCGGCAAGCATAGCATTAGGACTCTCTTTCCTACAAACTGTTTGGTCGCTGAATTGAGGGATTCTATGATGAAGATGCCTTCGCCGAGAAGGGTCTTGTGTGCAATAGGAGTTGGTGCCTGGAACTTCTCTACGCTGAGAAAGTCGATTCCTACTGCCCGAACCTTTTTTGAGACTAGGTAGCTGGCTGCATCCCCCGTCAGGTAAGTGTAGTTCGAGTTCATCGAATCGTTCCCCCAATGTTCGCTGCACCCAGTATAGACGACTACGATGTCGTCCTCTGCAACTTTTGCCTCGAGAGTCCGGCGAAGGTCTTGCCCTGTAATTCCGCTGCCGATTGGTTTGCTGGACATATCGGCCACGTATGCTTCTCCGATTAGTTTGTTCGGGGAAATCTGGTCTACCCCTATCCCGTCTGGAATGAAATGTCGGGGAGCATCAATATGCGTGCCAGTGTGTGAGCCGAGAGTCAGTTTGGTCAGGTTGACTCCACTCTTCTCTAGCGTAGCGTAGCTGACGAAGCTTGGGGCTGGATCTCCAGAATAGATCGGCATACCATTGTGAAGCTCGTGCGTCAGGTCAACTGCCTTTTCAAAGATGTACCGCATACCAAGCCGTCACTCTGGAACCCCTAATATGTGGAGGGTAGCTGCCGCCGTTTGAAATCCCTCAAGTCTTATCGCCTCAATGGGAATGACCCCAGTACAGTCACTTTGATGCATGGGCTTGGTCCGAAATGGACCAAGTTTCCGGCTAATCATTCGCGTGAAGAGCCATACGTAGAATAGATTGGTAGATTAGAAAAAAAAGAGAAGTTTGAGAAAAGCTTAGACTTTGTTGAGGAGGGCCTTTACGACGTCTTCTGGGCCCTTGTAGTTACTCTCAGGGAGAGACTTAGCGACGAAGTCCTTGTCGATCGACGGGACGTCCGACATGTTGTTGCATGCTGCCATGACTTGTGTCTTGTTCGCGGGGTACTTGATGTGGTGCTTGATGTGTTCCAGTTCTGTTTTCAGATTACTCATGGGCTCACAGTCCTACGAGCCCGATAAGAACCTTCGGCGAGACGATCCTTTCGTGAATTCTCCAGGTTGATGTGATAGGTGCGACCGTTGGGAAGCTTGTAGACTCTAGAGTGCTAGTTGATAGCGTCACGCTGCCGATAGTCCGGCTTAGAAAGATGAATGCGCAATCCAAGACTTTCGATTTTGTCAAACTGGTCGAGCTGAGCCCGAAGCCCCGGGACAAAGGGGTCATCGAGATCCGGGGACCATACTACAGTTCGGTCAGTTATGGGTACCTGAAAGATCTTCTTGATGATTGGAGTGAGTATGTTGATGGTTACAAGTTCGCAGGAGGCTCGATGAGACTGTTGCCTAGGGAGACCACTAGGAAAATCATCAGCCTATGCCATGACAACGGCGTCTACGTCTCTACTGGCGGTTTCGTGGAGCGGGTAGTCGTTGAAGGCTCGGATATAGTGGACAAGTATCTCGAAGAATGCAAGGCGTTGGAGTTTGACATGGTCGAAGTCTCGAGCGGGTTCGCACCTATGAAACTGGAGGACAAGGTTGCTATTGTGCGCCGGGTTCAGAAACTAGGCATGAAGGCCAAACCCGAGGTTTCCATGATGATTGGAGCGGGAGGCGGGACCCACGTCATAGGTTACAAGACTAAGATGAGGACTTTCCAAGATGTGGCAAAGGAGACGCAGGCTCACCTTGACGTGGGCGCGAAGATCCTAATGCTCGAATCCGAGGGGATTACAGAGGATCTTCCCGCATCGAAGTGGAGGAAAGATGTGGTGAAGAAGCTCGTGGACATGTTCGGTTACGAGACATGGATGTTCGAGGCATCCGATCCGCCGGTTTTCAAGTGGTACCTGAAATCTTTCGGGAAGGATGTGAACCTGTTCATCGACCACTCCCAGATTGTGGAGTTCACGGCCTGGAAGCTGGGTCTCTGGGGAGACAGGGACATCTGGGAGGGAAAGAAGGTCAGCTACGTTCCAAGGTAGGTCTGCAAGCGTGTCTATGACAATGCTTTCGTGAAGGGCGGGGGCCGGGGAAAATCGACGACCCCCCGGGGGTCGAGAAAAGCATGCTTATTTTTTGAAAGGAGTGTCTAGGAAAAGGTCCCTGCGATAAGTGGTGGGAATTACTCCACGACTAGCGCAGAGAATAGTCTTGACAAGTCGCTCACTTTTTCCAGGGTCCAAAGCATGTCCAGGGCTCGCTTTGCCTGACTCTTGCTGAAATGTCTCTTCGTCAGGATCCTGAACTTTTTCTCCACGTCCTCATTGCTCATAGGATTCTTTGGATGCCCCTTGTGATAGTTCACCTGTTTGGAAATGACCTTTCCAGAGGTGAGTTTCACTGTGACTCTGTTCGCTACGGCTTCAGGATACATGGCTGTGAGATCCTTGTCCTCAACAACCGTTACTTTCTTCAGAAAACTCAGGTTCTTGGGGTCCATGAACTTCTTGGGCGAGTATGATGAATTGTCAATCTTGCCTTCTAGGAAGGCCATAGCGACAATGTATGGCAAGCTGTGGTCCGCCGTCTCTTTTGTCGCTGGGATCCACTTCTCAGGATCCCTGCCCAAGATTGTATAGCCAGCTTCATGAGAAGCAATTTCTACCGATGCGATCTCGTTAAGATCTCCAATCTCCTTCCTCGCTTCTAGCGCAGCCCAGATCGCTGTTTGTGAGTGAATCTCTGCGGGGAAATATTTCAGATAAGTCTCACCGATCTTGAAACTGCCCTTTCTTCCGCCGAATTCCTCCGTGTCGATCTGGAAGGGTCCGGATACTTGTTTGAAGAAGCCCATCTCGCCCTCGAAGATCGGCGAAGGACCAGTCATGCCCTCTCTTGCTAAGAGGGCCGAGAAGACGCTGTTTCGGCCAGCGTTCGCGAACGAGCAACCCTTCCACATCGAGAGTTCCCCTGCCCTCACCTGGCGCATTGTTATGTGAGAGTTCAAGGCCAGGTTCACAGCCTGAGTCATCTTTTCAGAATTGAGACCCATGAGCCGTCCTGATGCGAGGGCTGTAGAGACGAGGCCATAGCAGACGTGGTCCCATCCTCTGTGGCGAATGTCCGCTGCGTCACAGAGTCTGCACTGAATCTCGAAGGCTAGAGCGACTGATAGCAGGAGGTCTTTTCCATTCGCACTTTCCGAGTCGGCAACAGAGAGGCAGGCGCCGAGGTTGTCGCTGGGATGCGCGGGCTCTTTGGATAGGTAGGTATCGTTGTAGTCGAAATACCGAACCATTATGCCGTTGACAAATGCAGCCATATCTGGCGTGCTCGCCTTTTCGGTGCCGAGAAGAGTGGAACCATAGTTGACCTTAGCCCTTTCAGCGATCTTTCTCGAGAACTTGACAGGTTCAGCACTGAATGCCCCGATCCCACACCCGAGAGCATCAATAATCCGCTTCTTTGACTCGTAAACAATATTCTTTGGAATATCGTTGTACTTCAAAGAGTAAGCGTAATGACTGAGCTCTCCTGCTAAGGTCATCTCCCTGGCGCCTCGAAGTTGTCCGACTTTGATCCTTTGGTTATACGTTTCTTCGCTGTGTACCTAACTCTCAACAAGTGAATGCTTGAAAACCCCTCAGTCAAACCCGGTACACCGTTGTTCCTGGGCGGAAGGCGACACGCTGCTCCGCGCACCACGACGAAGAGCAGGGCGTTCCCGAGCACAACGGTCGCAAGCTCTGGGAGGTGCTAATGCTCGAAGGCTTCTAGGCAGGTCTTTCGTGGACCATCATCCTTGGCGGAGCCCGAAGCGTTTCGCAAGGCCTTCAAGAACTTCGATCCTGAGCTGATCGCGCGTTTTCGCAAAGCGGATGTGGCGCGACTCCTTGCTGACCCCGGCATCGTTCGATCTAAAGCCAAGATCGAGGCCACAATTGGCGGCGCTCGTGCTTATCTTCTGATACGGACTTCGGGAAATGATTTCTCGCCCTTCATCTGGGACCTCGTCGGCGGAAAGCCGATTCAGAATACAAGTCAGATACCTGCTAAGACTCCACTCTCTGAGGAGCTATCCAAAGTGTTGAAGAAGTGAGCGTTCAAATTCGTAGGCCGTGTAATCGTCTATGCGTGGATGCCAAGCGACCGGCATTGTCAATGATCACTCTGCAGACTGCTTCCGTCGTGGCATAATCCGAAAAATGGGCCGACAATAATGCTGATTCGGGATATCGAAGGTCCCGAGTGTTGGCGCTCACTCTTAATAGCGTGAAAGCGGCCCTTCTGGCTTGCGGAAGAGAGCGTTGGCTATGAGTACCTTAGGAAAGCAGACTCCGAGACACGAATCAGGTTTACGATTCCAGAGAATATTGGTAGCTGTTGATGGCTCTGAAGGCTCAACCAGAGCCTCGGAGGTCGCCGTGGATTTAGCGGAGAAATACAATGCTCAATTATTCGTACTGAACGTATTTCGAGGCTACCCCGAGTACCTCACCGCATTTCCTTCCATTCCAGCTCCGTCTGGGAAGGCTTTCGAGGACTACGAAGCGTACGCAAGAAAGGCCGCAGTGGAGGTGGTGGGACGAGCTGTCTCAATTGCTGAGAAAAAAGGTGTGAAAGCTAAGCCCAAAACCAGCGAGACAATCGGTTCGGTCGTTCAAACAATAACCGACTACGCGATCACGGAGAAGATTGACCTAATCGTCATGGGGACAAGGGGAATGGGGGGTTTCAAGAAAATGCTCCTGGGAAGCGTCTCAAGCGGTGTTGTCACGCACGCTTACTGTACAGTCCTCGTTGTGAGGTGAGGCCTCGCGCTTGCCGCCAACAACCGAAATCTCAACTCCACTGCCGGTATACATTGTAGGGCTTGACGTTCAAGACATTGAATCGTCTTTAGCGAAGTCAAAATTCCAGAAGTCTATCGAGTCTCTCAGCCGCGTCTACCATGATATCGCCGAAGCCCGAGCCACAGTGAAGACATTCTCCAATCAAAAAGAGAGGAAGCATTTCGAGGTTCACGTACTGATAAGAATGCCCAAGCAACAGGTCGAGTTCATAGAAGAAGGCTGGTTCATTGAAGAGGTCTTCGAAAACATAGGGTCGAAAATCAAGAGGCTCATGACCAAACCCCGAGATAGCCCGTCCCGACGCCGCTTCCCGGCAAGATCCGTAACGGCGGCCGCCAGGTTCTAGACAATCAAACGAACGACTAAGAACCCTACCGAAACTCTATCTTCCTATCTCTACTCACTCGGATTCCTTCCAATGCCATCGGTTCCAAGCACTCTCCGAGTCAATCGAACCCGGAACGATCAAGACTCAATGAGACCACTGAATCTAAGGGAATTCTATCCTTCTCGATCTACCAACGCCCGCAAGGGCGACTTTGGTCGGGTCGTCGTTTGCGGAGGCAGCGACCGGTACGCGGGCTGTCTAGCCTTCAATTCACTAGCTGCCTTGCGAGCAGGAGCGGATCTAGCAATAGTTGTAGCCCCCAGACGAGCTGCAGATATCGTCGCCGGTTATTCGCCCGATCTCATAACAGTGCCCTGCAATTCACCCTTCCCGGACCCGAATACTGCGATTGAGTTGCTCGAAAACGCCGATTCACTAGTCCTCGGCTGCGGCGTCACTAGAAACCCGGAGTCGCACAGGGCACTCGTGGATATTATCCAAAGATGCAAGACACCGATGGTTCTCGACGCTGAAGCTCTTCATGCCTTGGCCGCTAACCCGGAGTCTATCAAAGGGAAAAAGGCACTTTTGACACCGAACGCAGGAGAATACCAAGTTCTCTCCGGAAAACCCTGGCCTACAACTCTTGACGCCAAGAGAGTTGCGGTCGAAACGTTAGCGAGGCAATACAACGCAACGGTCATCGTAAAAGGAGCTCCAGACTTGATTTCCGATGGAGAACAGACTTTCGAGGATCTTCAAGGGTCTCCCTACCTAACGAAAGGAGGGTACGGTGACCTCCTCGCGGGAGCTGCAGGTGCACATCTCGCCAGGCGTAGGACACCCTTTGATGCAGCACGAGTAGCGGCCTTCGTCGTTGGACGCGCGGGAGAACTCGCCTCAGGCAAATTTGGCGAGAGCACCTTGGCCTCCGATGTCCTGCTGTTCTTTTCCTCGGTAATCCGTTCTGATTGAAGGAAGTCCCTACAATTTCAACATCAGACAAATATTGACTTGCTATTCTCGCCCAGGTCCATCGCTGTTATCAGCGCATCGAGTGGTAGAGGTTAAGAACATGCGCCCTCGTGCGGACTTGAAAACTGGTCATTACTTTGAACGTGACTGACTCTCATTCGTTCTCGTCAACAAGTACAGTGTCTCAATGGCAGGAGTGTCACCAAAATTGAGCCAGCCAACACAAGGTTCCACCAATCCGGTGCTCCGTGTCCGACTCGTTTTCTTCTTGGTGCTTGTTGCTTTTTTCATGGATATAATCGACGCCTCGATAGTAACGGTTGCTCTTCCTTCCATTCGGACCGAGTTCGCAGCTTCGATCCCAGACAGCCAGTGGATCTATGGGGCCTATGCGATTACCCTCGCGGGTTTCCTGTTGTTAATGGGAAGAGCGGGAGACACTTACGGCCAGAAGAAAATCTTCGTGGGTGGGCTGATCATTTTCACGATCGCATCGTTCACGGGCGGCATAGCTCCATCCCTTTTGTCGCTTGTCGTTTCGAGATCGATTCAGGGCATAGGAGCAGCGATGACAACGGTAACCGCTTTCGCGATCTTCATCAGGATTTTTACGGAGGGGCCTGAAAGGAACAAAGCCCTCGGATATCTCGTGGCCACCCTTTCAGGAGGGTTTGCCGCGGGAGCCGTCGCTGGGGGGGCCTTGACGACGTTCTTGGGTTGGAGGTGGGTGATGTTCATCAATGTGCCGATCGGGATCGTTGCGGCGCTTCTCTGCCAGAGATACTTACCGGGAGGTGGCGGCTGGCTGAAAAACCAGCATCTGGATATTCCGGGAGCACTTACCAGCACCACCGGGATCATTCTGCTTGTCTTCGGGCTGACCAATGCCGCAGGCGTTGGCTTCGCGTCGGAGTGGACCTTCATTCCTCTCGCGGCATCGGTCCTGGTTCTGGGACTCTTTCTGTTCATTGAATCCCGGTCGAAGGCTCCCTTAGTGCCTCTAGCCTTCGTCCGGAGAGGATCGGTTCTCACGGCCAATGCTTTAGCTCTAGTGTTGACCTCGATTGTCGGTGGGATCGGGTTCATCGTTCCAGTATATTTCCAGAACGTCCTGGGTTACTCGGCGTTTTTCTCGGGTCTGCTGACTTTGCCCCCGGCGCTCATCTTCTTCGTAGTGGGGGGTTGGGGAGCCTCTCGTCTGGTGAATAGGTTCGGCGCCAAGCGCACCCTCCTGCTCTCAAGCGGGCTAATCTCAATCGGGACTATCCTTCTAACCTCCATGTCGCCCAACGGTAGCGCTTTTGTGCTGATGCCTGGTCTTCTTGTCTGGGCGCTTGGGGCAAGCATAGGGTTTCCCGCGGTTAACATGGCCGCTGTCGCCGGAACGCGGCCGGGTGAGGAGGGCTTGGCCTCGGGCCTGGTCAGCACATCATCCCGTATCGGATTCCCCGTGGGACTTGCGATACTTCTTACGATCGCCAGTGCCTTTGACCCGCCTGCAGCCGGGTCGACCGGCGCCTCGATTTCTGCGGCTGGAGTAGTTGCAGGATTCCAGGTCGCCGAAATAGCCGCATCACTCATAGGGGTCCTTGGGTTCTTGATTGCTCTCCGCTTGAAAGATGTGAAGCCGTCGTGGGCGTCGGGTAACTTGAAGCCCAGCGAACCAGTTCCTCGGGGTTCTGTCAACTCTTCGGTTGTTTTGTTGACTTGCTTTCATCGACTCCGGGGATTGACGTCGTCGTCGGGTTCCCCTTCACTGCTTCAACTGAGAGCCCTTGCGCCTCAGAGACGAATAGTCTCTTCTTGGCAGTGAACGGTCGAACCTCAACCGCCCCCTCACGCCCAGAGCGTGGTAGCTTGGCCGATTGCCAGGCAGGGATTTTACGGTGGCCAGCCAACCAGTTATCCCAGCTCAGACCTGTCACCTAGTCCGAGTCACTCCCCTCATCCCATGGTGACTGGTTCATACGACGACCGCCTAACATGTAGGGAGTTGTTCCTTGAACATAACTTTTAGAGACAACCGAAGCTACCAACAAACAGCAACTGAAGAATTGACAGTGCCCTCCTCAGTAAGCTCGAGTCTATGACAAGCCTAAGAAAGGGATCTTTCCATCTAGCTAGGGACAGCTAGTGTCCCTCAATATCGGGAGAATAATTGGGATTCCCGTCAGAATCCACTACACCCTCTGGCTCGTCCTCCTTCTGATCGCGTGGTCTCTTGCCGAAGGCTATATGCCGCAACACTACCCCGGCCTAGGCGTTACCACTTATTGGGCAATCGGAATAGTTTCCGCAATCATCCTTTTCGTCTCCGTCTTTCTCCACGAACTCTCCCACTCGTATATTGCCAAGAAGAACGGATTGCCCATCGCTAGGATCACGTTGTTCTTCTTCGGAGGAGTCTCAGAAATGAGCGAGGAGCCGAAGAATGCTGCGCTAGAAGTTCGCATGGCAGCCGCAGGACCCCTCACAAGCTTTCTGATCGCAATCGTCCTAGGCAGCTTCTGGTATCTTACAGTACTAGTAAGCGGACCAGTACCGATTATTGCAACCCTCTACTATGCAGCCCTCCTCAACGGAGTTCTCGGCGCATTCAACCTAATCCCCGCCTTCCCCTTGGATGGAGGTAGAGTCCTGCGCGGAAGCCTCTGGAGACGATCGAAGAATCTACTGGGCGCCACCGCGAATGCGACGCGAGTTAGCGAAGCTATTTCCTTGTTGATGATGGCAATCGGGTTGTTCTTCGTTGTCTTCGGCGATTTCATCAACGGATTATGGATAATCTTCCTAGGCTGGTTCATACGCTCCGGAGCGGAAACAAGTCTGAGACAAACCAGATTGACGGAGTCTCTTGCCGGTGTCAGGGTTGGAGACATCATGACCAGAGAACTGCTCTCCGTCTCTCCTGACGCATCTGTCCAACAGCTCGTCTCCGACTATTTCCTTGTCCATCCTCACGGAGGCTACCCGGTCATCTCAAACGGGAAACTGCTCGGAGTTGTAACGATGTCGTCTGTCCGGTCGATTCCTCGCGAGAAGAGAGAGGTCGAGAGGGTTAGCGAGGCAATGGTCCCCTACGAAAGGACGATTACTGTGAGTCCGACAACCTTGGCTATCGACGCTTTGCAACTTATGGCCAAGAACAGCGTAGGCAGGCTGGTTGTTATGGATGGAGACAGGATTGCGGGAATGGTGACTCGCGGAGATCTGATGAAGACTATGAAAGCAAGGCAAGACCTAGGACTATGGGATTCCACCCACGTGTGACCGAGTAATCGTCATCGACTGATAGAGTTTCGATTACTTGACGCGTGCGATCGGGCGGAGTTTCTCTTCCCGAACCCTTTCCGCGCCCGGAATGTCCTCTCTATCCCATTTTTTCACCCATTCAGCGAGGTCGCCTAGGAGAGCACGTAGTTCCATCCCCTTCTTGGTGAGGGAGTATTCCACTCTAGGCGGAGTCTCAGGGTAGACTTTGCGCTCGATGATCTTTCTCTGGTCAAGCTCATTCAGCCTCTCAGCGAGGCTCGTGGCGCTAATCCCCTGTATTCTCCTCTTGAGCTCGTTGAATCTTGCCGGCTCCTTGAGCCCTAGAGCGTGGATCACCGGAAGGGTCCAGACCTTAGTCAGATCGTTCCAGGCAGAATGTAGCAACTTACATTCCTCGGTCTGCTCTTTCGTGATGTCCTGGTTAACCTGGGTTGACTTACTCAACTAACTAATACCCACTTAGTTTCCCCGGACTACCAAGTATATAAGCGTGACTGACCAGTAGGTAGTTCAGACATGATGCGACAGGTTCTGTCAAGTCTTCGATTTGATCTGGGGCTTGACTCATCGGCATCGACTTTCAGGATTACCTTCAGTCAGGGGTTCCTGTACCATTGCTTCACATGCAGACGCGACGGCCGCGAACCTCACGGCTCTCGCCTGGCATTCACCGGGCCAGCTAGACCGTTTGCAGGTCAGGGTTTCACGCTTGGTCAGGGCAACCTTCTACCCAGCATCGGCCCAGTCGGCTCTTTCGAGCCAGAGCCCACATCTCGCCGTTGGACTCGGCTTCATCGACTGATGACTACCAACAAAGATACGCTGGACAACTATTTCACGAATAGGTGAATGAAAATGATCAGCAACAAACAATCTAACGGAGATATGCGACATAAAGACGGTGTCAGAGGTTTCACCGAGAGAGAATTCCGATACCTGATGGAGAGAAGCTTGGCAAGAATCGCGTTCGTCTGTGAGGACTCCCAACCCCACATCGTTCCCGTAATTTACGAGTTCGACGGACGCTACCTATACTTGAGTGGTTGGAACCTGAAATACAGTCCAAGATTCCAAGATCTAGACGCGGAAAAGATCACCCTCCTTGTCGACGATTTAGAATCAGCCAACCGGCTAATCCCTCGTGGCCTCGAGGTCACCGGGCTTGTTGAGACCAAAGAGAAAGACGAGAAGCTATACCTCAGAATCACGCCAGTGGGAAAGACAAGTTGGGGGCTCTAAACATGACAGCAACAATCCTATCTGCGCTTGAGAACCAGATTACCGAAGCAGTTGAGCGTTTAACCGAGAGCGTTGTCAGCATAGACAGTGTCCGAGTTACCCGAGACTTCCGCTACGGCCTCGTGCCAATCGAAGGAAAAGGCTCCGGACTAATAATCGACCGCAACGGATACGTCATTACCAACAATCACGTAATCGATGGAGCGACAAGAGTCCAGGTTCACCTGAAAGACGGCAGAACCTTCCTCGGCGAAGTCGTAGGCTCAGATGCTTCCACAGACATCGCCGTAATCAAAGTAGACGCCGCCAATCTCCCTGCCGCCAGCCTAGGCGACTCGGAGAAACTGAAGGTTGGACAAATAGCTCTCGCCATCGGCAACACGCTTGGGCTCCAAGGAGGACCAACAGTCTCCATGGGAGT
>WNGD01000759.1_pt1 | contig 35198 bp, 21 predicted proteins | sample 5400671 | NCBI WGS metagenome assembly WNGD01 (sample SAMN13153369, study PRJNA577476) | soil metagenome | isolation source: 40 cm soil or saprolite under grassland replicate 2 | place: USA:California | collected 2016-06-15 | reverse complement strand
CGATAACACTGTCCAACCCCACTGGCAGCGACGAGACGTTCACTGTCTCAAAGACGAAGTTCACTCCGGATACCTTCGGGGGAACGGTCCCCAGTATTTACGACGCTGGCACCCTAAGCTCGGGCGACGATCGAATCACTGTCCCAGACAGCGTGACCGTGCCGGCTAACGGCTCGACCACAATGATTGTGAGTGTCAATGCAGCTCACGGCGATGTGGTCCAAGGTTGGATCAACCTCGACGGCCCCGGCTCGAATGACTTGCATCTCGCGTACTACGCTATAGTCGGCCAATAAAAATCTAATCGAGAAAACAACAGCCAGGGACGCGGATGAAACCGCGTCCCTGTTTTTTGCACAGCAGATTTGCTGGCAGGCAAGACTCGCTGCGCTGCCCACATATCACAGCGAACGTCCCTACCACTGAACCATCGACAGAGGCGGATCCTTCCAGCTAAGATGCCTTTGTGATGCCGCCTTTACACACATTGGCCGAAGCACTGATGCGGATCTTTGCCTCCGCCTTCCTAGCAATTCTCTTCCTTCAGTCGGGGATTGACAAAGTTGTCGATCGCCGCGGAAACCTCGAATGGCTGAAAGGACATTTCGCGAAGAGCCCATTAGCGGGAATCGTTCCCGCGCTGCTGACTATCATCACAATCCTTGAGACCGCGGCCGGAGCATTGAGCGCGATTGGGTGCGCCACAGTAATTCTCTTCCACGATTCGACTCTCGCATTCTACGGGGCAGTCATTTCCGCCGTTGCGATCATTGCGCTATTTCTTGGGCAGCGCATCGCCAAGGATTACGCCGGAGCGGCGGTACTTGTTCCGTACTTTCTGCTCGCGCTTGTTGCAATTTATTTGCTCGCGCAGCGGTAAATTAATGAAAAGCGAGAAGCAAAAGCGTGCCTAGTTGGGTACCTTCTCGCGTCTCACTTCTTAGTGCTTTCTCCTTTCACAATTTCCTGGCGATCGTTGGCAGAAGTTAGAAAGTGTCCCATCTTCAATTTACCGATCCGCACCCACTAGCGCCACGCCGGGCGTGGAAGGTTTGAGTGATGCCAGGCTCAATCCTGAAATCACGGTGGTAAAGGTCGGCTCATGGCCGACCAGCGGGACGACCTTAGCCACGAATCGATCTGCGATCATGCCTCGGCTCACACAAGTTTACAATTCCGCGTTTAACGCTGAGTTTGCAGCCCGGTAGGGGCCGAAGCTTGCAAAGAGGAAATTCCTCTGCAAGTAAGATTGATCGCGCTGTGAAATCCCGGGCAAAAAGTGGCATTGTTTGCGGGTTCTGATCTTTGGTAAGGGGGCAGCGTCATAAAAAAAATGAACCGCACGATCCCTACTCAAACGATGTGGCTGACAAAATTTGCCAACGCACAGTTTCTGGTTGGCGCATTGCTTCTGCTCTGCGCGTTGACGTTTTATTACTTTGCTGTTCTTAGAATCGATTATAGCAAGACAATGCTGCTCGATCTTGGTCCATACCCGGACGCTACAGAATATTTCGCCCAAGCAAAAGCGCTGCGTCGGGAAGGATGGCCCTCCATACAGATCGGATATGATAAGCTGCCGTCGAGGTTTCCCTTCGGCTATCCTGTGCTCATGCTTCCGTGGCTGAAAATTCTGCCGGGAGCAGATGCCGTGCTGGCACCGTTTCGGACAAACCAAACGATAGGCCTGCTGCTGCTTTTGGCAGTGTTTGCTTTTTACGCGTACCTCGCAATGCCGTTGATGGGTGGGTTTGCGGCCCTCTTGCTTGCGACACTACCCGTCTTCTTCACTTTCTGTCGTTCGTCACTGAGCGAAATTAGCGCGTCAGCGCTGATTGTAATGGCGTTTATGTTTGCCTACCTCGGACTTAAAGAAGAACGCCGGTGGAAAATTTATTTATCGGCGTTCTGCCTTGGCCTTTCAGTAAACATTCGAATCCAGTCACTCTTTTTTGCACCGCTGCTGCTGACAATTGCTCTGTTCCCAGCGAGAGGGATGCGCTTGCGCTGGTTCCTTCATTGCGCGGCAATTCCCGTTGTTTTCCTGCTGGCCGCTAACCCTGTGCTGGTGTTCAATACGATCCAGTTCCATTCGCCGTTTAAAACAGGCTACGATTTCTGGGCCCCGTATTTTGGCGAGAAACACCTTCTTTTTACCCTTCGCTATGTTCCGAGAATAAACGCACTCACCCTGTGGAGGGAAGCCACTTTGCAACCGTACGGATATGATACTGCCCATATATTTGGCACCGGTACCTCCTTTGTCCCTACCTTTCTCCTTCTAACTTGCGCGGGGTTGTTCTTTATTCGACTCAACTGGTTTGTTGGTTGCGCTTTCTCAGCGGGATTAAGCTATTGTGCAGCCGCGTTAAGTTATCTATTTGGCAGAGGCGGGCGTTTCTATCTGCCGCTCTTGATCCTCCTAGTTGCGGTCGCTGTCCTGCCCGTCAACTGGGCTGCAAGAAATCTTTTTGCCGGAAGACGGATCATTGCAACCCTGGTCGTCTTTGTCTTATTTGCTGCGGCCTGTCTGGGTTATCCCTCACGTTCCGGCTATAACACACGTGGCATTAGCCGATCGCAAGCGTGGGATGCGCTTCATTTTGCTGACCCGCCTCGTCCTTCCCTACAGTTTGCCGCGCAAAGGCATTTCGCTAGACTGTTGGAACGGCAACCCGGAATCGTTCTCTCCGATATTGATCCTGTTTACTTGAACGCTCTTTTCCCGCGCTCGTTCGTCGCAGCCCCGATCGATGGAAAGCATCATTACAAGTGGAGCTACACGTGGCGTTATGATCGGCCACAGGCTCTGGCCCTGGTCGAACACGCCTTGGAGCAGTCCATTCCGGTTTACGCCCTCTTCATTTCGCGGAACGAGATGGTTAGCGAACAATCGCGTCTGCCGGCCGCTCCTGGATACGAGTGGCATATTCTAAACAATTCGCCCGGGACAGCGACAATTCTAAAGCTTGGTCCCGTTGGATCAGACGAGGCGCCACTGCCATCGGACTAATGTGCTTCACAGCTCCTTTCCAAAGTGTCGCCTTCGGGCGTTAACTCGTGCGCCAAGCTCTTCGACCTGTCTTATTCACAGGCCTGCTTTTGCTGGCAGCCTACCTTCGAGTAGTGGGATTGACCTGGGGCCTCAACAGTGGGTATGGCCATGACCGGAACTTTCAGCCAGACGAATTTGTAAGTCTTAGAGGCGTCCTTCAGCTGGATTTACCAGCCGGCCGTATCAAGGCGCCTGGGGCATACTTCGAGGGAACCTTCAATTATTATCTGTGGGCCGTGCCACAAGCAGTGCTCAAGATCTCCGGTATGAAAGATGTACATCCCAGCAACTCAATAAGTACGAAAGATCTTTCCCGTCTCTTGTATATCTGCAGATGGATGTCGGTTGTATTCGATCTCAGTGCAATTGTCATTGTATTTCTCGCGATTAGGGAAGCGACTCACAATTTCTATCCGTCCCTCCTCGGCGCACTTTGTTACGCCGTTCTGCCAATGCAGGTGATTTACGCACATTTTATGAGGACTCACATTTTGAGCAATTTATTGTGCGCCCTGGTCATTTGGCTGTCTCTAAAGCTTCGCCAATCCCAACGGTGGCAGTTGCTTCTTTCCGTGGGCCTAATTTCTGGTCTGGGAGCGGCAACTCGTTATCCTGTTGGAATCATCGTGGCGATTCCGTGCCTTTATTTGCTATTTGATGGCGGGAGCAACTTGCCAATCTCGAAGGTCCGACTTTCGGAGCGGGCGAAAAACTTCGTTGCAAGCCAAGTTTGGTTGATTGGTTTGGGATTTGGAATTGGGCTGTTGCTAGGTCATCCCATGCTGGTTCTAGATCCATTGAGCGTTAAAAAAGCAATCACCGGAGAAACGCTAAGATACGCGGCGTTATACGAGTTCGGCAGGAGTCAATTGGTAAACCTGTCCGTTCTCTGGAGGTATGTTACATACGTGATTCCGTTCGCGATGTATCCCTTGCTGTGGTTGGTTCCTTACTGCGCAATTTTATATCTTCTTTTCAGACGCAGCCTTTACAGATTCTCCGTCCCAATACTGATTTTCTCCTTTCTGTATCTTTATTTGATGGGCAAAGGTTACCTTGGACCTTATTTCGCTCGGATAACCATGCTTTTGTTCCCCGGATTTTGTATACTCGTGGGCATCGTCTGTGCCGATCTACAGTTGAGACTGAGAAACAACCGGGCACTTGCCGTTGTTTTAACCGGCGCACTCCTGCTCATCCTCGCACCATCGATAGTTTTCGATACAGCATACGGTCGGGCTATGCAGCAGAAGGATGCTCGCCAGATTCTTCGGGAAGACCTCCAGAGCTTCATTGGAGAGGCACCAGCGACGATTGGTATCTTGCGCTTCGGACCTTATTTTTACACGGTAATGCCTGCTGCTACGCCGTTGAATAGCGAAAAAGTGGCGGTTCAATTACAGGGCGCCGGGCAAAACGCTGACTTCTTTTTGGTAGGATTCTTAAGGCAGATTGGGCCCGCGGAAATGAACGCAACTATTGAGGAAGTTGAGGCGCAAGGAAAATTTAAGTATGAAAGGAGCTACAGCGTTCCCGTAAAGATCTTGGGACATGAGTTCAGCCTTGTGCACTTTCCTCCAGATATGACCTATCCTTTTCCAACGATTTTGCTTTTTCGTGCTAGAGCGCCAACGTGACATTGATCACGAGCTGATTTAAAAGTCCGCGCTCGCGGAAGGCGCTGCAAAAGAGCCGGAATCCCTACGAATTCCAGAATGAAGTCTATGCCGATCCCTGAAAGATCCACCGAATCCCGAGCCGGCGACGTTCTGCTACTGCCCATAGCCGCAGTCGCATTTTGGACGCTCGCGTATCAGCTTGTGCTCATCCTCAGATGGCCAGCGAAAACGATCACATGGTGCTTCTTAGCTATAGCGCTTGCCGGTTTCTTCCTCTTGGGACGCTTGTGGAAGAAAACAAATGCAACCCCTGGCAAAGAGTATCGGTTCCATCTCTCTCACATCCTTCTGCTCGTTGTGGGTTTCGCCTACGCGATTACGGCTGTCTTCGTGCGCCGACCGAATCAAGATGATGTCGTCTACTTTCATAGAGCTCTCACTCAACTTTTAGCCCTCAACCAGCCCATCTGCCTGCGCCAAACAAGTGTCGATATGGACGCCGCAGCATTCTCACCAGTTCACTTAGCAACCAGCTATGAGATGCTCATGGCCTTTTTGGGTCACTATCTTCGAATCGATCCTCTGTACTTTTACCAGGTAGTTGGTCACGCGTTTGCCGCATTTTTGCTTCCGTTTGTTTTCTATTGGTGCACCCGAAGATTTGGATTGAATCGCTGGTCTGCAGCGTTCGGGGCCCCGCTAGGACTGGGATTTCTGCTTCTCGCCGATAAGTCGTCGTTCGGCGCGTTGCTTGGAGCTGTTAAGTCACTACAGTCAGCCGACCCTACTGGATGGGTCGGCTTCGCGACCGTTTCTGGCTACATGTGGCAGGGTAAACCAATCGTTTTGATTTTGTTTTTGCCGATCGGTATCGCGCTCAGTTACCGATTCCTCAGCCGAGGTAACGCAACTGATCTGATGTGGCTCACCTTCTTAGGCATCGGCGGCGTGGGCCTAAGCAACATTGCGCTTTACGCGATACCGGCGGTGATTTGGTGCTCTTGGATAGCGTTTTTCACGCTTCAGTTATTCGAACACAAGGCGAGCGAGGATTTATGGAAGCGCATTCGTCGTGGCCTTTTGCTCGCAATTCCGCTCGTCTACCCAATCGCCATATTGGCCTCACTGAAAATGGATATAATTCCAAAGCCAATTGACATCCACCAGCTTGGGCCAAGATACATGCCGTGGCGTGAAGCCGTGGATTATGCTATCGGAGGCCCAGCTGAGTACTTGCGCAACATCGTACTCATGGTTGCTGTGCCGTTGCTAATTGTCAGAGGGAGGAATGGCCTCTTTATCTTCGTTTATCTCTGTGCTGTGTGGCTGTTTTGTTTGAACCCATTGCTGGCACGCGTGTGGATGGAAAATATTCTTGCGCCGACTTATTTTCGGCTTGTTTATCTTTTGCAGTTTCCGCTGCTCTGCGCGTTGCTTGGGGCTGTAGGGCCTCGGCTAGCACAGCCAGGCAACTTTTTGAAAGGCGGATTAGTAACTATACTAGCGCTTTCAGCGGTCATTGTGAGTTTCTTCTACAGTTACCGTGGATTGTCAATCATGCCGAGAGATGTGAAGCTCGGCATCGGCTGGAAATCGCCAAGGGAATACCAGCTGCTTCCCGCTAACGTTGATTTTGCTAACGCTGCCGGCAGGTACATCGCGCATACCAAGTTGCTCGCGCCGGCTTGGACAGCCAGTTGTGAGTTGCCGCTTCTCTTCCCGCAAATGAAAGTTGTAGCGCCCCGGTACGTCATCCATTATTTCGCTAATGCTCGCAATCCGGAGGAGGGCATTCTCCGCCGCCAAGCGCAGGCTTTTGTCGAGCGAGACGACCCCGAAAATCCCAAACGGCTTCAATTGTTAGAAGCGAAATTTCGACAGGTGATAGAAACCGCTCGCGCAAATGCCATCGCCGTCCCCGAATCTGAAAGCCAGAGAGTATTGGGGACGCTCAAATCGATAAACCCGGGCTGGCATCGCGTTTTGGAAGCCGGCGGGCTGGTATTGATGTTACCAAGCAATAGTGAACCACACGGCTAGAATTAGCAAGGTAGGAGCGTGATGGCGCGTCGCCAATCGTCGAGATGTTACTTCCGTGAGGCGAACAAATTTAGATACCAGTCCGGGCTCTCGTTAACTGACTCGGATCGGAACGGTGCTAGCCCACGCTTCGCTACCCGACACAAGGTCATGTTTTTGCTCTCCAGAGTCACGATTAGGTCCATCCAGTTCGCTCCCGCCTGTTTCAGGCCGTATGGCCAAAATTCAAGGAGTAATCTTGCGTTGGGGTTGTCCGCCAAGACACGCTTGGCGCCTCGCAAAGCATGAAGCTCATATCCTTGAATATCCATTTTGATCAGGTCAACGCGCTGGCCCGGTTTGAAGTAATCGTCCAGCGCTACGATATCGATTGGCACGGCACGGCGCGAATCCCCTTCGGGCGCATATGTCCGGTGATCGACGTTTAGTTTATCCGAAACATACAGTTTTGACCTCCCGCTGTATTCTCCCACGGCAGCCGGGGACAAGCGCACGTTTGCGAGCTTACGCATAGCAGATTGCAGGCGCCTAAAATTTTCGGACGAAGGTTCGAATGAATGAACAACGCCAGTCGGACCAACACAGCGAGAGAGAAACTGGGAATAAATACCGATATTCGCACCCGCATCCACTACGACAGCACCTGCGACCAGAGTTTCTCTCAGCAGTCGCCGCTCCGCGCGATCAATACAGGCTTTGTAAGCTGCGTAAAGCGGCCGGTAGATTGGAAAGGCGTGCTCGTAAATCCTGTTTCCAACTCTGCGAAGAAGCGAAAATACCCTCATCAGCATCGCGTCAGTATTACCGTAAAAACGACGGGCACAGGCGCAAGAAGCAAGAACTCAGCACATCCGCTTGTTTGGGCCTCCGCTCAGGAACACCGCAATAAGCGCCTCGTAGGTGCGCGTACAGGAAAATCAAACTCGCTAGCACGGAAAAGGACTTCGTGGCGATTGGGTTAGTCGCTATCACTTTGCCGCTGGATTTCAACCTTGCCGTCGCAGAATCAAGAAACTCAATTCGGGGCTTCATCAGGGATGGGATAAGCTGGACGTCAATATAACATTGGAAAAGATACTGAGACACCATAGGTTCGTCCGATGCGGCTTCGCTGGAGAGAGCTGTTCACATCGAAGGTGGACGCGGCGGTGCGCTGGGATCGATGGGATTTTGTTGCTCTTGCTCTCGCTATGTTCATCGCCGTTTGGGTCTTCGCGCTTAAACTTAAGACATTCTACGATCTGGGCTATACATCGGATCTCTTCGTGAGTGTCCAGGCTGCGCGGAGTTGGCTCGAGGGACGGGGCTTGCTCCAAGACAACTGTTTTGGCAACGTGCTGGCGACTCACACCTATTTTCTGCTTGTCCCGCTCGGGTTTATAGCAAAGCCGTTCGGCGCTCCTGGCTTGCTATTCGTGCTAGCCGCGTCGGTGGGGGCGGCTTACTTCTGGGCAACGCGTATCTTGCGTGTTCTCGGCGCTGATGGGCTCGTTGCAGTAATCGCAGCCGGGGTAGTTCTCACCTCACCGCTTTCGGTTGCGTTCTATCAAGAGCCAGGCTTCGGATTCCATGTCGAGATTCTTGCCCCGGCGTTATGTTTAGTCATGTTCTATTTCCTACTTCAGCGGCGGATGATCCCGTCAATCGTGACAGCACTAGCTGTCATCAGCGTGAAGGAGGATGCGCCAATTGCCGCGGCTGTGGTGACAATCGTAGCAGGCGTTGAGACATGGATTTCGTCAGTAGGCAACCGCGCGCGCTCCCGCGTTAACTGGCCTGCGGCGATCACACTTCTCTTGTCTGTTTCCGCGATCCCCCTCTTACTCGCGATTTCTTGGTCGCAGTCGCCGACAATGTACGCTCGTCATTCGGTTGATCGCCTTGGTATCGTGGCGCCGGGAAGCTTATCCGGTCCCGGAGCGGTTTTCGTTTTTGTCGCCTCCAATATTGCTCATTGGCTTGGTAGCGGTGTTGTCCGTCAATCGCTGTGGATCATGATTGCAGGCAGCTTTGGCACAATCTTGTTGCGTCCGTACTATTTGGTTGTTGGTGTCCTCACAACCGTGGTCGCATGGCTCATGGGCCGGAACGACCTGCTGTGGGCGCCACGATTTTTTCCCACTGAGGCACTGCTTTGGTGTATCACGTTGGTAGCTTTTGCTTCGATTGCGCGCGCTGCACAGTACTGCAGCAAATGGACGCGGACAGCAGTGCTTACGACCGTAATTGCAACCGCAGCACTTTCGGCGTCCGCGCAACTCGCGCTTGTGCCACAAGCGCGGTCGGCGTACCTCCTTCGTCCCTACAGCCTTTACTCGCCGCAGGAGCGACAACAAGCCGACGCGGTGTTCGCGCGCTACCGCCGTGAAGGCAAGCCAGAGGAACCTGTTATTGCCTCAACTTGGCTGTTCCGCTACGCGCATGACCGAAACCTGTTCTGGCTGGATCGACTGTATTACCGGCCGGCGCCGATTTGGATTCTCGGCGATAGCGCCGACAGCTACCGCCCCTTTAGGATCAGCCCAACGACGATAAATGCAAAACCTGGAATTCGTATCGAAGACTACACACTCCTTGATCATCGCGGCCGTTTCCTGTTGCTCAGGAAAAGAGAGTAATATGGTAAGGGCGCGACATGGGAATTATTGGGAAAATCATGGGCAGTGCGGCGCAGACGAACCTGTCGACATCAACGTCGCGTGAGAGTTAGGCTGAAAAAACTGCGCAGAAGCGGGCAGAGCGGCGACTGATGGCGAGGTCCACGGCGAATAACATGCGATAAAGAAAACGCGGAACCCGCAGCCTGCGCGACATTCCACCAGGGGCCATATAAGATAAGGCGCTAAATGGCCAAGCGGAAAGACTCGCAAGATCGAAATTGTCATTAAAGGGCTGCGGCCCTTCGCGCCGCCGGAAGAAAATTAGCCTCGGTAACGCGATGTTGGCCGATGCCAACGGCCCCTGCATCTCGCCCAGCTCTGGCTCGGAGATCCGGAAATCGAGCGCTTCCTGATCAGATACTTGAAGATGACAGTTGATAGCACTGAAAAAAGGCTCGGTCGCGATCACTTTGCCACCTAACTTCAATTTGTTGGCCGCGCGGTTTAGAAAAACAATTGGTCTCTTCAGATGATCCAACGCATTAGTGAGCGTTATAACATCAAGACTGTTCTCTTTAATTGCGTCCAACTTGTCGATTTCGTGGCAATCAAACACGAGATCAAGATAGTTCAGATCAAGCACATCACTCGTGACGACGTTTGAGAGAAATTGTTTCAGGGGCAGCGTGCCGCTCCCTATCTCGAGTATCGAGAGTGCCGCCGGTTACGGAAAGTCTTTGAACTGATCACGGTAAAGTTCGCGATACCAGAAAAGAATATTTTTATTCGCGCCGAGACGCGCGCAGTTACGCAATGTTGCGGCACGATCTTTTGCCTGTTCGCTCTCCAAAACCGTTGTTGCGTTCCTCATTTGATTGCACGGATATACAGCGAGCCGGCAAACTCTGAGATCACCGGCACGTTTTCGAGGAACCGGCCCACGACGTCTAATCGACCGACCAGAGGAACTGGTGTTTTGGGGTGCAAGAAATCAAACGGATCGATTCGCACGTCGCGATAGCCTGTTTGTTCGAGCAGGCGCCGGAGCGGCCACCGGAAGAATGCGGTCTCATCCGGCGAATCGCCGAGTTTCCGCTTAACCCACGGCACATTTTTTTGTACCGCGATCTGAGGATTCAGCATGTTTGGCTCTGTAAAGTAAATCGTGCCGCCCGCCTTTAACACTCGGTGAATTTCGCGTAGTGCCTCTTCGATCTCGAGGTGGTGTAAAACTGAGCTGCCCACAACGGAATCAAACACGCCGTCAGGATAGCTCAGCGCAGAGGCGTTCTGGATTTCATAGCGAACATTGCGCCCAGAACAATTCGCCCTCGCAATTTCCAGAAGCTCAGGTGAGACGTCAATCGCGACAATGTCCGCTCTGGAGCGAGCCAATTCCCGAGTGAAATAGCCAGTACCACATCCCAGCTCAAGCACCCTCATCCCTGCCCCGAGATGTTTACTGAGCATCTTCACCCGGCGCGCCCAGCGCAATTTGCCGGCTGGACTTTCCCAATTCCAAATCTCCCCGGCCCCATATTTGGCCAGGAAACGCCCATGTCGAATCTCCTTAGTAACGCGGTCTTGCATCGGCTAGCTCCCCCTCAGTTCTTCCTCTTACGCTCGAAACCGGGTTAGAGCATGAGTAAGAAACGCGGCAGCCCATTATCGCGCATGAAGAGTTTCGTGACCGAGAAACTTCAAGCGCCGCGCAGCGAAAAGGAGCATGCGAAGAAGGATCAACCCATGGCGCCAGCGCCGAATGTTGGTTGTTCCATATTTTCTCTCGTGATAATGCACCGGAACCTCAACAATCTTTAGCCCCATCCGAGCCGCGCCAAAAAGAAGGTCAAAATCTCCAAAAGGATCAAAATCTCCAAAGAATTCGCGCGCGGCCGCCAGGCGTTGATAATCCGTCCGCCAGAGCACTTTGGTGCCACACAACGTGTCTTTAAAGCGTTGCCCAAGCACGAAGGAGAAGGCGGCAGCGAAAAATTTGTTTCCTACAATATTAAAAAAACGCATCGCTTCCTTCTCCATGGGATATACCAATCGACTGCCGTTAACAAACTCCGCTTTGTTCCCCGCAATTGCGTTGTAGAACTTCGGCAGTTCTTCAGGGGGCGTTGTCAGGTCAGCATCGAGAATCATTAGAATGTCTTTTGTTGCCAGCTCGAATCCTAGCCGCACCGCATCACCCTTTCCGTGACCTTTCTGTTGCGCAAAAACGAGCCGGTGAGAGCCTTTGTAGGCGCTGGCGGCCTGTTGGATTCTTTCCCATGTATCATCAGTGGAATTGCCTTCGACGAAGATGACCTCGTCCTGCGGTCCCATCATCGGGCAACGAACAAGAATATTGTTGATGTTTTCCGATTCGTTGCGCGCGGGAACAATAACAGACACGGAGGGACGTGCCTCGCCGACCGATTTCAGAGGGCGTGCGATCACGATGTTGAGCATAGTGAAAAGCCGGAAAAAAGGCAGCGGCGCGAGATAGCGATTTAGAAGGTTCGCAAGGAACGGAACTGGTATTGGACAGAGCAACTTTACGTCCCGGCGGATGATCTCCAGTCCCGTCAGATAACAGAAATTCTCAAGGTCCTCATGAGCGATCCAGTTCTGTTCCGGGGTACGACTGCGCATGCCAACCTTGGAGGCGAAGCGCGCAAGCGGCTTCCATAACATGCTGTAATAAACGAACAGTATCCGCTCCGATCCTTCCAAGCAGGCTCGCAATTGATTTAGCATCTCCTCAATGTCGCGTTCATAGTGGATTGTCCCGTTCAGCAAAATGTAATCTGCTGGCCTGCGCTCTATCTTGAGCGCTGCGACGCTGGAAACCGCCTGATAATTTGCGAATCGCTCACCCAAGCCTTTGCTGCGCGGTTCGATCTCAACGACTTGATCCTCGGGACGAATATAGAGCGAAAGATATGAAGCCAGAGTATCGTAGAAATAACGCCGCAGCATTGATTCGCTCTTTTTGGAAGCGCCAGAACGTGTTACGGGAGCGCCTCCTGAATCCAAAAATTGGTGCGCATCCCGACCCTTTTCGGCAATAGTTTTCACGTTTGGCGAGTCGAAAATTAATGCAAAATCGGCTGGAGACAATCTATCCTTCTCCTTCTTGCGAGAACCGTGCTATCGCAACTCTTGCTGCGATGCGCCCAAAAGCCGCTCGTGATATTCCCTGGTGAGAGCGTGAGCAACGTCAGTTTATTGAGTCGCCAGATTCTGTAACAGAAGGTTCAAAGAGAAGACTCACATCCGGATCGTGTTTCGTGAAAGGCGAAGCATTGCCGCCTAGCGGATTTTGGTCTTGTCTGATGCGACCTCTCTCGGTTTTCCTCGCGGTTTGGCTACAACCCCGCCCGGTGGCTGCCGCATCAATCGCAGCCGGAGGCGCCCTTCATTTTGGTCGGGCTTCTCCGAGCAAATTCGCGCCACGCAGCTGGTCCGGAGTAGGGCGTCGCTCCAGGTTGTATTTGAAGATCGCGTAAATCGCCCGAAGCCCGTCCTTCCAATTGATCTTCTTACCCTCGGCGTAAGTGCGTCCGCTGTATGAGATCCCCACTTCGTAAATTCTACAGCCCGTGCGGGCGAGTTTGGCGATGATTTCCGGCTCAACGCCAAACCGATCTTCTTCTATTTGAATCGACTTGATAAGTGGGGTCTTGAAGGCTTTGTAGCCTGTCTCCACGTCGGTTAGATTAATATTGGTGAACATGTTTGAGAGCAGCGTCAAAAATTTGTTACCGACCATGTGCCAAAAGAAAAAGACACGATGTGGTCGTCCGCCCATGAACCGGGATCCAATAACCGCGTCCGCTTTCCCTGACATAAGCGGCTCAAGAAGCACCGGATAATCGTCAGGGCTGTATTCGAGATCCGCGTCCTGCACCAGAATGACATCGCCAGTCGCGGCTGCGAACCCGCTGCGTAAGGCAGCACCCTTGCCGCGATTCACTGGATGATAAATAACCCGATCAACCATCTGTGAAACCCTCTCCCGCAGTAGAGGCTGCGTCCCGTCTTGCGAGCAATCGTCCACCACAATGATCTCTCTGCTCTCCAGCGGCGCGTTGCGAACTGCCTCAACGATCTTCTCGATCGTATTTTTCTCATTGTAACAAGGGATCACGATCGAGACTTTCATCGTTCAATCCACGCAAAGCTTTATCGCGTCAAAGCATCCATGCCCTCAACAGCATAAGGGCTCGTCCTTTTCTCAAATTGCATTTCTGGTATCATCGCCTCCACACTTCTTCATGAGTAGTTCAGACAGTCTGCAGCGCCAGCGAAAAGGACTCTATCGATCCAACGCGATTGACGTGCTGTGCGTGCTTGTACTTATCGCATATTTCCTTCACTTTGCTGTACCATCATTGGCCGGAGGTTTCAATGACGACGAACTGATGAACATATATGCTTATTGGCGTCTGGGAGCCTTAAAATCGCTCTGGGCCAATATATGTTTCTGGAAGGGCATTGTTCGTCCCATTGGTCGTCCGGCTGGCGCGCTCTACTATCTGCCGCTTTACCACTTTTTCTCCCTAAATCCTCAACCCTACCGGGTCGTCCAGGTCAGCATCCTCGCTGCGTCAATCCCTATGGTTTACTATTTGACCCGGCTTCTTGCCTCTTGCCGCTCGGTCGCATTTCTTGCAGTTCTTGCTCTCTGTTACCACGCGCAGCTGGCGAACCTGGTGTTCGTCGGCTCGTTCATTTACGACGTTTTATGCGGCTTCTTCTATTTTGCGGCGTTAACCTACTATATTCATATTCGCGAGAGAGAAATCGCCCTGCGTCCGACGCAACTATTGGGATGTCTGGCGCTATATATCTGTGCCCTGAACTCCAAGGAGATGGCGGTCACACTTCCGGTGATCATTTTGGTTTATGAGCTCTTGAAATATTATCACCAATCAGAACGGCCAAAGTTCCGTCGTTGGATTTTGCATGACGCTTCGCCTGCTCTAACCGCCGGAGTGATTACGGCAATTTACTGTTACAACAAAATCTATGGCCCAAGCTCATGGATTGTTTTAGACATTAAAGCATATATACCTCATTATTCCTGGCACACGTTTACAGAATCGAATGCTCACTTTCTTAGCGAGCTTTTTTATCGTCTAGTTCCAATCGACGCTGGGATGGTTCTCGCAGCATGGGCCTTAGTGTTTTTGTACGCTTTTTTGCGGCGAGACCGCATGCTCCAATTGATGGCATTTTGGATCGTAATAACACCTCTTCCTCTCGCGTTCATTCAGCTGCGCGGCGGCGCGTGCCTTTACATTTTGCTATTTGGCTGGGCAATGATCTTTGCCAAGCTTGCGTCGGACGTGATCACGCTAATCTCCAAATCCTCCATATGGCTGGGCCAGGGTGTCGGAGTTGGCGCGACAACCGGCGCCATTATCGCGGGCGCGGCTACCAATCGTGTCCGGGGTGCAGCGATCGGAGCGGCCGTAGGCGTAGCCGCGAGTAAGATGTCCCCGCCAATATTCCGAGTCTTCGCGACGATTCTGGTCGCATCTGCGCTCGCGATGTTCACCCAGTGGGAAAATCAACGTTTCGGGCGTAATCCCGCCTTGCTCAATTCAGGACAGAAAACACTCCACGTTATCCAAGCATTTCGCTCATTGGATCTCCATCCATCGCCTGGTAGCATGATTTTGCTGAGGCCGGAGAACGGCTTCTATCAAGGTGGATGGTATCCCGTGTTCGTCGCCGCGCTGGTCTGGAATGACCATTCGCTGCGGATTTACGCGGAGGGTCAACATCAAGTCAGTCAGCAGCAGATCGCAAACATGAATTACATCATTTCGTTTAATGAATTTCATGCGAAGCTTATCCCTGTCCCTTGATCAGAGCGACCCTGACTAAGGACATCCGAATCTCCGAACCAAAACGCTCGTCATACAATGGCTGGAAATCAGTCCACAGACTTTTAAAATGTTGGATTCGATGAAGAAGATGTGTTCTGGTCCCCGGGGTTGGAAGCCGCTGCGTTTGCGCGTGCTCTCTGCATTGGCGCCCCGTAGTCTCCTTGCTCTCGACGGATACGCCGCGTACCGCCTCGACAATTTCTCCGATCCTATTTTCTCATTGTAGCAGGGCTTACGATTGAGACTTTTATCTTTTTTCAGTCAACGGGGAACTTCGAATGACCTCGTAAAGCTCGTAAATCTTCTCGCCACCAAGCCAAAATTCCTTTGCCAAACGAAATTTCAACTCTGGGTGGGCTGCTAACGAAGCGAGAAAATTTTGCCGTGTTTCCGGGAATGTTTCCTTCGAAGCGGAGAATGCGAGCACAAAATTTTTACCCTCTGGAAAAATGCGCCGCAGCGTTGCGCTTTGCTCCTGTTGAGTCTTTTGACCAAGCTGCTTGAATAGGGGCCACAAATCCCGCATCCGCGGCCGGAGCTTCCTGGGCGCAAGCGCGTGAAGCTGGTCGTGCAGCCCCCAGTCGGCGCTGATTATACGGTTCGCCTCGAAGCCATGCTTGTTAATGTAATCTGACAAAGAATAGATTTCTGGAGACCATCGCGGGTTGTAATGCACATTCGTTCGAAAATGAGAAAGATATGTCGCAGTGTTATGCCCGTTCACGAGAAAAATGCACATCGCGGCAGAGCCTAAAACGACGGCGGCGACTCGCTGTAGGTTTTTAGTCGCAACCTGGCTATAAAGCGACTTCGCTAGGAAGGCGAAGGCCAAAAGAGGCAAGGGAAAAATCATTGAATAATGGTGTGGACCTCCCGCGTGAGGCGTGATCGCGATCTGTGTGAAGATCAGAAAACCAACGAGGAGGCAAAACAAACCGTTTTTTCGATTCTCACGCGCTCCAGAGTCCGACGTGGGAGAAAATAAACATACGAGTCCGAGACAACTGTCGGTAACAATTAGCCAAAGGGGAACATGGGGAATGATCCCACTCCTGTCTCCAAAGATAAATGCAGCCACGGCTCGGCCCGATAACGTGCTCAGGAGCTGACTCCACTTCACTTCGAGGCCTGCGGTATGAGCCTTGGCTGGCTTGAGCTGTAGAAGAGGCAAAACTGTGTGCACAATCGCACCAATTCCAACCAGAATAACAATTATTGCCAGCCAACGGGTGAACCTCGGCAAGGAACTCCATAAACTCACAAGGCTCTCTGGATAGCATAGGACGATCCCAACGATGAAAGCTAACAGGAACCAAACGAAATTGAACTTATCGAAAAAACCGACCCCGAAGCACCAAACAATCATAAACAGCTTCCACAGTTGCGGCTTCTTGCGATAACTAAACCAAAGAGCAAGAATAAGAGCTTGGAAGAAGTGCATTAACACAGTCGGGCCCCAATCCAGCCGGCTGGGAAATAGATTTGCTGGGTCAACCGCCATTATCCAAACGACGATGGCAGCCCAGGCCGATCCAAGGGTGTCTCGCATGGCGCCGTAAAGGATCAGCAGTGTTACCGCTGCTAGCAGAATAGCCGGCAAGCGGACAGTTACGGGCGACACTCCGAAGAGGCGGAAAATAGGAGCATACAGCCATGCTTTTAGGGCCCCAAGATAGGGATTGATAAGGACCGGCACAGGTCCCAGTCTCTTGTAAATGAACGTGTTGTCGGGGGCGCCTTGCGCCGCATTGACAAAAGCCACTTCGTCGTAATAAAGGCCTGGAAGCTCAATTCGATAGCTCGCCAGAAAAATGAAAACGCATGCGGCGGCGACTGCCAGGCGGCCTGACAAGTGGCGCGTTGAGGCTTGGCTTTGGCGTTCGGACGTCATGATGATTGCGCGAATTTACCCAAATTGCTCTTAGGGCAGGGTTGGATGGCAAAGCGAGCAGTCTTTGTCGATCAACGGGCTGGTTTCACACTCGGACCCCAATGTCGCTGGAAAAGAAGCGGGGCTGTGCTTAACTAATCGCTTCGACATTTCTCGTCAGAATGCCTGCGCAGGTTATCAAAATCAGTGATGTGCGCCAGAAATAATCTGAACCTCCACCTGCGGCGAGAGAGGATTCCTGAGCTTTTCCATAAATATCGACGTTCGATAGCGCGACACGGCAGCGCCACGCGATTTAGTAGCACGAGTTAGAAATCGTCGTTGCGCCTCCGAGATTTTTCGCTGGATTTGTCCACCGATCCCCACGCGATTATCTTCTCAGTATCTTGCGCACATCTATGCCCTTGCTGCGAAACAGAAATTCGTCGTCGTCAAGAAATGCAACCCAGCATGCTTCATTGCGATGATGCGCAACACAATGCTCGTCACTTTTTGGGAAAGACGGGGCCTCCGGCCCGAACCCCACGATTTGGTGGAATTTAATCCATTCTAGTAGATATCGCGCAGCGTCTTGAATTTTTAAGCAGGCCGTTAATTCATAGCGAGGTATTCTTCTGCCACAGCCGAGGCGGGCGCGAAAAAACTGCCGTCCAGCTCTCCGAACCCGTCGCAGCCAGTCTCGTGGGGGTGTAATAGTTACCTCATTCACTAAAAATGTTCGTAGATGTCGCGGCGCACCTGCTGTTGTCACGACAACACGATTTCGCTGGAGGAGCGGGGAAGCTATGCTTGACTAAAAGGTTCGACATTCCTCGTCAGAATGCCTGCGCAGGTTATCAAGATTAGCGGTGCTCGCCAGCACAATCTCAAGAACCTCCACGTCGAGATTCCACGGGAGAAGTTGGTCGTCATCACCGGACTGAGTGGCTCGGGGAAATCCTCGCTGGCCTTCGACACTCTTTATGCCGAAGGGCAACGCCGATATGTCGAAAGCCTTTCGGCTTATGCGCGGCAATTCCTCGATCAAATGGAAAAACCAAATGTCGATTTTATCCAAGGCCTGTCTCCTGCGATTGCCATCGAGCAGCGCAGCGCCGGCGCCAATCCAAGATCGACAATCGCGACCACCACTGAAATTTACGATTATCTGCGGGTTCTCTTTTCCGCTGTGGGTCAGCCGCACGATCCGCTCACCGGGCGGCCACTGAGCCGGCAAACGCCTCAGCAGATTGTTGATCAGATCCTGGCGTACGAAGTGGGCTCCAAAATCATTGTGCTGGCGCCGCTGATCGAGAATCAGCCGGGCGAGTTCCGGGATGTAATCGAAAAACTCAGGCGCGAAGGATTCGTTCGCGCGCGGATTGATGGTCAGCTTATTGAGCTGGATCGCCCCGAGCCGATCCGGCTCAACAAGAACAGGCGGCATAGGATTGAGGCGGTGGTTGATCGGTTGATCATTCGCCACGGAATCCGCGTGCGCCTGACGGATTCCATTGAGACTGCGCTTAAATTGGGCGGCAACAATGTATCGGTTTTGCGATCGACGCAGAAACCACCGAATAGCCAACATCCAACGTCCAACACCGAATCAGAGCAGTGGGAAGAACTGCGCTATTCCACGGATTATGGAAACGCGGAGACGGGATTCACATTAGGCGATCTAACTCCCAGACATTTTTCTTTTAACAGCCATCTCGGAGCATGCCCGGCTTGTCATGGGCTCGGCACGCAATTGGTCTGCGATCCAGATCTAATGATCTCCGACCCTGGCAGAACGCTGGCCGAAGGTGCAATCACGCCTTGGCGACGCGGGACAAAGCGAATGCAGGCATACTACCGCCATCTGCAAAAGGCGCTGGTGAAACATTTTCAGGTCGATGAAGACGTTCCTTTCAGCGATTTGCCAGTGCAATTTAAGCAGGCGCTTTACTTCGGCACGAATGGGACGCCGATTGAAATGAGCTTCAGCGAAAACGGAGAACAGAAAGTCGCGAAGCCTTTCGAGGGATTGGTGCCGCAGATGCAGCGACTTTACGAGCAAACGCAAAGCGAATTCACTCGTAACCGCATTCGCTCATTCATGACGCGCGAGCCGTGCAAGGTCTGTAATGGAGCAAGGCTCAAACCTGAAATTCTTGGCGTTACAATAAAGGATCGAAACGCATGCGAACTGAACATTCACCAGTTCAGTGAGCTAACGATTGAAGCGGCCGCCGGATTTATTTCAGATCTCGAACTGAGCGCACACCAACAGGTGATTGTGAACGATGTGGTGCGCGAAATTCAATCGCGGTTGCAATTCCTTGTTGAGGTCGGGCTCGGTTATCTCACTCTCAATCGCCAGAGTGGAACGCTCTCAGGCGGCGAAGCACAGCGGATTCGATTGGCGACACAGATCGGCTCCGGCCTTGCGGGGGTACTTTATATTTTGGATGAACCGAGCATTGGATTGCATCAACGCGACAATGGGCGCTTGCTGGGCACGCTGCGCCGTCTTCGTGATCTCGGCAATTCCGTCATCGTAGTTGAGCACGATGAAGAAACAATCCGGGCCGCCGATCACATTATCGATCTCGGCCCGGGTGCAGGCCCGCGCGGAGGTGAAATCGTGGCGCAAGGAAAACTCAACGACATTCTGTCCGCGAAGAATTCTTTGACCGGTGATTATCTTTCCGGCCGCGCACGAATTCCCGTCCCTAGCCAGCGCACTAAACCGCGACTTGGCAACCAATCCGAAGGCTGGTTAACGCTTGTCGGCGCGACTGAGAACAACTTGAAAGACATTACGGTTTCTTTTCCGCTCGGCTGTTTGACTTGCGTCACCGGTGTCTCTGGCAGCGGCAAGTCCACTCTCGTTGACGACATTCTGCGGCGCGCGCTGTTTCGGCGTTTTTACAATGCGAAACAAAAGCCGGGCGCGCATCGCGCGATTCGTGGGGTGGAACAGATCGACAAGGCGATTGTGATTGACCAGAGTGCGATTGGGCGAACGCCGCGATCAAACCCGGTCACCTACACGGGTGCGTTTACACCGATCCGCGAGCTATTAAGCCAGCTGCCTGCGTCGCGGGTGCGCGGTTACGACGCGGGGCGTTTCAGTTTCAATGTTAAAGGGGGCCGCTGCGAAAACTGCGAAGGCGGTGGATTAATTAAGATCGAGATGCACTTTCTGCCGGACGTGTATGTCGAATGCGAAGTATGCCATGGCAAGCGGTACAACCGCGAGACGCTTGAGATCACTTACAAAGGCAAAAATATCGCCGATGTTCTCGATCTGACGGTGGATCAGGCAGCGCGCTTTTTCCGCAATGTGCCCAGCATCTCGGAAAAGTTAAACTCATTGCTCGATGTAGGTCTCGGTTATTTGCGACTTGGCCAAGGCGGAACCACTCTCTCCGGCGGGGAAGCCCAGCGTGTAAAACTCGCCACAGAGCTTGCGAAAAAGGCGACTGGGCGCACCCTTTACATTCTCGATGAGCCGACGACCGGATTGCATTTCGCCGACATTGAGAAATTGCTGCAAGTGCTGATGAAGCTGCGCAACGCGGGTAATACGGTGATTGTGATTGAACACAATCTGCAGATGATCAAGTGCGCCGACTGGATCATCGATTTGGGACCTGAAGGTGGCGAAGCTGGCGGCTATCTCGTCGAAGCTGGTCCGCCGGAGCAGATCGCAGCACTTCCCAGCAGTCACACAGGGCAATATTTGCAGCCAATGCTGGAGAAGAGATGAGCCTAAAAAAAATAGAACTCAGCTGTCTGCTCGGCATACTCGCGCAATTCGCCCGTGCGGACATTTCCGCTGAGATTGCTGAAGCGAGCGCGCCGCTAGCAGAGGGCGTTCCGGAAGTAGCGGTCGCGCGGTTGCAGGCGCTGTTAAATAAAAATCCGCCTGAAACCGAATGGCGCGTTGTCGCCGAGAAACTTGCCGAAGCGCAAGTGGTTGCAAAAGAGCCAGAGGATACCTTCGTTTTGTTGGCAGACCCTCGATTACGCGAACTGCCTTGGGCCAAATTCTGGCGCGCCCAAGCCTTGGCCGGCCTGAACCGATGGGCTGACGCGCTGCCGTTGTATGAGGAACTGACGACGGACCGAGCCTCGCCCTTTTATGGAGCAGCCGTATTTGGCACGGCGGAGATGCTGCGCGCGTTAGGAAAGCGGCAAGAAGCTTTGAGAAAGCTTAACCTCCTGTTGCGTGACAAAGAATGGACTACCCGAGCGCAGTTACGAGCAGCCGAACTGTACATTGAAATGGCCGATCCTCCTAATGCGCGGCACCTCCTGGCAGAAATGCGGCCGACATTGGTGGCGGAGCGGAAGGAACGGCGGGTGTTACGCGGGCGGCTGGAGTTAATCTTGCAGCGGCCCGAGAGAGCGATCGGCATGTTTCAAGCGCTTCTGAAAAGGCCGGAGGGAGCACCTCATGCCACGTTAATCGCGGCGCTCTTCGGTATAGCCGACGCACATTTGCAACTAAAGACGCCGGAAGCTGGAGACGACGTCATCGAACAATTTATCGACCGTCACCCTGCGGATCCAGATCTCCCGCTTCTCTTCGAAAAATTGGATTCGTTGTATCGCGCGGAGCACAAACCGTCGCGCAGCGAACTGGAGAAATGGGTGCGCAGGCCGGAACAGCCACGGCGAACATTTGCCCGATGGTATCTCGCTCGCATGGAAACTCGCACTGGGCGCAGGGAGCGAGCCCAGCAATTATTTTCCGATCTGCGACGCATCGGTACCAAATCCCCGGCGATCGCACCCGCTCTGCTTGAGTTTGCACAATTTGAAGTGGATGACGGGCATTTGGATGAGGCGATCACGATTTTGGATGAGGCGCGTCTGCTGCATCCCGAGCCGACTATGCTGGCTCGGATCAATTTTTTGTCCGCAAACGTGAATTATCTGGCGAAACGATTCGACACAGCCACCGCGGCTTTTGAACAAATCGCGCATTCCAATTCGCCCTGGACAAAAGCTGCGCTGTTTAATGCATCAAGCGGCTGGCTAGAACTCGGCAATCACGCTCGTTTCGTCGCAGATTACAGTGAGCTGGAGAAGCAAGGCGGCGACGAAGAGGCGCGCGCCAATTTACGATTGGAGGAGTGTTTGATGCAGGCGGCGAAGGGCGATAAAACAGCGGCGGCATCGTTGCAGCAGTTCATTCGTGATTTTCCCAAAAATCCGCGCGTGTCGGAAGCCTGGGTGGGCTTGGCCGAGCTGGCCTTTCACTCCTCGCCGCCGAAGGTCGATGAAGCGCGAAGAAATCTGGCTCGTGCAGCCCAGTCGAAGCCAACCGCTGCGGCCGCCGAGCGCGCCGATTATCTCAGCATCTGGGTGGAGGAATCAGCGCCGGGAAGCGAGACGAAAGTCATTGACCTGGCGAAGCGCTTTCTGGAACAGCATCGTTTTTCAGCATTCGCTTCGGAAGTTCGAATGAAATTAGCGGAGCTTTATTACCGGCATCAGGATTTCGCAAACGCGCAGACGCAGTTCGAGATTATCGCGCAACAGAATCCCGACGACTCTCTTGCGGAAAGAGCACTTTTTTTCGCGGGAGAATCGGCCATGTCGAGCATGGGCGAGCATTCACTGGACCGGGCGATTGATCTTTTTGATCAGGTCGTGCAGAGAAACGGCGCACTGCGGTGGGCCGCACGCAATGAACAAGCCGTAATCGAGCGCAAGCTTGGCAAGCCGAAAGATGCCCTCGCCTTGTACGATGAGGTGCTAAAGAGCGATGCTAGCTTGTCCGACAAACGTGAGGCGCTTTGCGGCAAAGGCGACATTTTCTTTGAGGCGGGCGCAAGCGACCCGAATAATTATCAGCGCGCAATTGAAACATACGACCAATTGGCCTCCGATGAGAACGAGTCGATCGACTGGCGTAACCAGGCGCTCTTCAAAAAAGGATTGTGCCTGGAAAAGAAAAGCGATCGAGTCGGCGCCCTTGCGACGTTTTACAAGATATTAGAGGACGAGGCGCGCCCGGATCAGCAGCGCGAACTGTTCTGGTATTACAAAGCTGGATTTAACGCTGGTCGATTGTTGGAGGAAGATTCAAAGTGGGAATCTGCCGCTGCTATCTATGATAAGCTCGCTGCCGCGGGAGGGAGCCGAAGCGAAGAAGCAAAAGCGCGTCTTAATAGTCTTCGCCTCGAACATTTTCTTTGGACGGACTGAGTCCTCGGTCGCTGCAACCGTCCATTCTTTGTCCGCAAAATCGATGGGAATATGCTTGCAACAACTAGTGACGGGGCTCACAATCACGGCATGAGAACAGAACGCAGACTCAGTCGCTTATGCGCCGGGTCGGTTCGATGTGCAATCGTGGTGCTCGCACTCGCGTTTTGCACGTCGGCATTCGCTGCTGATCCGAGCAAGAATGCGGTGGTGGTCCCAGCAACACAACAGCCAGTCACAAAAACCGTAAGGAAAATGTGCTTCGTTGTGGAGTCAGGCTCACGTATCCCGCAGCCTTGCGATCGGCTCGCCGCGATTCCGACTACTGCTAACGCGATGAGTATTTACGGGCATTCGCCGAGGACGCGATAAGGTTTACGCAAGACCTACTTGCCGAAAGGGCGCGCTGACCGGCTGGGCAGCGCGGGCGCAGGTTTACGTTTTTCGCGCCAACCCATCAATCCCCGCAGTCGCACGCCAGCTTTTTCGATTGGATGCTCTTCAGCCTCGCGCAGCAGGTTCACGTAACGATGCTGTCCAGTTTCCTTTTCGCAAATAAAGTCGCGCGCAATTTGCCGGATCGAATTTCTTCCAACGCCGATCTCATGCGCTTTGTAACGTTTGGTCAATGATTTCTGGACCAACTGTCAGCCCGCCGCGTCGCACTGCTTCCGGTGTACCGAGCACTCGAAGACCGCTCCGCCTTGCGCTCCGAACCCGATCACCGCGCACCTTTTTCCCTTCAGCCAGCGAAGATCGACATCTTTGCCAAATTTAGCTGGGAGGCTTGGCTAAACAGGAGTTCGCTGCTGCGAGGAGCGCTTTGTCGTCATTGTCCGTCAGTCCAGCGAGTGAACTACGAATCCGGCGAAACGACTGACGTAAAAACAAATCGGCGGCGGCGCGATCAGGAGCAGCCGCGTCTCCGTTTCGCCGGGCAAATTGGATTTCACTGTCCTGACGGCTGAGGACACAAGTCGAGGCAAAGAGATCCATCGCCGCATTTGCGATCCGCTCCTGGACAATCTGCATATCCAGAATCGGTTCGCGATAGGTGATGAGCACGCGATTGACGGCGAAATTAAAACGCCAGATCAAACGGCCGAGTTGCCGCGCATGCCCGCGGAGCTGCTCGCTTTGCACCGGCACATCAGGCACGCGAATCGTCGCGCCAAGCCGGTTCTTTCCGGCGGCCCACGCTTTGCTCATCCGATCGCGCGACGGTTTCATCATCGTGTCGTAAATTTCCTTGAACTCCATGCCCGGCCCGCGCATCCCCACCAGGGCGATGAATGAGGTGAGCACTTCGTTTGCTCCTTCGCCGATCTGGTTGATGCGGGCGTCGCGCAGCATTCGCTCGAGCGGAAGATCGACAAAGTACGCAGAGCCGCCATAAATCTGGAACACATCATTAATACATTCCCAAAGCCGCTCGGTGGTGAAGACCTTCAGCATGGCGGTTTCGAGCATGTAATCCTCAAGACCGCGGTCGATGAGCGAGGCTGTAACCGTCGTCATCGATTCCATCGCATAGGCGTCCGCCGCCATCCGCGCGATCTTCTTTTTGACCAGATCAAAATTACCGAGCGTTTTATTGAATTGCTTTCGCGTGTTCGCGTGCTGGACCGCCAGGTCCAGACACGTCTTGGCCGCGCCGGTGCAGCACGCGCCGAAAGTTGTGCGCCCGAAATCGAGCACCGTCAGCGCGACTTTGAGACCTTTCCCCGGCGGTCCGAGAATGTTTTCCTTTGGAACTTTGACGTCGCGCAACGCAAAACGCCCAGTCGCCGTGCCGCGGATTCCCATCTTCGGCATCCGCGCCTCGAGCATCTCAAATCCCGGCATATCAGGCGTGACCAGAAACGCCGTAATCGCAGTTTTGTCCGACCCCGGTACCGGCGTGCGCGCCATCACGGTGAGCTCGTGCGCGATTGCCGCGTTGGTGATGTAACGTTTCTCGCCGTTCAAAATAAAATGCGACCCGTCCTCGCTGGGCCGCGCCTGCATCTGCACATTTGCCGCGTCGGATCCCGCTTCCTTCTCAGTGAGCGCGAACGCGCCCAGTTGCTGCCCGGTCGATAATTTCGGAAGCCATTTCTGCTTTTGCTCATGCGTGCCAAAAAGCAGCAAGGCGCGAATTCCGATCGAGTGATGCGCGTTTACGAAAACCGATGTCGATGCGCAACGGCGGCCGATTTCTTCCAGGACTTTGCAATTGGCCATCTGCGAGAAGCCGCGTCCGCCATATTCCTTCGGCGCCGTCATCCCGAGCACGCCGATGCGCCCGAGACCATCAATTACCCCGCGCGGAATGTCTGCCTGCCGATCTATCTCCGCAGGATCGAGGTCTTCGTCCAAAAATTTGCAGAGTCCAGTGAGCGTTTCGTCCAATTCGGTTTGTTGCGCCGCGGGAATACGCGGATACGGCATCACCCAATCCGCTACGAAATGCCCTTGGAAAAGTCCCTTCGCGAACCCCAGCGCCTGCGGCCCTGCAAAAAGCAGTTCCTCCGCTTGCTGGATTTCTTTTTGTCGCTGCGCGTCGAGTTTGTTCATTCAGTTGAGCTGTCGAAAAAGCGGCGACGCACTGTAGCCGGGGGTGCCCGCGTGTCCAATCAGGTGCGGCAGCTGCGTTTTGAAAACCCGTGCGGCACGAATCCCGAAAGCGTGGGTCCTGAAGCTAGGATTTGGAGCTTCGTGCTCAGCTACAACCTTGGCTGGTGCCGCATTCGGTGCACACGCCGCATGCGCCGGCACGGATGACTTTGTCGCTGCCGCACACCGAACAGGTGATTCCCATGAAGATACTGCCGAGTGCAACCATCACGCGGTCATCATGCCCATTGCCATTCCCGCTGGGTCCTGCAGTACCGGGATTGCTCGGCGAATTATTCGTGATCACATCGATCACTTGTTTGTCGCCGGTGCGCGCCAAATCAGTTACGGGCCGGTTCAGGGTTTTCTTTTCGATTTCGACAATTTCTTTGAGCGGCAAGTCCGGCTGCGCGCGGTTTGGCGCTGTTGCTTCTTTGTAACCTTTGATGAACTGGCACGCCAACCAGCGGAAAACGTAATCGGTGATACTGGTCGCATGGCGGATATCTGCATTTTTTGTGAACCCGCTCGGCTCGAATCTCTGATACGCGAATTTTTTGACCAGACTCTCGAGCGGCACGCCGTACTGCAGCGCGATTGAGGTCAGCGTGCCGACGGTGTCCATCAACCCGCCGATGGTGCTGCCTTCCTTCGACATAGTGATGAAAAGTTCACCAGGCTGGCCGTCTTCGTACAAACCGACGGTGATGTAACCTTCGTGGCCGGCAATCTCGAACCGATGGGTCATAGAATTGCGTGTATCCGGCATGCGATGCCGAACCGGTCGATCAAGCCGGCTGCGCAGCGTTGTCAGTTCTTGTTCCAGTTCGAGGATGCGACTTTGCAGTTCCTCGGGCCCGGTGGGAAAGCCGCCGTCAGCAGCGGCTACAGCGCCCATGTCTTTTGTTTTGCGCGTGTTCAACGGCGCGGACCGCTTCGACCCCTCTCGATAAATCGCGATCGACTTCAGCCCAAGTCGCCAACCTTCGACGTACGTGTTCATGATATCGTCCACGGTGGCTCCTTCCGGCATGTTAACGGTCTTCGAAATCGCGCCGCTCAGGAATGGCTGGGCCGCAGCCATCATTTTCAGGTGCGCCATGTAATGCAGCGCGCGCTCGCCTTTGAACGGTTTGAATGCGCAATCGAAGATCGGCAAGTGCTCGGGTTTGAGGCCAGATGAGATTTTGGATCCATCGGTGTCGGTGACGTCCTCGATCGTGTCGAACGCATCGATGTGCGCGATAATGCGGTCGATCATTTCCGAATTGTAACCGAGTTTCTCCAGCGCGGGTTTGACGGTTTGGTTAACAATTTTTAGCATCCCGCCGCCTGCAAGCAGCTTGTATTTCACAAGTGCAATGTCCGGCTCGATTCCCGTGGTGTCGCAATCCATCAGGAAACTGATCGTGCCCGTCGGGGCGAGTACGGTTACTTGCGCATTGCGGTAGCCGTAGCGTTTGCCCAGCTCCGCCGCACTGTCCCAAACTCTTGCCGCTTCTTCTTTCAAATGCGCGAATTCCTTCGCGTCCGAAATTTCGCGCACCGCGTCACGATGGAGCTCGATCACTTCGAGCATCGATGCGACGTTGTCTTTGGCCACCGGCTTTACCACGCCGCTGGCGCGCGCGTCGTGATAACCCGGGAACGGTCCAATAGCCCGCGCCAATCGGGCACTTTGTTCATACGCTTCACCGGTCATGATGGCAGTGAGTGCGCCACAGAGCGCTCGGCCTTCGATGCTGTCGTAACCGTGGCCGTAACTCATGATCAGCGAGCCGAGGTTCGCGTAACCGAGTCCAAGCGTGCGGAAAATGTGCGAGTTCTCGGCGATTTCTTTGATTGGATAGCTCGCGTTATCGACGATGATCTCCTGAGCGGTGATGAAAAGGCGCACCGCTGCTTTGAACCGCTCCACATCAAAATCGCCGTCCGCAGTCTTGAACTTCATCAAATTGAGCGAGGCCAGATTGCACGCGGTGTTGTCGAGGAAGAGGTACTCCGAGCACGGATTCGTGGAATTTTGCCGGTCAGTCCCCTTACAGGTGTGCCATTTGTGGATCGTGGAATCGAATTGCACGCCAGGATCGCCGCAGATGTATGTGCCCTCTGCGATTTTGCGCAGCAGGGTGCGCGCATCTTTACGTTCGCTCGGTCGTCCATCCGTTACCCGCCGCGTCCACCATTCACGACCTTCCAGCGCAGCTTCCATGAATTCGTCGCTTACGCGCACGCTCACGTTTTCGTTCTGATACATCACCGAGCCGTAAGCGTCGCCGTTGTAACTGCCGTCATAGCCCTGCTCGATCAGCGCCCACGCTTTCTTTTCTTCTTTCTGTTTCGCGTCGATGAACTCTTCGATGTCTGGATGCCAATCCTTGAGCGTGTTCATCTTCGCTGCGCGCCGCGTCTTGCCGCCGCTTTTCACCACATTCGCTACTTGATCGTAAACTTTCAGGAATGAGAGCGGTCCGCTCGGTTTGCCGCCGCCGCTCAATTTTTCCCTCGTCGATCTCAAGGAAGAGAGATCGGTGCCGGTGCCGCTGCCGTACTTGAAAAGCATGGCTTCGCTCATGGCCAACCGCATGATGTCTTCCATTGTGTCGTCCACGCTCTGGATGAAGCAGGCACTGCCCTGCGGATACTCATATTGCGATGGCGCGCGTTCGGCTTTGCCGGTCTCGCGATTATAAAAATAGTTTCCGGCGGCGCCGTCCTTGCCCACGCCGTATTGATGATACAATCCAACATTGAACCACACTGGCGAGTTGAAGGCGCCATGCTGGTTCAAACAGAGCCAGGTCAGCTCGTCGTAAAAAGTCTCAGCAGTTTCTGCATCGGCGAAGTAGCCATCCGCGATTCCCCAGTCAGTAATCGTGCGCGTGACCCGATGAATAAGTTGTCGCACCGACATTTCTCTTCCGCCTTTGTACGGATCGGTGCCGTTGGCGATGTCGCCGTAGAAGTATTTTGAGACCGCAATCTTGGTCGCCAGGGCGCTCCAGTTTTTCGGCACTTCGATGTCTTCCTGCTTAAAAATAACCTTGCCGCCATCATCATTGATTTCCGCATTGCGGCGTTCCCATTCAATTTGATCAAAAGGCGCAACGGCAGCATCGCTGAACACACGCTTGAAATGCAGGCCGCTGTTTTTCTTTTTCTCTGTTCCTTTTTTTCGACGTGAGGCCGATGGAGACGGTCCAGTGAGTGAAGCGGGCGGAATTCCGGGTTTTAGTTGAATCATGACGGTGAGGGAGCGTTGAGGTTTCGAATAAGGTGCGAATATTGGTGAACAGCGGCGCCAACAACCTGTGAATACCAGTCAACAACAAGTAATAGCGTGGCTGTCCAGTTGGATACACAATATGCAGTAAGCTGAAAGACCATGGCAAGCCGAAAATTGTAACATTTTTTGGAGAATGACTCTGCTTGGCGCCGCGTTCGCTAGACCTCGCCGAACCTGCTCTCTACCGACAGGAGAGACGTATCCTCGAGCGAAGAAAGCTAAGCCCAACGCTGAACGTCCAATTCAGAACCGGGTTTGCATTCAACGTTGGATGTTGGACGTTGAGCGTTCGACGTTTTCTTCCGTTTTGAGGAAGGGTGGCTGAGTCCGGTTTAAGGCACTCGACTCGAAATCGAGCGTGGGGAAACCCACCGTGGGTTCGAATCCCACCCCTTCCGCCAGTTCACCAGATTGTTCTGATGCAGCCGCGCGGGTTTCGAGGGATCGATTTTAGCAAATGATTTATCATGTTGAGCGCAGCGAAACATCTCTGGTCATTTCAGTGTTCCCTTCTTCGACGAATAGTCAGAGATCCTTCGCTCCGCTCAGGGATGATAGAATCGCTGCGTTTAGATAAAATCGGCGCTTAGCGGCGTCTTCAATGTGATCCTCTGAATGCTACCGTTGAATCAAATCAGAGTTGCATCCTGTTAGTTCAACGGCAGCTTGCCCGTTTCACCGTTTTCCTATGAAGATACTCTCTCGGTTTTTTGTTCTTTTGTGTTTGATCGCGGTCGGCCTGTTTTCAATTGCGACAGCCTCAACGCAGCATCTGCCCGAAACGACGCGGTTATTACGTTTCCCAACCACAAACGGGACACAGATCGTTTTTTGTTACGCGGGCGAGCTTTACACGGTCGGCAAAGAGGGCGGTACGGCGCGCCGCCTGACAAGCGGACCCGGCTACACTTCGTTTGCGCGTTTTTCGCCTGACGGAACCCAGATCGCGTTCACTTCGCAATATGACGGCAACACGGAAGTCTATGTGATGCCAGCCGAAGGCGGTACGCCGAAGCGCCTGACGACTTCGGCCACGCTTGGACGCGACGACGTTTCGGACCGCATGGGGCCGAACAACATCGTGATGGCATGGGAGAACACGAAGCCGCTCGTCGTCTTTCGCTCACGCATGAGGTCGTTCAACGATTTCATCGGCTCACTGTTCGCGGTTGGGCTGGATGCGGAATTGCCGCACCAATTGCCTGTGCCGCGCGGCGGCTTTGTTTCGTTTTCTCCGGATGATTCGAAGATGGCTTACAACCGCGTTTTCCGCGAGTTCCGCACATGGAAATATTATCGCGGCGGCATGGCAGATGACATTTGGATTTACGATTTCAAAACCGGCGCCACAGAAGACCTGACGAACAATCCAGCGCAGGACATCGGCCCGATGTGGGGACCGGATAACAAAATCTATTTTATCTCCGATCGCGACAAACGAATGAACTTGTTCGTTGTTGATCTCGCAACGAAAGAAAGCAAGCAGCTCACGCACTTCACCGATTTCGATATCAAGTTTCCATCCATCGGCAAAGACTCGATCGTCTTCGAGCAAGCGGGATACATCTGGCGTTACGATCTTGCCACAGGACAAGCCACGCTTGTGCCGATAGAGATCAAGGAAGATTTCGACAGCGGCCGCGGCGCGCTCGTTGATGCCTCAAAGCATCTCGAGTCGGTCAACCTCGCGCCCGACGGTGAACGCACGATCGCAGTCGCGCGCGGCGATCTTTTCTCAGTGCCTGCAAAGAATGGCACGCCACGTAATTTGAGCAAAACTTCGGGCGCGCACGAACGCGACGCGGTTTGGTCACCGGACGGAAAGTGGATCGCCTACAACTCGGATGTGACCGGCGAGAACGAGTTGTATGTGCGATCGCAAGATGGCAAGGGCGAGCCGCAGCAAATCACGAACGGCGCGGACACTTATTACTACGCGCCGAAATGGTCGCCCGACAGCAAGAAATTGCTGTGGAGCGATCGGTTGCAGCGGTTGCGGTATGTTGATGTCGCAAGCAAAGCGGTGACGCCTGTCGACCAAGACAAATACGGCGAGATCGAAAGTTATAACTGGTCGCCGGACAGTCAGTGGATCACCTGGGTGCGCCCCGAGGAGAACGGAATCCCGCGCGTCTACCTCTACTCAATCGCAAACAAACAGCAGACCGCTGTCACCGATAGCTGGTACGGGTCCGGCGAAGCGGTTTTCAGCGATGACGGAAAATATTTGCTGCTCAGCTCTGCACGCGATTTCAAACCGACTTTTGGCGACGAGGAATTCGCAAATGTCTATCGCGATATGGAACGCGTTTATCTCGTTACGCTTGCCAAGGATACCGCAAACCCGCTCGCGCCGAAAAGCGATGAAGTCGGCAAGGCGGAGGAAAAACGCAAAAAAGAAAAAGCAAAAGAAGCCGAAGAGAAAAAGCCGGAGCCGAGCCCGAGCGCGACAAAACCGGAAGAAAAACCAAAGAAGCCAGTGTTGGTGAAAGTGGACACCGACGGCATCCAGAACCGCATCCTCGGTCTGGAAATTACGCCGGGAAATTATCGCAACATCCGCATGCTCGATGATGGTCGCATTTTCTATCTGCGCCGCACAGCCGCTGATGAAGTTGGCGAAGAGGAAGAAGACCTATTCAGCGAGAAAGATAAGAAATCGCACCTTTGCGCTTACAACGTCGATGATCGCAAGGAAACGGTCCTCGGCGACGCCAACAATTACCAGATCACGTTCGATGGCAAAAAGATGCTGGTGAAAATCAAAAAAGATTACGCCATCATCGACGTACCGAAGGACAAGCTCGAGACCAAGGATCATGAGCACAAGATCGAAGGGCTCGACATGCAGTTGGATCGGCATGCTGAGTGGCGCCAAATCTATTTCGAATGCTGGCGGCAAATGCGCGACTTCTTCTTCTCGCCTACGATGAACGGCATCGATTGGAAGGCGATGCGCGACAAATACGCCGCGCTGCTGCCGTTCGTGAATCATCGGAACGATCTCACCTACTTGTTAGGCGAGCTCGTTGGCGAATTGAATAATGGCCATACTTACGTTGCCGGTGGCGAACGCCCGGACACCCCGCGCATCAAGCTGGGCCTGCTCGGCGCCGAATTTTCACGCGACCCAGCCACGCGCGCCTATCGCATCGAGCGCATTTTGCCGGGCGAAAATTGGAACAAACAGACGCGTTCACCGCTCACAGATGTCGGCGTGAACGTGAAACCGGGCGACTACATTCTCGCGGTCAACAACACGCCGGTATCCAGCTTGCCCAATCTTTACGACGCGCTCATCGGCACCGCCGGGAAACAAGTGATCCTGCACGTGAATTCCAAACCAAGCGAAGCCGGAGCGCGTGACGTGACCGTTGTGCCCACGGCCGACGAAGCGCCGCTTTACTATCTTGATTGGGTGCAAAAGAACATCGATTACGTGTCGAAGAAAACAGGCGGCGAAGTCGGCTATCTTCACATTCCTGACATGGGCCGGCCCGGCTTGGACGAGTTTACCAAGCTTTACTTTCCGCAGATCCGAAAGCACGCGCTGATTGTCGATGTTCGCGGTAACGGCGGCGGCTTTGTCTCGCCGCTGGTGATCGAACGATTGCGGCGCGCGCTCGTAATGATCGGGATCGCCCGCAACAGCATGCCGCAAACAGATCCGCCGCAAACGTTCACGGGCCCGATGCTGACTTTGATCAACGAATTTTCCGCGTCGGACGGCGATATCTTTCCATATCGCTTCAAAACGCTTGGGCTCGGCAAACTCATCGGCAAACGCACCTGGGGCGGCGTCGTTGGCATTCGCGAGTCGCTGCCGCTCGTCGACGGCGGTCAATTCTTCAAACCGGAATTCGCTATCTACTCAAAAGACGGCAAACAATGGATCGTCGAAGGCCACGGCGTCGATCCCGATATTGTCGTCGATAATGATCCCGGGAAGGAATTCAAAGGCGAAGACCAGCAACTCGACCGGGCGCTTCAGGAAATGCAGGAAGAACTAAAGACGAAACGCTACGAGCTGCCGCCACCCCCACCCTGGCCTAATCGCAATCCCGCTGGCGGAACCTAAAGTCTCGCAAGCCGCGCTATCCTGGGCCCCGCTGTAAAGCACACGCACCGGTTCATCCAAAAGCGAAATCCTAAGAGGAAGGATTTCCCGCATTTCCGCAGGGAAATCGGCTAACGAAAAGGATTACGCCTATGAAGGTGAAGCATAGTTTTCCACAGGACATGCAACGGCTGTTTCCGGAGCTCGCCAAAGCAGTATAGTGGATCGACGGGCGTTCCCGCATGGAACACGCTTTTCCCAACCGAACCGAAGCAGGCCGGCTGCTTGCAGAGAAGCTCGTCGAGTATGCGGGTCGCGACGATGTAATCGTGCTGGGGCTGCCGCGAGGAGGTGTGCCAGTGGCGTTCGAAGTCGCGCAGCGGCTTGGCGCGCCGCTCGATGTTTTTATCGTACGAAAACTGGGCGTTCCCGGCTTTGAAGAACTGGCTGCTGGCGCGATCGCCTCGGGCGGTGTGCGCGTTTTAAACCAAGATGTCGTGCGCGCAATACCGCATGCAGAGGAGGCTATCGAAGCGGTGACCGCGAGGGAAACAGCCGAACTGGAACGGCGCGAACAAATCTATCGCGAAGGACGTCCCCCACCCGAGCTGCGTGGTCGAATTGTGATTCTGGTGGATGACGGATTGGCCACCGGCGCAACCATGCGCGCCGCGGTGAAGGCGCTGCGACAGCGGGGCGTCGCAAAAATTGTCGTAGCGGTGCCAGTCGGCCCGCCAGACACTTGCCGTGAGCTCGAACAAGAAGCCGATGAAACGATCTGCTTGAGCACGCCTCAATACTTTCAGGCTGTCGGCCAGTATTACGAAGATTTTTCGCAGACAAGTGACGAGGACGTACGCGAGTTACTGAGCCAGGCCACGCCAGATATGTCCGAGCGAAATCGAACGGATCAACAATGACAGACTCCGAACTTGTTCGCGAGATCGCGCAGCCACTCTCCGGCGGCTCCAACGATTATGATGCGCTGTTAGGGCTGATCGATGACGCGCGATTTGTCCTGATCGGCGAAGCGACGCACGGCACACACGAATTTTATTCTGAGCGCGCTACCATTACGAAACGGCTCATCGCTGAGAAGGGCTTCTCCATTCTGGCCATTGAGGCGGATTGGCCGGATTCAGCCCGCGTTCATCGTTACGTGCACGGCCTGCCCGCCGTGGCGGGCGCCACCGCGGACACCAACGCAGATCAAGCGCTTTCGGGTTTTCGCCAGTTTCCCACGTGGATGTGGCGCAACACAGTCGTCGTGGAGTTCGTCGAGTGGTTGCGCGGTTTTAACAAAAACGTCGATCGGAAGCGAGCGCCGGTTGGATTCTGCGGAATGGATCTTTACAGTTTGCATGCGTCGATTGACGCGGTTCTTCAATACCTCGACAAAGCTGATCCCGAGGCTGCGAGACGCGCACGTTTGCGTTACTCCTGTTTCGATCATTTTAGCCGCAAGCCGCAGGAGTACGGCTATGCCACGACGGTCGGCGCAATCGAATCTTGTGAGAAGGCGGTTGTCGAACAGCTCGTCGAGTTGCAGCAACAGGCGACCGAATTTTTAAGCCGCGATGGCGAAGTGGCCGCAGAGGAATTCTTTTTCGCAGAGCAAAACGCGCGCTTGGTGAAGGATGCGGAGCAATATTACCGGGCGATGTTCCGCGGACGCGCGTCATCGTGGAACTTGCGCGACCGGCACATGGTGGAGACGCTCGAGAATCTGGTCGCGCATCTTAATGGTAGCCGGCAACCCAAAGCGATTGTCTGGGCGCACAATTCCCACTTTGGCGACGCCCGCGCCACTATGGTGAAGTGAACGTTGGCCAACTGGTTCGCGAGCGATTTGGCAAGGATGCTGTGCTGATCGGATTCACCTCTCATCATGGCACTGTGACCGCAGCATCAGATTGGGGCGCGCCCGCGGAGCGCAAAAACGTGCGGCCAGCGCTACGAGGCAGTTACGAAGAGTTGTTTC
>WNGD01000758.1_pt1 | contig 35199 bp, 37 predicted proteins | sample 5400671 | NCBI WGS metagenome assembly WNGD01 (sample SAMN13153369, study PRJNA577476) | soil metagenome | isolation source: 40 cm soil or saprolite under grassland replicate 2 | place: USA:California | collected 2016-06-15 | reverse complement strand
TTCGTTGCTGGGAGCTGAGGTATCCGCACACAGACCTGGCCAGGGTGTCCACCGCGAGGCGGCTGGCTTCTTGTCCGTGGGCATGTCCTCCCATGCCGTCTGCCACCGCGAAAAGGGCGAACGGTGTGGGTACGGAAGAGACAGATGGGATAGTGCCATGGGTGACGAAGAGGGTATCTTCATTTGGGTCGTGCTTCCGTCGAAGGCCAGGATCAAGCTCGGCCCCTACCTGCAAGGCGAGAACCGGTTGCCCTGTATGTACTCTCTTCTCAGTATCTCCAGGAACGCGCGTAGGCGCATGGCGAGAGGGAATGCCGGGATCATTTTTATGTCGTATCAACATGATGGTGCCTCCTGTTCCTCATGTGGGGAAGTTGTGAGAGCTTCCACCTTCTTCGGTGCCGTCGTGATCAGCCTTCGGTCTATCATTCCAGATATCCGCAATCGCTTCACCTGCCGTCCAACGCTGTGCTACTAAGCAGCAGCACGTTCTACAAAAGACACATTTTCTATGCTCATGCAACGATCTCTATACGCTCTGTGTATATGTATACTGTACCAGCCTGGTCACACATTCCCATCACAGAGCAGCCTCTGAAGATCACGAAAACATCTCAACAAACTTACCAGGCATTTGCCAATATTCATTATGGTGAGTGTGTGATGACAAGCAATATTCCTATCACGGAAACAGTAAGCCAATCGGGTGCATGCTAATTTTTGCATTGGCAGCAGGAGAGAAGAGAAGAGGTGGTAGAATAGGGGAAAAGCTGGCTGGGAGAGCTTGCCTGAGCGCATCAAAGCAATAAACTGTACCGGGAGACATCCGGATGTCACGGCATCTATTAAGAATTACCGCGCTGGCGGTTTTCCAGGTCTCTATCAACGTGAGATCATCGCCATTACAGGTTATCAATTGTGTGCTCGGCAACTCTTGCACTTTGAGGGCCTCGACGATAGTGGGACCCACTCCATCATCACCACGTAGCGGGTTGCCGACGCCAATCACCTGCACACCTGGCTGCAGTGATAACATAGCGCGCTCCCTTTCACTCTCGCTCAACGTGCTGTTTCAGGAAGTGCATGGCGCGGGAGATACAGGGATGATATTTCTCTTTCGAGTAGTATATCCGCATTTCTCTCCTCTGCAAAAGTGGGGCAAGGTCACGATGCCACGCCGCCTTCTATCGAAGCGGTGGAGCCTTTCCCGCGCTATCGGTCTTTCATGGCTGGGTGGTCTCATCGCGTTTCTCCTCTCCAGTCCAGCTGCAGGAAGCGTTCAAAGAGGTGAAAATGCCAGATCGTTTGTACGAGCGCTGCCCATGCTGATCCAGTCGTGCTGGTGGCTGGACAAACAGCACCGCGGCTAACCCGCAGAGCACCGCGAACACCGTGAGTGCTGTCTGTGCCAGTGGTAATGCTCCCTCTCGATAGGGATTCGCTGGTGGAGGGAGAGTCGCTACTGCGGGCAGCAGGACAGCGAGATAGACGCCAATAGCGAGTAGGCAAAATGTCAAGGACGCAGGCAGCACGAAGCGCACCAGTGAGCGGATCAAGCCTTGCTGAATGACGTGACCGGGACGAGCCCAGTAAGCCAGTGCCAGCGCTGGTACACCCACGGTCAAGAAGGTGAGGATGGACGTCTGCCTTGGTTGAAACGGGAAGCCACCGATAAAGGCAATGGCGATGAGCAACAAGGTCACCGACAGCACGCGCGTTAAGAAGAGCTTCAAAATGTCGCGCATGCCGTTGCGAATGCGTTGCCCTTCGCGAAACGCCGCCGGCAGGGGGGCAAATGTGTCCTTGAGCAACACCAGGTCCGCTACGCGGCGCGTGGCCTGGCTGCCACTCTGCATTGCAATGCCCAGGTTGGCCTGCTTGAGCGCCAGCACATCATTGACCCCGTCCCCGATCATCGCCACGTAACGGTCACGACCGCGCAGCGCCTGCACCAGTCTCTCCTTTTGCCGTGGCGTGATACGGCCAAAAATGGTCACCTCTTGCGCGACCTCGGCCAACTGCGCGTCATCCAGGTCCTCCAGTTCCGCCCCTGAGATCGACTTGCTCTCGGGTGCCAGCCCGACCTGCTTTGCCAGGGCCGCCACGGTCTGCGGATGATCCCCGGAGATGATTTTGATCTGCACCCCCACTTCGTGCAAGCGGACGAGCGTTTCGCGCGCCTCCGGGCGCAGGGTATCGCGTAAGCTCACCGCGCCAAGGGGGATGAGCCCGTGAGGGAGATGCGCCTCACCTTCCGGCGCTTGGAGCCGGATCGACTCTGGATACCAGGCAAAGAGCAGAACACGCATGCCCCGCGCTACCTGTTCCTCGATGAAGGTCCCCAGGTGCGCATCAGTATGTAAGAACGGTTGCAGCATTTCTGGCGCACCCAGCGCATAGACGCCTCTGCATGCCTCATCATCGACGACCAGCGCGCTCCACTTGCGAACTGAGGAAAAAGGAATCTCTTCACGGACATGGAGCCAGGGTCTGGTCTGCTCAGCACAGGCAGCACGAATAGCCGCACTGGTGGGATTGCTACTCGACGTGGTGGCGATATAGTTACCCAGCATACGCCGCAATGCTGCTTCCTCCATGCCGTATGGATGCAGGGCTTCCACTGCCAGCGCATTGGCGGTCAGCGTCCCCGTTTTGTCGGTGCACAGCACATCGACATGGCTCAAGGATTCGATGGCATTGAATTTTTGCACCAACGCGCCTTTGCCCGCCATGCGCACGGCTCCCAGCGCATAGGCTACGCTGATAGAGAGAAACAGGCCATTGGGCACGATTCCGATGATGACCATCGCCATACGCACTGTCTCTATCGTCGGAATAGTGCTCACGAGCGAGGCAGCGACGAGCAGCACCTCGAGGAAGATGGCGACCAGCAGCAAGGTGCGAATAATCAAGTTGATATCGCGCTGCAACGGCGTGTAGTTTGCGCGATATGCACGTGCTCCCGCGGTCAAGACTCCAGCGACGCTCTGGACACCCACGTGTTCCGCCCGGTAGCACGTCTGACCAGTGATGCAGAAGGTCCCGGAATAGAGCCAGTCGCCCTCGTTTTTAGCAACCAGGTCCGATTCGCCTGTCAGGAGCGATTCATCGACCTCGACACGACCGCCGCCAGTGATCGGGCCATCGACGACGATTTGATCACCGGCATGGAGTACCAGGACATCATCCACGACAATTTCCCCCGGATCAAGCTGTTGCTCTCGCCCATCACGCACGACTGTCGCCTTTGGACGCGTGAGCAGCGCGATGCGGTCCAGGGTGTACTTGGCTCGGGCCTCCTGGATGAGGCTAATCACCAGGTTAAACGAGATCACGCCCACAGAGACAAGCGCATCCAGATACTGTCCTACAAGCACCAGGGCGAAGCCGACGGAAAAGAGGATAATGTTGACGGTTGTCAATACATTCTCTCGGATTAACTGAATATAAGATCGACTTGTTGCAGGGGGAGGCATGCTGCCTAATCCCTGTGCCCGCCGTTCTGCCACCTCGTCTGCGGTCAGTCCCTGCATGAATTGGCGTTGACTTTGCACACTCACCTTGTTTTCCAGTCCCTTTCACCTTACATGACCATACTCTATAGTGGAATATGCTCCATAGCCTTCACGGTGCAATCACAGTCACAGGTTTCACTCTCTCAAATCTGTCACAATCAACTGCTCAACATGAGCCAGCTTGATATGTGTATCATACACTAACAAGCGACGAGGCTGGCACAGTAGAGCGAGGATGACACAAGATTCTTTGTGACGACATGGTGATTACCTTCGTGGTCTATGCGGTGGGATTAGCGCTGCTACACCGGTTGTTCAAGCCTTTCAGGAGCAAGCAGAAGTGACGACTCCCCACGGCTCCAAGCCGGGGGCCTTTCGCCGCGATTTGGTAAAGTAGAAAGAACATCATTGTGTTCTGTCTGTGACACAGCCCTACATGACTGAGAGCGATTTGTGATGTGTCTGGGCTATGCTTGGATGATGAGGAAGATCACACCCAAGCAATGAGACAGGCAGACAATGATTGATATAAACGACCAGATGAAAACTACTCCACCGACTGCTTCTCCCGTTCCAGTGGAGGCGGTCACAAACGATCCCCCGGCTGCAACCAGGCGACCCTGGCCTGGACATGTGTGGCGTACTGTGAAACGCTATCCCCTTCCTCTTGGAGCGGTTGCACTGCTGGTAGTGAGCCTTGTGCTCTGGCTCGCCGGGCGCGGAGACGTAGCCAACTGGATGCTATTTGCAGTCGTGCTGTTGGGAGGGATCCCGCTCTTGTGGGAAACAGGACAGCAGTTCCTCCGCAAGGAATTCAGCGTCGATGTCATCGCTCTCCTCGCTATCACGGGGTCGCTCCTGCTCAGAGAATACCTGGCTGGCGCGTTCATCGTCCTGATGCTTTCAGGCGGCGAGGCCCTGGAAGCCTATGCTCTGCGGCGCGCGCGCTCCTCCTTGTCGGCGCTGGCTGAACGCGCCCCACGTACCGCGCACATCTGGCGAGGGGATGAACTGGTCAGTATCCCGGCGGAGCAGATCGAGGTCGGCATGCAGGTCGTGGTCAAACCGGGTGAGTTGATCCCCGTCGATGGCGTCGTGATCTGCGGCTCTTCCAGCGTGAGCGAGGCGGACCTGACGGGCGAACCCGTTCCAGTGCGCAAAACTCCCGGGATGCTCGTTATGTCGGGCACCGTGACTCTGGATGGTGTGCTGGAGATGCGCGCCAGCAAGCGCAGCGCAGAGAGCAAATATGCCCAGATCGTGCGCCTGGTAAAGGAAGCACAGGCGCAGAAAGCGCCTATCCACCGTCTGGCCGACCGCTACAGCATCGGGTTCACCATCGCAGCGATGGCCCTGGCCGGGCTGGCGTGGGCACTCTCGGGCGATAGCGTCTACGCGCTGGCGGTGATGGTCTGTGCCACGCCCTGCCCGCTGATCCTGGCCACGCCAATTGCCATTATGTCCGGCATCGATCTCGCGGCGCGCAACGGTATCATCGCCAAGAGCGGGGCAGCCATCGAACAACTGGGAGAGGTGGATGTCGCTGTCTTTGACAAAACAGGCACGCTGACGCTGGGTATGCCCAAAGTGACGGCCATTGTGCTCGCGGCACCAGATGAGCAGGGTGGGGGGATGAGAGACGAGGAGAGTCACGAAGTGCGCCGCAACTCCACCGGTGAGGACGAGGACAGGCTGCTGTGCCTGGCCGCCTCGGTTGAGCAGCTTTCAACGCATATCCTGGCACGCGCCGTGGTTGAAGCGGCTCAGGAAGGCGCGTTGCCTCTCAGCTCTGTGGACGATTTTGAGGAGATCTTTGGCAAGGGGGTACGTGGGCGCGTGCCAGTGATCGCTGAAGACCGGCAGACGGAACGACAGAGCGTGCATGAGAGAGTCGAGGTGGCGCTGGGCAACCGCACCTTCATGCAGCATCTCGGCATCATTGTCGCCCCTTCGCTGCTCTCTGAACGCGAGCGGTGCGTTGCTGCCGGGCAAATCTGTAGCTTCATCGCGCTGGACAAGCAGGTGGCAGGCTTGCTGGTCCTGGAGGATGTTCCGCGCGCAGACCTCTCACGCCTCTCAGCGGATGTGCGTGCGGCAGGCATCAAGGAAACCATCCTGCTCACAGGCGATAGTGAAGTGGTGGCCCAGCAGATTGGCAAGATGGCACAGGTGGACCGCGTGATCGCGCGCTGCCTGCCAGAAGACAAAGTGCGCACCGTCAAGGAACTCGTGCAACAGAAGCATCGCGTGTTGATGGTGGGCGATGGGATCAACGATGCCCCCGCGCTGGCAGCCGCCACTGTAGGGATGGCGCTCGGCTCGCAGGGGTTAACAGCCGCCGCGAGCGCCGCTGATACTGTACTGCTCTCGACAGATATCCTGCGTGTGGTGCGAGCGGTGCGCCTGGGTCGCCGGGTGATGCACGTGGCTCGTCAGGGCATTTGGGTTGGCATGGGTCTCTCCGTCATCGCCATGCTCTTCGCTGCATTCGGCTTCATCAGCCCGGCGGCGGGCGCTATTCTGCAGGAAGGCATCGATGTCATCGTCATTTTGAATGCCTTGCGCGCAGGCAGGATTACTTTCTGAGATGAACAGGCCTACTCTTCTAGCTGCTTGAGCATATCGGTCTCACCTTGAACGAGAAAGACAATCCGCTCACAGAGATTGCTACAATGATCGGCCGCACGCTCTAACTGATAGGCAATCCAGAGCAGGTAGGTCGCGCGCTGCATCAGATGGGGATCGCTCTGGAGAGGAGGAATGGGATGAGCACCTTCCAGTATCGCCATCACATCACGACGTACGGTGTAGCTATCCTTATCCACCACCTTATCCTGCTCCCAGAGGCTGCGTGCTGCTTCAGCATTACGATCGGCGAACGCCTTCATCGTCCACTGCAGCAGGGACCGGACCTCTCGTCCGAGACCGAGGATACTTCGCAGAATTGCAGCCTCGGGAAGTTGATCATTCATGTCTTCAGCCTCAGTGAGGCTCCCCTGTCCCTGTTCCTGCTGTAGTAGGAGTACCCGTCTGAGAAATCCCTCCGGAACGGAGTGGTAGCATGCGTAGCACGTGCTGCGCCATACTCTCAGCCTCATCTCCGATCCGTTCGAGATCAATCGCCATTGGCACAAGTGCCGTGAGGGAGCGCAGATCCCGTCCAGCCAGCGGCTGTTGCAGGCTCAAGACCCGGAAGGTATGCTCTTCAATCGCTACATGCAGGTCGTCGATCGGTGCGTCAGATACTACCACCATGCCCGCCTTGTCTTGGTCACCTGTCTCTAATGCTTCGAGCGCCTGCGCCAGTGCAGTAACCACCAGGGAACCCAATCGCATCACCTGGGCATCCAGGTCATGCAGCTCCTTGTCTAACAGTACCCTTGTCATAGGTGTTCACCTTCCTTGTTTACAGACCATGTGTCGTCGATCAGTCTCCTGATCTGACAGACCATATCTACAACTAGCATAATTGCCCATGCTCTCAATGAAGTCACATCTGATTCGGTTAAGGCACTGCGGACAGCCAAACAATACCCATGGATCGCGGTCGCCTCTGCGTCAATCCGTTTTTCGACGGCCCGCTCAATCGGGCGCACTCCACGCAGATGCTTTTTCAATTCTTTTTTGGCATGTCGATCCGCTTCATACAGCGGTTTGGCCGCTTCACGCAGGTAATGGAAGTGGCACAGCTGGTGCGGAACGTCTGGCAACACCGCCTGAACTGCCTTACGGATGGAATGCTGTCCATCCGAGATAACCCCACGGATCGGAATATCAACCACCTGTTGAACCTCGCGAAGGAGGCTGGCAAGCTCCGCTTCACAAGCACTGAGCCAGCTCCGAGCCAGGAGCACTTCCCCAGAAAGACAGTCACGCAGCACCCAGAGAACCTCGTGACCAACGTCTGGTTGTAATCCGTCGATGGCCAGGATGATCTGCCCTTGCGCCTGGAAGCGGTCGTGCAACCGTTGCTGATCCGCCAGGCGCAGCGACACCAATTCCTCATAGCGTTGGAGCAGATGCGTCACGGTACGTTCGGCGATCGAAATTCCTCGGTCACGGAGAGCCTGATGGATTTCAGGAATGCTCCTGTGAGAGGTGTAGCGTAGCGTGCCAATCAAGGCAATGACGTCCAGGCCAAACTCACCATGCGGCAGAGCCCACCGGCCCTCTTCTTCGGGCCGATAGGGACGATGATAGAGGGAGCAGTCCGCATTCTGGCAGCGTCGTACCTTAAGGCAGCCTGTTGAAAAAGGGGTTGCAAGAGGAATTTGATGCGCCATCTTTCCCTTTCCTTCGAGAGACCATCGCCTCAAAGATCACCAGACCTCCACCGTTCGTAACGATTGCGAGATAGGCATATGGTAAAATGCTCTCGTGGAGAGCTGAAGCTTCTCCTCACCATAGTATTTCCTCGTGAACCTCACTGGTTGTTTCAAGAAGAGCACAAGGAAGAGACCTATGAACCTGCACAATGCAGCAACACACCTCACATCGAGCTATGAACAACAGCACGTAGCTGATACGACTTTGCATGGTCGCTGGCTGCTGCTTGCCAGGATCGCCTGGTTTGCACTGGTCATCTTCACGCTCGGCGTCTACATTGCCAGCTTATTATACCGAACTCCACACTGTGTGTCGGCTCGCTGTCTGCTCTTACGGACAACTCTCGCCTGAGACGGTCATGGTGTTAGAGTATTTCGGCTTTTCTGTTCGCAGTTACGCTACCTTCATGGTCGCACTTGCCACCCTCTTTGCTTTGGTCTTTTTCGGGACAGCTAGCTTGATCTTGTGGCGCAAGTCCGACGACCGTATATCGTTGCTGTTCGCGCTCGCCCTCGTGTTGGGTGGCACGATGCCCGTCCTACTGACAATGGGATTAAGGCACTCAGCATCGTGGTTGCCGATCTCGTTTGTAGGCGAAATGGCCTTACTCTCGTTCTTCCTCGCCTTCACTCTCTTTCCCGACGGTCGGTTTGTGCCGCGCTGGACACGCTGGCTCTTCGTTGTCTTTAGTATTGTGTCAGTTGACTTTACTTTCTTCACGAACCCTTTCACTGCCCCGCTCTGGATCGCTGGACCGCTCTTCCTGCTGTTCTTGAGTCTGTATGCCGGCCTTGTCATCGCTCAGATCTACCGCTATCGCTATGTGTCCACTCTCGTCCAGCGGCAACAAACCAAGTGGGTGGTCTTTGGCTTGACATCGAACATCGTGTTGGTTGTTGGAGCGTTGGTGCCTACGCTGATCTTTCCTCAATCACTCTATCCTCTAGCCTTTCCCCTCATCTTCATCTGCACGGCGTTCATCTTCCTCGTCACCATTGGTATCGCCATTTTACGCTACCGCTTGTGGGACATCGATGTCCTCATCAACCGCACGCTGGTGTACGGCTCCTTGACTGCTCTGCTGGCGCTGGTCTACTTCGGCCTGATCATCGGTCTCCAATCGCTCCTGCATGGCCTCATCAGCCAGGATAACAGCGTGGCCATCGTCCTCTCCACGCTGGCCATTTACGTCCTCTTCCAGCCGCTCCGCCAGGGCATCCAGCGGCTTATTGACCGGCGCTTCTATCGCCGCAAGTATGATGCTGCCAAGACCATCGCCGCCTTCAGTTCAACGCTGCGTCAGGAGGTGGACCTGGCCACCTTGCGTCAGCAGTTACTCGCCGTCGTCCAGGAGACGATTCAGCCAGCGCATGTTTCTCTGTGGTTGCATGCACCTGAACCCGACGGAACACAGCGAGCTCCTTGGAGAGCCACTCCCCCTGTTTCCTCTGAAGAAAGATGAAGAGGTGAGACGTAGGAAGGATGCTCCTGTCCACTCTTTACGCATGAAAAGCGACGACAATGATGGGAAGCAAGGAGCGTCATTTTGCTCCACACGTCAATGTGTCACTGGAAGCGTTGGTGCCAGCCGATCACTGCTACCGTCACCTGGAGCGAACACTCGATCTGTCGTTTGTGCGGGAGTTTGTGCAAGAGACCTATGCTGGCGGAGGCCGCCCCTCGATTGATCCCGTCGTCTTCTTCAAACTGCAACTCGTGCTGTTCTTTGAGGGCATTCGTTCTGAACGGCAACTGATGCGGCATGCAGCAGATCGACTGAGCGTTCGCTGGTATGTGGGCGTGCACCATGTCACGCGTGGCAGTATCCCGTCACAGACGGAAAGAACTAGCGGGAGGTTCTTTGGGTCAAGAGCTTACCTGATGCCGAAAGGCAAAGGGGACAGTAGCATGCTCCTAAAGCACGGTGAGGCCAAAGCGTTGTAGCCAAAAGGCCGTTGCAAGACCCGCACGATATGGTGAAAGCTGGATTGCCTGAACCCAAATCTCCAGGGGTGCCATACCACACCCATCGGGAAGTTAGCTTGATGACGATGCCGTTCCCATGCGTGTCGAGTAGCCGATGCGACACGCACCTGCTTGGAAGCGGACGAGGTCCAATGAGGACAAGTAAGGGGATGAGTTGGGCACCTACGTCGTGCTGTTATGTACTGCCATGACGGAACATGGGATGGCCTACCGCCCGCGAGGGCCACGGCCACGGAGCCTGTGTAGTAGTCAGCGCTGAGGAAAGCTCAGTACAGGGCGAAGGCAGGCAGGTAAGCCTCATTCAAAGGGGAAGCGCGCGAGATGCGCATCTGCTGACCCATATGAAGGTGGCCTACTGGAGAGCCGAGTGCGCTAAAAGGTGCATGCTCGGTTCGGGGGAAGGCAGGGGGAAAAGGGCTGAGTCATCGGTACCTCGCCTGCTGCCTATCCTACTATGATTTCAATGAACCGTTACCTGATCATTCGAGCCTCACCCGTATCCGTGAACGCTATGGAGTGGAGATTTTCCGCCGTTTCTTCGAGGCCATTGTGGAACAGTGTCAACACGCCAAGCTGGTCTGGGGAAGGGAACTCTACATCGACGGCACCAAGGTGCAAGCCAACGCCTCAAAGGACTCGCTCAAGTCGCGCTTTTTTGTCGAGGCGCATCTCGCCAACCTCTTCGGTGCTGAAACGGAAGGTGTGCAAGAGGAGGTAGATCAGCGAACGCCCCAAGCAGAAGGGTCATCCAATGAGCCAGTGAAGCAGGAGGAGACGAATGTCCCAAGACCGCTTTCTGTTATGCTCTCGCAAGAGGAGCACGAGGACCTCTCCCAGCGCAATGCTGCACGCCATGACTGGCTTGAGGAGTGGGGAGCGCAAGATCGCTGGGTGAAAGGCCGCAGCTATCAGCGTATGGCCGATTACCTGGTCAGCACAACCGACCCGGATGCGACGCTCATGGAGACCACAAAAGGGGCAGATATGGGCTACCGCACGCACTATGTCGTCGACGGCGGCAAAGCGAGGATCATTCTTGGGGTCTTAGTGACCCCATCGGAAGTGATGGACAATCAACCCATGCGCGATCTCATCTTCCGCACCCGCTTTCGTTGGAAACTACGGCCCCGGCACGTGACGGGAGATACGATGTATGGGACGACCGACAATATCGTGGCACTTGAGAGCGAGCACATCAAGGCCTATGTCCCCATCGCTGATCTGACCCAACGCACCCCCTTCTTTCGTCAAGAGGACTTCCACTACGATGCCGAGCGGGATGTGTACGTCTGCCCCGCAGGCAAGGAGCTGCATTTTTGTCAGCGACAAACCACCGAACGCTCTCGGCGGTATCGAGCACGCGCCAAGGACTGCAATCACTGCCCGCTCAAAGCCAAGTGTACCACCAGTACGCAGGGACGCAGCCTTTGCCGCAGTGTCAATGAAACCTATCTGGATCGAGTGAGAGCCTACCATGCGACTGAGGCCTACAAAAAGGCGCTGCGCAAGCGCCAGGTCTGGGTCGAACCCTTATTTGCTGAAGGCAAAGACTGGCATGGCATGCGGCGCTTTCGCTTGCGACGGCTCTGGCGGGTCAACAGTGAAGCCCTCATGATCGCCACTGGTCTCAATCTCAAACGCTTGCTCAAGAAGCGAGGATGGGGGCGGCGTCCGTGCCCAGCAGAGGCGCTGCATGCTCCTCTTTTTGGTTACCTGCTGCTTCTTCCGCTGCTTTTGGATGCCTTTGGAGGTGTTCATCTGGAGCGTCATAGTATTGTCAAGGTAGGCTCTCTCAGTAAGCTCAACAGCAATAGCCTTTTTCAACAGTCTGAAGGCTCAGGTGACACATTCCCTGCAACGTCATGATCCGTCTGCTCGCGTGGTAGGCGATCCAAAAAGGTCCTGCACACTTCGGGCAGAGCGTCTGCAAAGGGGTGAACTCATACTGACTTGCAATCTCGATCTGCTTGAGATGCTTTGCCATCGTATCTCCTTCTAGCCACTCATCCTTTGATTTTCTCTCAGAGCAGATCCGAAGACGCCCGCGCTGTTCTACACGGACGGCTCCGAAGCGTCAAGTACCGCTTCGTACACCGCCGTCTTGTCGCCGGGATAGCGGACCATGAAGAGAATATTCACCAACCAGCCGACTAGGCCCGCACAGATCCACTTGCGCGCTCGTTTCGCTTCGGGGCCAGCAAGTCGGCGTGCCACACCATCGATAGCACGACTCTGTGCCTGGCCCCCAAATGTGCAGAGCGCAAGCTGGACGTGTGAGTTATGCGCAATACGTCTGACCTTCCAGCTCGATGCTGGCGTCATGAAGTACAACTTTCCCTCCATCGCCATCATTCCGACAGAGGTATCCACTCCCTGACCGTTGCGGCGAAAACTGTCAGCAAGACCGTATGGGACCTTCCCGAGTGGGTGAGCAGGGTTTCAATCTGATTGAGAGCGGTCTGCTTGCTCATCGGTGGATTCCTCCTCCAAAATTCGTCGTGCGCAACTGTGCCCAAGGTGTTTGATAGCGGACATAGGTGCCAAATAGAATGGCCCCGATGAGAAAACTGCTGCCATCAGTGAGTTCTGAGACGACCAGTCCCCACCCTTGCAGGCCCGTGTCCTGCAAGGGGACAAAGATGACCCCACCTGCTCCAAACATTCCATAAACGATAATGACGTACCAAAACGCCCAGGTCTTCCCTTGCCAGGAAAAATAGGCTCCCAGAACATAGAAGAGACAAAAAAGGACTGCTACCAGGCGATACCACACAATAAAGGTGGAGGCCGCCTGCATGGCGGCAGCAGCACTCAGTCCCATACGCTGAAAAACACCCGCCATCACGGCAGTATTTTCAAACACAAATCCTACCAAAATGCTGCCGATGATCATGGCAACGGCGAAGTACAGGACGGCACGCTGCAATCGCCGGGTCCAGGATGTTGGGTGCAGCGTCATAGTACTTTTCATCAATTTTGCCTTTCTCCTTTACCACAGGAATCATGTCCAGATAACGCTGATGCCGTCGTTCACGGTGGCGCACCAAGGCACTTGGCGGTGATCGCTTATCGCCACATTCAGCGATTCTTGGCCCCGCTCACCTCAAGCGCAGATCGTATCACGTCAGTTCGCACTGTCACATCAAGCAGGACGGCGGCAAGGTCGGCTCTGCTGATACGATACGGTCCAGCGTCGAACTCGCCACGGACACAGCGTACCTGCCCGGTCGCAGGCCCGCCGGTCAATTGGGTCGCACGCACAATGGTCCATTCCAATGGGTTCGTCATGATCGCCTGTTCCATCGCTGCCAGGTCGGCATAGGGATTGCGGAAGATCCACTTCACCAGGGTGACGACCAGCCAGGGGCGAGTCGCCACCAGCGAATGAGAACTCACACAGACGAGGCGTCGCACCCCGGTTTCTTGCATGGCCGTGAGAATGTTTTTCGTCACATCAGAGACAACAGTGCTTGGCCCAAGCCCCAGTGAACTAAGGATGGAAATGATGCAGTCTTGCCCGCACACAGCCTCCCGCACTTGAGGGAGATTGCGTCCATCTCCATGCACGACGGCCTGGAGTCCTTGCACACTCGCCAATTCCTGAGGACGTCTCGTAAATGCGGTCATCAGATGGCCGTGTTGTAGACCTTGCTCAAGCACCTGTCGGCCAGTGCGACCGGTCGCGCCAAACACAGCGATTTTCATAAAACTTGATCCTTTCGTGAGTTGTAGAGATACCAATGTTGAGAAGTGACGCCGGGAGCGCGGCACACTTCATATAAGTTGCTGCTTTTGTGGGAGACGCCCTGGTAAACGCTGAGCAATCGTACCCAGGACGATGCCCAGGATGAGCATACCTATGAGAATGAGAGTTGAGAAGAGCATGTCCGGTTTTATGGTCATCAGACAAAGAATGCCGAGCAGCAACATCAAGCGTACTCCCTCCGCAAGCCAGAGCTGCGGGGCCAGAAGCCGGGTGCGCAAAGCATCGGGAACAAGGCCCGGTGAAGCGGCCCGGGCCATGACAACCACGTGCTCAATCGTCCTTCCATTCATCGTCGCTCCCATGATGGCAAGCACCACGAAGGTAATGAGGGCCGCCATTACCCAGGGCGTGGTAAATCCCCATGCAATGATGACCATATAGAGTGCCGGCGCGAGAATGACCAGCGAAATGAATAGTATGCTCTTTCCCGCCACATTCGCCACCGAAGCCCATTCTTGGAGTTGTTCGAGCGTCGATGCTTGTCTCATGCGCACGAACGCTACCACGATCAGGCAGACCGTGACAAAGAGTCCAATCGCGCCGAGAATATGCACGAAGAGTGCAACGGTATACCACATAAGGTGTTTCCTTTCATGATGACTGTTCCGCACGCCCATTCAGCAGGCGCAGGGGTACATCAGAATGTTCGGGTTCGATGAATAATCTTTCGGGATGTTCGCGCAAGGCTTCTGCATCCCAGATCAGTCGTCCTGCGCGTATATCTTGTATGATCGTACGAACCCACGCTAATTCTCCCAGACGAAGCGCCCGAACATATTCCAATTCCAGGAGCAGCAAGCGGTGCAGGCTCTGTCCGAGGCCTTGCAGACGCGCTTCGATCCCTGCCAGTTCTCCCTCAAGCTCAATGATACGTGCGGCAAGGGTTTGCAAGGCTGTTTCCATTGGGAGATAGGCAAGAAAGGAGATCGCCACCGTAAAGAGGGGATACTCTGACAAGGGTTGTGCAAGCAATTCTCCCAACCATCCCACAAAACTGTCGTGTCCATCGTCTGTGAGTTGATAGACGGTTCGTTCTGGACGGTTCCCTTCTCGGTTGATCTCTAAGGGCAGAATGAGTCCCGCTTTGACCAACCGATCAATAGCGTGATACAGCGTACGCTGTGTGCTACTAGCAAAATCTTTCTTCCGTTCCCGAATCAGCCGTTGAATTTCATAGGGATGACGAGGTCGTTCTGCCAGCAATGCCAGGATCGTCAACACTAATGGATCGCGACTCAGGTGAGATTTGTTCATGTTTCTCCTCTTCCTGCCAAAATAGGTCTGCAAATCTTACTGCAAGATGCAGTATAGCATCTTGCAGTAAGATTTGCAAGAGGAGAGAAAAATGGTCCAGAGAGAAATGAGTTCGTGTGTTGACTACGAAGAAGGAGAGCATGGTGATGAGGGTGTAGGAGGCATGAACAGGTGAAAACTTCTGGGATAGGGTAGCAAGAGATGAGCGATTTACTCTACAAGTTCCTCTTCATACAAGAAATCTGCTTGATAGCGGAATTTAGAAAAGTTTGCCGACGTAGCTTTTTTCAAGGCAAAGGTTTCCTGGTGATTACGCACATCTTTTGATGATGAGGATAAGCCAAAGCACAACCATGCTGACTAAGGTAAAAACGACAACGCGAGCAAAGAAGAGGCCAGGCGAGATGCCGAAAAAGAACACCCCACCTGGCATCTTGTGGACAGCTTTGCTGTCTTGCCTCTGTTCCTTTAGGCGTGACTGACGTGCCTGGTTGGGAAGTGCCGACGGCGGTACTCAGTCATCCACAGGTAGGCGGCCAAGCCGAAGATCGCTAGGCCGAGCCCCGAGAAGAGGACTTGTTGTACCACCGTGCTGGGAACGACGGCTTGCTCATACCGGTCGATGATCGTTACTTCGACGATCTCCCAGCCGATCATGATGAGGCCCATCGCAGCTGAGAGGAGCAATGCCCATTCACGCTGGAGGAGCAGCGTGGCTGCGGCCAGCAGCATCCCGCCTCCTACGACAAAGGTCAGCACCAGGCCAGGGATGGTGTAGTCACTGAATGGCGTGCCTTGCAGAAACGTGACCGGCAACCATTGGGCAAACGCGCCGATCAGCAGAGCTATACCCCCGCCGATGGCACCAAGACCAATGAATGCCTCTATGACGACGAGTGCGAAACGTATTCCTTTGTGTTTCATGCGTGTTCTCCTTTACTCTCGTGGAAGGGTTGCTCCATGCCGACCACCGTCTTCCACATGGAGTATCTCTCTACTCCAGAGTACAGTATCGCCTCTTGACCTCACGTTTCCATCACCACAGATCGCTCGATTCTCACAGGACGATCACATTTTAGGGGTAATCACCAGGAAGGTTTCGAGGCGAAAGCGTGTGTGTTACCCGGCAACGCTCAGGCCCAGTTTGAGGGGGTTCTGGTTCACGTAACGTTCGATTATAGAACAACCAAACGGCAATTAATCATCGCGAAACTATGTATCGACGTATCTCATTTACACTCAAGCAGACCGCACGTCTTACAACTACAAAGAACGCGGTGACATGATGCCACCGCGTTCCTCGCCTGATCTTCGGGAAAGAACGACAGAGAGGTCCTTGCCTTACCCCATCGCAGGGACAAGACCGAGTTGTTGGAGCATGCTTAGCCTGTCATCGAGACCCCAGTCTTCCATGATCTTGCCGCCTGCGATGCGGGTGATTTCGATGGTCGAGACCGTCACCTGCTTGCCAGTTGGGGGGATATCCCCAAGCGCTCCTCGCTGTGTTCCATGGGTCGTAAACCAGGTGACCACCTTGTCCCCTTCAGCGATCATGTCCTCAATCGTGAGGTGTAGATCAGGGAAAGCCGTCAGGGTCATGACGATGGCTTGTTTGGTTCCCTCGGGACCGACTGGCAGACCAGGAGGGAGCGTGTGATCGACGTGGTCGGGGGCGAAGAAATCATCGATGGCCGCCAGATTCTTCTTGTTGAACACTTCCTCGTAGAAACGGCGTATCAGGGCCTTGTTGTCTTTGGTTGACATAAAATGTTCTCCTTTCTGTATGTTGCTTCCTTCACGAAGGATGTCCATGTCAGCATGCCCTGGGCGGAAGTGTTCCCTGTATGCGGGTGGCCTGCCACCCGACCTCATTTCCCGCTACGCCAAGACCCTACCACGCGCACCTCACACCGGCATCACCATCCGTTCCCGCATCGGACAACGGACACCAGGGTCCATGCTGATCGTCGCCCGCCGTGCGCAGACGACTCCGGTGTGGAATGGCCGTCTTCGGAACAACCAACCGCAGGTTCTCCTTCCCCTATCATCGCATGGCAGGATGAGATGCCTCTGCCTTTGTGAACAGCACCCGAGCCCAGGTGGCAGCTCGCTCCACTTCCCCAGCCAGCAGGGGACCCTCCGCCTTCATGGCCTTCACGAAGAAGCTCTCCGGCGGAATAATCGGCTCGACTCCCATTGTGCGCAGCTGCCTGGCCATCCGCGGCGCGGCAGAACTCTTCCACAAACGTCCGCTGATGCGCGTATCAAAGCAAGCGACGGCCAGGCCGCGCAACGCTTGGGAGGAGAGGTTTCCGAGCAAGAACTGCATCGCCAGGGTTGGTCTGAATCCCTGTGTTGGACTCCCCAGAATCAGCAGGTCCACCCCCTGGAATGAGACCGGATGGGCTGGATCGACACGGACGGCCTGCGCCTGTCCAAAGGCGCGCAGCGTGTCGGCGATGGCCTGGGCAATTCGCTCGGTGTTCCCGTATTGTGAATCGTAGACAACGAATGTGTTCATATTCCCTCCTTGTAAATGCGGACTACTTTAGCTCTTCTTGGATGTCCCTACAGCTACGGCCTGCTCCGACTCCACAGTGGAGTCGCCGAGACCATAGCCGCTCTCAATCAGGTCTTTCAGCCGCCCTGTGAAGCGTGCTGCCGGAGCGCCGTCGATCATCTCATGATCAAAGCTGATCGTCAGACTGAGATATTCCCGGATGGCGATGCTTCCGTCAACGACACATCGTTTCACGCCTATACCGCCCACCGTAATATAGAGTGTTTGGGGGGTGGCTGGAGGGATGCCCCATCCGGCCCCTTCCCCAAACATACCAACCGCCGTGAGGCCCACCGTGCCAAGGACTTTCTTCTGCACGTGTGGATATGTTCTACATAGACACCAGAAGACCCAAAAGAAACATCTCATCAGAAAGGTCGGCAGGAACAGAACCCAGTTCTTGTCTGTGGCGGGTGTCCAGGCTTTTTCCACTTCTTCCACCTGGGCTGTCCTGATCTCCTGATGAATCTCTCTGAAGGTCTTCTTATTCGCTGCTCTGATGATGTAGATCATGGGTTGCTTCTGGCCGGCCACATCACGCTCAATCGTGGTCGCCACGTCCACATCATCAAACAGGATAAGGTGCTTCCTGCCTTTGTGACATGCCTGCACGGATTTGTTCTCATCGACTGCTTTTCCCAGGCACGTCGCGATGAATGCCGTGAACGACAGGGACTCCCCCGTTTTCGCTTTGTGGTCCCTCAGGTGAGCGCGAGCCCTGGTCACATCGACTTCGAGCAAGCCCTGGATCATGGGCTTGTGCTGGACTGAACGCATCGCGAACGCCATCGCGCGCCTGCCCTGCGACGGGACCACCTGGTAATCAGCGTTGTTCTGTTTCATGCTCTCTCTTCCTCCTTACGATGGGACAGGACGTTCCGTCTCCGATCCTCCCCTCGTCGTGCCCATCAGCATCTGTGACAGACCTTTCCAGGATAAAGTCTACTGCATGAACATCACCAGGACATCACAAACGTGGACCTCCTGCTCACAAAGCCATCACAGGTGAGCAGGAGGGCTGTGGTAGGGTGGGCAAGAGAGGCTTGCACCTCTGCGGAAGCCGCGGCGAGGCCAGGTCTGCTTCGATCTCTCCTGTATGCTGATCGCGGGTGCTCATGTTTCCGCGAAGCGGGCGAGTCGCAAAAAGACGTACACAAGGCCTTGTTTTCCTGGATGAACATTAAACGTTCACGCATGTAGTCTTGAAGGGCTTTCACCTATGGGAGAGTTTACTCTAGCACCCCCTTCAGAAAGAAGGCCATGAGGCGTAGTACGTCGCGCCCACCTCTATCTGAGGACGTTCACGCGGTTTGAACGGCTGCTTCGCAGAACATTAACGTCAACCAGTTTTACACTATGAGCAAGTTTGAATCTGCTCGCTTCCAGGCCAGTTCTATCGCAATGGACCGTTTGAATAGGTGTAACCGATCATTCAAGTCGGTGTCCAACATTCCTCCAATAAGTGGGTCCAACCACCAAGGGAAAGCCAAAGGAGAGAGGCAAGCCTGCTCGCCCTCCGTATATACGATTTTACATGTCATTTGTCTCTGATTTTTCCGCCACCAGGACTGCCCACATACGTAAAGCATCATGGCCCTTCGCCACTTTTGATGAATTTGGTCATCGGAGTTCTGTTCAAGAATCCACCACTCAACTTGGTAGGCTCTCCTGCGTTGCTGGAGGCATCACAAAGGCTCATTGCATCATCAAAAGTGGCGAAGGGCCAGCATCATGTGACGAACAGTCGTTTCCTTGCTGTTTTGCGGGACGACTTGGTCATAGGATACCCCTGGATCCTGTAGAAATGAGCCTTTGTGGAACAATGCATATGTGCGAGGAAAGGCTTGAAGCTTGTCTCCAGAGTTGAGGCGAAGGTGGATACGCAGGGTCTCGACTCTCTGCTCCCACTTAAGTGCTTTTTTGGCAACATTGTGGGAGGCGTATACTCGCATGAGAGGTATCAAAGTAGGAGGTTATTGAAGAGATCAAACCCTCCATTTTTTCGGCAGATGCCTCATGTAGCCAGCACAGCCGGTTGCATCTGGGAGCGAGTTCCCAAGAGACCACACCAGCTTCCTGTGCATGCCATTCGTGTTGGTCGAGTTTTATGCAGCGGTGCACAACAGCCTTGACCGCACCTGATGCGTGTGGTGCTTCACCCAAAGAACTGGTTCAAACGCACGTTCCCGGAGCATGAAGATTGTTATGGCTTTGTGTCGGTCAAGTCATCCATTGTTATGGCTTGGTGAGAGCAATGCTCTATCCTTCTTTTCAGTTGAAATCGTATGCGAGAAGAGCGCGTCTAGAAGGATGTGTCAGCCAGGAGGTGCAACGATGAACGTTCAAAGCACAGCAAGGGACCCATTGTCCTGCTATGCGTGTCACAACCAAACAGGGGCACGCTGCTCGTATTGTCTTCTGCCCGTTGGCCCTGAAAATGGGGAGCAAGTCCAATCCTGGTTCACACGTCGGCATGTGCCGGTCTGCACACCGTGTCAAGCAAAACTCCAGGAGATTGCCCAGGAGGAAGAGAGCCTCTCTTGGGCAGCCCAAACACGGCATCGTGCTGCTGTTGTGTACGATCTTCCCAGAGATTGTGATGCAACTGTGAGCGCACAACGCCTCCTTTCCCTGTATACTTGAAGTGTGAGGAGGAGGAGGTGTGAATGAGGGAGCAAAGAAAGGAGCAGATGCGACTGCATGACGGTTGATGACCAGGTGGGCTGTGACGCACGGGCAAGGACATGTTTAGGAAAGTAGGCAGGTTGGTTGCTCACCAAGGTGAGCACACTGCGTGAAATAAGCAAATGATTCGTCCTTCGTTTCGAGAAGCGTTACAGCCCCCACCCTTTTGCTCTCCGATGAGTGATGCATGCACGTGAAGCACATGCCTGGGTCGATGATGACTCAGGTATGTTTGTGATCCCCTCTGAGCATGCATAAAACCCATCCAATGAGTTGAGCTCATCAATGCATGGGTTTTTCAACACGCTGCCCGCTTGTACGGCACTCTGCCTTCAGTGTCGGCAGCCTCGTGGCTGACTTACTGGACATAGCCCAGTTGCGCTCTGCGACCTGCTCATAATCGCAAGCTCCAGCGCCTGCCGCACCGGGCAGGCGCGCTGCACGCAAGCGCTAACAAATACGCTTCTTGTGCTCACTCCAATGCTCGTGACCATGTTCTGGGTCTATGTTGATGTTTGAGCGCGTCAACAGTCCGTGTTCCACGAAGCACTCACGAATGCGGATCACGGAATAGCGGCTCATTTCAAAGGCATGTGTCACCTGTTCATCTGTCCATGTGCGGCCTGGAGCATTCTTATTCATTGTTGAGCAAAATGGGTGCGTGAGCCAGTTGGCGCGCAGGTGCTTTGCCCGAGGGAATCAGGTGAAGTCAGATGTGACGTCGTTCCTCCTGCTTCATGTTTCTTGGTTGTCATCAGTTTTCCTTTCATAAGCGAGCTGGCACAATTTCCCAAAAGGTGGCCAGGAGCCTATCAGCCACATTACGATTGCCTGCTCTCGTGAACAGCTGTTCCCAACGCTCAAAAAGCGCCTGGCCATTTTTGTGATGTAATTGTGTGACACGCAAGCATGTTTGTGATTGAACGGAGACGTTTCCGGTATAGAGTGGCAATAAGCTGGTCACCTTTGCATGATTGATCAGACGGAAGACCAGGGAAGAGGACGATATGAGTACTCCCGATGAGCACAAAATGAACGTGGAAAGCAGTGGAACTGGGGAACTGATGGAGTCTATGAGCATGCTCCCAGGTGAGGGACCCCCACCTGGCGCCTCGGCGCGAGCGCCAAAGACCACGTTCCAACAGACCGAACGCTTGCTTGTCGAGCTTTTGGCCACCATTGGTCATGAGTTTCGCACGCCTCTGACGGTGATCAACGGGTATACGTCGACACTTCTGAACCGAAGCCAGCAGCTTTCCCCAGAGGAACAACACGAGTTTCTCCAGATGATCCAGCAGGCGGGCAAGCGCCTGGAGGGGCTGACAGATCGCTTGTTCGAAATCGTCGAGATCGAGGCAGGCGCGTTTCAGCTCGACTATAGCCTGGTCGACATCCCCGCGCTCGCCCGAGAGGCCATCGCCAGGGCAGAGCGACACGTCCCCGAGCCGCTCCGAGATCGCTTCACGTTTCATCTGCAATGCCGGGATGAACTCGGGAACCAGACACAGGAAGTCCCCCCAGTCAAAGGCGATGCCCGGTGCTTGCGCAAGATGCTTGACCACCTGCTGGACAATGCCATCCGCTATTCCCCGGCGGGAGGCAGCATTGATGTGATTGCGCGGCCAGCTCCGCAAAGAGGAACGGCCAGCGTGCCTGATCAGCCCCACCACACGCCAGCGTTCCTGGAGATCTGTGTGTGTGACTATGGACTCGGCATCCCTGAGGAGCACCTGGAACGTATCTTTGAGCACTTCTACCGGGTCGATACGCGACTGACCCGTGAGGTGAATGGCCTGGGGTTGGGACTCACGGTGTGTCAACATCTCGTGGCATTACACCAGGGTCGTATCTGGGCTGAAAGCTGTCCAGATGGAGGCAGTGCGTTCCATATTTGGCTTCCCCTGGAGGACCTGTCAACGCTGATGTGAGATGCTGGTATGTCATTGGTAACGTCTGCGACCAGGCTGGCCCTTGCTCTGCTTCCTAATGCCGCCGGGGTAGCGCAAGTCCGCTGACAGGACGTTGATCTGGTATGTTGTGACTGGTGTGTGACCGCACGCGCTGCATCTGTGATGGGGCTGTGATACGTACACTCTATGCTTTCAGTAGAGGGCGGACCAGGGACTATCGTGAAGGATGAGGTAATGGTACACATGGCCTCGTGGTAACATCCCTCCTCGCCAGAGAGAATGGAATGGCTGTCAAATGACGCTGTAATAATAGGCCAGGCAGTCCGTCCTGTAAAGGAGGCATACTATGTATCAGCGCATGTTACTACCCTTGGATGGGTCAAAGCGCGCAGAGCGAGCCATCCCTGTTGCTGTGCGCATCGCACGCGCCTCTGGAGGCTCACTCATCTTACTACGGGCAGTCAGTATGCAGATCGAGTTTGGAACCTATATTACAGAACCATCAGTGCTCATACAGGAGGCGCTTGAACTAGACCTGACCAGGGCTATCGACTACCTCGCAAGGATCAAGGCGTCACGCGAGCTGGCAGGGATCGAGGCAACGGTGGAAGTACGCTCTGGCGGAGTCGCACAGACCATCCTCGATGTTGCTCAAGCGCAGCACGTTGACCTCATTGTCATGTGTAGTCATGGAGATACCGGATTCAAACGCTGGGTCCTGGGCAGCGTCGCTCAGCAACTAGCCCGCTACAGTCCGCTCCCGGTCCTCGTCCTGAGTGAGAATGGACTTATGCCTACCAGCTCATTTCCAGATCCTACACGTCCCCTCCGTGCGCTGATGGGATTGGTGGCACTCGACGGCTCGGTGGGAGCGGAGGCCGTGCTTGAGCCAGCGGCGAAGCTGGTTGCTGCACTGGCAGCGCCCACACGAGGCATACTGCGGCTAACACGAGTCGTCGACCTGCCAGCAAACGAGCATGAGCGCAGTTCTCACGAGCGCATTGATCCTTTGATGAAAGAGGAGGTTCTCTGCGATGCGAACACATACCTGAGCGATGTTGCGGACCGCCTACGCAGTGGTCCGCTAGCAGAGCTCAAACTTACCATCGTCTGCTCAGTAGCGATGGGGAAAGATGTGGCGAGTGCTCTTCTCAGCGTCGCTGAAACCGGCAAAGATGCAGAAGGAACGGCGATGTTGGGGAGCTGTGACCTGATGGCTATGGCTACCCATGGACGAGGTGGCCTGCAGCGGCTGGCACTGGGGAGCGTGACTGAGCATGTCCTCGGGTCTACAAAACGACCACTTCTGGTCGTGCATACTCGTCCCTTTGGAGAGAGTTTCGCAGAAGGAGCAACAAAGGAGTGAAGGGGATGAACACACGATCCAAAGGGAACCTCAAAATGCTCATGGAGAAACATCGTGAGCCATGCATCTCGCTGTATCTGCCCACCCACCAGGTAGGACCAGAAATACAACAGGACCGGATCAGACTCAAGAATCAGACGCGACAAGCTGAGAACCTCCTGTTTCTGGCCAATGTGCATGCTGCGGAGATGGAGAACCTGCTAGAGCCGATCCAGGCACTGGTAGCCGATGAACCGTTCTGGCTCCATCCGAGCGAGGGGCTGGCGCTCTTTCGCTCCCAGGACGTATTCGACCCCTATCGGCTGCCATTCAGTTTTCAAGAGCTTGTCGTCGCCAGCACCCATTTCTACTTCAAGCCGCTGCTCCCATTTCTCAGCAATGATGGGCGCTTTTATATCCTGGCACTCTCCCAAAACGCCGTCAGACTGTTTGAGGGTACACACTTCAGCGTTCATGAAGTTGAGTTGCCAGAGGCCGTTCCTGAGCGCCTGTCCGAGGTCCTCAGCTATGACCGGCCTGATCATCAGCTCCAGTACCAGAGCAGTTCGTCAGGCGCATCAGTGGGAAAAGGGAGCAGGCCAGCTATGATTTTTCGCGGGCAAGGAGTTGGTAGTGATGATACCAGGGAGCAGGTCCTGCACTACTTTCGCCAGATCGATAAGGGATTGCATGAGTTATTGAGGAATGAGACGGCTCCGCTGGCGCTGGCTGGAGTAGCGTATCTCAATTCTTTGTATCGAGAAGTGAACACCTATCCTCACCTGCTGGACCAGGGTATAGCGGGTAATCCTGATACACTGAAGGCCGAGACATTACACGAGAAGGGGTGGGCTCTTGTAGAGCCCTCTGTGTCGAAACCGCAGCAAGATGCCGCTGCCCAATACAGAGACTATGCAGAGACCGAGCGGGCGTCCAATAATGTCCGCAAGGTCATTCCAGCAGCCTATGATGGCTGCATTGAGAGTCTGTTTGTGGCCAGTGATCAGGAACAGTGGGGGACCTTCGATCCAGCCACCCACTCCATACATGTGCACCGGGAGGCAAAGTTCAGAGATGAGGATTTACTCGATCTGGCTGCAACCCAGACCCTGCTGCATGGAGGATCGGTCTATGCGGTCGAGCGAGAGCACATGCCTGATACAGCATTGGTAGCAGCCGTGTTTCGTTCCTGATCCATCATCGAAGCTGGAGTGGAAAAAGGAGGTCACCGGGGACTACACCTCTATTCCCGCTGTGGCTCAGGTGGATGTAACAATGAACTGGAGGAGACAGCGTATGAAAACCAGGGAACTCACAGAATCGGGGCGTTCTCCATCCATCGACTTCACGACCATGTTGCAGATGCTCGCACAGCCAGCAGCGTTTCAGGGCACTGTCTCTGGTGGAGATTGGTTCCAGAAGGGATCCTCTCCTGATCATGAGCCCATCACCGTCATCCAGACCCATGCCTCGGCGGTCGTGCTGACAGCCAGCCGGGTCTATAAGTTGAAGAAACCGAAAAACTTTGGGTTTTTTGACTATTCCACCCCTGCACTCCGTCGCCACTTCTGCCAGCAGGAGGTACTCCTGAATGCGCGTCTTGCACCTCAGGTCTACCTTGGTGTCGCGCCCGTTCTCCTGTTCTCCGATGACCGGCTGCGATTTGGCCCCACCTTTCAACCTGGAGATGTACCACTCCCAGGCACGATACTCGATGGCGGCTGCGTCGTGGACTATGCCGTCGTCATGCTCCGGCTCCCTGATGAAGCAACGTTAGAGTTCCGGGTTCGCACCGGGACCGCCAGCCCGTCACTCCTGCAAGAAATCGCGCGCTACGTTGCAGCCTTTCATGCCACCTCCCCTACGGATGCGCATATCGCCAGCTTCGGTGGGGTGGAGGTGATTCGGGGCAACTGGGAGGAAAACTTTGCGCAAATGAAGCCCTATCTTGATCGTTCGCTCGATGCCCTCACCTATCACCGCATCGTCGAGTACATCCATCACTTCCTGGACGAGCGCACCGCTCTCTTCACCAGCCGCGTGCGTGATGGACGCATCCGTGATTGTCATGGTGACCTGCGGCTGCAGCACGTCTATGTCCTTGATGAGCCAGATTTTTCTGCTCATAGATTGGCCATTCTTGATAGCATTGAATTCAACGAGCGGTTTCGTTATAGCGATGTCGCCAGTGAGATAGCCTTTCTCGCGATGGAGCTGGAGGCTGCTGGTCGAGACGATCTCTCGCGTGTGTTTGTTGACGGCTACGTTGCAGAGACTGGCGACGAAGCGTTACGCGAGATACTGCCCTTCTACATCTGTTATCGTGCCTGCGTACGTGGCAAGGTATACTCTTTCCAACTGGATGAACCAGAAGTGCCAGCGTTCCAGCGCGAAGCGGCACAGGAGGAAGCGGCCTCCTTGTTCGCGCTCGCAGCGAGCTATGCGAGTGGTCCAAGCAGGCCTACCTTGCTCATGATGGGTGGAGTGATGGGAACGGGTAAAAGCACCCTGGCTGGTGCGCTTCAGCACGAACTGGGCTGGGCGCTGTTCTCGTCGGACACGATCCGCAAGCGGCTCGCGCATCTTAATCCTGTACAGCCGCAGGCCGATGCCTTTGGCCAGGGAGTATATAGTCCTGAGCGGACGGCACATACCTACCAGACAATGCTTGTCGAAGCAGGTGCAGCGCTGGCCAGTGGTCGCTCGGTGCTGCTGGATGCCTCCTTCATCCGACGAGCTGATCGCCAGGCGGCTGCCCGTGCGGCGACCGCGCGTGGTGCGCAGACGCTCTTCGTCGAATGTGTGTGCCCGCGAGAGGTAGCGCTCGAGCGGCTGGCTCGACGCTGGAAGACACGCGTGGCAAGGGACCAGGCAACCAGCGAAAAAGCAATACGTGCCTCAGATGGTCGCCCTGATCTCTATGATGCCCAGTGCGCTGTGTGGGAAGCCTTCGCTGCAGACGAGGAGCCGCATACACAACACCTCGTGATCTCGACGGCATCGGCACTCGTGATCAGTGTCGAGCCGGTGCTCGATGCCCTCCATCTGCCACACTTTGCCTGTAGGCTAGAGGGACATCCTTTGCAGATATCCCTCTAACATACAGGTCTGGATGCGAGGGAAGCGGGAGAGCAATGAAAAAATGAACCTTCTCCTTCGTCTTCCTGGTTACGGATGCAGTTCTTCCAGTGGAGGGACTGGTGCCAGTAGCCCTTCGTAGATGAAATCATGGCAATGTTGGGCAACGAGTTGCGGGTCGACACGCAGGCGCGCTACGCCGCTGTCCATTGCTGCTTGAGCCACGGCAGCAGCCAACGCGGGAGCAACATCGTAGTTCATTGCCTGTGGAATAATCTGGCCTTCCGCAAGCTCTTGTTCAGTGACCAGCGCAGCCAGGCGTTCCGCTGCTGCCAGCTTCATGGCGTCGTTGATAACACGGGCGCGTACGTCCAGCGCGCCCCGGAAGAGTCCTGGGAACGCCAGGGAGTTGTTCACCTGGTTGGGGTAGTCCGAGCGGCCCGTCGCGACGACGCGTGCGCCTGCCGCCAACGCCTCCTCGGGCATGATCTCCGGTGTGGGGTTGGCCAGGGCAAAGACAATGGCGTCAGGTGCCATCGTTTGCACCATGGCCCGCGTTAGAACCCCTGGCCCAGAGACGCCGATGAAGATATCTGCGCCCACCAGGGCATCTGCCAGCGTCCCCCTCTTGCCTTCGGGGTTGGCGATAGCCGCCATGGCTTCCTGGGCAGGATTCAAGTCGGCCCGTCCCGGCCACAGGATGCCAGTGCGATTGACCGGCAAGAGCTTGCCTATGCCCCACGCCAACAGTATTTTGGCAACGGCGATGCCAGCGGCTCCGGGTCCCATGAGCACAGCTGTTACCTCCTCTTTGCGTTTGTTCACCAGGCGCAGCGCGTTCATGATGCCTGCAAGCGTGACGGTAGCCGTGCCATGTTGGTCATCATGGAACACAGGGATGCCCAGCGAGTTGCGCAGGCGCTCTTCCACCTCAAAGCACCGTGGCGCAGAGATGTCTTCCAGGTTGACGCCGCCGAAGGCAGGAGCGATATACTCAACGGCCGCAACGATCTCGTCCACATCCTGGGTGGCCAGGCAGATGGGATACGCCTCGATCCCGGCGAAGGTCTGGAAAAGGATGGCTTTCCCTTCCATCACCGGTAGCGCAGCGCGCGGGCCAATGTTCCCCAGTCCGAGGACGGCGCTGCCATCGGTGACAATGGCGACACGGTTGCTTTTGCCCGTGTAGTCGAAGACGGCATCCGGCCGTTCGATGATCTGGCGCGTGGCCTCAGGTATACCGGGTGGCAGGTAAAACGAATTGAGGATGGACTGATCGGTAATGGGCATCTTGGGTATGATGTGCAGCAGACCCTGGTAGCGGCGGTGCAGTTCGAGGGCATGCTCATCGAGTGAGTCGAAGTGATGCGATGGCGGTGGGACGGGCCGGTGTCCTTCATAGATGGTGGCCCGCGCCTGTGCCTCGACCTCGGCGGGCGTTTTCTCCACACGGGCCACGCCGCTTTGCCTGGCCGCTTCAGCTACCGCCCGCGCCACGCGGGGGGCCACGGCATAGTCCATGACCGAGGGCACGATTTGCTGTGGTGAGAGATATTTAGGGGGGACGAGGTCAGCAATAGCGCTGGCAGCGGCAAGGAGCATATCCTGGGTGATGTGGGTGGCCCGTATATCCATGGCTCCGCGAAAGATGCCCGGCAACGCCAGGGCGTTGGTGATCATATTAGGGACATCAGGACGCCCGGTCGCTACAACGGCTGCGCCGGCGGCCCTGGCTGCTTCCGGTGTAATTTCTGGATCGGGTACGGCAAGCACAAAGAGAATGGGGCGTTCCGCCATGGAGCTGACCATCTGTGGGGTGATCGTGTTCCACGAAGAGAGCCCGATGACCACGTCAGCGCCACGCACGGCATCAGCGAGTGTCCCCGTGATGTCGGCAGTGTTCGTCTGACGGGCGACGTCCACCTTCGCCCAGTTCATATTGAGGAGGCGGTAACGATTGAGGATACCCAGGCGATCACAGACCAGGAGGTGCTGAAAGCCCGCGTACAGCAGGAGGTGGGCGATGCCAATGCCACCTGGACCGGCGCCATTGATGACGACGCGCACGTCCTCTGGCTGTTTGTCAACCAGCTTGAGCGCATTGTACACTCCGCCAAGAATGGCAGCGGCAGTCGCATGCTGTTCGGCATGCAGGACGGGGATGTTGACGGCTCGCGCCAGGTGATCGGCAACGGTGAAACAGCGTGGCGCAGCGATCCCACTGAGGCAGATGCCGCCAAAGGTAGGCCGCAGCGCCATACAAGCACTGATGATTTCCTCTACATCTTGTGTGTCCAGGGAGATGGGAAAGGCATCCACACCCCCAAAGGTTTTGAAGAGAATGCAGGCGTCTTCGAGCATAGGCAAGGCTGCTAGGGGGCCGATGTTGCCTAAGCCGAAAGCTGAGGAGCCATCGCTGACCAGTGCGATGGTGTTGCCGCGCATGGTGTAATCAAACGAACTCAGCGGAGCCTTGGCAATTTCAAGGCAGGGTGCGGCAACGCCGGGCGTGTAGACCAGGCTCAGCACCGAGCGATCTTTGAGGGGTACCTTGCTGGCAACGCCGATCATGCCGCGAAAGCGTTTGCGGTACTCTAGGGCTTCCTGTGCTCCCAGGCCAAATGCAGGAAAGGGACCTGCTCCGTTACGCGTTTGTTGTGTATTCACTATCTCATCCATGAAATGCCTCCTGCATTAATCATCCTGGAGCAAAAGGGGCTGTGGGCTGTGACGTTCACGGAGACGAAGGACGGATCCTCTCATTACTTCATGCAGTGTTCTACACCAGGGTAGAAACGAACCTGCCTATCACGAAAAATTTGTCCTTGCCCTCACGTCACAGCCCACGTGGTCTGCACCTGTCATCTTCTGGCATAGCTCCTTTCTTTTCCCCTTCGTCACCCTTTCTCCTCCTCACACCGAGAGCATACAACGCGCTGCTCACAACCGCATCACCAAAACAGATGAGGATATCACAGGGCGATCACAATCTCTCAGCGCCCTCGAGCAATCTCCTCTGTCTCTTACCATAGATCTCCATACACGCGAAACCTCTTTATACAAGCCATACCGAGTTTTACAACAGGCTGATCTGTGTTATCACCTTCTGCACCGCCTTTGCAACCCTGGGGGAAAGGCCGACTCCAGCAGTGAAATTTTTGCCTTCGATGGCATACACAATCAGGCGTGGCGGGAGTTGCTGTAATGCTTGTGCGAGTCCAATGGCTTCCGCTACTCCGAAAGCGTGGGTGGAGTGAAAGGAGAAGCCCGTTGGAATTGGCTGCATGACCGCATCGAAGCGATGGATCGTGCCTGGTGCTCTCCCGGAAGAAGCTGCATCAATGACGATCACCGATGGAGCAGCTTTCCATGCTTCCATCAAAGTGGCCCCGTCGCCGCTGGACTCGATGATCAGCATGTCCGGGAGATTCTTGGTCCGCAGTTCTCTGGCGACAACCAGCCCAACACCATCGTCGCCGCGGTATTCGTTGCCGATGCCGATCACAAGGATTGGTGATGGCATACCTTCCTCTCCTCACTCTCGCTCGATGTGCAGCTTCAGGAAGTGCGTGGCGCAGGAGATGCAGGGGTCGTAGTTGCGGATCGCCTGCTCGCACTGCCATGTGAGCTGCTCCTTGGGCAGATGCAAGGCTTGCTCAACGTAGCGCCGCAGGTCATTCTCGATGGTTTTCTGGTTTTGCGATGTCGGGGGAATAATCTTTGCATCGAGAATCAGTCCTTCGTCGTCGAGCCGGTAGCGGTGGTAGAGGATGCCGCGTGGAGCCTCCGTGATGGCATAACCGACGGACGCACGTGGGCGAAGCTCCGCCGCAGGTTGAGATGGCATCTCGTACTGCTCGATGATACGCAGTGCTTCGTCAAAGGCATAGAGTACTTCCACGCTGCGCACGATGATGCTTTGAAACGGATTACGGCACGTGGGCCCTAATCCAGCGGCGCGTGCTGCTTCCTGGGCCAGTGGTGAGAGCCGGTCAAAGTTCAGATTGTAGCGCGCCAGCGGCCCAACGAAGTATGCCCCGCTTTCCTTTAGGAGAGAGTGGAGGGCATTGGAATAGGCGACGTGCTCTTCGACGAAGTGATTGTCGTACTCGCGCACCGCGATGGAGAGTCCCTTGTTAGAAACGAGCCGCCCCTCGTTAAAGGGGTACTCCTCAGGATGCCGCAGGGCAACGAACTCGTAGTCCTGCTCGAAGTCCGGGAAGGGCAGCTGCGCCACCCAGCGCACCGTTTCCAGGGCGGCATCCCGCCCCCATTTCAATTGCTCCACAAGCTGAGCGAATTCCTGCTTCGGCGATACCCTGTAAAAGCCGCCAACGCGCACGTTGACAGGATGAATCTCTCTGCCGCCTAACAGCGCAACGATGGCATTGCCTGCCTTCTTCAGTTGCAGCGCTCGTTTCACCACCTCCGGGTGATCCTGCGCCATGCGTATCGCGTCAGGATAGCCAAGGAAGTCGGGCGCATGCAGCATGAAGATATGTAGCACATGACTCTCGATCCATTCGCCACAGTAGACGAGTCGACGCAGCGCACGGAGTTGCCCGTCGACGTGTACCCCAAAGGCATCTTCCATGGCATGGACGGCGCTCATCTGGTAGGCGATGGGGCAAATGCCGCAGATACGGGCCGTGATATCGGGAGCTTCGCTATACATGCGACCGCGCAGAAATGCCTCGAAGAAGCGCGGTGGCTCGAAGATTTTAAACTGTACATCCGTGATTTTGTCGCCGCGAATCTTGACATAGAGTGCTCCTTCGCCTTCGACGCGGGCCAGGTAGTCTACCTTGATGGTCTTAGTGTTCATGCGCTTCACTCTCCTTACGGAATTCTCCGGCATAGGCGTTGAAGCTGCGGAACGTCCGCAGAATATCCTGCTTGTTCATGCCGAGTTGACCCAGCTGTGTACTCAACGCGGCGGTATTGGGCGTTTCTTTCGGGCCGTAGCAGCCATAGCAGCCACGCGCATAGGCCGGGCAGATGGCGCCGCACCCGGCATGGGTGACAGGGCCAAGGCATGGGACACCACGCGCGACCATCACGCAGACGGTACCGCGCAACTTGCACTCGACACAGACGCTGTGAGGCGGTGTATTCGGCTTGCGCTCGTGCAGGTAGGCGCTGATGACCTCTAGCAGCTGGCGTTTGTTAATGGGGCAGCCGCGCAACTCGAAGTCAACAAACACGTGGTCGGAGATGGGCGTTGATGTGTTCAGCGTCTCGATATAGTGCGGCGTCGCGTAGACGATGGAGATGAACTCTTTGACATCCTTGAAGTTACGTAGGGCCTGTATGCCGCCAGCCGTAGCGCAGGCGCCGATGGTCACCAGGTACCTCGAGGCCCGGCGCACCTGGTGGATACGCTCTTCATCGTGCGGCGTGGTAATGGAGCCTTCGACCAGCGAGAGGTCATACGGCCCCTTCACCTTTGCCCGTGATGCCTCCAGGAAGTTGGCAATCTCGACCTCGCCGGCAATCGCCAGCAACTCGTCTTCGCAGTCCAGTAGACTCAATTGACAGCCATCGCAGGAGGCAAATTTCCAGACGGCCAGTTTCGGCCTGTGCTTGCGGGCCATATCATATCTCCCTCTTTGTGAACAGGCTTTGCACGCGGCTGTACTGGAAGACGGGACCATCCTTGCAGACGAAGTGTGGCCCGTACTGGCAGTGCCCACAGAAGCCGACGGCACATTTCATGTTGCGCTCCATCGAGATGTAGATGTGTTCTGACGCTACGCCACGCTTCTCAAGCTCCGCCACCGTGAAGCGCATCATGACTTCGGGCCCACAAACGAAGGCCATGGTATTGCCTGGATCAAACGACGCCCTGGAGATGAGCTTGGTGACAACACCAACGCTGCCGCGCCAGGCACTCGATGCATGATCTACGGTGACGTACACTTCCAGGTCATTGTAGGGATGACCCTTGCGGAACCCTGTCCGGGGGACAGGCATGCCCGTTTGCCAGTGTTCGAGTTCGCGCCGGTAGAGGATATCCGCCGTCGTGCGGGCGCCGTAGAGCAGCGCGACCTTGCCGTACTTTTCGCGCTGTGCGATTATATGGTACATGGCCGAACGCAGCGGCGCCAGCCCGATGCCTCCGGCCACAATCACCACGTCCTTCCCCTGCGCGTGCTCAATAGGCCAGTGACTGCCGAAGGGGCCGCGTACACCTATCACATCATCAGGCTTGAGCTCGCGCATGGCCTTTGTCACGGTTCCCACAGCACGGGTTGTATGTACCAGCGGTGTGGGCTGAGCAGGATTACCGCTAATCGAAATCGGAACCTCGCCCACACCGAAGACGTAGAGCATGTTGAACTGCCCGGTGGCAAAGGGAGGAATGCCGCTGCCATTGGCCGGTTCAAGCTCCAGCGTGAACGTGTCGGGAATCTCGCGCCGCACGCGCTGCACCCGGTAGAGCTGCGGCAGCATGGGATCGAGGATGTCTGCGTTCATCGCGCACCTCGTGTCGGGACGCCATACACGTCGAGCAGTTGCAAGCGTGTTGCCTGCAGCCGCTGCATCATGATCTGAGCAACACGCTTCACAAGTTCGTAGCCGAGATCGTGGTCGGCCTCGCCTTTGCTGCGCAGGCACACCCCATCCAGGGCGATGGCCCGCGTTGGCTCAACCACTCGCGCATCGAAATGCCAGCGATACGGTGGGAAGAGCCATGACCAGCCCAGCACCTCACCTGCCTCGAGGGTCTCAATGGTGATGGGCCCGCGCGGAGCAGCAAACGCCTCCAGCGCTACTTTGCCCTCGCGAACGATATAAAAGTGCGAGGCCGGTTCGCCTTCGTGAAAGATATACTCCCCGGCAGCAAAGCGGACGTTCGACGCGCAGCCAGTGATGAACTGCATGGAGCGCGCTTCAAATCCTTCAAAGAAGGGATGTCCTGCCAGGATCGCTTCGAGTGTCTGCATGGCTACTGCTCCTGTGCCGCTATCGTCCAGGCGCCGTCGCTCTCACGGATGGCGCGCACTTCTTCGGTGATGTCAATGCCGACCGGGCACCACGTGATGCAGCGCCCGCATCCCACGCACCCCGAAGTGCCAAACTGGTCAATCCAGCTGGCCAGTTTATGCGTCATCCACTGGCGATAGCGTGCCTTCGTCGAGGAGCGGATACTGCCCCCGTAAATATAGGAGAAATCCATCGTGTAGCACGAGTCCCATTTGCGCCAGCGCTCGGCGCGTTCGCCTGAGAGATCGGTGACATCCTCCACGGTCGTGCAAAAACAGGTTGGACAGACCATGGTGCAATTGCCGCAGGTCAGACAGCGCTTGGCAACATCGTTCCAGCGTGGATGCTCCAGGTTCCGGTAAAGCAGGTCCTTGATGTCGGTTGTATCAAGACTGCGACCCATGTGCGCGGCAGTATTTGCCACGATGCGGTCAGCCATCTGGATGTCATACTCGCTGGCTTCCCGGTATGGCAATGCGCGGACAATCTCCGCTCCAAGATCCGTACCGACTTCTATGACGAAGTAATGGCGACCTTCATCGAGCACTTCCGTCAGTGCGAGATCGAAGCCGGCATCTGCTTTTGGACCCGTCTGCATCGACACGCAGAAGCATGTTCCCCCGGCCTGACCGCAGTTGAGGGCGATAATGCAGATATTGCCGCGCCGCGCCTGGTAGGTGGGGTCGGTGTACCCGGCTCGCAGGAACACCGTATCCTGTATCTCGATGGCATGAAGCTCGCACGAGCGCACACCGAGGAACGCGAGTCGGGGGGCTTCGTGTTGCTCCGGGACGAGTTGCATACTCCTGCCCTCGCGCCGTGCCTGCCACAAGCGGATGACAGGCGGGTGGAGAAACTTTTTCCAGGAGTGCGGGCCCACCGCATACCCGAACAAAGCGCCATCGGCACGTTTTTTGAGGCGATACCTGCCGCCATCCTGCTCATCGGTATAGCCAATGGGAAGGTCGGCCACCGCTGTCAACGTTTCGTAGACAATGGCGTTGTCACGCACCGTCGGCCCCACTACCTGGTATCCTTTGTCACGCAGAACATCCAACAAACGCTGGAAATGTTCGCGCTCCAGGATCACCTGGGCCTTGACCTGTAAGGAAGTTATCATCGTTTCGACCTAATCCTGAAATAACGATCTAGATTCGGAGTGACCTGTCTTCGTGGCCTCTCTAACTTTATTGTACCTGCCTGCTTGCACTGTGAAGAGAGGCCGGCCTTCTGCTTCTCGTCTCATGTATTGACCCATCCAGGAAAAGCATGGTAGAGAGCTATGCATGGCCCACTTGCACTACAATGGCGCTCACATTATCTTCCCCACCTCCTGCCAGCGCTGCCTCGATGAGTGCGTGAGCCGTCCTGGATGGATCGGATGCCGACTCGGACAAGATGGCGGCAATCTGCGGGTCGCGGACCATTTCCCACAGCCCATCGGAGCAGAGCAGCAGGATGTCCCCGGCAGCAAGCGGCGCAGTAGAGCCGTCCACCTCCACCGTGGCTTTCTCGCCCAGGCTGCGATAGATGAGGTTGCGCATGGGATGGGTATAGATGTCCTCAGGCTGGATGACGTTCACGTCCACAAGGGCGGCCACAATCGAGTGATCGTGAGTGATCTGCGACAACCGGGTGGACGGCCGATAGAGATAGCACCGGCTATCACCGACATGGGCCACATAGGCTGTGGTGTCGATGACGAGTGCTGCCGTCATGGTCGTTCCCATATTGTCTCCCTGGCGCTGGTTGCGCTGGTAGACAGCCTGGTTGGCAGACCGGACGCC
>WNGD01004006.1_pt1 | contig 35239 bp, 28 predicted proteins | sample 5400671 | NCBI WGS metagenome assembly WNGD01 (sample SAMN13153369, study PRJNA577476) | soil metagenome | isolation source: 40 cm soil or saprolite under grassland replicate 2 | place: USA:California | collected 2016-06-15 | reverse complement strand
AAGAGATGAGCATGAGTCGACTGACTCCGCAGGAGGTGCCGCTGGCCGTCGAGCAGTTTCGCCGCGAAGCCCATTTGCTCGCTGGCCTGCATCATCCCAATCTGCCCGTCATTCATGAATATTTTCCCGAGAACGACCGCTGGTACCTGGTGATGAGTTTCATCGAGGGCCAGAATCTGCAAGCGGCTTTAAATGCCACCCCTGGGCACAAATTTCCCCTCAAGGAGGTGGTGCGCATCGGCATGGAATTGTGCGACGCGCTGGAGTATTTACACACCCATACCCCCCAGATCATCTTCCGCGATCTCAAACCGCTCAATATTATGCTCACCCCCAAAGGACAGATCTGCCTGATTGACTTTGGCATAGCACGCCACTTCAAACAGGAACAGACCAAAGATACCGCCTACTACTATTCGGTCGGCTACGCGCCCCCTGAGCAATATGGGCAGTCGCAGACCAGCCCACGCTCCGATATCTATAGTCTGGGGGCAACCCTGCATCAGATGCTTTCCGGGCATAATCCTGCAAGCAAGCCCTTTCAGTTTCCGAACTTACAACTGGTGGACCCCACCATTCCCGTGCCGCTTGCCAAGCTGATCACACAGATGCTCGAAATGAACGAGCAGGCACGTCCCGCCAGTGTGGGGGAGATCAAAGTGCAATTAGAGAAGATACTCGTCCCAACTGCACTTTCAGCGACGGTGCCAGTCAAATCTGGGCAAGCAGAGAGCAAGGGAGAGAACGGGAGCGAGAACCCCCCCCTTGCGCCTGAACCGCTTCCTGCTCCACCGCAGACCAATCAGCCTGCTGAACCATCAACGCTGCCTGCGGCGGTCATTGCTTCATCCAAACTCTCTCCCGCGCCCCCCACAGCGCAGAAGGCGAATCCGCCCATGCTTGCTCCCAGCCCTGCTTCTATCGCCCCTATTCAGCCTGCAAGCTTCCATGCTGCGGCCATTCCTGATCGCCTTGATGCTCCTACTCCCACCTCATATGTTTTCATGTACTTTCGCCTTAGCGGAATAGTGCTAATCATCGGCGATATAATCTTTGCTGCCATTGGCTTAATACCATATTCCTTATACACTCAACCCGCCTTCATTAGAAGCATCAATTTGATATTAGGAATTACATCCCTTCTGTTTTCATTAGGGCTGCCTGCGCTACACATGAAACAATCTTACCAAACACGTTGGTTAGGCCTATCTGGTGTAGCAGCATTATGTACCAGTTCTCTTCTCTTCGGTATTTATTACTTCCTTACTAGCATCAATTATCCTCTTTTCTACGTCGCCAACGCTCTGCAAGTTATCGGCAGCGTTCTCCTTGGTATTGCTATCATGCGTGCATCTACTTTTCCACGTTGGACGGGCGTGTTACTTATCATCTCTGGGATCATTTCTATAGGAAGTTTTATGGCTGCTTCCTTACCTGATACCCCATTGTATATTATTAACAATGCCGCTACGCTACTAGGTTGTATTGCTTTGATAGCTTGCGGATACACTCTACTGAGACCAAAGTAAAGGGAAGGCTACAGCAAGATCTTCTAGCTCTTCCTAGAAGATCTGTGCTTACTCCTGCTTAACCAAATCATCAATCTTTTCTGCTACCTCTTGCTGCATGGAAAGCATCACATGCGAATAAATATCCATCCTTCATCCTAAAAGTATTGGGCTGAAGGTTCGGACAAGGGGTCCTCGACCCAGCATTTGCGTCCGAACCTTCAGCCTATTTACCACTTCGCAAGAGAATGGATGTGCGTGCCGCGCAGCGGCGAGGAGTCTGGAAAAGGAGACCTGAGGAGTTACTCGGGATGACTCATAAAACTGAGGCGAGCCGCGCGGAGCTATGAGGAGTCAAGAAAAGGGTTCGCCAGCAGGATCGAATTCAGACCAGCACTTGACAGAAGGGCAACAGTGAAGTATATTGGTGTAAGAGGTACACTAAGTAAGCCTCTTCGTTTTGGAAGATGGGGAGAGACAATTTTTATGAATCCTTTTGTTATAGTATAAGCTATAGTGCTCGCCTTGTCTAGTTCTGTACAAGAGAGCGGGAGGGCTATGTCAGCGATATGGAAGAGGAAATCACTGCGACGAGCGGCGCGCAGGCTGGCGTGCAAGATGTGGAACGGAACAACGAGCACACAAAAGGGGGACAAGAGGCAAAGGATCATCACTACGATGCGAGCAAATATGAACGTCCATCGGTAACGGTCGATGTGGTAATGATGAGCCTGCGCCAGCGCGACCTGCAGATATTGCTGGTCAAACGTAGATCATGGCCATTCGAAGGAATGTGGGCAATACCGGGCGGCTTCGTCAACATCGACGAGTCACTGGAGACGGCGGCCAAGCGGGAATTACAGGAAGAGACCGGCGTGCAGGATGTCTACCTGGAGCAGTTATACACCTTTGGCGATCCGGGCCGTGATCCACGCACGCGCGTCATTACCGTCGTCTACTTCGCACTGCTGGACTCAGAGCGCCTGCAGGTCAAAGCGGCCAGCGACGCGGCGGATGTCGGCTGGTTCTCAGTCTATGACCTGCCCCCACTCGCCTTCGATCATGCCAAAATTCTGGACTACACGTTGGACCGGCTGCGCGGCAAACTAGACTATACGACGATCGCCTTTAGCCTTCTGCCCGAGCAATTCACCTTGCGCGAACTGCAGCGCGTCTATGAGATCATTCAACATAAAAAACTTGATAAGCGTAACTTCCGCAAGAAGATTCTGGCCACGGGCATTCTGGAGGACACGGGCGATAAGAAGATGCAGGGGACGCATCGTCCCGCACGCCTGTACCGCTTCAATCCCGAGGCTGAGGCAAAATTGTAGCAATCCCGAGGAGGTAAAGAAGATGACAACCATTCCCGAGAACTTTCAGGGGCAGACAATGCAGTTTTTGCAGGCGCTAGTTGAGTGGAAAAATAACCTGCCGACCATCACGTGGGCGGACCAGCTCGCAGACGCGCAACTGGGGCGCATGGCGCTGTTCAGCATCGATATGCTCAACGGCTTCTGTCACGAGGGTGCGCTCGCCAGTCCGCGTATCAAGGCGATCATTCCAGCGGTGGTGACGGCGTTCAAAGATGCCCACGCGATCGGGGTGCGCAACTTCGTATTGGCACAGGACTGCCACAGCCCAGACTCCGTTGAGTTCGCCGACTTCCCACCCCACTGTCAGATCGGTACCAGCGAGGCCAACACCATACCCGAGCTGGCGGAGCTGCCTTTCGCCGACCTTTACACGACCGTCTCCAAAAACTCGCTCAACGTCTTTCATGGGACCGGACTCAACAAGTGGTTGGCGGAGCATCGTGATCTGAGCACCGTGGTCGTCGTGGGCAACTGCACCGATCTCTGCGTCTATCAGTCAGCGATGCACCTCAAGTTACACGCCAACGAGCACAACCTCAAGCTGCGCGTGATCGTGCCGGAAAACGCCGTGCAGACCTACGATATGCCCGTCGAGACGGCCAGGCAGATCGGCGCACTGCCCCACGACGGCGACGCGCTGCACCTGCTCTTCCTCTACCACATGCGACTGAACGGTATCGAAGTTGTAAGCGAGATACGGTCTTTGCAGGCAAACTGAACATAGCGTAGCATCGATCACACCCAGTTCCTCTATGGGCGTGGTACCTCCAACAGGTCGAGCAGCTCATAGAGCGAATGGACCAGCAGGCAATCGACGCTGGTCTCTTCCAGGCTGGACGCGCGATCAAGCAATACGGGAGTCATCCCCACGGCCCGCGCGCCCAGCACATCATGAATGTAGGAATCGCCGATATGCACCGTGTAGTCGGCGACGGCATTGGCGCGTTCAAGGGCCTGTTGGTAGAGCGTGGGCGAAGGTTTGGCATGGCGCGTCGTCGCGGAGACCAGCAGGCAGTCGAAGTAGCGGGTGAGGCGATGCTGGCGCAGGATAGGACCGAGCGCGATGCCCCAATCCGAGATCACGCCCAGCGTGTAGTTCCGGGCGCGCAGGGCCTGCAAAGTGGGCAGCACGTCGGGATAGATCTCCCAGCTTGTATGCTTCTCAAACTCCTGATTGATGGCCCGAGCGAGCTGGTAGAGGCGCGCCTCATCGTGTTCCGCGACGAGGGGACGCAAAATAGTCATATAGTAGCCGATCCAGAATTCGTTGATAGTCTGATCGTCGGCCCAGGTATATCTGTTTTTGCGGGCCTGGCGCAGGAAGTAGTCCTCAGCCGCGTTCATGCGCTCCTCTACATGGGCAAGATCGATATGGAGATCGAGCTGGCGGCAGACGTTCTGGCAGATCTCGGGCGTTGAGGGATAGGGGCGTAATAGCGTAAAGCCTGCATCGAAGAAGATGGTCCGAATGGATTGTGGCTGTTCAAATGGCATGATCACCTGTTTCTTTCTAACAAGGGCGGCTTGCAGGAGTGTAGCATGCCAGGAAGGGGTGTGTCAATATGATTTTTTGTGCACAGACAGTGTTTGACAGCCAGTGCCTATCAAAATAGATATGGAGGGCAGAAGCACTATCTGCCCTCCATGCTGGAAAATTATAGCACCAGGCTCTGCAACCGATCAGCCTGGTCGGCGGTGATCAGGTTGTCGATGAACTCGTCGAGGTTGCCGTTGAGCACGCCGGGGAGATTGTGGCGCGTCAGGCCGATGCGATGGTCGGTGACACGGTCCTGCGGGAAGTTGTAGGTGCGGATCTTCTCGCTGCGGTCGCCCGTCTGCACCTGGGAGCGGCGGTTCTTGCTCAGCTCCTCCTGGCGCTTCGCCTCCTCAAGATCCCACAGGCGCGATTTGAGCACGGTCAGCGCCTTCAGCTTGTTCTTGAGCTGCGACTTCTCATCCTGGCAGGTAACGACAAGGCCGGTGGGCAGGTGCGTGATGCGAACAGCCGAGTCAGTCGTGTTCACGCTCTGGCCGCCGTGGCCCGTGGAGCGGTAGACATCGACGCGAATATCGGTATCCTTAATATCAATCTCGGTATCATCGTCGGCCTCCGGCAAGACGATCACCTTCGCAGTTGAAGTGTGGATGCGTCCGTTCGCTTCGGTCACGGGAACGCGCTGCACACGATGCGTGCCACCCTCGTACTTCATACGACTGTATGCACCCTTGCCCTTCACCACAAAGGTGATATCCTTGATGCCGCCTTGCTCAGTCTCGTTCGCATCCAGAATCTCGACCTTCCAGCGGTGGTTATCGGCGTAGCGGCTGTACATGCGAAAGAGTTCGCCCGCGAAGAGCGCAGCCTCATCACCACCGGCGCCGCCCTGGATGGTCACAATCGCATTCTTCTCATCCATAATATCTTTGGGCAGCAGCGCGACCTTCACATCGTCTAGCAAGCGCTCCTTCTGAGCGCGCAAGCGTTCGATTTCATCGTGGGCCAGATCGCGCATCTCGCCCTCCTCGCTATCGTACAACTCCTGCGCCTCGGCGATCTGCTGATCGGTAGCGATGAGCTCGTGGTACTTATTCACCACATCTTCCAGTTCCGCGTGCTCGCGACCGTATTTCTGCAACTGTGGAATATCGTCCAGCACCTCGGGCTGTGCCATCAAAGTATTCAATTCTTCATAACGCTGTGCCAGGTTGGCAAGCTTATCCATAAGGTCCATAGTCATTGGCCTCCTTCCGGTATCTGACAATCCGCCCGGCAGACAGAGATACTGGCGTGCGCTTCTCAACGGTGGAAGCCATCGTAGAATATGTCTGAACGGATGGATGGGCTGGTCATACAAGTGGTCTCGAATGATTATACAAATAGCCGCCGGCAGCGCTCTTTCGATGCGGGGCAGGATGAAACGTCGCTACCCGGCGGCGAGCAGGTAGCGCTCAATAGTGGCACGGCGCGTGGAGTGCGCCCGATATGGCAGGTCGGAGGGCTGTACGCCCAGAAACGATATACTGTGCTTCATGACCTTGATTATAGCATGTTTCATGGTGCCGGAAAAGTGTTACAGGCAAACGCTGTTGGAGCATTGCACTTTCGAGACAGATAGTAAAAAATATTTGCTACTTATTCAAACACAAAAATGTGCTTCAATCATCCCATACCGCCATGAATAGCCTTCTTGCCGGGCTGAATGGCTCGCTCTATTCTATGCCGTCGTAGGGACCAGCCTGGGCGCGTCCGCGATTTATCGGTTTCCTCTCCTGTGATACGCATATACAGGTTGTTATATGCATTGAACGTTTGCGCATATGTGACGTGTAGGAACATGATAAATCCGGACGCGCCCAGGCTGGTCCCTACCGTATTATAACGATTTATATTTCCCACACGCTGTATATTCACAAGCATTCAATTCATGTAATAAACCATATACCTGTATCACAGGATGAAAATTCAGGCGTATCATACACCTGATATCTTATTCTCTATATTGTTCTACTCAAGCAGATGCAGAGCTACCAACGGAGCGCACGTCGGGCAAATCGCCCAGCTTCAAGTGCGCGACATCATTAAGCATATAGACGACGCGCTTTTTCCCCGACACGCGAACAAGCGTGATGGATGTATTGGCGCAAGGGAAGAAGAATTCTTTAGCCAGCCCGAGCACCTCGGCGGCATAAGCGTTGATCACGCCGCCATGTGCGAAGACCAACACCCGCTGCCCTATATGCCTACTTGCAATTTCGTCGATAGCGTCGACCACGCGTGTGCGGAAAGCGCGGGATGGTTCGCTGCCCGGAACATCGTCCCAATGGCCCGTCGAGCCTGCGATACGCACGATATCGACCTGGCGGGCGGTCAGCGCCTTCGTCAATGCCTCCAGGTCATCGCCCTCATTGACCGCGGGTATTGGACGGACATCGCCCAGGGTGATCTCTTTGATATTTTCAACGATATATAGGGATAGCCCGGCATATTCGATGAGCGGCACAGCGGTCTCCTGGCAGCGGCGCAGCGGGCTGCTGTAAGCCGCGTCGAAGTGGAGTTCCTTGAGGCGCTCGGCCAGGGCGCTGGCCTGCTCTCTGCCCTTGCGACTCAGCGGTAGATCATCGTAGATACCGCTGGGAATGATTTCTTCGGGACCCGGAATGGCGTCACCGTGACGGATAAGAAACAGTTCAGCGGCGTATTCACGCCGCATCAGAAATGGATCGTTTGTTGCCTCGTCGTTCATGCGTTGGTATTCCTGATTTTATGATTATCTCTGACTACTCTTACTGGTTTGCAAGATAGGTATCACCGCCAGGCGAAACAGGCGCGTCCGGCGGTGATACAGTAAAGCACTGCGTTTACTGGTTCAATTGCCGCACAACCGAGCGGGCCAGCGAGCGCTTATGCACCTCGTCGGGGCCATCAACGATATGCATCGTGCGCGCGTTCGCCCACATCCCGGCCAGCGGGAAGTCGTCGCTGACGCCCGCGCCGCCGAAAAGCTGAATGGCGCGGTCCACGACATTCGTAAACATCTCCGGCACGGCAATCTTGATCATCCCGATCTCGTTCTGTGCAGCCTTCTTACCCAGCGTATCGATCGTCCAGGCGGCCTTCAAGGTGAGCAAGCGGCCCTGCTCGATCTCGATCTGCGAGCGGGCGATCCAGTCCTGGACCATGCCCTGTTCGGACAGGGGCTTGCCAAAGGCTGCGCGGGTCGCGGCTCGTTGAGCCATTAATTCCAGGGCGCGCTGGGCAGCGCCGACGGAGCGCATGCAGTGATGGATGCGACCAGGACCCAGGCGGGCCTGCGCGATTGCAAAGCCGCTGCCCTCCTCTCCCAGCAGGTTGCTCACGGGGACGCGCACATTCTCAAAACGCAGTTCGCAGTGGCTCTCGTTATCCAGGTAGCCCAGTACGGACAGGCTGCGTACAATAGTCATGCCGGGCGTATCCCCTGGCACGAGGACCATGCTCTGCTGCCTGTGCCTGTCGGGCCCATCGGGATCGGTCTTGCCCATCACGATAAAGATCTTGCAGCGCTCGCGGCCCGCGCCGGAGATCCACCACTTGCGCCCGTTCAGCACGTACTCGTCGCCCTCGCGCAGGATGGTGAGCTGAATATTGGTCGCGTCAGAGCTGGCCACATCGGGCTCGGTCATCGCGAAGGCCGAACGGATCTCGCCATCGAGCAGGGGGCGCAGCCACAGCCGCTTCTGCTCCGGCGTACCGAACTGGGCCAGGATCTCCATATTGCCGGTATCGGGCGCGGAACAGTTGAAGACCTCCGAGGACCAGGAGACGCGGCCCATAATCTCGGCCAGCGGCGCGTACTCCAGGTTCGTCAGACCCGCGCCGTACTCGTCGTCGGGCAGAAAAAGGTTCCAGAGTCCCTCGGCCTTCGCTTTCACCTTCAACTCATCGATAATCTCAGTGTGATAGTGCGGATTACCGGATGCCTTGATCTGATCACGATAGGTCTTTTCATTAGGATAAATAAAGCGCTCCATAAAAGACATCAACTGCTGACGCAGCCCGTTGACTTTCTTAGTGTAAGCAAAATCCATCTTCGCTGCTCCTTTGCTAGCCATTCTTCCTGTCAGCACTATATCACATCCAGTGAGCAAGCTTCTTCCTCAGCTTCAATTCAGCCTTATCACAGGCCCGATTCATAGTTCGCTGGTATCATAAAGGCATACAAGAAGAGTGGTCTCAATGCTGAGACTGATGGGCTGCGTAGCCCTTTCTATGACAAATCAAGTCCTCCCATCTGATTGTATTACGCGCAACGGCTGGAGTAGCTAACTCCAGCCGTTTTGTCATTTTGAGCACACATCGTGTTACAAAAACCCGTTTGCAACCTGGAAGATATTGCGGCGTAAGAATGTAGCATCTCAACAGGCTTCCAGCCTTATATAATAGAGCGGCTTGCAAGCTATTTCTGTCCGGTCCCTGTAAAGGACTAGAGGAGAAGGCAAGCAACTCACCACTGAAACACAGTAGTTTCCTCACCTCAATTCACCGATAGATAGAAGGAGAGACATCCGGGAATAATGCACTGGATGGCGATGTTATAAAGGGTGAGTTAGCAATCAGGACTTAAGAGTGCTAGACAGAAAGTATGTTCTATGCTATAATCTAGCAGTCGCCTGATGTTTCTGCTAAAAAGGATGTGGGCATACTCACATCTAGATAGAACGAGGAGCATACACAAGAATGAAATGCGAAAGATGTCAAAAGAATCCCGCCCGCGTGCGCGTGGATCAGATCGTCGAAGGACGCCGGGAGCAGCACTATCTCTGCCAGCAGTGCGTTGACGAACTGATGAGCATGATGGGGCAGGCAGACGGCTTCGAGGGTATGCCCAGTGCTCCCTTTGGATTCACTGCAAACAACAACAATCCCGCCGCAGCAGGGATGAGCAATGGCCGCGCCACTGCCACCGCCGAGCAAACGGCTAAAAATAGTAAAACCCCAACCCTTGATCAATTCGGTCGCGATCTCACCATAGAAGCGGCTGAAGGAAAGCTTGACCCGGCAGCGGGCCGCGAGCGCGAACTGCGCCGCCTTATCACCGTCCTGGGTCGCCGCCAGAAGAACAATCCCGTACTTATAGGTGAGCCGGGCGTTGGTAAGACCGCGATCGTCGAGGGACTGGCCCGTCGTATCAACGAAGGAAACGTACCCGCCACCCTGCGTGGCAAGCGTATCGTCTCGCTGAACATCGGCGGGATGGTCGCCGGAGCGATGTTCCGTGGACAGTTTGAGCAACGCATCAAGTCCATCCTTGAGGAACTGCGCAACGCTCCCGAAGTCATCGTCTTCATCGACGAGTTGCACACCGTCGTTGGAGCGGGTGCCGCCGAGGGATCGGTTGGTGCCAGCGACATGATCAAACCTGCGCTGGCACGCGGCGAGCTGCGCTGTATTGGTGCGACCACGCTAGACGAGTACCGCAAGCACATCGAGAAGGACGCCGCGTTAGAGCGCCGCTTCCAGCCGATCATAGTCAATGAGCCGAGCGAGGAAGAGGCGATCGCGATGCTGCGCATCATCCGCCCGAACTACGAGGCGCATCATGGAGTCAGCTTTACCGACCAGGCAATCGAAGCAGCAGTCAAGCTCTCCGATCGCTACATCAACGATCGCTTTTTGCCCGACAAAGCCATCGACGTAATGGATGAGGCCGGGTCGGCCCTGCGCTTAGAGGCGACCGAGCAGGGAATTGTCAGCCCGACGCTCATCTCCGATCTGGAGTCCGAATTGGCCGACATCCAGTCCAGGAAAGAGGCTGCGGCAACCAGCGAGGACTACGAGCGTGCAGCGATGATGCGCCAGCAGGAGCTAGTCGTGTTGGGCAAGCTGGAACGCGCCCGCGCGCAGGCGAACGGAGCGGTTGCCTTGATCATCACACCCGAGCATATCGCTCACGTCGTCGAGAACTGGACCGGCGTACCCGTCAGCCAGATGCTGGAAGGCGAGCGCCAGAACCTGCGTAACCTGGAAGAGGATTTGCGCAAGCGCGTCATCGGTCAGAACGAGGCGATCAACGCCGTGGCGCGTGCCATTCGTCGCTCGCGTGCCGGTCTGAAAGATCCAAAACGCCCGATTGGTTCCTTCCTGTTCCTGGGACCGACCGGTGTTGGTAAAACTGAACTGGCGAAGGCGCTGGCCGCTGAACTGTTCGGTGGCGAGGACAACATGATCCGCTTCGACATGTCGGAGTATATGGAGCCGCATACCGTCGCGCGTCTGTTCGGTAGTCCTCCTGGTTACGTCGGCTACGACGAAGGTGGGCAGTTGACCGAGCAGGTACGTCGTCGCCCGTACAGCGTCATTCTATTCGACGAGGTGGAGAAGGCGCATCCCGAGGTCTTCAACGCCTTGCTACAGATCATGGACGATGGTCGTTTGACCGACGGCCAGGGTCGCACGGTCGACTTCAAGAACACCGTTGTGATCATGACCAGCAACGCTGGTAGTACCGATCTGAAGCGTGCCACACGTATCGGTTTCTCGGCCAAGAAGGACGAGGACATCCGCGACGAGCAGCACGAGGCGATGCGCTCGAAGGCGATGGACGGACTGAAGAGGATGTTCCGCCCAGAGTTCATCAACCGTATAGACCAGATCGTCGTCTTCCATTCGCTGGGCAAGAGCGAGCTCTACAGCATCGTTGAACTGATGTTGAACCAGGTTCGCGCACGCTTGAGCGAGCAGAAGATCGAACTGGCAGTCACCGACGAGGCCCGCGACTTCCTGTTGCAGGAGGGTTTCGACGAAGAGTTTGGTGCGCGTCCACTACGCCGCGCGATCCAGACCTACGTTGATGATGCGCTGGCCGATGCCTTGCTGGCAGGCGAAATTGCCAGCGGTCAGACAGCCGTCTTGACTGTGCACGATGGCAACATTGCCGTCGTGCCACAGGCCGAGATGACCAGGGCTGCTTAATATAGACAGCAAAAAGCCGTTGTGCTCTAAAGCGAGCACAACGGCTTTTTGCTGTCTGTGGTAAAGCGCCGAACTGATCATTTGTCGTGCCATTTATGCCCTTTGAGCAAGTGATCGCGAAAACTTCCAGCAAACCATGTACGATATCCGCAGGTACAGACGAACGGATGTGAGAAGCGGTGCAAGAGCCACCAGACCAACATCACGGTCCCGCTGGTAGTGATGATTTCGTACCACATTAGCTTTTACTCCTTTCTGTGTAAGTTACTGCTCCTATAGAAGAGACGTATACACAAGAGAAACATAAAATATACAGAGAAACTATCTTGCATATAAAACAAACACTCGCTTTCTCAACAAGAATAAAGTCAGTACATACAAGCAATGATGCGCAAGAAATCGCAAATTGTTTCGCCTGTAAAGAAAAATGCTAGAATCGAGATTGGCTATTTTTACACTTTATGTCATTTTCGCATAGCTAGTCCTATAAAATTTCTTCCTGCTTTTATAATAGTAAGAGAAGACATTGCTCTTCTCTTTGAGATTTGTTGTTCTAACAGGTAAAATGTGACATCTATCATCGGGCATGGATTGCTATATGTCTTACGAATGGGCGCCACATTGTAGCTTGTTGAGAACACGTTGTAGACATTAACGAGAGGTATAAAAAGCATGGAGAATATGACACTTTTCGTGGAATTGACGGACGAGCAACTGCAAAAGATCACAGGTGGCAAAAGCGCCTGCGATCGTGGCTGTAATGGTGGTCATGATCACTATTATGGTAATGACTGTGATTATCGCCCTCACCATCATTATGGCCACAATCACTATGGATTTCCGGGCGGCAATGACTGCCATAGCAGTTGCTACCACCGACCGCATCCCTGTCACACATCCTATTGCGGATAACAGCGAAACTGGCGGTACCCTTGCTCGAGAAGCATAACGACTTGCAGGGGGTTCAGGGGGATGTCCCCTGAACCTCTCTCCCTCGCGTACCGCCAGCGGCGGCGCGCAAAAAGGAAACCTGAATCACCTGGTCGGCGACATGATCGATATCTCGCGCATTCAGGCGGACAAATTACAGTTGCACCTGCGCCAGGAGCCAGCCAACCTGGTCGCGATCGTGCAAGCAGTTGTTCAGGAGCAACACAAAGCCACCCTCGCACGTAGTATACTGATAGAGATGCCTGCTGTTGAGATGATATCGATACTGGCTGATTCAGATCGTATCAGCCAGACCACCATCGCGCGCCACCAGGGACAGGTTGGGGTACAGAGCGAGCCGGGCAAGGGTTCTACCTTCTGGTTCACCTTACCTATCGCGCACCTTGGAGATACGACGGAGAACAAGGCATGAAAATACGGGACTGGACAACGTTGGGTGCGATGGTCATCGGGGTAGCGGGCGTCGGCATCGCCGCCAAAAGTCTATTGCCGGAAAACTTTGCGACCGAGCAGATGTATGGGCAACAAGAGGAGATCGTAGATGCCTCGACGTGGCCCGAGATCGAGGTCTCTTTTCTACGCTGCGGCCATGTCAATCTGCCAGAGTTCCTGGTAGTGCGAGGTGCGCTTTCAATTGCGACACACACAAACGCATACAGTGCCGTGCTGATACGTCATCCTCAAGGCACATTTCTTTACGACACTGGCTTCTGCGCCGATATCTACGCGTACCTGAAAGACCAGCCGCTCTTCTTCCGCACTGTGCTCGGAGGCTTCGTCTTCGAACAGGCGCTGAGCAGCCATTTGCAGCAGTTAGAGATCAAACCAGGCGACCTCAATTTCGCCATCGCGTCGCATCTGCACTGGGATCATGTCAGTGGCATTCCAGACATCCCAGGCGTCCCGCTGCGCCTCAACCGGGTAGAGTACGAAGCGGCTAAAGAAGGACTTTCAGGACCCAATTCGGAACTGGTATGGCGTCTCATGGGCAACAACCCACACCGACTATTCGACTGCATCGGTCCCGCATATATGGGTTTCCGTTCGAGCTATGACCTGTTCGGCGACGGCTCTATTGTGCTCGTGCCTCTACCAGGTCATACTCCAGGCAACACAGGCATGTTTATCAACCGGGCGGGGGGATCGCGGCTCTTCCTCATTGGGGACGCCGCGTGGTGCGCGGAAAACTACATACGCCCGGCGACCATGCATCCCGCTTTGTGGTCGCTCTTCACCAGCGACGATGCTACGGCGCGTCAGACATTGATAGATCTACATCGTTTTGTGCGCCAGCATCCAGAAATTCCCATCATCGCCATGCATGACGCCTCTATGCAAGAGGCATTTATGACGGTAGAAACAGCGCGCCTGGTGAGGGCATAACCAGGGCAGACAGAGTAGTAGAGAAGCAGGATCAGGTTTGCTATGAATCCACTGAGTATGTTACACTGCAACAAAAAGGGGCCAGGAAAAGCAGAATGACCATGAGGGCAACACAATCCAGAATATATGTCGACCGGCATGGTCGCGGCATGAAGCGCATGAATTTCGAAGACAGAGCAAAACTGCGCAAAACTTATATCGCGCAGAGCCCCAGATGGCGCCATCCTGTAATCGGTTACCTGCTCTGTCCCTTCATAGTCGCCCTGGACATGCTCACCATCCTGCTTCTACAAAAAATGCTGGGACCACTCCATTTTTCCGGCTCATTCTTGATTCTGGCCGTTTTATTCACTGCACTGCTCTGGGGAGCCGGACCGGCAATATTTGCAATTGTTCTGAGCACACTGCTACTTGACTACTACTTTATTACACCAATCGGACAATTATTTGTTAGAACCTGGACGGACGCATCGCAGTTGCTCCCCTTCGTCATCTCCGGCCTTACCATCGCGTTGATCACGGCCCAGCGCGAACGGGCAAGGTTAAAAGCGCTCCTCACCGAACAGGAGCTCCAGGCCTACGCCGATGAGCTGGAGGTGGCCAATAAGAAATTGGAAGACGCGAACGAAACAAAGGACCGTTTCCTCTCGATCGCTTCGCACGAACTGAAGACGCCTATCACCACCATTCGTGGGCTGGCGCAACTGATGATGCGGCGCCTGGCGAAGCAGCGCGACCCCGACATGGAAGAGATCGGTACCACGCTCAACAAAATCAACGACCAGGCACAGCGGCTCACCACCCTCATCGACGACCTGATGGATGTGAGCAGCATTCGTGCGGGCAAAGTGGAGTTACACAGACGGAAGTGTGACCTCAACGATGTCTGCCGCGAAGTCATCGAGGACCAGCGGCTCCTGAGCGGACGCGTGATCACGCTAGATGAATCGTCGGAGCCTGTGAAGTTGCAGGTCGACGACGGGCGCCTGGCCCAGGTCTTCGTCAACCTGATCGGGAACGCCGTCAAATACTCGTCGGAAGAAAGCCCGGTCGAGGTTGGCATCGGCAAGCAGAACCACTCCGCCCTCGTCCGGGTGCGCGATCACGGCAAGGGCATCCCTAGAGATCAGCAGGAACGTATCTTCGAGGCGTTTTACCGCGCTCCCGATGCGCAGACCTCCTCGAAACAGGGCCTGGGACTGGGACTGGCGATCTCCAAGGATATCGTCGAGCGGCACGAGGGGCGCATCTGGTGCGAGTCTGAGCCAGGGCAGGGAAGCACGTTCTTTGTTGAGCTGCCACTGCGCTAGCTTCATCCACTCACAGATCCCTCATGGATCGGCTATGGACGATTAAAGAAGGTGACGCCACCAACAGCCGCGCTCACTTGTCTTTGCTGAAATGTCACTGATTTTCTTTCAAAGAAACATAAAAGCTCCCGAACAACCATGTGTTCAGGAGCTTTTATTAGCAGGGGTGAAAGGAGTCGAACCTTCTAAAAAGTCGTTTTGGAGACGACCGCCCCAACCGTTAGGCGCCACCCCTAAGATGTGTTATTTTAATAAGCGGAGGGGGAGAGATTCGAACTCTCGGAGGGCGATAAACCCTCAGATGTTTAGCAAACATCCGCACTAGGCCACTATGCGACCCCTCCATTGATTGCCACATGCCTCAGCACATGAACTGTATTTGAGTATACTCCTCTGTATTTTCTTTGTCAAGAGTTTGCGACTGAAATCCACGGCTATTTAGAAGCCGCGTTTTCACTCGTTTCGGCCCGCAAGCGGGCCTCGCAAGAGGCATATGGATGGGTTTGTGCGAGCTTGCGGCTCGCACAAACCCATCCATATGCCTCTTGCGAGCGCCGAAGGCGCGAGGAGTTTCGAGAAAAGGCAACGGTTAGATAGCCTGGTATACCTGCCTTATTGCCATTGTCGGGTTTGTGTGTTTTACTAAGCAATAGGAAAATTTGTGTAAAACTTCTGCAAGGACGCAGGACTATGTAGATTTTGAAAGCAATGATTATGGGCAATAGTGCGAAGAAGAGTGTGACTATTCGAGACGTGGCGTACCGCGCAGGTGTATCGATCGCAGCGGTATCCAGGGCGCTCAATGGAAGTGGCTACGTGAGCACGGAGATCAAGCAGCGAGTGCAGGAGGCGGCCCTGGCCCTGCGCTACCGGCCCCATGATTCCGCACGGGGGTTGAAGCTCCAGCGTACCAATACGATCGGGCTGGTAATCGCCGACATTACTAATCCGTTCTATTCCGAGCTGGCGGCAGGCGTGCTGAGCAGCGCGAAAAAGTGGGGCTACCACGTCATTCTGGCGGCGATGGATGAGGAACCCGCGATGGAAGAGGAGTATTTGAACGTGCTGATGGAGAAGCGTGTGGACGGCATCCTGGCGGTGGCGACGGGCCAGAATCAGCGGCTGTGGCGCGATGTGGTCGATCTGGGCATCAAGGTGGTGCTGATCGATCGCAAGGTTATATCGCTGCCGGAGGCCGATGTGGTGCAGGTCGACAATACGAAGGGGAGCCACGCGGCAATCTCTTATTTACTGAGCCTCGGACATCGACGCATAGGCATACTTTGCGGCCCGGTGTCGCTCATGCCGGGACAGGAACGCCTGACCGGCTACTGCCAGGCATATGAAGACGCTCACCTGGTTGTTGATCGCGACTTGATACAGACCGTCAGCTTCAAGCGCGAGAGTGGCATCCACGGAGTAGAGCAGTTGCTTGCGCTGGATAAGCCGCCGACTGCCCTCTTTGCGACAAATAACCTGATCGGCGAGATGGCGCTGTCTGCACTGCGCACGAAGGGGCTGCGCGTGCCGAAGGATATCTCGCTGCTGATGTTCGACGATGTGCCCTGGGCGTCGCTCACCACGCCACAAATTACGGTGGTGGCGCAACCTATCTCACACCTGGGCACGCGGGCTGTGGAGCAGTTAATACTGCGCCTGCAGAATCCCGACGAGGTGGTGCGCGAGGGCCGGGCCATTATCTTGCCGCCGGAACTGATTCTGCGCGAGAGCTGCGCGCCACCACGACTCTCCATCGCGGCTCGCAACGGACAGAGCAGCTAGGAGAGAGCGATGCTCCAGGTCGATCCGACGCTGACAAGGAACGGCTGAAGAGTTACCGGGATAACTCATGTAGGGACGATATTATGGGTTGGAGTTGCCGTTGGTTACGATACCCAGATCTTTGGCGATGGCATTGAACTGGTCAAGGGCGTCTTCAAGGTCGTCGATGATCTTGAGGGTGAGTTCTTCCAGAGATGGGATCTGGTCAGCGCTTTCCTGGCTTTCGTCGCGGAGCCAGAAGATATCGAGGCTGAGTTTGTCGCGTTCGAGCAGTTTTTCGTAGCTATAGCGTTTGAAACGTTCTCCCTCCTCGCGCTCGTGGCGGTTTTCAGGATGGTAGGCGGTAATGAAGTCTGCGAGGTCTTCTGGCCTGAGCGGGTTGGTGCGCATAGTGAAGTTTTTGTTGGTGCGCAGGTCGTAGATCCATAGCTCTTTTGTCTGGGCAGTTGCACTACCAGCTCTTTTGTCGAAGAAGAGGACGTTGGCTTTGACTCCCTGGGCATAGAAGATGCCTGTGGGGAGACGGAGCAGCGTGTGTACGTCGCACTTCTTGAGCAGATTTTCGCGCACCTTCTGACCCGCTCCACCTTCAAAGAGGACATTGTCGGGGACGACGACGGCGGAGCGTCCACCAACTTCGAGCATAGTGAAGATATGCTGCACAAAATTGAGTTGCTTGTTACTGGTCTCGGTCCAGAAATCCTGGCGAGAGTAGGCGCTGGCTCCGCCTTCGGTCTTGCGGCCAAAGGGAGGATTGCTGAGGACCATATCGAAGGGATCGTCGGGCGCGCTAAGGAGGCTATCGTTGACGACAATGGGACTCTGGTCGCTCGTCTCATCGCCGATGCCGTGCAGGAAGAGGTTCATGACACAGAGACGGGCCGTGTCGGGCACAAGCTCCCAGCCGTAGAATGAGCGCTTTTTGAGTTTCTCTTTCTCCTCGACATTGAGTTTGTGGTTTTTCTGAATGTACTCGTGGGCGGCGAGCAAGAAGCCTCCCGTGCCGCAGGCAGGATCGCAGATGCGCTGATTTTTATCTGGACGCATGACCTGAACGATGGCCTCAATCAGTGAGCGAGGCGTGAAGTACTGGCCCGCACCACTTTTTCTGTCTTCTGCGTTCTTCTGAAGCAAGCCTTCGTAGGCATCGCCCTTTACATCGGTGCCTGTGCCTATCCAGCTAATACTGTCGATCAGTTCGACAATCAGTCTGCGCAACTTGGCGGGGCTTTTGATTTTATTTTTGGCCTCAAGAAAGATTGTACCGAGCATGCCCTTTTGCTCACCGAGCTTCTTAAGCACATTCTCGTAATGTACCTCTAGCGCTTTCCCTTCACAGCGTTTCAGGCTTTGCCAATCGTAGCCAGCCGGGATACTCGAAGGTTCATCGTAAGGTGGCTGTGTGCGCTCGTCCGCCATTTTGAGGAAGAGCAGGTAGGTCAGTTGTTCAACGTAATCTCCATAAGAGACGCCGTCATCGCGTAGAATATCGCAATAGCGCCAGAGACGGCGCACAATGTCCTGTGTTGCTTTGCTGCTCATGAATTAGAGTGCTCCTTGCTCAACCTTCTGCTACGAAGCGTTTTTCAACACTCGGCCAGAGTTCGGTCTGTACAACTTCGTCCGGGTCTACCTTGAGCGGTTCACCATCCTCGCTGGCGTAGAGATAGTGAACGACCTGTTTCTTCGCGCGTTTCTTGCGTTCCTGCTGTATGCGCTCAAGCAGCACACTGGCTGGTTCATCGTTTGGGTCCTGCTTTACCAGTTGCCCGGAGAATGCACGCTGTAAAATAGCCTGGCGCTGCCATTCCGCGTATCTGATAAGTTCATCGGCTACTGCTTCGTACTTGTTGATAATTGTTAGTTGCTGTTCTACTTCGGCCACTATTTGTTCTTGTTCAGCAAAAGGAGGTAATCTGAGTGAAACGATACGTAAATCTTCTAAATGCAAATTCTTGATAAGGCCACCTTTAACTGCCTGCTGAATATTGATACTCGAAATATAGTATTCTAGGGCAAGTTTGAAATACTCTTGATTAAGAAAACATTTGCATGTTTTGATCAAGGCAACGCTAACAAACAGGCTAAAAGTTTCATGAGTGTTAACAATAGCTACTCTGCCAATGGTACCGCTCTTCGTTATTAACACATCATCCTTCTCTGGATGACAGCGCTGAATTAATCTGTCATGTTCCTCTTGAGAGATATACTTGCAATTATTAAAGTATATATGTCCACTTTGAATATCCTTGACTGAAATGAAGGGGACTCCAGATTTTGTATAAGTGGGTGTGTGATGAGTGCCATCAACGATTTTGGTAGAAAGTTGTTCTACTGTAGCCCAACACCACCTCTCTGGCAAATCTGGTAATTCTTTTGTTCGGGGAACTGCTGGTTCTACATAACGCTCTTTTTTCGGATCTTTACCCTTTGCTCGTATGTCTGCCTCCCACTTAGCACGCCGCTCGTCAAGAATATGTTGGAGAAGTACTGATGCTGGTTCGGCATCAGGATGCGCCTTGCGCCATTTCTCTGTCAACTTGCCTTCGATCGCATCTCTGAGTAATGCGACACGCGAACGCTGGAGATTTTTTTTCATACGTTTCAGGTCTGCAATCCCGGCGTCTATACGTGTGAATTGTTGCTCGATGATGGATATAATGCGTTGTTGCTCGGATAATGGAGCTAAAGGAATTTTAAATGCCCTTACCTCATCTCCAGATACTGCTTCAAATGTTGTGCCAGTAGCAAGTTGGATTAAACGAGAATTGAAGGCACGTATCGCGTACAGCACGTAGAGAGTTTCGATATTCCCTTCAGGCCTTATCGCGGCTAATCCGCGACCTATACTACTTCGTAATGGAGCTAGATTTGTAGGACCCACAGGAGCACGAATCGAGAGCAAAATATCATTCGCTTCTGCAATCTTTGTGGGGCCAGTACACCATTTACGAGTAACAGGAAAAAGATCGGTAAACTCTGCTTTTCCTTGAAAGAAAGGTAATCCTTCGCCTTTTGTGTTGTAGTTAGAAGATGGCGGTGATTGTCCCATGATGATGGTACAAAAGTCCCCAAGTTTCGCCTGAACCCATCCCATCGGCAAATTCTGCTCGTCGTTCACGCTACTAACCTTTCATTCAAATCTTTCAATATAGCGGGCAGTTGGTTGTTGAAAGCGTCATAGGCACCTTTCAGGCTGCCACGTTGATTGAAGGGAGTGAGATCGAAATCCTTTTCCGTGATGTTGAGCGAGGTGGCAATGTGGTCACGGATCTGGGTGAGCCACCAGAGCTGGTCGAGAGTGAAGGGCTGCTGGCGCACGCGTTCCTGCTCCGCCAGCCAGCGGGCAAAGTTGCGGTTCACGCGATCCTCAAATGTTTCCAGGATGGCGGTGGGGTTGCTCTGGCGCTCCAGGGTGTAGCGCATGAGAGTTACCAGGTCGGTCAGCATATCTTCGGTGCGTGTAGGGCGCATGCGGGATGCATCGAGTTGCGCGTATGCCTGCCACAGTCGGCTCTCGGTCAGGCCGATATCGGCCTGAATCTCGTTAGCAAGCTGTTTGACCTCGTTGAATGATGCGTTGCCTTGATTGAGCAGGATCTCGAAGGCACTGATTTTTGCATTGCCCTGTATATACTGATAAAAATCGTTGATCATCTGTTCCGCGCGTGCTTTTGTCTCTGGACTCCAATCCTGTTGCGTGACTTCATCAATGCTTTGTTCATCGATAAGCTGTTCACGCTGATAGACCTGCAAGAGGACTGTGAGCAGATCAGGGAGCGTAAAGGGTTGCATGGCCTCGCGGACAAGCTGATTCCTGGCGACCTGAACTGCTGCATCGTCATAGGGAGCGGGGCGTGTATTCTCCTGGGCAATGCGTACCTGCTCATTTTTGTTGACGGCCCTGACGAGTTGTTCCGCGAGGGTACGAATATCCTGGCCGTTGGCAGCCTCTTGTATGCGCGTCCAATCCCCTGAGTCGGGTTTCATGCGTCTGACCAGGCGACCCAGGCGACCCGCGAGCGTAATTACAAGATCGTCGTCCCAATTGTCACGCTGGTTAGCCTGTTCCACCTCTTTGAGCACGTCCGGGAACGGTCTGGAGGGTCGGCGGTCCAGGGGAGGATTATCGACCTGCAAGTACTCAGTGACACCGATCGCATCTACGAGCACAAAATAAGTCTTGCTATTGGCGTCGGGCGTCACTGTACGCAGCTCAGTACTGGAAAGCGTGCGCGAGCCGCGTCCCTTCATCTGCTCAAAGAAGATCAGGCTTCTGACCGGGCGCATAAAGAACACAACCTCAATAGGCTTGATATCGGTCCCGGTCGAGATCATATCCACCGTCACCGCGATACGTGGCAGGTAGTCATTGCGAAATTCGCCGATCAACTCCTCTGGTTTTTTCGTACCCTTTGTTGCCTTGTAAGTAATCTTACGTGCGAACTCGTCTGGCTCCGCAAAGACCTCGCGCACCATATCCACAATATCTTCGGCGTGATTATCATTCTGAGCAAAGATCAGCGTTTTAGGGAGATTGCCGCGATCAGAAAACATCTTTCGCCAGTTATCTTTATAAGCTGTGAGCACCTCACGGATCTGGTCGCTTGTCATCACATCGCGATTAAGCCGACTCGCCTCATAGCTATAATCTTTATCCAGCAGTTTTGCGCCCGGCACCCGTGTCAGAGTGTCGCGTGTAGGTGTGACGCCAGCACGAATCACGCTGCCGTCCGTAGAGATTCTGGTATTAATGCGGAAGACCTGGTAATCGACATTCACGCCATCGGCCACCGCCTGTGCATAGGTGTATTCAGTCACCAGATTGCGATTGAAGAAAGCGATTGTGCGCAGACCGGGTGTCGCAGTGAGACCCGTGATAAAGGCATCAAAGTAGTAGAGAACAGGTTTCCATGTTGTGTAAATGCTGCGATGGCACTCATCTGTAACGATAAAGTCAAATGTTTCGATAGGGAAATCAGGTTTATAGGGGAGTGGAGGGACAGGTTGGGGAAGCTGAGCGCCCTCATCGATCTGAGCGAAGAGCGATTCCTCCTCTTGCTGGCTATCTGCCGGTTTGCCTGAAAGCATAGAATAGAGGCGCTGAATTGTCATAATACAGACCTTAGCGTCCTCACGGAGAGTATTATTCTGCACGTGTTGTACTGTATAGAGTTGAGTAAACTTGCGCGTATCGTCGGGCGGGCGAAACTGCTCAAACTCCATGAGAGCCTGGCGACCCAGATGAGCGCGATCCACCAGGAAGAGGATACGTTTCGCGCCACCAAACTTAATCAAGCGATAGACGCTATGGACCGTCATATAGGTTTTCCCGCTGCCCGTCGCCATCTGGATCAATGCACGCTGCTTCTGCTCGGCAAGCGACTGCTCCAGAGCCGTAATGGCATCGAACTGACAGTTGCGCAGGCGGGTTCTCTCCAGAGGAGGCATAGTGCGTAAGCGAGCGCGAAGGAGTTCGGTCTGTTCAGGTGGAACGCCGATGGGAGCCTGTCGCAGCCATTCTCTGAGCGTCTCAGGTTGATGGAAGTGGTAGACCGGGCGGCTCCTTGCATCGGGTTCGAGCAGATTTTTGAAATAGAAGCATGCAATAGCTTTGCTCGTCGGATCGAAGATATAGATAAAGGGCAGAGGAGAGCGAGCAAAAGGTATAGGGCTAATGGGAAGCGGCTGATCTTCGCTATAAAGTGTGATGAGCTGTTCGCGCTCGGTGCGGCTAGTGGATGTATTCTGGATGATCACCGCGCCGAGCGCCTGTCCCTGATCGATCAGCAGGTAATCTACTGTATTGTTGGATAGTGGGAACTGGCGAATGGCTGCAGGTTGTTGCGGAATAATAGTACTGAGATCGGAGTAGTTTAGTAGGGTCCAACCTGCCTGTGCGAGTGCATCATCGAGGCGTGTATTTGCGCCGTTGTCCATCCTAAGACCACCTTTATCCAATATATAACTATCAGGCTATATCGACAGAACGTGTTGTGACATGTGGGATTATTATATAAGAGAGAAGGGGGTATTAGCAAGCTTTTAGGAGAGAATATGTAAACAAGATACATTGGAAGCAAGCGTACAGGAGCGGGGGAAGGTTTCTGTGAGGAGCAAAGTGATTGCAAGGGTGAAAGGGTCTATACAGAGGAGGGTTGTGGGGCAAATTCAATCGGAAGATCATGCATCTGCATCCTTGGAGCTACTGCTGGAAAGATCTGCGGACAAAGGTGGATGCTTGGTTCGAGGCGTTGCGACCAGGGCCCATCGAATTGCTTCATACCGTCGGGCTTGCTCCTGATAATTAGAAGCAAGCAATCGCTAAAAAAGGTCAGTGAGAGAAATTACGCTTTGGTGTTGTTGATTTGTGTGATGACAGCGCGAATCTCCCTGGTAATCTCTGCAAAGACGCCATCTTTACTGCGCCATTCCGCAACTCTGAGCCTGTTCTAGAAGCTGTGAGTATCCTACACCGATATCATGAGCATAGAATTGTTTGATTAATTCTTGCCTCTTGAGCGTCACCAAATGCTTTTCTAACTCTTTTCGCAAAAGGTTATCTGCCGGGTCATAGGAGTAGAAGAGCTGTAGCCCTTTCTGCGGCTCCTTTGTTGTTGGTGGTGTTGAGATAGACGTTCCGGTAGTGGGAGATGATGGCTTTGGAGTTCGACCTTGCAGTGCAGGAAACCTGCTGGAGATTACGTATTCTCTGATAAAAGAGAGCATATACAGTGCTGATACTTTGGATGCATAGTTGCGGTAAGTGTCATCTTTGTTGCTGTCAGCGTAGTCGGATACACCTTTTACTAATAAGCTATGAATGTTATTAAACTCTGCCAGCGTACGATAGAATGTCGCTCCCTCCATCTCAACTGCAATCGTGTCGCGTACGGGAAGGCGTATCGCGTTGAAAGGATTGTCAGCACGAACCGCGTTTCCAGATGCGATAGGTGCTATATACAGGCCAGGGTGTTTGGGATCTTGAAACGGGAAAATGCGTTGAAAACGGAGATTACGGACGCGCGCCGGGTCTTTTAAGCTCCTATCATGCGTGATGTATGCATCAGGATCACTCTGCAATTCTTGCAAAACCTTTATTAAGTCAGGGGCGTGCTCGGCTAATTCCGCATCGGGAATATCATCTACACGTTGCGTTTTCGGTTCAAGTAACTTACTGAGCAGCCAGTCGCGCTGCTGAAGCTTCGAAGGTGGACGTGGTTCCTGCTCAACAATGTCTTTCCAATCGTTGAACCCATTGACAAAGTGGACAACTTCTATTGGGGGACGCCATGGTTGTGTATCGCGCTGCAGCTCTTGCCGTCCATCCTCTCCAATTACAACCTTTCCAGTATCATAAAGAAAGGCTTCTTTAGCAACAATGATGTCACCTAGCGTAACTTTCTTTTTATCGCCCGCACAAATGCCGGTCATAGCTGCAAATTGTGGCGTAAATTCCTCAAGCATTGGTCTCAGTTGAAGTGCCGTCTCTTCCGGCCCATAAGAAGGGAGCCAGGTGACAAGTACTCCCAGGTCTGTTCCATCGATATTTGGGAGTGTCGCATAGTCATAGACACGCTTGAGACGCTCACTGCGTGCACGCTGAAACTCAACATGATGTTGACTGTCTTTCCATGCTTTCTTGAGATTGTCAGCCTCTTCTGCCAGCGCACACAAAATACATACATCGACTTGCGGATTCTTATTTGTACTCATCGATAGAATTTCTGCTAACTTTTGCCGGTACACAACATTATTATTAAAGAAGCCGAGAATGCGTGTATCTTCTGCTTCTGTCAAACCTATCAAGAAAGCATCAAAGTACTCTAAGATAGAGCGAGAGCTCTCAATGGTACCAGTATCATACTCATCAACAACGACGATATCAAAGGCGTCAATGGGAAGAGTAGGATTATATTGCAGGCTTTCCATTGTTATGTTTATCCCGTAATCGAGCAGACTTCGTATTGCATCTGTATATTCCTGCAGAGATTGCAGATTCATTGTCTTCGCTTCTATCTCAGTAGAAAGCACGGCACGCAGTATATTTCTTTGCCTATTCGTTAACGTGCTAACTTGCTCTAGCCGATCGCTGTTCAGCCCTTTGGCCAATAAATCCTTTGTTTCTAGCCATGCTTTTGTCACTCTAGCCATTGATATGGTGCCAAATGCAGACCAATCTTCCTGCAACGAGTCTAATTCCGCGTAACATTGTTTGAGCATTAACTGATCCTTATAGAGAGTGGGAGTAATCGACTGAATAGAAGAAATCCAGACACCTGTTCCTGAAATAGCCTCGTTTTGTTGCAGGAACTGTACATGATAAAAGTCACTGAATGTTCCACCTTCCTCAGGAAGTTGACCTTGTCGAAACTCTGCGTAGACATATTGTGCTCTAGCGTCTCCATCTGTTAAATAGAGGATGCGTTGAGCATTACCAAGATTGATAAGACGATAAATACTATTCACCATCATACGGGTTTTTCCGCTACCAGACGCCATTTGAATAAGGGCGCGTGGGCGGTTTTCGGCCAACGATTTCTCTAGATTAGCGATTGCTTCGTATTGTTCGTTCCATAGCCCTTCGCGAGAAAGCGATGGCATACGACGCAGACGAGCACGCAAAAGATCAGTGCGGCTTTTCGCCACATTTGGAGGGGCCTGTTGCAGCCAGAGGGCGAACGTCTCCGGGCGGTGGAAGGCGAAAACGGAGCGGGTGCGCGTCACGGGGTCGAGATAGCTGGTGAAGCGGATAAGGGTACCCTGTACATTGGTTTCGTAGGTGAAGGGTATGGGATCGCGTCGAGGTTTTTCGCCACGCAGCATGGGTGTGCGGCTGCTTAATGATGTAGCTTCTTCGAGGCCGATGCGGTTCTGGCCCTCTTCCATGACGAAGATGACGCCTGTTGCCTGCTGATCGACGAAGAGCAGGTAGTCGATGGATTCGGTTGTGCCTGTTCTGGTAGGGAAGTCGCGGATGGCGACGCCCTGTGCAGAGCGGATATCGGCGTGAGCGTAGTCCTGGATTGTCCAGCCTGCCAGGGTAAGGAGTCTTTCGACTTCCGTACCAATGGTTGGCGGCTTCATGACCTCTACAGGCGGCGCTGGCTCAGTGGGAGGAATGTTTGTTGGTGTGGTAGATGTGGGTGCAATGCTCCTGATCCATTGTTGGACGCCGGGTGGGAAGAGCGTGGTGAGACTGGTGCCATCAATAAGAGTGGGCTGTTCTGAGGTACTCATCAGTTGTGGGAGATCTTTACTACCGTATAGAAAACGGGCAAAGGCACGTGTACTGTGTATAATACCAACCTGCGGTCTGATAGACAAATCTCAAAGATGAAAAGTCGGTCACAGACCAGAATCGGTCGTATAAGATTGGTACCACTGAACGCAGATTGGTATAAGGTGCTGATAATCTTGTTGAAGTGCTGTGTTCTTTAATGGTCCGGCTACGGTCTCCATAGTGGTAGCAAGCTGAAGCTTTTCATACTGAGAGACATGAGCGTCTTTCCCAGGAGCGATGCTTTGCTCAAGGAGTTCTGTCAATTCCTGAACGACTTTATCGGGTTGGAGGTAAGAGTAGGCAATCCACTCTTGCACCTGGGCCACACCCGGGTGTTCTTTGGGATTCTGACTGGTCTTGAGGTATTGCAATAAGAAGGCCGCAACTTCTTGCAGCCGTTGCCAGCCGTAACGGCGCTCCAACTCAGTGAGTAGAAGTTCCCGTACCATAGGTTCGACTTCTAAAGAGCGTATCATCAACCGAGCGACAGAGAGGAGAAAGCAAGAAGTCCGCTTCGGCAATCCAGGGACAGTCGATGCCCCTGTAATTGAGAAAATTGATGCGCACGAGATTGATCAACTCTGGCGTAAGATTGGAGAGTAGCGCAGCATGGCAGGCCAGCAGAATATGTTCGAGTCCAAAGCGTTTTCCGAACTCGACGATCTCCTGCATAGCCAATTTAAGCGGTAGCCATTGCTGACGAATAATGCTAGGACGTAATGCAACCGCCTCGAAAGAATCGATCATAAGGCGTTTACTCCGCGTGGGAATGGTTGTCCTCGTAAAATAGCAATAGCGTCTTCTAAGCCCTCGTGATCTAAAGGATACATAGGAATCAGTTGAGCAATCTCCTCGGCTGTCGTAAAATCCCAGCGATACGCCGGGACCGGATTAATCCAGGCGTAAAGATAGGTATAGGTGTGCAACGTTTTAAGAAACTTTTTCGTTTCTTCCAGGCGCGTCTGATCATAATAGCCACGAGCCGCACCCGCGTCACTCACAATCAGCACACTGCCATATTGTGCATCCTGAGCCAACACTTTTTCAAGTTTATGTGGTGTAACCAGGCGTGGTTCTGCATAAAGCTCTTTGTATGGGCAATTATGAAAATAGTAGACGCTCGTTTTTGCTACCTGGCCACCGCTAGTAACGCTTTTGAGAAAGGCATCGATCAAGAGCGCAAATGGAGCCATAGAACCGCGCTGGTCGATCAGCAACAAGAGTTTTGCCTGATTACTGCGTGGGGGACGCCATAGAGGGCCACGAAAGACACCGAAACGACAGATATCGCGAACGGTAGCCTGCACGTCCAGCTCTACATGTGGTCCTTCTCGTCTCATCTGGCGCAACTGCTGCCACTGTCCAAACATTTCACGTGTGTTCACAGAAAGTTGTGGCGTCATAGGGAACCTTTTTTGTGGCAACGTATCGAGTAGTGCAGGAGGAAGCATTCCATCAAGAGGTACATGGTAATAAGTTTCGTCGTTTGTCTCAGGCTGATCAGCTGTCACCTCTGGTGATGGCTCAGGCCAGTCAGGATGACTTGCAGGCCAAACACCTGGTACATCCTCATCAGGTAGAGTTGGATCAAAAGGAATCTCAGGAACTGGGAGAGCTGTTTCCAGGTGAGGTTGAACCAGTTTATCGAAAGCAATATGGAAAGCCTCCTGTTCCGCACGTGATTTAGCCCAGAGAAGGCAACAGACGCGGCGTAACGCCTCTACATCTTCTAGTCCAATCCCCTCACGAAGAGTTTGTATCACAAGAAGATATTCAGGCAAGCCAAGTGGCAAGCCTTTAGAGCGCAGGTCTTCAAAAAGTGGGAGGAGGAGCACCTCGTAATCAGTGTTCATCCAGTGCCGTCACTACTTCATCTTCGAACAGCGCATTGCGATCGCTCTGTGTTTTCACCAGTGTCTCCAGGTGAGGCAATGTTTTAAGAGTTGCCTGTTCCAACTGATCAGCAGTAATCTTACCACGTTGTTCGTCTTGTTCTAGTATTTGAACCCAGTCCAATAACTCGCTGGTACTGGGTGGTTTACGCCAGGTAAAATCCACCGCACGTAACTGCCAGAAGCGTTTCACAGCAGCGACAAACAGTGGAGTTAAGTCTTGCTTACCAAAATGTCTCTCAATAATCTTCTGTAGCTCGCTCTGATCTGGAAAATCGATATAATAAAAGAGGCAGCGGCGCAAGAACGCCTTAGGCAACTCTTTCTCGCGGTTGCTAGTGATGATAAAGAGCGGAAGTTGATGGCGGCGCTCCTGGCGTTGCTTACCCTGCAAAGCGTCATAGTGCATAGAAGGGTCCTCTTTCACAGAAAAGCGCAATTGTTCCAGGTAATCTAGTAGATCGTTAGGAAAATCGGGATCGGCTTTATCAATCTCATCAATCAGCACAACGGAAGGGATATTTGCCTGAGACAGTTTGATAGCCTGGCCCAGGCTACTCAGCGTAACATAGTGGGAATGTGCAAGTTCACGTTTATGCTGATGAGCTCTGGCAAAAGAGCCGCTATGGAGAGCCTGTGTCACCTGAACGTCATACAGGCGTTTCAGGCCATCGTACTGATAGAGAAAATCTTCCGCGCGGCTGGTAGAGCGCACATAGCATTCTTTTATAGGATAGCCAAGCTCATAAGCAACCGCGTAGGCCAGTCGTGTTTTCCCACAACCAGGATCGCCCTCCAATAGCAGAGGACGGCGTAGATAGAGAGCCACATTTACCGCCTCAACGAGTGAAGGAGGCGCGACATATGGTTCTGGCAATGTCCAGGAATCGGGACAGATAGTATCAGCATGAGGCTGGCCGTCGCCAACAAAGCGTATCATATCTTTCATTATACATCAGACCTTCTTCTATTATATTTGCCCTGATTGTAGTTCTCTTGCACTTCTTTGACAATATGCTCCAACTGGCGAAAAGTTTCAAGGAATTGAGCGTGAGGATTATTGAACATTCTTACGTACTGCCCAATATCGTCTTCTTTTACATTAAGGTTGAAGAGGTGGCTCTCCACCCATGGAACCAGATTATCTTCAATTACAAAACGGCCAGGAAGTTGAAGGGTAGTAAAGTCATCAATATGCGTAATACCATCATTCGGAAGATGGGCCAGGAAGAGAATGAAGCAGAGTCTATGCAAATGTAGGTGCGGCAACATGAGCGGCTTCATCTTTTGCCAGAATGCATTAACCGCATACTGCATATCTGCAGCAGGTAGATAGTCGTTCCAGACAGTACAAAGAATATGCTCATGGGGGTGTTTCATGACAAACAGTTCTGCAAGAGTTTTGCATCCATAGGCACTCTTTACTTCCTCCTCAATGATCGTCTCAAGGTTGGGTGGTGCCAGATAATCACGTTTATAGAGAGAGACGTTGACCAAGTAAGGCATGCGCCTCATTTTCTCATAAAATTCTTTTTGGACGCGTGTGAAGACATAGTCACGTAGTAGATTATGCTCTTGTTCGATCACAAACGCACAAGCTTTTTTAAAGTTAATAATGCTTCTAAATTCCCTGATCACCTCATCCAGATCGTACTCAGTGATAATCGTCTCTCTAAAATTCTGATTGACGTGTGCGTGAGTGCGTGAGCGTTTACGGGGTCGACCGCCTTGTGGCAATGCCTGTAGTTGTGCAAGCTCTTGTTTGAATGGCTCATAAGCATTATAAGGGATAGCATGAAATTGTTGACATTTATCAATAATCTGTTCAAGAAGCTTCAACTCATCCGATACAAGATTGCAAGGAAAAGCGATCAACTTTGAAAAGACTCTGATAATTGCAGGCTTTTCAAAGTTATTGGAATACAAGTCTTGTTGAAGTTGAGCAAAAAGCCAGTTAGCGAATTGAGATCTAGTGGCATCTGGTGTCATTGCATTTGCAAGCTGTTCCATCTCACAATTAATGAGTACAGAGCGACGTTGGGCTTCGTTCACAAAGAGATCATAGTTCGTCAGGATACTGAGAAGCTTGCTACATTCCAGATCATTCAAAAAACTCATATTTCTACCAAAACCTACTTAGCGGACCGGAAGAGCGAGCGTCTTACGCAATTCAGCGAGCTCGGCTTCCAGTTTAGGATCGGGTGGTGGAAGAAGTCGTTGCATAATAGCATGCAGCGACTGTACCTCAACCTCGCGTGCAGTTGCCTCTAAGCCATGTCCCTTCAAGTCTTCAATTTTAATCTGTGGTAGTAAGAAGTCATTGACGTGTTGTTTACGATTTTCGATCAGAGCCGACTGGGCCTGGCGTACTAACGTATTAATACCAGTAATCTGATTCCACTCCTGGCTCTGGCGTACAGCCAGGCGGAAAAGCATATAGCTATGTCCTTCGAAGCGGCGATGATCGTTAAGAAAATCCTTACCCGTTACCCCCACATGTAATTCACCATTAATGACGCACAACGTTTTAGGATCGACCTCTTTATCATCGGCAAGGATAGCTACGAAATAACCCGATAGTCCCCCATATCGAGGACGCTTTCGACGCTCTTATAGATAGGTTCCGCCAGTTTCACAATAGTAGTAAACTCAGCGGAGATTGTCAGCGTATGGGTAAGATCCTTCATCGATTTGATAACGCGTTGCAGCGGTTCATTGGTTTTCATACTGAACATGCCTGCTTCCAGAGACACGTCTCCCCGGTTGAAAGGAAAGATAGGAGTAAGGCGATAGTTGCGCTGTACAATTCGATTGAGATGATCTTTATCAATCTTACTGAGGAGCTCGGGTTCAGTAACGCAAGGGATAGTAACAAGTTTATCGCCGTAGTGATAGCGGGTTGCAGCATGTACTACTGGATAGCGACCACTGAACCACTCCCAATCGTGTGACAGGTACATCTCAGCGAGCCACAACTGGCAGTAGGCCTGGCCTTCAACGGCAGGACTGGCACTGACATCCTGACCGATACGATCAGCAGGCAAAAAATACGTGATATATTTTGTTGTATTGTGGCGGAACAGATCCGCAAATTTCTCCCACATCATGCCTTACCATACTCCTATTCAACTATACAGATATACGTGCTACAAGAGTGTCCCAAAAAGCAGTAAGAGGCACGGCAGCAGTCGTACCTGGTTCTAGCGTACGTCCAAGCGGATCGCCGCTATGAATAGCAACGAAGTGCCAGTCTCTATCGAAGAGAGGTGCGCCCGATGACCCTTTTTGAGATGGAATGTTGTGATCCAGATAATCATCACTCGTATTAGTGACCTGTCCAGCATTGGAAACTTCGATGGGGTGACCAAGAGGGTGATGAATGAGATAAACTTTCTGACCGATGTCTAATACCTTCTTAATTGGATGCATTACTGGTCGCTGCTCTGGCCCCCGTATTATTTTTAATAGAGCGTAGTCGAGGTAGGAATTGGCAACAAGTGGCTCAACTGCAAGTTCAAATGCCTCGCCAGGATCGGGGAGCCAGCTATCGCGTCTTTTTTTATACCCAAAGCGTATCCAGCAGCGTCCCTGAACCTCCTGCAGCACATGATAACAGGTCAGTACCATACCATTGTCCAGCAGCACACCAGTACCGATCGCATGGTTTTCAGGAGATTCTAATCTACCTACTGAACTACGGGCCCTGATTGCCTTTAAATTCTCCTGTCCCCTAGTAATCAGCTTTCTAAACAGGCGTTCTGTTTGATCTTCGAGCGGTGTTGTTGCCAGTAGAGAACTCAGAACATTGACCATCGGATGGTAATCCGGCTGCATATCTGAGACACGAGCAGTGCGAAAATAGGCAGTCAACTCAGACGCGAATGCACCGGCTGGATCAAAATGGAGATTGGAAATAGATGAAGGAGAAACACCCGCACCTGTCAATAACGCCTGTCGAGCAGCAGGTGTGACTAAAGTAAACGAGATCTGGTTGAGAGAAACAAGCAGTTGTTGTGCATCCTCTTGCTCCAGGAAAATATCGGGTTCCATTGCCATCCGTTCCTGCACACTCCTTCTTACCATCACACAAGGTGATATGCTCTGAAACTATGGGGCAATTATACTACGTATCCATAGTTCTGGGAAGAGGTGGAACTACGGTTAAAATAGTTGATGTGTGACAGTATCTCTTTTAAGTTAGCCAGGAGGGATGTCTGCAATTCCAGTTATTGATATATTTGAGAATTTCAGAGATAATGAGGAGTGTGATGATTTACGGCATGGTAAAAGTGTGAAGCGAACGGAAATGGAGCTACAGGGCGATGAATCGCCGGACGCGATAAATCGGGTCCCTACGGTGGAGGAGCTTGTTCGGTAAGTTTGTACAATTCACGACGCAGCAATTTCCCCGCCGAGTTGCGCGGGAGAGCGGCTACGAGATGGATGGCGCGTGGCAACTTGTAGCGTGCGAGCCGCGCACTGGCATAGTCGAGCAGGGCAGCAGCAGTAGCAGTGCTACCAGGATGCAGATGAACGAAAGCGACCGGGACCTGGCCCCACTGTGGATCGGCGCGACCGCTTACGCCTGCCTCCTCCACATCGGGATGACCAAGAAGAACGGCCTCGATCTCGGCGGGATAGATGTTCTCGCCGCCGGAGATGATCAGGTCGTTGCGACGATCGAGGACGTAGAGGTAGCCATCGGCGTCGCGGTAGCCGATATCGCCGGTAGAGAGCCATCCGTCGCGGAAGGCAGCGCGCGTGGCCTGGGGCCGATCGACGTAGCCGGGAGTGATGGTGGGCCCCTTGAGATAAATGGTGCCAGGCTCACCTGCAGACGCTTCGTGGTTATCTTGCACAATGCGCAACTGCACGGGCAGGAGAGGACGACCAGCCGAGCCAGGTTTGCGCAGGGCATCAGCGGGCGAGAGCGTCACCGCCTGGGAGCAAGACTCGGTCAGTCCATAAGTCTGGACGACGGGGATATTGCGCTCTTCGCAATCTTCCAGCAGGGGACGCGGTGCCGGTCCACCGCCTAGAAGCACGCAACGCAAGGCGGCGAGATAATCCTTGTCGTGTTTATCAAGATCAGCCAGCATGCGCTGTAGCATCGTCGCGACGACCGAGATGATCGAGACACGATCCTCGTATATCGCCTTGTTCACGGCGGCTGGATCGAAGCGCTCCTGGAGGATGACGCTGATGCCATAGATGATGCTGCGCATGAGGATTGAGAGCCCGCCTATGTGAAAGAGGGGCATGCAGGCGAGCCAGCAATCGTCCGGCTGGTGGCCCAGATTGAGGGCAGAGCCGAGCGCGTTCCACCACTGCATCCCGTACGTGATGAGCACGCCCTTGGGATTGCCGGTGGTGCCGGAGGTATACATAATAGCCTGGATAGCATTGAGATCGATCAAGGTCTGTAGGGGTTGCGCGCTTTCAGCGATACCGGGCAGGAAAACATCGTCTCCTTCTACAGTCAGGGTAACATTGGGCAGCAGTTCTATTGCGCGGGCCTCGTGCTGGCTATCGTTCAACAGGAACGTCGCGTGAACATCCTGGAGCTGCCAGCGCAGTTCGTCTGTCGTCAGGCGAGTGTTGAGCGGAACAAGGATGGCGCCGAGGCGCGTCAGGGCGTGGACGCAGGTGACATAGGGCAGACCATTAGTGGCGAGCAGGGCGACGCGACTCCCGTTCCGCACGCCGAGGGTTGCGAGTTGCCGGGCAAGGCGGGCAACCTGCCGTTCCATCTCGGCAAAGGTCCAGCGCACGTCGCCGCATTTTACGGCGAGGCGCTGGGGAGAATTTCCCGCGCAGCGGGTCAGCCAGTCTGGTAGTTGGGTATCGGATGTCATACGTGATCTCTTCTCTATATCAAATGAGTTTTATCTACGCTATAACGAGCCAGCGCGGCTCTATCCAGGAAGATCCCCAGGCCAGGACCGGCGGGCACGGCAAGGACGCCATTCTGTATTGATAAACCTTCAAGCAACAGATCATCCTCCAGTAGGGGCAGGGTGGCGAGGCCACATTCCAGCTTGATTTCGGGCATAGCGGCGGCGAGATGTGCTGCGCCTGCCACGCCAACGCCGGTCTCGATCGTACTGGTAACGACGCATTGCACTCCGTACGCGGCTGCCTCGCAGATCATCTGCTGCCCCGCACGTAGGCCACCGACAAGTTGAGGTTTGAGGATCAAGATGTCGGCGGCTGCGTGGGCAAGCACGTGACGAGCGCTCTCGGTAGTAGAGATACCCTCGTCGGCGGCAATGGGTACCGGGACCATGCGACGCAACCGGCGCATTCCTTCTAGATCGCCTGCGGGCAACGGCTGCTCAACATATTGTAGATCATATGCCGCACAGCGCGCCAGGATGGTTACTGCCTGATCGAGCGTCCAGGCTGCGTTGGCATCCAGGCGCAGGTGAATGGAGGGGCCGATTGCGGCGCGGATGGCAGCCACGCGCGCGACCTCCTGGTCCGGGTTGGAGCCTACCTTGAGTTTTATACATTGAAAGCCTGCCGTCGCGAGTTCCTGAGCGCGCGCTATTGTGGCAGCGAGGGGCAGAGCGCCAATTACGGCGTTGACGGGGATGCCACGTTTGGATGAGAAGAAGAGCGATGAATCGCAGGATGCGATAAATTGGGTCTCTACAGTGTTTAGTGTTTTTAAAACGTTCGAATTAACATTCCGGTTATCCGTCGAAGATACGATGGCGGAGACACTACGATCGGTCAGTCTTCCTATGATGTCGAAGAGCGCGCTCTCCAGGCCGCAAACGGTTGTGGCAGGGAGTTCAGGAGAGCCAGCGTACAGGAGGGCCAGGGCGTCGGCGGGCGTTTTACTTTTCAGTTGCCCGGAGAGCGTAGGCAGTGGCGCAAGGGCGGTCTCCAGGTTATCGCCCGCGAACTCGGGTAAGGGCGCGATCTCTCCGACGCCGGAGAGACCGTCCTCAGTGATGACTTCGACAATGGCTCCTTCGCGCGCGGTCAGCGAGCCGTGAGCCGTTGTGAAGCGGGAACGCAATGGGATACGATACGGGTACCATACTACATTTTCGATGCGTTGCATGCCTGTTTCGAACGGGATACCGCCGCCTCTAGAGCGGTATCCCCATTCGTCCTTATGCGTTTTTCAAATGATACGGCCGTTTGACTCTTACGAGGGCATTTCCTAACTCTCAAAAGTCGGGTAAACTGACTCCAGACGAGGCTAGCTCCCTCGTGAAAGGAGTCAGTCGATGATGCCTAGTACTTGCAATGAACAGGCACCGGTCCCATCGCCATCATATCACCGTCGAG
>WNGD01003216.1_pt1 | contig 35249 bp, 25 predicted proteins | sample 5400671 | NCBI WGS metagenome assembly WNGD01 (sample SAMN13153369, study PRJNA577476) | soil metagenome | isolation source: 40 cm soil or saprolite under grassland replicate 2 | place: USA:California | collected 2016-06-15 | reverse complement strand
CGCGCAACCGCAACATGGTGACGAGCCTCGGCGCGACCGCGAGTCAGCTCGCCGGGGACGTGCCGATGGCGACGGCCGAGAACTGCGGTCCTGAGGCGAAGGTGCCGCGCTGTCAGATCAGTATTGGGTCGGCCTTCTCGGGGCAGACCACGCACGCGCAGATCGGGTACCCGCTCGGCGTGTGGCGCTCTACCGACTTCGCGCGGTGCGGCCGTGGTCTCGGGCTGGTTTCCTTCTCGGGCGCCACGTACGACGTCGGGAGCGCCTGTGCGGGCGCGCCGGACGGCGCCCTGTACATCGCGGCGAACGGCTTTCCGATCACGGATCCGACCGTTCGGGCGATCGGCAACCCGTGGCCCGACTGGACCGCCGGGCTCTCCCTCACCGCCAGTTACCGGGGCGTGCAGCTGAGCGCGTTCCTTGAGCACCGCCAGGGCGGGGATGTGCTCAACATGACGCGCTCCTCGATGGATCAGTACGGGACGCACAAGGACACCGAGATCCGCGGCCAGACCCGCACCTTCGGCAAGGACATGGTGTGTTACAACAAGACGTGCGACGTGCTCAACGGTCCGACGGTCGGCCCAGGTGCCGGGACGGCAGTCGTGATCGGCGAGGGCTGGTTCAGCGGAGGCACGCTGGGCAACGGGCAGGGCGCCACGGGCGGGCCCATCACGACCCGACTCGAGGACGGGACGAGCACGCGCCTGCGCGAGGTCTCGATCAGCTATTCCTTCACGGGCCCGTGGGTGAACAGCCTCGCGGGCATGCGGCAGCTGGACGTAAAGCTCTCCGGCCGCAACCTCAAGCTGTGGACCGATTACAGCGGCTACGATCCGGAGGTCAGCCTGGGAGGGGCGCAGCAGGCGAATCGGGGCATCGACTGGTTCAACGCTCCGCTCGACCGCGCCTGGGTCATGCAGGTCACGCTTTATCACTAAGCGCACGCGAGGAACAGCGATGAACACCTACACAAAGGCTGGAGCCGTCCTCGCGCTGACCCTCGTCGGTGCGGGATGCAGTGACTTTCTGCAGGGCCCGGGTTTGACCGAGAACCCGAACAACCCTAGCACGGGTACGGCGCTGCAGCAGTTGGTCGCCGTGGCGGCGAACATGGCCACCCGCCTGGAGGGTCAGGTGGCACGCTGCGCGGGTGTCTACACGCAACAGCTCATCGGGAGCAACAACCAGCAGCTCACCTATTGTACACAGTACGCCGTCACGGAGGCCGACATCTCGGGCCAGATGAACGGCTTCTACACCGGCGGCGGCCTGCTCGCCCTGCGAAACATTCAGGCGGCGGCCCAGGCGTCCGGCGACAACTTCCTGCTGGGCATTGCCAAGGTGTGGGAGGGGCTGGCGATGGGCACCGCGACGTCGGTCTGGGGTGACCTCCCCTACAGTGAAGCGGTCGATCCGACCATCCCGGAGCCCAAGCTGGATACGCAGGAGAGCATTTATGCGGCGGTGCAGGCGCGGCTCGACGAAGGAATCGCGGCGTTGCAGGCCGCTCTCGCCGGCGCCTCCGGGAACTGCGCTCCCTTGGAAGGGGATGTGATCTACTGCGCCGCCGCGGTGTCCAGGGCGTCGCAAACCCAGCGCTGGATCGCGGCGGCCTACACGCTCAAGGCCCGCTTCCACTTGCATCTGGTGGAGCAACACGGCACCGGTGAGTATACGTTGGCCTTGGCAGCGGCGCAGAATGGTATCTCAGAAGCGCCGACAAACGCGAGTCAGGCGATGAACGGCCAGGCCCCGGGGGACTTCCGCACATTCCACGGCACCACTCAGGACTTCGATGCCAACGTCTGGGCGGAGTTCCTGTCAACCCGTCAGGACATCGTCGCGGGCAACACGCTGATCCGGATCCTCAAGGCCCGCAGCGACCCGCGGCTCGCGGCGTACTTCGATGCCAACGCCAAGGGGCAATTCATCGGGTCGGATCAGAACAACGTGGCAGTGCCCAAGGATAGCGCCCCGTCGGTCGTCAACACGGGCGTCCGGCGGCAGTTCGCGTTCCGCCAGCCGATCGTGACGTGGGCCGAGAACCAGCTCATTCTGGCCGAGGCGAAGTACATGACGGGCGATTCGGCGGGCGCCGTCGTGAACGTGGACGCAGTGCGGGCGGCCGTCGGCATGCCGGCGTTGGGCAACGTGTCGTTCACGGACGTCATGACGGAGAAGTACATCGCGATGTACCAGAACATCGACGTCTGGTCCGACTACAAGCGCACCTGCATTCCGGCGGTGACGCCGTTCGGCACGGCCACGGAAGTGCTGGGGCGGCTGCCGTATGGCTCGGCGGAGCGCACGTCGAATCCGCACATTCCACTGCCGTCAGCCTATCCGGCGGGCACGACCGGATCGTCGCCCGTCCGTAACTGGAACGATCCGAATCCGTGTTAATCGGCCGGTTGGCGTGACACCCAGACGACCGGTCCGGCTGCGACCGGACCGGTCGTCCCTTGTGCTCTCACCCTACGAGCTTGCAAAATGGATGGCATGCACGCGAAGCGCTCATCCCGTTTGACCGTGGGGGTCCTGCCGCTCTTCGCGGCGTGTTACACGCAGCGCCCGTTGACTGTGCCGGTGCCGGCGGTGGGGACGCAAATCGTCGCCAGCGTCACCGACTCGGGCGTCGTCGCCATGAGTAACGCGCTGGGGCCGGGCGCCGTGGAGGTGGAGGGAGTGATCGCCGCGGCCGACGCCAGTGCGTGGGAGCTGCAGCTGGTCCGCGTCGACTATCGTGGCGGCACGTCGACCCTCTGGAAGCGCGAGCTGGTCACTTTCCCGCGCTCGACGCTGGCAACCCCGATCGAGAAGCGGCGGGACAAGGGGAAGAGCTGGCTCGCGGCGGGGCTCATCACCGCCTCAGCGCTGCTGGCCGCTCGGGTGTTCGCCGGAGCGATTGGCGGCGGCGGGGGTTCCGACACTCCGCCGACACCACCGAACTGAACGCGTTCACTCCTCCTTGGGGGGCCGGTCGTCCTCGTTCCCCATTCTCGTCCAGATCACGATCACGCCACACCGCGCGTTGAGCAGGTTGGACTGGAACTGGGCGGGAATTTGTGACGTGCCGCTGTATACCTCGACCGCGAGGATGTCCTCGGGGACGACGTACTGGTTGATCGACATGTCCCCGGTCACGGGGAACGGCGTGCCGTTGACGTAGAACAACACCGGGCACGGGCGCGCGCCCGTGACGCCGATGGTGCGCGCCATGCGCACCATGTCGGTCGGACCGAACGGGCCGGGAACCGATTGGATCACCACACCGGGGACGCGACGCAGCACGTCGGTCACGACGCGGGGCTGCATCTGGGTGATCTCCCGCCGATTGAAGAAGCGACCGTTGCCGTGAGTCCTCCGCTCCTCGAACCCCCGCATCGCCGGCAAGAGCGCCGGCTCCCCCTCGACCTCCACCGGGTTGAGCGGTACAGGAGCGAGGGTGAGGACCACGCGGACGTACAGCGTCTCACCCGCCCGGATCGTCACGGGTTGGAGGAACTCGCGGTACCCCAGCCGCCGGACCTCGAGGACGTGATCTCCATGGGAGACGCCGGTCAGCCGAAACCGACCGTCCTGGTCCGACGAGACCATCCCCACGCCCGCCATGCGGATCCGCGCCTCCGCCAACGGGGTCGACTCCTCGCCGACCACGGTGCCCGTCAGCGTCCCGGATCCTTGCGCGGCGACCTGAAGCGGCAGGAGCAGCGACAGTAGGGAGCGGCGAGCCGTATTCAGGTGCAAGATGCGCCGGCCTTTACTGGAAGTCGCTCGACGAGTCCATCTTGCCGGTCGGTGCGCGCCGTTGTCAAGAAGAGGAGCGGCCGTCTGCTAGAGGGTCTCGAGAAACGCGATCAGCTCGATTTGGTGAGCGGGCGAGAGGGCCGCAAATCGGTCACGTGCCGCACTCGCTTCGCCGCCGTGCCGCATGATTGCCTCCCGGAGGCTCGTAACCCGGCCGTCGTGCAGTAGCAGCTCCCGAAAGCGTAACCCCATCAGCGGCGCCGTGCGCACCTCGGACGGCCTCGCCCCCGGCGCGCACACGTCCGCGAGCGCCGGGCCCATATCGTGGAGAAGCAAGTCTGAATACAGGTGGACACGGCGCTGATCGAGAGCCGACACCGGTGACGGACCCGTCCTGAGCCCGGGAACATGGCATCCCGCGCAGCCGATGGCTGCGAACCACCGCTCGCCCTGCGCCACGGCCGCCGTCAGCCCGGCACGTGGCGGGCCGCGGCCGGGGGGTGCCAGGAAGCGGACGAAATCGGTGAGACGGGCGACCGCGGAATCGGCGACTTCGGGATCGGGCGCCGGGTCGGCCTGCGCCGGTACGGGCCGCCCCTGCACCGCCTCCCGGGGATAGCGCGACGTCGTGAGGCCCATCTCGAAGCGCAGCGCGGTGCTCGCGAACTCGGCGAGCGTCGCCACGTCTGCCTTGCGGCCGAACCGCCCAACCCGGCCGTCCGCCGTGCGGCCCACCCGGCCCGCAACTCCGTCATGATGGGCGCGCTCGCGCTCCTGCAACTCGAGCAGGGCTGCATCGGGCACGGCATCGACGAACCCCAGGCCGTAGAGCGCTGGCGCAGTGAAGCGCCCCGTGGTGGCGGCGGGCGGCGGTGACTCGCCCTTGAGCCCTAGCGCCCGGGCCTGCGGGGTCAACTGCCGCCGGATGTTCTCTCCCCCTGCCTCGGTGAGCTGGTTACAGCCCGTCGCCCGATCGAACCGCGTTGCTTTGAGCACCCGCTCACCGCCCACGCCGCCGCTGGCGGGTGACGTATGGCAGGCACTGCACTGGTTTTCGTTGAAGGCGGGGCCCAGGCCCTCGGCGGGGCTGAATACGTGGTTGAACAGTTCGGCCCCCGCTCGGAAACGCGCCAGCTCGGCGGCTCCGAGGCCCGGAAGCGGCGCGCCGGGCTCCCCTGTGGCGGCGGGGCGGCCGCCGCAGGCAACCGCGCCGAGCGTGGCGAGCAGGTGAAGGTCACGGACCTTCGGCATGCCCGCGACGGGTCCAGATGACGACCACCCCGCACTGCGTCGAGGTACTCGTCCCGCCGAATCGGACCGGTACCTCCGAGGCCCTGCGGTATACCTCGACGGCCTGGACATCCTCGGGCTGGACCAGGTCGTCGAGTGCGATCTCGGGGCGCTCCGCTCCAGGAAGCGCTGCCTCGGTGGCCGCCGGGAGGCCAGACACGTCGAGCCCCCGTGCTCTGGCGTCGCCACGAATGACCATGATCCCGTCCACGAACACGCGCGGATGGCACCGGCCGCCATGGGAAAGGAGGGAGCCGTCCAGCTCGATGCCGGCGCGGCCGAGCCCACTCGTTCCTGGTACGACGCGCACGCCGGGAATGCCGGCCAAGAGGTCGGTGACCCGTTGTGGAGCGCGGGCGTGGATCTGCTCCCGGGTGATGAAATGGCCGAAATCCGATCGCTGCCGTTCGTAAAAGCCGACACCGGCGAGGAAGGCGTCCGGTAGCGGCGGCGCGCCCGCGACCTCGAGGGGAGGGAGGGGGACGGGGAGCGGGCGGAGGTGAACCTCCGTCTCCCAGTCGTCGCCCGCGTGGAGATCGACGGGACCGTCGACCGACGCCTGGTACCCGATCCGTCGAGCTTCGACCAGGAAACAGCCCGCCGCTGGCGCCGTCAGGCGATAGGCACCGTCGGCCCCGGTCACCACTGACGCGACCCGCTCGCCGCCACACCGCACCAACGACACGAGTCCGTCCGCGATCGTCTCGTTTGTGCGGACGTCGCGCAGATGGCCGCGCACCGTCTGTCCCAAGGCCGGAACAGCAGGCCCTCCAATGAGCGCCACGGCCAGGGCAAGCGCCATGGCCCTGGTTCGTGCGCTCACTGCCGCGGATCCTAGATTCCTGGGGGGATCAGCGGGTTCGCGGGTGGCTGGATGTTTGGGTTCCCTTGGTACTCCTCCAAGGGGAGCGGGAAGCAGGTCCAGATGCCGTAGACGCCCCACTCCTGATTGACGTGGTTGCCCGTCGGGAAGAAGTCCCCCACGCCGTCGCGCTTCCAGCGGCGCAGGTCCCCGAGCCGAAGCCCGCCCTGGTAGAAGTCCCGGGAGCGTTGGACGCGCAGCTCGTGAAACAGCGCCGTGTCGGTGAGTGTCACGGGCGGCTGGTTGCCGACGGCGCGGCGCGCGTTGACGAAGTCGTTGACCTGCTGGTTGACGGCTGGGTCGGTGATCGCCTGACGTATCATTGCCTCGTACAGGTCGTGTTGGGCCTCGAGGTAGTCGGCCAACAGGACCTTAGTGTCCTTCTGGTATAGCAGCAAGGGTCCCCCGTCGCCCGTCGGGTCCGGCGTGGCGCCCGTGCAGCCGGGGCACGACGCGGACGCCGGCGCGTTGGTTTGCCCCGAGTAGCCGCTGAAGCGGAGCCCCTGATACGGCTTGTAGAGCTTGGTCAGACCGTTGTGCCCGAAGGTCCAGCGGGTGGTGTGCTGGATCCGGGGATCGGTCTGAGTCGCCACGAGGTCCTGTGTGCCGAAGGTCCCCTGGAGGAAGAACGGCGAGACCCCCATGGTGTGATTGGCGCCGTGGGTCCGGTCGAACAGGCCGTCGAACTGCGAATCCTGGACGGCCGCGTATTCCACCCAATACTTGAACGCCGGATCCGTCACCTGTGACGCCTCGGCGATCGTGTTCGCGAAGTCTCCGAGGTTGAGGTAGGTGCGTGCGAGCCCGACGTGGGCGAGCTTCACGATATTGGTTTCACCGGTGGCGGTGGCCACCTGGATCGCCCGCTGAAACCAGGGGATGGCCTGCTGAAACACCTCCGGTGGACTGAGGATGGTGTTGCCGGGGTTTTCCACCGTGCCGAACACGGCCTGGCACATGCTTTCGCCGATGAACACATAGCCGTACGCCGCCAGGACGGCTGTCTTGGCGATGCGTTTGTCATTCGGGCCGGCGAGCGTATCGAGGCGTACCGTCACGTCTTCCCCTAACCGCACCACCCGGCTCAGCCCGCTCCACAGCGAGAAGACAGGGCCCTCCGTATAATTGACGATCCGCTGGTTGACGCGGGCAAAATCCTCCCAGTTGATCCCGGTCACCTGCTCGTCGGTGAGGAAGTTCGCGCTCCACAACAACGCGCCGTTTCTCCTGGTGTAGATGTTCTCCAGCTCGCTGATCACGCCATTGACTTCTGCAGTGAGGAGCGCGGAGTTGTTGAGCTGGTCCACCCCTACCTGCTGGGGGTTGTTCACCTTCAGAATGTCGTTGCAGGCCGCAAGGAGGCCCACCAGGCACGCGAGGGAGAACCACTCCGTCAGACGCGCGATCGATTGCATCCGCATTAAGGCCCTCCCTCAGAAATTCACGTTGATAGTGGCCGACAGCCGGCGCGGCTGCGGGACGGACGCATAGTCCGTGCGGTCGAAGGTATTTGGGTTCGAGTTGAACGAGACCTCGGGATCACCCGTGCCCTTGTACCGCGTCGCCAGCCAGAGATTCCGACCCGACAGCGTGATGCTCCAGCGGCTGGCGCGGAAGGGACCGCCCCAGCTGGGCGGTACGAGGTAGGTGACGGCGACCTCGCGCAGCTTGAGGAAGTCGGCCGGCATGATGTGGGTGACGGTCTGTTGGCTTTCCCACACCTGGACCTGGATCGGATCGGCCTGAGGATTGGCGACCTCCCAGGTGTTGGTGTTGATCCGGTTCCGGATCGAGCAGATGGCGCAGACGAGATAGTGTCCACCCTTGTAGTCCAGATTTGCGAACAGCCGCAGGTTGCCGAATAGCGTCACGGTGTTGGAGAGCCCGAATTCCCGTGTGGGCGAGGACGGTCCCACGTATTTCTCGTGGCAGCTGCCGCCGTAGCCATTCGGGTCCACGGGGTCCGGCCAGGAACAGGTCAGGTCCACCTGCACCCGGCCGTTCGCGTCGAGCACAGGCTGGCCGTTGGCGTCCCGGATCACGTCCACCGCCCAGAAGCCACCGAGCGGGTAGCCTTCGCGGTGGCGCTGCGAATTGGTGAACGCGCCGAACTGGAGTTGGTTGACCGAGCCGCCGAACGACACCAGCTCGTTGTGGTGCGTCGCGGCCGAGAGCGCCAGGTCCCAGCTGACCTTGGAATTGCGGACCGGACTCGTCGTCAGGAGCAGCTCGAGGCCGCGGTTGGCGATCTCGCCGACGTTGATGAGATGCGTGCTGTCGAAACTCGTCGACGGGGCGTCCGGAACTTCCATGAGGGCGTCCACGGTGCGCTTGTTGTAGTACGTGAATTCGATTCCCAGCGCGCCGCGGAACAGCGACGCATCGAACCCCGCCTCGTACTCGCGCCCGCGCTCGGGTTTGAGGCCGGGGTTTCCATACGACTTGGGCGTTAGCGCGTTGATGGTTGCGTCGCCGGCGGTGCCGGTGGCTGGCGCGAAGGTCCGGTCCGCCGTGAAGGGCGCGGGCGCGTTCCCGGCCTCGCCCCACGCGAACCGCAGCTTGAGCTCGTCCACGTGCGGCACATGGAAAAAGGCCTCGTCGGACAAGACGTACGAGAGCGAGAACTTGGGATACTTGACGGAGTGGAACTCCGAGCCGAAGGCCGAGTTGTCGTCGATGCGAAGCGCCGCGGTGGCATACAGCCGCTCGCGCCAGGCGAGCTGTTCCTGGAAGTACATCCCGAGCGACGTCTGCTCGATCAGCTGCTCGTCGACCTGGAGCTGTGTGAACGACCCCGGCTGCAGCGTGGTGAGGTTGTTGGTCACCATCCCGCTGCCGAACCCGGTATAGCGGTGGAACTGGCGAGAGTTGACCTGCACGCCCGCCGACGTGCGTGACCCCAACGTTTGGGATAGCCGCGCGCGCACGGAGCCCGAATAATCGGCCGTCCAGGTATGGGTCACGGGGAGGCGTTGAGTCATCTCACCGGTGCCCTCGGTTGGCCCCCACTTGAACGTCGAGTCGATCCGGAAAAAGTTCTGGTCCCGCCGATCGTACTTGTCCATGCCCAGCACGAGCCGGTTTTCGAGCCAGGGGAACGGATTGAAGTTGGCGGTGAGCCCCAGCGTGGTCCGCTCCTCGAAGGACTGGAGGTCGAACTCATTGGATTGGTCCGGCCCGAAGCCGAAGTACCCGGCATCCCAGCGATCTGCCGTCGCCCGCGCCTTGCCGCGGAACGCGTTCCGCAGCAGGCCGTTGGAGGCGTTGTCGCTCAGGGGCAGGCGCTGGTGCACGCGGGTGTAGCTCAAGTTGAGCCCGATGTTGAGCTTGGCCGTCGGCGTCACCTCGAAATTGGCACGGCCGCCGGTACGGTTCTGATAGTTGTTGAAGAAGATCCCGTCCTCGTGCAGCTGGTTGAACGACAAGAAGTAATTGAAGGTTGGGTTCCCCCCCCGGCCCGAGAGCCGGGCCTCGGCGCCCGGCCCAGCGCGCAGGGCGTCCGGGTGCCGGGCGAGCGGATTGTCCTTGATCACGAACAGCGAGTCGCCGAAGCGCGTGATGTCGGACTCGGGGATCCCGGTGACCGGACCGTCCTGGCTCATCCACGTGATGGCGCCGGGGTTGGCGCACCCGGGATACGTGCCGGGATTCCGGATGCGGGCCGCGTTGCACTGGTAGTAGTTGATGGGGATGGCGGCGGTCCACTCGGATGAGGAATAGCCCACGCTCGCGGTCCACTGACTCCCCTCGCGCGTACCCTTCTTCGTGATGATTTGGATCACACCGCCCGCGGCGTCGGCTCCGTACAGGGTCGAGGCGGCTGGTCCTTTGATGACCTCGATCTTCTCAACGTCGTCGGGGTCGATGAAGTCCAGGGGGCTCGAGTACTGCACGGTCGCGTTCGTAACCCCGCCTGTCGACACCGGCTGCGCCTCGAAGCGAATCCCGTCCACGTAGTAGACGGGGCCGTAGTTGGCGTTGAGCGAGCCGGCGCCGCGGATCTGGACATTCGAGCCCGTGCCCAGCAGGCCGGAGTTCTGCATGAGCGTGAGCCCCGGCACCCGGCTCTGCAACTGCTCCTGAACGTTCTGCGTCGTGCCGGCGGGGACTTTCGAGAGGTCCGGGCTCGATATGGCATTGCCGATCTCACGCTTTTCGGTCGTCCCGGCGGTGCCGGTGACGACGAGGGCCTCGAGCTGAATGGGCGCTCGCAGCAGTGCGATGGCGAGGTCGGTGACCTCTCCGGCGGTGACGGTCGCGCGGGCGGTGCGGGACGTGTAGCCGATGAGCGTGGTGCGCACGGAGTACTCCCCGTCGGGGAGCCCAGGGACCTCGAACCTCCCGTCCTCGCCCGTGCGCGTTTCCCTGCCCACGCCGACCAACACAACGCGGACGCTGGCGAGGGGGCGCTGCGTGCTCTCTTCGGTGATCGTGCCGCGGATCGTTCCGCCAACCTGCGCCTCGAGGGGCGGCGCGCTGGCGAGGATGAACAGGAGCGTGGAAGCGCCCATCGCCCCCCACGCTCGACCGGTGAAGGAGAACGGCATCGGCACCTCCCCATTTCTGTGAAAAGACGGCGCGATCGGGGTGCCGCAAGATCTGCGCCCTGCGCCACACCTCGCTCGAGGTGCCTGATGCCGCGACAGGAGCGGCGGCGCGCGACTACCGAGCGGAAGCCAACGACGATCGTCCGAGAATTACGTGGACTCAAGTAGCAGGGCGGCCTTCTACAACTAGTGGCTCCTTACCGAATTCCCGGGACGTTCCGTGTTGCGACGACGCAACGGCACAACCGTAGAGGTGTACGCACTCTGCAACAGCGCGGGGTCTGCGATAAGGAGGGTCAGAAACGACGCAGGGGGCGCCGAACTCCGCGCCCCCCGATCAGCAACGAGCGGCCGGCCGCCGCTCAGTCCACGATCGCATCGGGCAGGACGTACTTCATCGGATCCACCGGCTTGTGGTTCACCCACACCTCGTAGTGCAGGTGCGGTCCCGTGGAGAGTCCGGTCGAGCCGACCTTCGCGATCACCTGCCCCCGCTTCACGCGCTGGCCGCGCACGACGAGAATCTTGGAGCAATGGGCGAAGCGCGTCACCAGCCCGAAGCCGTGATCCATCGTGACGATGTTGCCGTAGCCCTCTTCCCACTTGACTTCCGTCACGATGCCGGCGGCGGGCGCCTCGATCTCCGCGCCCATTGACGCCGTCACGTCGATCCCTTCGTGCGGGCGCGCGAGGTGCAGGATCGGATGCACCCGCATCGCCATGAACGCGCTCGTGAGCCACCCCTTGGTCGGCATGATCGAGGGCGTCGCCGCGAGACGTTCGCGCTGATGCGACAGCGAGTCGTATGCCTGGTCGAGCGATCGCACGAGGACGTTGGCGCGCCGGGCGAGGGCATCGACGTCGAGCCGCGCGGCGAGCGCTTGCTGTCCCTGGGGGCCAAGCGCCTTGAGGCTGTCACGCTCGGACCAGGCGCCGGCCGGCCCGCCGATCCCCGCTTGCTGGACCATCGTGTCGGTGGGTGTGAGCCCTGCGAGTAGCCGCAACTCCTGCTCGCGCTTCCCGAACCGTTGCAACGTGTCGCGCAGCCCCGTCATGCGCTGGCGCATCCGCTGAATCTCGTCGGCGAGCAGGCGGTTCTCGTTCTCGAGTACGCGACTATGCGTGATGTTCACGCCGCGCGAAATGGCGGCGACGCCCAGCACCAGGAACGTCAGCGCTACCACGCTGCCGATCCCGACCAACGCCTTGACGAAGGTCTGCGACACCTCCACGGCGCGGGACGAGCCCGAGCCGTGTGGCACGACCATCAGGGTCCAGCGGCGCTCCGCCTTCTTGCGCATTGCTTCGCGACGACCTCACTGAAGACAATTCAACTCCGGCGCAACCCTGCGCCGGTCCTGAATGGACCTGCCGTATGGAGAACCCGGACAGGGCGTGGGGTCCGGTCCCCGAGTGTGGACGTCTAAATTACGGCTTGGTGGGAAAAGCGTCAACACGGCGGATAGTGAGCCAAATCACCATCCTTCGGGGCTTTAGACCCGAGGCTTGGGAAAGAGGATCGGTGGCTTTTTGACTTGCCAGCCGGCTGGGTCCACGGCCTCCAAGTCCCCCAGCCGGACTCGCTCCAGGGGGGAGGAGGGGGGGGCTCCCAGCGTGGCCCACACCGCTCCGGCGGTAGCCGGAATGAACGGCTGCGCCAGCACGGCGATCCGGGCGACGGTGCGGGCCAGGTTCGCGAGCACGGAGTCGAGCTCGGCTGCCCGCTCCGGTTGCTTTGCGAGCTTGTAGGGGGCCGTCTCCTCCACGTAGCGGTTCGCGGCGGTCGCGAGCGCTACGATCTGAGCGGCGCCCTCCTGTAGACGGTTCGCGTCCATGGCGCGAGCGTAGGCCGCGAGCGCGCCCCGCGCCGCCGCCTCGAGCGGCGTATCGTAGTCGCACGGGTCGCGCGGCACCGTGCCCCCGCGGTAGTTCACGATCATGGTGAGCGCGCGCGACACGAGATTGCCGACCGTGTCGGCGAGCTCCGAGGTGTAGCGCGCGTCGAAGCGCTCCCACGTGAAATCACCGTCGTTGTCGAAGCCGACTTCGCGCAGCAGGAAGTAGCGCAGCGCGTCGGCGCCGTGCCGATCGATCGCCTCGCCCAGCGTAACGGCCGTGCCGGCGGTCTTGCTCATCTTGGTACCCGACCACTGCACGTAGCCGTGCGCCCACACCGCGCGGGGAGGGGGCAGCTCGGCGGCGAGCAGCATCGCGGGCCAGATGACGCAATGGAAGCGCGTGATTCCCTTGCCCACGACGTGCAAGTCGGCGGGCCACAGGCGATCGAAGCCGGGCTCCGGAAAGCCGGTCGCCGAGAGGTAGTTGATCAGCGCATCGAACCAGACGTAGACGGTCTGCTGCGGGTCGCCGGGGAACGGGATGCCCCAGGGCTGGCGCTGGCGCGAGATGGAAATGTCCTGGAGGCCCGCCTCGACCAGGCGCAGCACCTCGTTGCGGCGGATTTCGGGCTGCACGCTCAAGACGCCCGAGCGGATGTGGTCCAGCACGACGTCGCGGTACGCGCTCAGCCGGAAGAAGTGGTTGCGCTCCTTGGTCGGGATCAGCTCGAGGGTGGGATGCTCGACGCAGTGCCCGTCGACGATCTGCGCGCCGGTCTTGAACTCCTCGCACCCGGTACAGTACAACCCCTCGTACTCCGCCTCGAACAGATCCGCCGGATGGCGCTGCTGGATGCGCTCGAGCAGGGCCGCCACCGCGCGCGCGTGTCGCGGCTCCGTGGTGCGGATCCAGTCGTCGTGCGAGCAGTGCAGCCGCCGCCAGTAGTCGGCGAACGTGGCCGCCATGCGATCGACCCACGCCTGCGGCGTCACGCCCGCGCGCGCGGCGGCCTGGATCACCGACTGGCTGTGCTCGTCCATCCCCATCAGGAAGTGGACGTCATCGCCGCGCAGCCGGTGATAGCGTGCGATACAGTCGGCGCCGATCTTCTCGAGGGCGTGCCCCAGGTGCGGCTCGCCGTTCGAGTAGTCGATCGCCGTCGTCAGGTAGAACTTAGGCATCCGCTCCGGAGACTTCGCCTTTCAGCTTCTCGAGCGACACCACGCGCGTGTCACCTCCATCGGTCCGGAGGGTGACGGTTTCCCGGAACACGTCCACCGCCAGCACGCGCTCGGCTCCCACGGCGGTGCGCAGCACGCGACCCTCTTTCGGGAACCGCTTGCGCGTCTGCACGTAGAAGTCGTGCTCGTAGCGGAGGCAGCACAGCAGCCGACCGCATCCTCCCGAGATCTGCGACGGATTGAGCGACAGATGTTGATCCTTGGCGAGCGAGAGGCTCACCGGGCGCAGCTCCGGCAGCCAGCTCGAGCAGCAGTACTGGCGGCCGCAGCGGCCGACGCCGTCAAGCCGCTTCGCCTCGTCGCGCGCGCCGATCTGCCGCAGCTCGATGCGGGCATGGAACAGGCCCGCGAGGTCGCGCACCAGGGTGCGGAAGTCCACCCGCTGCTCGGCGGTGAAGTACACGGTCAGCTTCTTCTTGTCCCACTGCCACTCGGCGTCGGAGACCTTCATGGGGAGGGTGTGACTCTTGACCCGCTCCAACACCCGGCGCCGCACGTCCTCCTCCTCGCGCTGCAGCTGCTCCGCGACGGCGGCATCGTCGGCGGTAGCGCGGCGTAGCACACGGCGCAGGGGGGCGCCCTCTCGTTCCCCCTCTCCGCTTTGCGGAGAGGGGGCCAGGGGGTGAGGATCAGGAGAGGAGGCCAGGGGGTGAGGACTCGCCAGGCTGCAGCCGTGACACGAGCCCCCGCACTTGCGTTCGGCGACCGGGCCCACGGCCGACACCCGGCCGAAATCCTGCCCCCGGTCGACCTCCACGATCACGGACTCGTGCAGGACGAGCGGCTCGGCGGACGGCCAGGAGAAATATTCTTTCCGGTTTCCCTTGAACCGGACCTCGACGACGTCGGTCAACTCACTTCTCGCTCAGCGCACCCATCGAAAGGTACTTCTCCTCCCGACGTTTGAGGAGTTTCTCGATCCTGATCTTGCGGAGATGGCGCACATGGCGACGCAGGGTTTCGCCCAGCGCCGCGGCCGCCGCTTCGGGGTCGGCGTGCGCCCCGCCCGCCGGCTCGGCGATGATCTCGTCGATGACGCCGAGCTCCAGCAGGTCCTCGGCGGTGATCTTGAGGGCCTCGGCGGCCCGCTCCCGCTGGCTCGCGTCCTTCCACAGGATGGCCGCGCAGCCTTCGGGGGAGATGACGGAGTACACCGAGTTCTCGAACATCAGCACGCGGTCGGCGAGCCCGACGGCGAGCGCGCCGCCCGAGCCGCCCTCACCGATCACGGCGGTGATAATCGGGGTGCGGAGCGTTGCCATCTCTACGAGATTGCGGGCGATCGCCTCGGCCTGACCGCGCTCTTCGGCGCCGAGCCCGGGGTAGGCACCCGGCGTGTCCACCAGGGTGATGATGGGGGCGCGGAACTGCTCGGCCAGATGCATGAGACGGAGCGCCTTGCGGTAGCCCTCGGGGTGGGCCATGCCGAAGTTGCGGTACAGATTCTCCTTGGTGTCGCGACCCTTCTGGTGCCCGATCACCATCACGCTCATTCCGTCGAGTCGCGCCCAGCCGCCCACGAGGGCGGGATCGTCGCGGAACAGCCGGTCGCCGTGCAGCTCGACGAAGTCCGTGAACACCGTGCTCAGGTAGTCGAGCGTGTATGGTCGCTTGGGGTGGCGGGCCACCTGGACGCGCTGCATCGGCGTCAAGTTCTCGTAGATCTCGGCGCGGAGTTCGGCCAGACGCTTTTCGAGCGGGGCGAGCTCCTTGGCGACGTCCGCTGCCGTCTCGCCCGCGACCCGCTTCAGCTCCTCGATCTGGCGCTCCAGCTCGAGCAAGGGACGCTCGAACTCCAGCGTATGGGTCGCCATGTCCTCACCCCCCGGTCCCCCTCTCCGCCGTGCGGAGAGGGGGAGTCGCGAGACGGGGGTCGGCCCGCACCAGCTGCACGTGGTCGGGTCCGAGCAGCGCCCGCAGCGCCACGACGAGGTCGTCGGCCGCGTCCACGCGAAGCGTGCGGCTACGGAGGCGAACGGCGCTGCCGCCGTTCCCGCCCTCACCGCCTTGCTCCCCCTCTCCGCCCCGCGGAGAGGGGGATAGGGGGTGAGGTTCCCACTCCACCAGCACCGGGGCCGGGCCGGGGTGGGCGGCGCACAGGGCGACGACGGCGCGCGTCGCGTCAACCGGCGGCGGCGCACCCGGCGACCACCGCAGCGCCACGCCGATCGCACCGCTCGCCTTCAGCTCGTCGAGTGCTTGAGCGGTCTCCACGATGAACGGCGCCTGCTCCTCGTCCCGGTCGCGCGCGCTGTAGCCGCCCGCGAAGAGCAGCGCGCGGTCGGCACGAATCACCTCGTTCAGTTTGGCCCAGGCCTCTGGGAACACCAGCGCCTCCGCGGTGCCGTGGAAGTCCTCGAGCGTGAGCCGCGCGTATTCGGCGCCGGTCTTCTTCGAGATCTGCCGCTTCACCACCGTCACGACCGCGCCGATGCGGACCCGTTGGTCGCTCCACTGGCCGAGCGTCGCGGTGGTGCGCGTCCCGAAAAGCTCCACCTCGACGCGGTAACGCGCGAGGGGGTGGCCGGAGATGAAGAAGCCAAGCACGGCTTTTTCCCGCGCCAATCGATCGTGTTCCGGCCACGGCGCGACTTCCGGGATGCGGGATGCGGGATGCGGGATAGCCCCTTGGTCACCGAATAGAGCGCCCTGACCCGCGTTCCGCTCTTCTTGCCGCGCCTGGGCTTCGCCGAACGCATCATCGAGCGCCGCCACGAGCTGGGCGCGATGCCCGCCGAGGGAGTCGCAGGCGCCGGCATCGATCAACGCTTCCAGGACGCGCTTGTTGCAGAGGCGCAGGTCGATCCGGTCGCACAGGTCGATCAGGGAGCGGTACGGCCCGCCCGCGGTCCGCCCCGCGAGGATGGACTCGATCGCGCCCGCGCCGACGTTCTTGATCGCGCCGAGGCCGAACCGGAGGCGGCGCTCACCGACCACCGTGAACTTGAAACCGGACTCGTTCACGTCCGGGGGCAGCACCTCGAGGCCGAGGTCGCGTGCCTCGTTGATGTAGCGCACGACGTTGTCGGTGTTGCCGATCTCGGACGTAATGCGTCTTGAGCCATGCGGTCTGGTAGGACAGCACCGAGTACGCAACGGCGTGCGACTTGTTGAACCCGTAGCGCCCGAAGGTCTCGATCTGGGCCGCGATCTCCTCGATGCCCCGGCGCTCGTGCCCCAGGGCGATCGCCCGCTCGACGAAGCGGCCCAGCTCATGCTGGATCAGCTCCTTGTCTTTCTTCCCCACCGCCTTGCGCAGCACGTCGGCTTCGGCGAGCGAGAAGCCGGCGAGCACGTTGGCGATCCGCATCACCTGCTCCTGATAGGTGATCACACCGTACGTGGGCTGGAGGATCTGCGCCAGCGCGGGATGCGGGTAGCGCACGGGCTCCCGGCCGAGCTTGCGGTTGATGAACACCAGGTGCATCCCGGTGTCGAGCGGACCGGGGCGGAGCAGCGCGTTGGCGGCGACCAGGTCGTCGAACCGATCGCACCGCATGCTGCGCAGACAGTCGGTGGCGAGCGGGGACTCGAACTGGAACACGCCCGCCGTGCGCCCCGAGCAGAGCAGCTGGTAAACCTGCGGATCCTCGAGGTCCAGCGCGTTCATGTCGAGCGTGACCCCGTGACGCTCCGCGACCATCCGCACGGCGTCGTGGATCACCGTCAGCGTGCGGAGGCCGAGGACGTCGATCTTCAGCATCCCGACCTGCTCGAGCGCCACCATATCGTACTGGGTGATGATCGCCTCGGGCTCCTGCGGCGCGAGGCACACGGGGACGTAGTCGGTGAGCGGGCCGGGGGCGATCACCAGGCCGGCGGCGTGCACCGATGCATGGCGCGCGAGCCCTTCGATCCGGGCCCCGAGCTCGAGGATCTTGCGGACCCGCTCGTCCTGGCGTGCGAGCTGGCGCAGCTCGGGGGACTTCTCGGGGGCCTCCGCGAGCGTCACCGAAATGCCCGGCCCCGCGGGGATCATCTTGGTAAAGCGGTCCACTTCGCCCGGCTCGACCCGCAGGGTCCGGGCGACGTCGCGGAACGCGGCACGTGCCTTCAGCGTCCCGAACGTGATGATCTGTCCGACCGAGTCCCGCCCGTACCGCTCGCGGATGTACTGGATCACCTCGCCGCGCCGCTCGAAACAGAAGTCGAGGTCGATGTCCGGCATGGAGATGCGCTCGGGATTCAGGAACCGCTCGAACAGCAGGTCGAACTTGAGGGGATCGATGTCGGTAATGCCGAGCGCGTACGCGACCAGCGAGCCGGCTGCCGAGCCGCGTCCCGGCCCTACGGGAATGCCGCGGTCCTTCGCCGCCTTCACCATGTCGTAGACGATCAGGAAGTAGCCGGCGTAGCCGGTGTGCGAGATGACTCGGAGCTCGTAATCGAGCCGCTCGTGGACCGCCTGGGGGAGGGGGTCTCCGTACCGCGCCGCCGCCCCCACGCGCGCCAGATGGACCAGCAGGTCGTTGTCGGACGCGAATTCCGCCGGGCGCGGGAACTGCGGCAGGAAGTAGCGCTTCTCGAAGTCGAATTCGCACAAGTTCGCTACGCGCTGGGTTTCCCCCACGACCTCCGGGTGGTCCGGGAACAGCGCGCGCATCTCCCGCTCCGACTTGACGTAGCTCTCCTGGCCGAAGAAGCGGAAGCGGTTGGGATCGTCCAGGTCCTTACCGGTGCCGATGGCGAGCAGGACGTCGTGCGCTTCGGCGTCCTCTTTCCTTAAATAGTGCGCGTCATTGGTGGTGACGACGGGGAGGCCGAGCTCCTGCGCCAGCCGGAACATGCCGGCGGTGACGGTCTTCTCGTCCGCGAGCCCGTGGTCCTGCACCTCGAGCCAGAACCCGTCCGGGCCGAACACCCCGGCGAAGTACTGCGCGCTCGCCTTCGCGGCCTCGTAGTTGCCCTGCCGGAGGTACAGGGCGATCTCGCCTGAGAGGCACGCCGCGAGCCCGATCAGGCCGCCCGAGTATCGCTCCAGCACCTCCCGGTCGATGCGCGGCCGGCGGTAAAAGCCCTCGAGGAATCCGATGGACGAGAGCTTGACCAGGTGCTCGTAGCCCGTGCGGCTGCGCGCCAGCAGCACGAGATGGGAGTACGGGCCGGGCGCTTCGGGAGGGGGGCGCTCGCGCTTGTGCCGGTCGCCGAACGCGAGGTACGCCTCGAAGCCGAGGATGGGCCGAATCTTCCGCGCCCGGGCCTCGGCATAGAACTGCCACGCCCCGTGCAGGTTGCCGTGGTCGGTGATGGCGAGGGAGTCCATGCCCAGCGCCTGGACCCGATCGAGCAGTTCGGGGATCCGGTTGGCGCCGTCGAGGAGAGAGTACTCGCTATGGGTGTGGAGGTGAACGAACGCCATACGGCTAAGGGAAGGTATCGGCCCTCCAACGCATTGTCAAAAGCGCGCCGCGCCGGATATTTTGCGGCCCATGCGCCGCACGAGCTGGATCGCGAGCCTGTTCGCCCTGAGCCTGATGATGGCGCTGTTTCATCGCGTGGCCGCGGGCGGTCCGCTCGAAGCACGCGCGACCCTGGCCTTGGGGTTCCTCCTCCTCGCCGCGTACGTCGGCGGCGAGCTCGCCACACGCGTGCGGCTGCCGCGCCTCACCGGGTACCTGATCGTCGGATTCGCCGTCGGCCCCGCATGGCTCGGGCTCGTGCAGCGCGAAGAAGTGGAAGCGCTCGGCTTCATCGCCGACGGCGCGATAGCACTGATCGCCCTCGCCGTCGGCTCGGAGCTGTCGCTCGAGTCGCTGCGCCGGAGTCGGGTCGCCCTCGCGCGGCTCGCAACCGGTGCGATCGTGTTCCCCTTCCTCGCCGTCACGCTCGTGATGCTCTCGGTCGCCACGTCGTTCCCGCTCACGCGGCATCAGCCGTTGGGCGACGGGTCGGTCGTGGCGCTCGTGCTCGGCACGCTCGCGGTGGCGTCGTCTCCCGTGGTAACGATGGCCATGATGAGCGAGCTCGACGCACGCGGGCCCGTGGCGCGCGCCCTGCTCAGCATTACGGTCGTGCAGGACATCGCGGCCGTCATCCTGTTCGCGCTGGTCCTCGCGAACGGCCGGATGCTCACGAGCGCCGGGGCCCTGAACATGGCAGTCGCGGGCACGGCCATGGTGCGCCTCGTCGGCTCGGCCGCGGCAGGCACCGTCCTCGGATTCGCGCTCGGCCGGTACCTGAGGCTGGTCCAGCAGCACACGGCGCTGTTCCTGGTGGCCGGGGCGTTTGTCGCCGCCGAGGTGGCGCGGCTCACCCATCTCGAGGCGTTGATGATCGCCCTCGCGGCCGGGTTCTATCTCGAGAACTTCGCTCCGGTCGAGAGCGAGCGCCTGCGTCGCGAGCTGAAACGCGGCTCGGTGCCGCTGTACGTGGCGTTCTTCGCCTGGACGGGGGCGGGGCTGCGCATCGGCGTGCTGGCGGATCTGTGGCCGTGGATCTTGCTGCTGGTCGGCCTCCGGGTCGTAGGCCTGCGCTACGGCATGCTCTGGGCGGGGCGGCATCCGAGTGTGACGCCGGCCCTGGCGCAGAAGGGCTGGCTCGGGCTCATATCACAGGGGGGGATGGCGCTGGGGTTCCCCGAGTGGGGGGTCTCCCTTGAGACCCTGATCGTGGCGATGATTGGAGTTCACGAGCTGGCGGGCCCCATCTGCTTCCGCACGGCGCTGGTGCGCGCCGGAGATATCAAGGAGACACCCGATGCCGAAGCGCCTGTGGATAATGGGCCTGCCGTCGCTACTCGCGGCTGCCTGTAGCTCGAGTCCAGTGACCCAGCCACCACTGGCGCCGTGCACGGCGACCAGCGCGGGGCAGGTCTCCCTGGGGGTCGGCGCTTACACGACTGTCGACCCGACGCAGACGGCGGGCTGCGCCGTGTTCCCGGCGAATCCGGCGGGATCTGCGATCGAGTATCTCGTGGTGCCGCAGTCGGCGTCGAGCATCCCGGACGATTCGCAGCCATTCAAGCTGGGCGGGAACGCGCTCGCAGCTCCGCCCGCGCCGGGTGCCCCGCTCGCCGGTCTCAGCGTCGCGCAGCAGTTCGATCTCCGGTTGCGCCTCGCCGAGCGGGAGTTCGCGGCGCAGCTGCCGCGGCCGCTTCGGGCGCCACCCCGGGCGCCCGCGCTGGTGACGCCCGTGGACTCGGGCAACGTCCGCACGTTCAAGGTGTGCAACGTGCTGACGTGCGATCCCCGGAAGCCGAGCACGCTTTCGACCGTGACGGCCACGGCGCTCAAGGTGGGAGCTCATATCGCCATCTACGTCGATAACGCAGCGCCTCAGCCGGGGTTGTCGCAGACGGACCTGGACAACCTGCGCGCTGTGTTCGACACGCGGCTGTATGAGACCGACACCCTGGCGTTCAGCCGTGAGTCGGATATCGACAACAACGGCATGGTGATCGTCCTCATGACCGGGAAGGTGAACTCGCTCGTGACGGCCATGACATGTCAGAGTCCGACTGGAGGGTTCGTGGCCGGGTACTTCTTCGGCGCTGACCTTATCACGTCGGGCCAGTTCTCGACTGGGAACAACGGAGAAATCTTCTATTCGATCGTGCCGGATGCCGCCGGCACGCTCAGCTGCACGCACTCCGTCACAGCGGTGACACAGCTCGTGCCCGTGACGTTCGTGCATGAATTCCAGCACATGATCAGCTTCAACCAGCACGTCCTCGTGCGCGGCAACCTCCCGGAGGACCTGTGGTTGAACGAGGGATTGTCGCACTATGCGGAGGAAAACGGCGGGCGCACGTTCCTGCCGGACACGGCCTCGTACTGTAATTACGTGTTCGGCGACCTGTACAACGCCGGCCAGTACTTCACGGCACCGCAGAGCCACTTCCTCGTGGACACGGCGGGGATCGGAGGCCTCGCGAACCGCGGGGCGTACTGGCTATTCGTGCGCTATCTCGTGGATCAGGTCGGGGCTACGCTCGGTTCGGCCGACTCGGTCACCCGGCGCCTGGACATGACGGCGTTCACGGGCCCGGCGAACGTGAGTCACGCCGCGGGCGGTACCTCGTTCCCGACGATCCTCGAGCAGTGGGCGCTGGCGAACTACGTGTCGGACCTGCCGGGATTCTCGGCCCCGCCGGAGCTGCAGTATCTGACCTGGCGGTTCCGGAGTGCCTTCCCGGCGCTCAGTATCGCGTGCAACACCACGAAGATCCCTGCACAGTTTCCGCTCATCCCCGCCGTGCTTGACGCGACCTCCGTGCAGGTCGCCGGTATGCTGCACGCGGGATCGGGAAGCTACTATCGGCTGCAGCACGCGGCCGGTGCGCCGCAGTTTTCGCTGCTGTTTTCGAATAGTGCCGGCGCGGCGCTGCGCACGACGCTGGTGCCGCGGCTCAACGTGATTCGCATTCAGTGACGGCGGCGGTCAGACGGTCGGGCGGTCGGGCGGTCGGGGTGGCCGTAGCGCTGCTGACCGCCGGCCCGCCGCTCCGCCTGTCCGCCCAGACGGGAAGCCTCGTGGCGGTCCTGCCCGGCTCCGCCCGCGCGGCGGGCATGGGCGGGGCGGGCGCGGCCATCGTCGGCGACGCCGCCGCCATCTTCGCGAACCCGGCGGCGCTCGCCACCGTGCACCACCTGGTCATCGAAGGCGAATATGAATCGTACCCGTCCGGGGTGACGCTCTCCACGGGCGCGCTGGCGCTGCGTGCGGGGCGATTCACGTGGGGGGTCGGTGCCGCCGCTCTGGGACAGACCTACACCTCGGCGGACTTGCTCGGCCTCTCCTCGCTCGTGCTGCGCAGCGGGATGGTGGCGCTGGGCGCGACCGCCAAGTACGCGCGCGAGACGGTGGGGGGCGCCCGGGTCGACGCCTGGGCCGGGGATGCGGGGCTCGCCATCGCCGTCTTCGATTTGATGGCGCTGGGCGTGAGCGTCCAGAACATCGGAGGCGACTTCGGTCCGGCCGCTGGCGGGTTGCATCTACCACGCCGCACGCGCGCGGGGTTCACGCTCAACTACGTCGATCCGCAGGGCACACTGCGACTGCTCACGACCCTGGAGGGCCAGTGGCCCGCGGCCGGGGGAGGGAGCGCGTTCCTCGTCCTGGGGCTCGAGAGCGGCGTGGTGACGCGCGGCATGGGGGTGCTCGGCCGCATCGGCTACGTCGGCCACTCGACGGCCACGACCGCCTCGCCATTCACCGCGGGCGCGAGCGTGGAGCTCGGACGCTTGCATCTCGACTACGCGTACCGGGCGGACGACGCGCTGGGCGCGAGACACCGCATGGGGGTGCGATGGATGCCGTGATCGAGCGTCGCCCGCCGAACTGGGCCCGGGTGGGACGCCGCCTGCTGGCATGGGTGTTGATCGGTGTTCCCATCCTGCTCGTGGTGGCGCTGGTGGCGAGCGCCGACGCGCGCTACCTCGTGCGGGCCGGGATCGAGGAGGCACGGATCCTCCTCAAGCGGCGCCCGATCGCGAAGCTCGTCGCCGATCCGAAATCCGACCCGGCCTTGCGCCAGCGCCTGCAGCTCGTGCTCGCGGCCCGCGCGTTTGCGGCGGATTCATTGGGCCTGCTGGTGGGTGAGACGTTCACGACCTACGTGAACGTCGGCCGGGACACCCTGGTCCTCGTGCTCTCGGGATCCCGCCGCGACCGGCTGCGCGAATATGTGTGGCGCTTCCCCATCGTGGGCGCGGTGCCGTACAAGGGCTTTTTCGACTTCACTGCGGCGCGCCGCGCGGCCGCGGAGCTGGAGCGGGACGGGCTCGACACCTACCTCCGCCCCGCCGGCGCCTTTTCGACGCTGGGATACTTCTCCGACCCGCTGCTGTCGACCATCATGGAGCGCGACACCATGGAGCTCGCGGCCACGGTCATTCACGAGCTGGCCCACGGCACGCTCTATCTGAAGAGCCAGACGGCGTTCAACGAGAGCTTCGCGAGCTTCGTGGGTTACCGGGGGGCCCAGGCGTTCTTTCGCTCGCGGGGAGACACGCTCGACGCGAGGCGCGCCGCGGCACGCTGGCGCGACGAGCGGACCCTCGACCAGCTCTACGCTGAGCTCGCGCGTCGCCTCGACTCGGCGTACGCGGGGGGGCCCACGGGGCCGGCGCTCGAGCGCACGCGCGCCACGCTGTTCGGGTGGGCCCGGGCCCAGCTCACGGGCCCGGTGGGACAGTCCCTCGAGACGTACGACTGGCGCTGGTTCGCCCGGGCGCCGCTCAACAACGCCGTGGTGATCGCCCAGCGGCTGTATCGTATGAATCTCAACCTGTTCGAAGACGTCTACGTGCACTCGCGCGCGGACCTGAAGGAAACGATCCGCGCGATTCAGATCCGCGTGCTCACGCAGCCGGGGCAGGATCCGTATGAGGCGCTGTACTCGAGGGGTGGGGGGTGAGGGCGGAGTGACGAAACGCGGAAGTCGGAACTCGGAACGCGGAACAGGTCGGTCGATGCTCGTGCTGATGTTCCGCGTTCCCACTTCCGCGTTCCGCGTTCAGTTGCCTCGGAGCCTCTCCGCTTCAGCGACCCTCTGCAGTGCGATCGCGTACGCCGCCGTGCGGAACGTCACGCCTTTCTGCTTAGCGAGGTCGCGCACTCCGGTGTAGGCCTTCGTGATGGTCGCCTGGAGCTCGCGATTGACCTGCTCGTGCGTCCAGCGGTACTGCTGGAGGTTCTGCGCCCATTCGTAGTAGCTGACGGTCACGCCGCCTGCGTTGGCGAGGAAATCGGGGATCACGGGAATGCCGCGCTCTTCGAGGATGAGGTCGGCCGTCGGTGTGGTAGGCTCGTTGGCGCCCTCCACTACCACTTTGCAGTCGATGGTCCGCGCGTTGGCCTCCCGCGTGATGACGCCCCCGAGCGCGGCGGGGACCAGCCAGTCGCAGGGGATGGTCCAGAGCTTTTCGTTGTCGATCGGCTTGCCGGCCTTCCACTCCGACACGGGTTTCCGGGCGGCCGTGTGGGCCAAGAGCCCCGGGATGTCGAGACCGCTTTCGTTCACGACCCCGCCGGAAACGTCGGCGACGGCGATGACCTTCGCGCCGGCCTCCGCATGCAGCAGCCGCGCGAGGTGTCCTCCGACGTTGCCGAATCCTTGGATGACGACGCGGCTCCCTTTGAGCGGGACGCCGAAGTCGCGCGAGTATTCCGTCATCACGTACATGATACCTCGACCGGTTGCCTCCTCGCGCCCGAGTGAGCCGCCGAGCGAGATCGGCTTGCCCGTCACGGCGGCCGGCGTGTAGCCGTGGCGGCTGGAGTACTCGTCGAGGATCCAGGCCATGACCTGCGCGTTGGTGGCGACGTCGGGCGCCGGCACGTCGCGATAGGGCCCGAGCACGATGGAGATTCGTTGGGTGAAACGGCGGGTGAGGCGTTCCAGCTCGAGCTTCGAGAGGCGTTTCGGATCCACCGTCACGCCGCCCTTCGCGCCCCCGAACGGGATATCCATGAGCGCGGTCTTCCAGGTCATGATGGTCGCGAGGCCCAACACCTCGTCGTGGTCCGCGTCCGGGTGGTAGCGGATGCCGCCTTTGCACGGGCCCCGCGCCCCGTTGTGCTGGATACGATAGCCGGTGAAGACCTCGATCCGCCCGTCGTCCATGCGCACCGGGACTTCCACTTGGACCTCGCGGAACGGCCGCATGAGGATGCGCCGCATGTAGTCGTCGAGATTGATCAGGTTGGCGGCGCGCTCGAACTGGCTGTCCACGATCGATTTTCCCGTCATCGTGCGCGCGGGTCGGCCGGGGGCCGGGGCGGGGGCGGGGGGGAGGGCGGTCAACGGACCTCTTTGGTGTGGGGGCGCAGCATGCCGCGCCCCTACTCGCGGACGAGGCGGCGATTCGCCAGGCGGCCGGCCGGATGCTGTGCTTCGGACAGCGCGTGGGCGACGTTCGTCTGACGGGGTCGCCGCCCGGCGGCGTCGGATAGCACGCCGATCACGTCGGTGCCCGTGGCGGCAGGCTCCGGGAGGTGCTCGAGGACGAACACGAGCCCGGTCGCGTGCTCCGCCACGGCGCTGGTCACCGTGGACCAGCCGGTGTCCGCCGGTTGCGGGCGCTGGGCCACCACCAACGGGCAGGCCGACGGATCGAACCCCGTGCGCGTGACGAGCGATGCTCCCAGCGCGTCCGCCATAGTGCGCCACACCGGCAGGGCGGGCCCGAGCGCGACGATCTGGCCGAACCGCCACCGCGAGTCGCGCGCCAGGTCCACGAACGCGGCGGCGAGGCTGGCATCGTCGGGGACCGTGGTGGCCTCGTCGGAGGCGAGCACCACGGTGCCGGTCTCAGCGAACCAGCGCTCGGCAGGGGTAAGCCCGTCCGGCCGGCGCGGGGCGTAGAACGCGTAGCGCCGCGTGGCGGCGATCTCGCGCTCCGCCGCGACGCGCTGCTCCGCGTGCTCGGCCGCCTGGGCGGCCCCCTCGTACGCCACTTCCGCGGCCTGGTAGCGCCCGGCGTCCCGCAGAATCCGTCCGCGCAACCGCAGGGTCTCCGTGTGGGGCTCGAGGCCGAACGCCCGGTCGAGCGCGAGCAGGGCGCGGTTGCGGTCGGAGCGCCTGTTCCAGCGTGGCGAGGGCTTCGCGATAGCGCGTGAGCTCGATGAGTGCCGCCCCCTTGAGCGCCAGCGAGAACGCGGAGTCTCCGAACTGCGCCCGTGCACCCTCGGCCAGCCGCAACGCGTCCTCGCTCCGCCCCTGCCCGCGCAGCAGCTCGAAGCACTCCGCCCAGCCGGCCTTCAGGTCGGGATGCTCGGCCAGCAGCTCCCGGTAGGCCTTCTCGGCGTCGGCGACGCGCCCTTCGCGGACGAGATAGCGGGCGCGAGCCATCGCGCGCTCGCTCGGCGCGTCCGGAAACAACTCGTACGATGCGGTCGTCCGCATGGCGAGCGAATATACCCCCTCTCCGGTCGCTGGCATGGACACCGACCGTCTGCTGCGCGAGCTCACCGACTTTTTGCGAATCCCATCCGTGTCGACGAACGCGTCCCACAACGCCGACTGCCGGGCGGCGGCGGAGTGGGTCGCCGGCGAGTTGCGTCGGCTCGGCTGTCGCGAAGTACAGTTCCTCGCGAGCGACACGCACCCGGTGGTGTGGGGCGTCGGGCCCGAAGTGCCAGGCGCGCCGACGCTGCTCATCTACGGACATTACGACGTACAGCCGCCCGAGCCGCTGGACGAGTGGACCACGGCGCCGTTCCAGCCGACGGTGCGGGACGGCAAGCTGTTCGCGCGCGGCGCCGCGGATGACAAGGGCCAGGTGTTCTGCCTGCTCAAGGCGATCCAAGCCACGCCGGGCCGGGCTCAATTGAACTTCCGCTTTCTGATCGAGGGGGAAGAGGAGTACGGCAGCCGCGTGCTGTTCGAGCTGCTGCGTCGCGAGCCCGAGCGCACCCGAGCCGACGCCGTGTTGATCGCCGACATGGCCTACGTCGCGCCCCGCTGGCCGGCGGTCTACACGACGCTACGCGGTCTGTGCTACGCGGAGATCAGCGTCCGCACGGCCAAGTCGGACTTGCACTCGGGCGAGTTCGGCGGCGCGGCGCCCAACGCACACGAAGAGCTGGCCCGGCTGCTCGGCCGACTCAAGACGCCCGACGGCAAAGTCCATGTCCCGGGTTTCTACGCGCCGGTGAAGCGTCCTTCCAAGAGCGAGCTCGCGACCTGGAAGCGCCTTCCCTTCAAGGAAGCAGAGTTTCTCAAGCACCGCGTGCAGGCGAAGGCGCTCACCGGACTGAAGTCGTATTCCGTGCTCGAGCGGCTGTGGGCGCTGCCCACGTTCGAGATCCACGGCATCACGGGCGGGTTCACCGGCGATGGCGCCAAGACCGTCATCCCCGCCCAGGCGACGGCCAAGGTCAGCCTCCGGCTCGTGCCGGACCAGAAGCTCAAGGTCGTGGAACGCCAGCTCGCGGCGGCGGTCCGGCGGCTCGCACCCAAGCACGTTCAGGCGAGCGTGAAGTTCTTGCATGGCGCGGACCCGGCCACGGTGAAGGTGACGCACCCGGCGTTCAAGCTGCTCGATCAAGCGTTCCGCGAGGTCGTGGGGCGGGGAACGGTACCCGCGCGCGCCGGTGGCTCGATCCCCGTGGTCCCCGTACTCGGTAAAGGCGGCGCGCCGGTCATCCTCACCGGGATCGGCCTCCCCGACGACCGGCTGCATGCGCCGAACGAGAAGCTCGACCTGAAGCAGTTGTGGGACGGCATCAAGGTGTTTCGGAGATTCTACGAGCTGTTGGGTACGTAGTCCCTCCACGTTGTCCCTTCACGCCTTACGGCTCTGTGACCCGGTGCACGCCGCTCGTGGTGGGTCGTCTCTTATATTGGTCGACCCATGAACCGCCCCCTGTACCTCCTCGGCTTCGGCTATCTCGCCATCTGCGGCGCGGTGGTGCTGCGCCATCGGGCGGGCCCGTTGCGTGGTCCCGAGCACTCTCCGGTCGCCGCTAGCTTCGGTGGCTCGGCAGGGGAGTGGTTCTCGAGCATCAAGCCTTACTGCAACTCCGTCGAGGTCGAGCTGGCCCAGCGGCAGCACCCCGCCCCGGCGACGCTCGGCGGCCAGGGGTACGGCGCCGCCTGCTACGCGCTGGGCGGCAAGATCGATCTGGCGCGCGCGACGCTCGACCGCCTCCCGTCCGTCGAGCGGGCCCAGGCCGCGGCCATCGTCTTCGGCGTCGGTCATCCGGTGGCGGACGCGGGGGACGATCGCTCGGCGGGCCCGATCATGGAGCTCGTGCTCGATTACATCCCGAACCACTACATGGCCCTGTACCACGCCGGAATGTCCGAGTACGCGCTCGCACAACCGGGGCTCGCGCGGAAACACCTCAAGGCCTTCCTGTCCTACTACCACGAGAATGACGGCTGGACGCAGAACGCGCGGGACGTGCTCGCGCGTCTTCGTTAGCTGAGAGCGGGCGATGGTGGCCGAGCCCACCTACCTCGCTCCGGGCGTCGTCCTGCAGGATCGCTACGAGATCGCGGATGAGATCGGGCGCGGCGGCTTCTCGATCGTGTATCGCGCGCGCGACCGTCGCGTCGGTGCCGACGTGGCGATCAAGCTGCTGGTGCCCCCGCCCGCCGCGGCGCGGCTCGCGCGCGAGCGGCTGCGCCGCGAGGTTCAGGCGGTGCGGCAGCTCAGCCACCCGAACATCGTCGCCGTGTACGACGTCGTCGATGACGGGCCGTGGAGTTTCGTCGTGATGGAGTATGTCGCGGGCCCCGACCTCGCCGTGCGCGTGCGACAGCGCGGGCCGCTCGACCCCGACGCCGCGGCACGCCTCGGGCGTGAGATCACCGCGGCGCTCGCAGCCGCCCACCGCCACGGCATTCTCCATCGCGACGTCAAGCCGCAAAACATCCTGCTCGCGCCCGACGGTAGGGCGCGGCTCACCGACTTCGGCTCGGCACGGGTGGCGGGGCAGGAGACCGTGACCCAGGCCGGAGGCCTCGTCGGCACGGCCGACTATGCGGCCCCGGAGCAGCTCGCCGGCGGGCGCGGCGACGCGCGGGCCGACGAATACGCACTCGGCGTGACGCTGTACTATGCGCTCACCGGCGAGCTCCCGGCGCGGGCCCCTGTCCGCGGCGCCGACGCCGGCCGTGACGGCCACCGTCCCCGGCGCCGGCGTCCGGAAGTCCCTCGCTGGCTGGACGACGTCGTGGGGCGATCCACGATGCCCGATCCCGACGATCGATTCCCCGCGATCGCGCTCGTCGCCGAGGCGCTCGAGCGTGGCGAGGATGGAGTCGACGGGCGGGCGGGGGCGGCGGCTCCGGCATCCGCCGATAAGGCGCGCTGTGTCCTGTGCCGGACACCCGAGCCGTTCGGCATCGGCGTCTGTCCGCGTTGTGCGCGCCGCGCCGCCGGCGGGGACGACGTGCTCGTATTCCTCGAGCGGACCACGCCGGGTCCGGCGCGTCGCGCGGTGCGGGACGCGCTGGAGGAGCGGATCGGGACCGGAGTGTCGGCCGCGAACCGCGAGTCCGCCGCCGGCGGGGAACGCCCGCTGCTCCGCATCCCCGCCGAGGCGGGCGCCCGCGTCGTCGAGCTGCTCGAGGCGCAGGGCCTGCCGGCCCGGACGGAGTCTCGCACCGGCTCGTGGCGGGCCCAGGTGCCGTCGCCGATCGTGGTGCTCGCCGGCGTCGTCGCGGCGATCGGCGCCGCCGCCGGGTTCGCCGCCGCCGCTCCGGTTCTCCTGGTCACGAGTCCTGCGGTTGCCGTAGGCCTCGTGACGCTCGCCGCCGCCCTGCGTCGGGCGCCCGTGTGGAACCCGTGGTCCACCGGGCGCTCGACGCTGCCGGCGGATGCCGAGCGCGCGGCGGTGCGCGCGCTTGCGGCGTTGCCGGCCGGGTCCGCCCGCGCCCTGCTGACCGATCTGCTGCGCCGCGCCGGCGCGGTCACGACCACCGGGGAGGGAGCGAGCCGACTCGATCAGGTGGTGATCGCGGCGTGCGACGCCGCGCGGGATCTCGCCGCGCTGGAGCAACATCTCGGCGCGTTCGATGTGCGGCGCGATCGCTTGGCCGACGCGCCGCCGGGGTGGCTCGACGCGCTCGGCCGTTGCGAGCGCGGCCGCGATCTCCTGACACAGCGGTTGCTCGAGGCGAGCGCTGCGCTGAGCCGCTGGCAGGGGGGGGCCGCGCAGGTGGAAGGGTCGGAGCGGCTCGCCGAGCTCGTGCGGGACCTCGGTGAGGAAGGCCAGCGGCAGGAGGCGGCGGCGCGCGAAGTCGCGGAGCTCCTGGCCTAAAAACGGGACGCCGTGAGGGTCACATCGGCGCCGGCCCACGCTCGCGCAAAGCGCGCGTCTACGTCAGCGGTCTCGGCGCGCTTCCCCTGCGCGCGCAGCGCCTGTGCCAGTCCGAAGAGCGACCAGCCGTTCTCCGGGAATCGCTTCAAGTCCTCACGATACAGCCGCTCGGCCTCCACCGCGCCACCCGCCTGGAGCAGCACCGCGCCCAGCGAGTGGCGGATCGGGTAATACCAGTCGGGCGGCTCGGTGTAGAGCTGCTCGTCCTCGATCCTCATGGCCTCGCGGAACTGCGCGATTCCTTCCTCGAGCGCACCTCGGCGTGACGCGATTTCGCCTGAGAGCGCGTGCGTCGCGATTTGCAGGTTGGTGCTCGGCGTCGTCCACCCGGCGGAAGCGTAGCCGCGCGTCCCGCTGCCGGCGATCTGTTTCAGCGTGTCGAGCGCCGCCTGCGCTTCCGCGAAGCGGCGAGTCGCGGCCAGGGCGACCCCGCGCGCGTACTGCACCATGCCCCGCGAGTACGGGAGGTCCGCCGGTGGCAGCGGCATGGCGAGCAGCTCGTCCCAGCGACCGAACGTCACGAGGGTCAGGTAGGTGTAGTGCAGATACGGCTCGAGGAACGGCACCCGCTTCGCGACCGCCACCGGCGTGGTCGCCGCGGTCCGCTTCGCGGCCGCGATGGCCAGGGCGCTCCTGCCGGCGAGCATCGCGGCGAAGGCCATGAAATGGTGGTTGTGGGGGTAGTAGGCGAGGGGGTACAGGCCCTGCGGCTTCTGCCCCTCGATGAAGACTTGATCCGCGTGGACCGCGCGCTCGTTGGCGACGATCGCGTCGACGTAACGTCCCACCCGGATGTAGATGTGGGCGGGCATGTGGACGAGGTGTCCTGCACCCGGCATCAGTGCCGCGAGCCGCTCTGCGCACGGCACGGCTCTCTCCGGCGCCACGGCCTCGACGGCGTGGATGTAATAATGGCAAGCGCCGGGGTGGTTCGGGTCGGTCCTCAGGACCCGCTCGAGGTTAGCCAGGATCTCGGGTGTTTTCGGAAGCGGCTCGCCCGTCTTGAGATCCCAGTAGTTCCATGGGCTCAAGTCCATGAGCGCCTCGGCATAGAGCACTGCGGCGTCGGGATCGTCGGGATATCGCTGGACGACCTCGGCCATCGCGCGGGCGTAAGAGCCGTCGAGGTGGCCACGGGCCCTGGGTGGTGCAGGGGCGTACCGCGACACGAGGGCGCGGATGAAGGCCTGTTCGCGCGGGCTCGCGCGGGGCCCGAGGGCCAGCGCTTTTCGGACAGCGGTGTAGGCTGCCACACCGTTGGCTGAATCCATCCCGGCGTTGACGTGAGGGCCGTGTGCGTAGGCCGCGCCCCAATAACACATCGCACAGTTCGAGTCGAGTCGCGCGGCTTCGTTGAACGAGCGGATGGCCTCACCGTGGTTGAAGCCGTACAGCAGGCGCATGCCCTGGTCGAAGTACCGCTGGGTGAGCGGGACCTGGGTCGTGATCGGGACGTGATAGTCGCCCAAGTCGGTGTAGAGGGGCACCGTGTCCCGACGCGGTGGGCTCTGCGCCACGAGCGCGGCCACGGTCGCAAGGGATAGAAGCGGGCACATCGCGCTATGTGCCCTTCTTGCTGAGGTTCCGCAGCCGGTTGATGTCGTGTTGCGTGAGCCCCCGTCCCCCATACCGCTCTTCCTTCCAGGGATCACCCCGCATGTGGTAGCCGTTCTGCTCCCAGAACCCGGGAACATCCTGGTCGACCAGGGTGAACCCCCGTACCCACTTTGCGCTCTTCCAGAAGTACAGGTGCGGCACGAGCAACCGGGCGGGCCCGCCGTGCTCTGGCGTGAGCCACTCACCGTTCCACTTGAACGCGATCAGATTGTCCGGGAGGTCCAAATCGGCGAGCGGCAGGTTGGTGGTGAACCCCTGCTCGGCGCTCACGAGACAGTACTGCGCATCGGGCTTTACTCCCGCGCGTTCCAGCAGGAGCTGCACCGCCACGCCCTCAAACGTGTTGTCGAGTCGGCTCCACCGCGTGACGCAGTGGATGTCGCAGTGCACGGTCTTGCGCGGTAGCTGCAGCAGCTGGTCGTAGGTCAGGGTGAATGGTCGGTCCACCAACCCGGAGACCTCGAAGGTCCAGGTGCTCGTGTCCACGTTCGGCACGTCGCCGTAGTGGAGCACCGGCCATTTGGTGGTCAGCACCTGGCCGGGTGGTAACCTCTTAGAGGCGTCGCGGGGAGTCGTCACGGAAAGACGTCGCGGAAGAGCGTGGCGCTAATACGCGGCCGCCCCCGTCGGACGCATCTCCGTGACGCCTGTCCGTGACGTCGTCACCTCGACGTTGAAGGCGTTTGCGAAGCCATGAATGACCGCCGCAACGGCGGCATCCCAGAGCCCCGTTTCCCCTTTCCCCTTTCCCCTTTCCCGTTCTATCGATGTCATCTCGACTCCGGCGATTCCGCAGGGAACGATCCGCTCGAACTCGGTGAGGTCCGTCGTGACGTTCAGCGCGAACCCATGCCACGTGACCCATTGCTTCACGTGGATCCCGATGCTGGCGATCTTCCGGCTCCCGCCCCCGGTCCACACGCCGGTGTAACCCGGGTTCCGCTCGGCGGCTATGCCGAGGTCGGCGAGCGCGTCGATCAATGCCTGCTCCAGCGTGCGGAGATACCAGTGGAGATCCGGCTTGTGGCCGGACAGGTCGATGATGGGGTAGCCGACGAGCTGGCCGGGCCCGTGGAAGGTCACGTCACCGCCGCGCTCGATCTCGAACACCTCGACGCCGTCGCGGCTGATGAGATGGTCCGGGTGGAAGTTGCGGCCCAACGTCACTACCGCGGGATGCTCGAGGAGGAGGAGCCGGTCGCGCGCCAGGCGCCCGTCGATGCGCGCCTGCGCGAGCGCGCGTTGCCACTCGAGCGCTTCGGCGTACGGCACGGCGCCGGCCTGCACGACCTCGAGTAGACGCATGGTTACGGCCCGTCCGCCCCCGCCCCCGCCGTCGCGCCGGCGATCGCCCAGCGGCTCGCGGTCATGCCGACCACGGCGCTCAGCACACCCCAGGCGATCAACCCGGGGAACCCGAGCAGACGGTCCGCGACGGCGGCGAGGAATCCCACCAGCAGCGCCGCCACGCCGGCGAGGACGCCGATCACGCCGCTCTGCCACAGGTTCTCGAGCGGCCGGCTGCGGCGCCAGCCGAACGCGGCGGCCACGGCGATGCCTGCGAGCAGGCCCGCGAGCAACGGGTCGCCCGCGGCTTCACGATAGTGGTCGGGGTCCAGCCGGCTCTGCAGCAGCTTCACGAGCAGTTGCGCCAGCGTGATCGTCGCCCCCCCGAGCCCTGCCCCGGAGGCGAGGGCGCCGAGCCCGATGGCGAGCGGGTCTCTGCGGACCTCGGTCACATGTCCACCACCCGACCGAGCGAATCGAGCGCGGCTTGGCCCACCGCCTCCGACATGGTCGGGTGCGCGTGAATCGCCAGCTCGACCTCTTCCACGGTGTACTCGTTCTCCCGCGCCACCGCCAGCTCGTGGATGATCTCGGACGCGTGCCCACCCACGATGTGGGCGCCCAGGATTTCGCCGTACCTCTTGTCGCGCAGAATCTTCACGAACCCCTCGGTCTCACCCGTTCCCCGGGCCCGGCCGTTCGCCGAGAACGGAAACCGCCCCGCCACGTAGTCGAGCTTCCGCTCCTTGCACTGATCCTCGGTGAGCCCGATGCTGGCGACTTCGGGGTGGCAGTACGTCACGCTGGGCACGTTGTCGTACCGGATCGCGTGCGGCTTTTTGCCCGCGATGATCTCGGTGACGGTCACGCCCTCACGCATTCCCTTGTGAGCGAGCATGGGCGGCCCGGCCACGTCGCCGATGGCGTAGTAGCCCGGCGCCGTGGTCTGCAGGTTCTGATCGACCTTGATGAAGCCGCGGTCGGTCACCTGCACGCCGCATTCCGCCAGGCCGATGTTCTCGGTGTTCACCGCGCGGCCCGCGGCCATCAGCACCGTCGCGACCTCGATCTTCCGGGTCGCTCCATTCGCTTCGACTTCGAGGGTCACCTTGTCCTTTCCGGCGGTGCCCTTCTTCACCTTGGCCCCGGGGATCACATCGATGCCGCGCTTCTTGTAGCTCTTCCCGAGGGCGTCCGAGGCCTCGGTGTCCTCGAGCGGCAGGATGCGGGGGAGTGCCTCGATCAGGGTCACCTTGGTGCCGAAGGCGTGGAAGATGTCGGCGAACTCCATCCCCACGGCACCTGCGCCGATGATCGCCATGGACGCGGGGGCTTTCTCGAGGAACAGCGCCTCGTCGGACGAGATCACCGTCGTCTTGTTGATCTCCAGTCCGATCTGTGGCAGGCCCTTTACGCGCGACCCCGTCGCGATCAGCACCGCCTGCTTCGCCTCATACGCGTCGTTGCCGACCTTCACCTTGCGGCCGGGCTGGAGCACTCCGGCGCCCTTCACGACCGTGACCTTGTTCTTTTTCATGAGGAACTCGACGCCCTTCGAGTTCTGGTCGCTCACTCGACGCGAGCCGATGTAGGCCGAGTGGAGCAGCGCTTTGGTGGGGATGCAGCCGATGTTGACGCACACCCCGCCGAGCTTCTCCTTCTCGATCACCGCGGTGCTCATGCCGAGCTGAGCCGAGCGGATGGCGGCGACGTAGCCGGCCGGCCCCCCGCCTAGGATGATCACGTCAAATTGAGTCGCCAACAGCCCCCCCTCCCCTAACGCGGAATGTGGAACTCGGAACGCGGAACAGCTGCACTAACCTCGGCCCGCCGGTTCCGCGTTCCGCGTTCCGACTTCCGCGTTTCAGAGGTTCCGAGTTCACAGTAGCATCGCCAGCGGGTTTTCCAGCATCTGTTTGAGCGTCTTGAGGAACGCCGCCCCCGTCGCGCCGTCGATCACCCGGTGGTCGCAACTCATCGTGATCCGCATGCGGCGCCGCGCCGTGAGCTGCCCCTCCACCACCACCGGCTTCTGAACGATCG
>WNGD01002061.1_pt1 | contig 35251 bp, 24 predicted proteins | sample 5400671 | NCBI WGS metagenome assembly WNGD01 (sample SAMN13153369, study PRJNA577476) | soil metagenome | isolation source: 40 cm soil or saprolite under grassland replicate 2 | place: USA:California | collected 2016-06-15 | reverse complement strand
TGCGTATCCTGCGTGACAATGTGAGCCTCACACGCCAGGCCTACGTTGAGTTCGACCTTGAAGCGATGATGAACGGCGAAGTCTATGCCGACTTTGTCCTGCTGTGGCTGCTCTGTCACCAATCGCGAGTGGAAGCTGAACGGCCCACAGAGTGCTGGCTGGAGAAGTGGTCGCATACCGCCCAGGAACAGGGCACGCGTGCCCTCGAACAACTGCGTAACGGCGTCGAGAAGGCCATCTCGGCTCTGGGTAGTGGCTTCCTGGCTCATCCGGCCAATCATGTCCTCTGTGAAAAGCTGCGCTCCGGCACGCTGAGCACGCAAGATTACTACCGCCAACTGCTGCGCCTGGTCTATCGCCTGCTCGTCATGTTCGTTGCCGAAGACCGCGATATCCTCTTTCATCCCGACGCCGACTCGCTGACGCGAGAGCGCTACACCCGCTATTACTCGACGGCCCGGCTGCGCCAATTGGCGGAGCAGCGCGTCGGCACGCGCCATGCCGACCTCTTTCATGGGCTACGCCTGGTGATGGAGAAACTTGGAAGCGAGAAGGGCTGTCTAGAACTGGGCCTGCCCGCGCTGGGTGGCTTCCTCTTCTCACAAGCCGCCATCGCCGATCTGGCAGGGTGTGAGATTGCCAACCATGACCTGCTCGATGCCATCCGTTCGCTGGCCTTCACCGATGATCGACACATGCGCCGCGCCGTGGACTACAAAAATCTTGGCTCCGAGGAACTGGGCAGCGTCTACGAATCGCTGCTGGAACTGCATCCTGTGCTGCATATCGAAGCGGCCACGTTCGAACTCTCCACGGCAGGCGGCCACGAGCGCAAAACCACCGGCAGCTACTACACTCCCACCAGCCTGATTACCTGTCTGCTTGACTCGGCCCTCGATCCCGTCCTGGATGAGGCGTGTGCTAAGCCTGACCCAGAGACGGCTATCCTCAACCTCAAGATTTGTGACCCCGCCTGTGGCAGTGGGCATTTCTTGATCGCCGCCGCCCATCGCACCGCCAAGCGGCTGGCCGCCATGCGCACAGGTGAAGAGGAACCAGCACCCGAAGCCCGGCGCAAAGCCCTGCGCGATGTCGTCGGCCGCTGCATCTACGGTGTAGACATCAACCCCATGGCCGTGGAGCTCTGTAAAGTGAGCCTGTGGATGGAGGCTATCGAGCCAGGCAAGCCGCTCTCCTTCCTTGAACAGCATATTCAATGCGGCAACAGCCTCCTGGGTACCACACCTGCGCTGCTCGCCAAAGGCATACCAGATAGCGCCTTTGAACCCATCGAGGGCGATGTTAAGAAAATTTGCAGCGCATCCAAAAAGAAGAATAAACAGCAGCGCGAAGGGCAGCTCACCCTCTTCGATCCAGCAGGACAGCCCTGGGATCGCCTGGGCGACCTAGCCACAGGCATCATGCAACTGGAAGAGATGGGCAATGACACGGTAGAGCAGATCCAGCGCAAGCAGGAATACTATGACAAGCTGGTGAAGTCCAGCGACTATCTCTTTGGTAGGTTGTGGGCTGATGCCTGGTGCGCCGCCTTCGTATGGAAAAAGAACAATGAGTTCGCTTATCCTATCACTGAAGAGGTGTTTCGTAACATCGAGAAGAACCCCTACAGCATCTCGAATTGGATGAAAGACGAGATTATACGCCTGAGAGAGCAGTACCAATTCTTTCACTGGCACCTGGCCTTCCCTGATGTGTTCAGGGTACCGACAAAGAGTGAGGTAGCGGAGAATGAGCAGGCTGGCTGGTCTGGAGGATTTGATGTGGTGCTGGGGAATCCACCGTGGGAACGTATCAAAATTCAGGAAAAAGAATGGTTTGCGTCTAGACGACCTGAGATTGCCAATGCCCCCAATGCTGCCCAACGTCGGCGTATGATATCCAACTTGGTGCATGAGGATCCTACAATATATGCAGCTTTTATGGAAGATCAGCGTCAAGCTACAGGTGAGAGCCATTTAGTGCGTGATAGTGGTCGCTATCCATTATGTGGTAGGGGTGATCTGAACACATATGCAATCTTCACTGAGTGTATGCAGTCTCTCATTAAACCAATAGGACGATTCGGCTGTATTATCCCTTCAGGAATTGCAACTGATGATACGACTAAGTCATTCTTTAAGAATCTTGTTAACTCACATACCTTGGTAAGTCTTTTTGATTTCAGAAATGAGGTGAAGCTTTTTCTAGGTATCGATCATCAGGTAAAGTTTACTCTTCTTACAATTGCAGGTTTGTCAACTTTTGTCGACAAAGTGGATTTTGCATTTGGATTGTATCGTGTAGATGATTTACGCCTAGAAGACCGCCATTTTTCACTCTCTGCCGAAGAGATTGTGCTGCTCAATCCAAACACTCTTACTTGTCCAACTTTTCGTACGAGACGAGATGCAGAATTGACTAAGGCTATATATCGACGAATTCCTGTGTTTATGAGAGAAGACTCTTCTGAAGGGAATCTTTGGAATATCAAGTTCACCACCATGTTTCATATGACAAACGCCTCGTATCTATTTCGTACATATGAGCAGCTAGTTTCTGAAGGTTGGATGCACATCGGAAATAGGTTTCAAAAGAATGGGGAGATATATCTACCGCTTTATGAGGGTAAAATGATATCGCTCTATGATCATCGATTTGGGACGTATGAAGAGCGAGAACATGGTGATCGCGAACTGGATCAGGTATTGCATACTGATCCATTCGCCTTGCCGCTACCTCGTTACTGGATTCATAGCTCTCATTTACCTCCTTCTCTGAAAGAGAGCCAGAAGATGTTACTTGTGTTCCGCATAATTGCTCGTTCTACAGATGCGAGAACTGGTATATTTAGCCTTCTACCTGTTGTGCCTTGTGGTAGCAGCCTTGCTGTGGTCATGGTTAATTCATTATACGATCATGAAGAGTTATGGCTTGTTTCTTGCGCTTCCTCGTTTGTATTTGATTATGTTCTCCGCCAAAAACTCGGTGGACCGAATATGAACTTCTTCATTATGAAGCAGCTTCCTATATTACCTCCTGATTATTATGCAATGCCATGTAAATGGGATAAACAAATCACGCTTGACATGTGGGTTCTACCCCGTACCGTTGAACTTACGTACACTGCCTGGGATCTAGGACCTTTCATCAAGGACTATGGCTATAGTCATCCTCCATTCCGTTGGAATGATGAAAGGCGTTTCTTGTTGCGCTGCGAGTTGGACGCAGCATATTTTCACCTGTATGGTATTGAGCGTGATGATATGGACCATATTTTAGAGACGTTTCCTATTGTTAAGCAAAGAGATGTAGAACTGTATGGGGAGTATCGGACGAAGCGGGTGATTTTGGAGATCTATGATGAGATGAGGCGGGCGATGGAGACGGGGGCGGCTTATAGGACGCGGTTGGTGCCGGGGCCTGCTGATGCGGCGGTGGCGCATGAGCCGAGGGGGAGGGTGGATATACGTTGATAGGGGGATAAATATGACGGCAATCTGGCAAAATGATGGGTCGCGTTGGCATTTGCTCTCGCCAACTGTTGAGCGATAATTAAAACGACTTTTAACATTTCCTAATAGAGAATTTTTCACTTCTCTAAGAATGACTCTACCCAATTGGACGCATCAACAAAGGCAGTACCGAGTTCTGGCCTGAGTGGGAGCAATCCTATAGCTAAGGGTAGAAGTTTAATGGCATTCTCTCTAGTATCAACTTGCAGCCAACAATGTTGCACAAAGCGTAACAGATAATCGTATTTTTTGGCAGTGCTTAGGAGTTTTACCGTATGCTTAAGCAGCCTCACCCTACTATCCGTATTTGGAATGGCTTGTATTATCTCATTTACCTTCTTTAAGATGAGTTCGGCCTTGTTCAATTGCTGTACCTCAATTAGCTTTGCTCCCAGATCTAGCAACCCCATGGCTTCGATTTCACTTTCTCCAATTGAGAGTATCACCGCCTCGGCTCGCTCCCACTGCTGCGCTTGAGCTAGAGCTATACCCAGTTCCCGCAATACAACTGCGCTGCTGTCTCCCTTATCCTCAAGAGAACGGGCCAGAGCCTCGGCTCGTTCCCACTGCTGCGCTTGAGCTAGAGCTTTCCCCAGTTCAAATAGCACTTTTTGCTTGACTGTTTCGTTCCCAACTGTTGAATAAATTCTTGCTGATACTTCGGCCCACACATGTTCAGCTCGTTCCCACTGTTGCGCTTGAGCCAGAGCTATACCCAGTTCCCGCAATACAGCTGCGCTGTCTCCCTTATCCTCAAGAGAACGGGCCAGGGCCTCGGCTCGCTCCCACTGCTGCGCTTGAGCCAGAGCTATACCCAGTTCCCGCAATACAGCTGCGCTGTCTCCCTTATCCTCAAGAGAACGGGCCAGGGCCTCGGCTCGCTCCCACTGCTGTGCCTGAACTAGTGCCTCGAGCAGCTTCTCCCTAGCTCTCACATTAAGGGACGCATCCTTAATAGCATCTGCTGCTATTTCGGCTTCTATCCAGACCCGCTCAGCCAATTTTAGCTGATGAGTCTGTACTAATACCTGGCCTAATTCGCGTAATACCTCCGCTTTGTCCCATTCCTTCTTGATCAGATTTGCTGCCAGCGTAGCTTCTGCCCAGACCTGCTCAGCCAAGTTCCATTGTTGGGCTTCAACTAATGCCTTGCCTAAATCACACAATATTGACACCCTGACTCTCTTATCCCTGATGGTGTAGCTTAGTTGCAACACTTTTTCCCATGTTGCTTTCGCCCGAGCCAATCGCTGAGCTTGGAACAAGGCGGTGGCCAACTCAGAGAGTATCCTAGCGCTCGTTTCGCTCTCCCAAAGAGAGGTTACTATTTCTTCAACCCGCTCCCACTGCTGGGACTGAAGCAAGTTTCTACATAGCTCATATACCACTTTGGTTCTGCTTGTCTTTTCCCACCAGAGAGAGCGGCTTATTGCTTCGGCCTGCTCCCATTGCCCTGCACGAGCCAGGGCTACGCCTAGCCCACAGAGGAGGCTAGCTTTCGTTTCGGATTCCTGAAGGGAGGCTGCTACCGCTTCAGCTTGCTCCCACTGCTGGGACTGAATGAGTGCTATACCCAGATCATAGAACATCTCTAAACTGGCCCAACTTCCTTCAAAAGAACGAGCGATAGCTTCAGCTCGCTCCCACTGCTGCGCTTGCGCTAACGCTTTGCATAACTCTCGCAGGATGCTCACATCACCATCCTTCTCAGCAAGTGAGTTAGCGATTGCCTCCGCTCGCTCCCACAGTTGGAACTGAATGAGTGCTATACCCAGATCATAGAACATCTCTAAACTGGCCCAACTTCCTTCAAAAGAACGAGCGATAGCTTCAGCTCGCTCCCACAGTTGGGCATGCGCTAATGCCTTGCATAACTCTCGCAAGATGCTCACGTCACCATCCTTCTCAGCAAATGAGTTGGCAATGGCCTCCGCTTGATCCCACTGCCTTGCTTGTATAAATGCCATACCTAGCTCATATAATGCTTGACGTTTGCTTTCACCGTCCTCCATCAGGCGTAGTACCTCTTGAACTCGCACATAGACTTGCAGGCTTTTTTGCTCCCGACCCGGTTGCATGCGGAGTATTCTGGCCGTTTGGAGGAGGATCTTTACCCTATAGGTAAGGTCGGTCAACAACTCGGCTAAGTCCAGGGCGTATTGTTCTCGCCTTAACCAGACTAATGTCTCAAACATCTCTGGCGTATATTGATCGGCTTGACTTGCCAGACTGGTACGTAACAACGTGTATCGCCACAGATGAGCGAGCTTCTCCACTCCCTCTGATAGTGTCCACCCTTCCCAAGCAGCTGCTTGCCGCCCCAGGTCAAGGTCTTGAGCGTAGAGATGAGTGCTCAGGTCGTCCTTGATCTTTTCCTGTCCGTAGACCTGGGCGTCGAGTACCTCAAAAAGTTGCGGCCATGCTCGTGCATAAAACAGGTGAGTGATATAGTGGTGCCGTGCGTACACACGACGCTCCTGCTCGATTGGCTTCCCTGGCACATTTTCCCAGATGAGTGCAAGATTGCCCTGCTTACACCATGATGCCAGGGAGTGGTGCCAGCGTTCTTCCTCATCTGTGGCAAAGATATATTTTTTAGTCGGGTTGTGCTCGTCCTGGTGCAAGTAGTCCCGAAACTTTAAGTGATATAAGTAGTAGCGCTGCTGTCCGTTATCAGCGATCAGCCCTCCCAGGCGTTCTAACCCATCGTTGAGCCGATCATCCTCTACCTGGAGAATCTGCCTCATATGTGGCTTTGCCAGTGGTTCACGGGCTGCAAGCAGTAAACCAAGTACCGGTTTGATTACCTCTCTCCACTCGGTGGGTTGTCGCTTCAAGCGGGCCATGGCCAGTGAAAAAAGATTTTCTGGATTATCGGCAAGTTGAGCAATCATTTCCGCGGGAGGAATTGTTCCATGCTCACCCAATTCCTTTGCGACGAGGTCCAGGTAGAGCGCATTTTCCTGCATAGCCTGGTAGAATTGGTTGGCCAGTTCTCGCGACAGGGGTACTTGACGATGCTGCAAGATGAGATCGAAATCCTGCCGACTCAGATTTGGCAGCCTGTACTCATAGCGCGGCTTGAGTAATTCGAGGGGCCGCAAGGTATCATTGGGGCGTGTGCCCAGCACAAAGACCACTCCGGCGGGTGGATTATTCGGCAAGAAACTCAGGTCTCGCACGCCCGTCAGTTCCTCTTCAAGCTGATCCAAGCCGTCGAGAAAGATTACTTCCTTTCCACCCTTTCCCACGAGTTCTCCAAGGACTTTGGGAAAGTAATCGCGCAGAGCTGGACGGCTCTCGCTTTGAACATAGAGCTCGGAAAGGTCGTATTTGAGGATTAAACGCGCCATCAGATTGCGCAGCAGTCCGACCTGGTGATCAGGGCCAGGATTGATGGGAATAAAGTGAAAGGCCACGTTCTCCGGCCCGTACTCATCAACTAGTTTAGCGATGATACTGCTTTTGCCTTGCCCTGCCTGTCCGGTGATGGTGACGTAGCCACCTGTCGCTTGTTTTTCGGCGATACGTTGTCGTATCTCGACCAACTCACGTTCACGTCCTACAAAGCTGTTCAGGCGATCATCCATGAAGCCATGATGGTCAGCGAGCAGTGCTTGCAAGCGTTGTTGCCTTGAGAAACGTCTCTGTTCATCCTCATTGGCCTGGCTGGTTGAAGCCGTGTTCGCTCTTGCATGTTGCTCATAGCGTAGTAGCTGGAATGAGCCATGTTCGACACCGCTCCTCACCGGTCGCTGATGCTCAGGCAACATTGTTGAGAGGTAATCAAAGAGACTCCCGACAGTCACCCAGCCGTCGTGTCCAACCGCATCCGGAGCACGTCCTGCCAAAGCTTCTAACAGGTAGTGAGTGAACAAGCCGTGCTGAAATTGAGCATCTTCACGCGCCTTTTGCTGGGGCATACAGCTTGATAAGGCGACACGACCAGCACTACTCTTAGCAAACATCTGTTTGATGTGTGCCACCGGTGTTTCGCCTTCTCGATAGGGAGAACCGGGGAAATCACCACTATGACAACTATCGAAGAGGAACAGGACTTTTTTCGAGCGCGTGCGTTCAAAAAAGCGCGTGCGTAAATTTTCCAGGCGCAGTGGATGTTCCAGCCATAACCCACTCTCCTGAGCAATATGCTGGTATGAGAAATCGTGGGAAACGAGGAAAACGTCGGTTTGCGGTTCATCATGCTCTTCTTCATCAGGGAGAGAAACAAGTGTGCCATGGCCTGCGAAATAGAAGACGACTAGATCATCCTTCCCTGGCCTGGTCAATACAATATCTCTCAGTGCCTGTTGAATGGCATCAAGTGTCGCCTCAGTACCTGTCAATAAACGGCTATGTTCTGGAAGAAACCCATGTTGGAGGAGCAGCTTGTGGAGCGCACAAGCGTCATTTTCAGCGAAACGTAAGTCGGGCATACAGGCTGAAGCATCATACTGATTGATGCCAATGCAGATCGCATAACGCCTTTGAGTTTCTGGAATGACAGGTTTCGGCATGTATTTCCTCTAAAGAAGCTGAAGTACCCGCGGCTCTATTTCTGTCTTTTACGCTGCCTGGAGACTTTGGCCTTGACGTTGAGAGATTTGCCCGGTGTTAGTGTTGCTGTTGCTTCTGGATGCTGTGCCGTGAAAGCATCGATCAATTCCTTTGCCGTCTTTTTACTCACTTCACGTAAAATAAAGGTCTTGCCATCAGCAACTATCTCAATTTCCTGCACCTGGCCTCGCTTCGCGAGGATTTCGAGAGTGGTAGATACAATGGTGAAAAGGTTAGTAAGCAGGTCCTTATAGGTGGCGATGTTCGCTCCAATCAATGTAATGAGCAGGATGATATCAAGACCACTACGTGCATGCGGTTCTGATGGAAGTGATTGTACTGTAGCATTTTTGAAAGTGCTTATCGCTTGTTGAATATCTGTTCGCATGAGTTGAACAATCGCCAGTGTGTCTAGATCGTCTTCTTCCACTGGGACGATTTCGACTGCTACAATAGTTTCCTGATCTGGAAAATTTCGGGTAAAGGTATCTTTCATGGCGTTTTCGGCTACTTTCCATATTCTATTTTTGTCCTAATTCAAGATACACTTCTTCTTGAAGAGGGCAGTACTACTTTAATGGTTTTTTCTCAGACTGTCAATGCAGATGGCATTATCCCTGGTCATGCTCCTGTTGCAAATTATAAACCTCTTTGCTACTATAGGCGCGGAATTGAATTGTTCAGCATACACTAAGTCTGGAAGGTTTATATCCAGCAATGCTTTTTAGTACAAGTAAAGGGGAAAGAACAAAAGTATGGCAAGACGGAGTAGTTTTTTGCATGCCATTGCACAAGCTCAGAGAGATGCAGAAAGACAGCGTGTTGCTCAGATGCGTGCTCAGGAACAGGCGCAGACAAGAGCTGCGAAGGCAGCAGAGAAGGCTCGCAAGGACTATCTCAATGCGCAAAAGGCTGAGCAGAAAGAGCGTGCCAAACTGTATACTGAGTCACGGCTCGCTGATGTCGATTTGCAGAATGAACAGCTCGAAAATGATATTGCCCAGTTGGGAAATCTTCTGACTGAATCTCTTTCCATAGATGATTTCATCGATTTTGCTATGCTGAAGCAGGTTCCCAATATTCCACCCTTTAATCCGGGGCAGTTGGCTGTAGCAGAGCCACCACCTTCTATACATATGTATCTGCCACCTGACTTATCAGGCCTTCAAAAGTTTGTGCCTGGGGCCAAGGAAAAGCATGCACAGGAAGTTGCGAAGGCTCACGAACGTTACAGGGCAGATGCACAGGCACATGCCGCTAGGGAATATGCGAGACAGCAAAATTTAGCGCATGCGTGGGCTATGTATCAACGTCAGGTGGCAGAGGAACGTCAGAAGGTGGCAGCGCAGCATGCTGAGGTCGATGCGTTTCAACGGGAATTTTTCGCTGGCTCTCCGTCTGCTATTGTTGAATACTTCACGATGGTGCTTGCCTCAAGCTCCTATCCCGATGGCTTTCCTCAGCATGCAAAGTTGGCATACGTACCTGAGTCAAAGCAGCTCGTGGTTGAGTACGACCTTCCTACACTCGACATAATTCCCGCAGTTGGTTCTTACAAATATGTGAAGGCGAAAGATGAAGTGACGGAGACGGCACGTCCTCTGACACAGCGCAAGACTCTGTATTCATCGGTTATTGCTCAAGTGACACTCCGTTCCCTGAAAGAGTTGTTCAAGGCCGACCGTAGAGGATACCTGGAAACAATCGTCTTCAATGGTTACGTTAGTACCATTGATAAAGGAACTGGTCGCCCTATACGCACATGTCTGGTTACGGTACGCACGAGTCAAGATCCGTTTACTCAGCTCAATCTGAGCCAGGTTGATCCTCAGGCCTGTCTTAAAGTGCTGAATGCCTCGGTCTCAAAAAGCCCTACGGAACTGGCACCGGTGCGTCCGGTTCTAGAGTTTAGCATGGTTGATCCTCGTTTCATTGAGGAGACCGATGTGCTTTCAGGACTTGACCAGCGTCCTAATCTGATGGAATTGACACCTTCTGAATTTGAGTCACTTATCACTAACTTGTTTGAGAAGATGGGCCTGGAAACAAGACTGACACAGGCATCGCGTGATGGGGGAGTGGATTGTGTTGCCTATGATCCTCGCCCTATTTTTGGAGGGAAAGTGGTTATTCAGGCCAAACGCTATAAACATACTGTCGGTGTGAGTGCCGTGCGTGACCTCTTTGGCACAGTTCAAAACGAAGGCGCATCAAAGGGAATATTGGTCACAACCAGTGGTTATGGTCAGGCTTCATTTGATTTCGCCAAGGGCAAACCTCTTGAGCTATTAAGCGGCAGCCATCTTCTGTATCTGTTGAAAGAACACGCTGGCATTGAGGCGAAAATTGAGATGCCGGAAAGCTGGAAAGATCCGCAGCCGGATGCTGAATAATCTATACCCTGTGGAAGGCACTGAGCAAAGAAGTAGCTTTGGGGAGCACCCAGGTTTTAAGGAATAGTGGTAATGCTGGTCAGCATTGTGGAATGAGCCGTTTTGCAGCAGTCGCATGCGGTCCACGACCTGCTCGCATTGGTGGCAAATACACATCTTTAGGGGGGAAACTATGACAGCAATCTGGCAAAATGATGGGTCGCGTTGGCACCTGCTCTCGCCAACGGGCTTCCCCAATGAAGTCACACTGCATAATCTTGTAGAGGAAGCTCCTCACGTACTGCCATTAGCAGGTACCCCTCGCCTGATCGTCCTTGGTCGAGAGGTGCAGCTTGGCAGTGGGCGTGCGGATTTATTAGCGATAGAGCCGAGTGGGCGCATTGCTATTATCGAGATCAAGCTTGCGAGGAATGCGGAAGCACGAAGAGCGGTTATTGCACAGGTCCTTGCTTATGCTGCTTATAACCACGAAGAATAATTTACTAAAGTATGCTATCAACATGATACAATGCAGCAAGTAAAACGTCGCTAGCAGTTTGCAAGGAAAACTAACTGTTTCCACTAGCACCGAGAAGAGGACTTGCAATGAGTAACCTTATCCTAAATTCGCTTGAAATTCGCAATTTCCGGGGTTTCCATCATCTACAAATAGAACGCCTGGGCCGTATCAATCTCATTGTGGGTAAAAACAACATAGGGAAATCTAGTCTGCTGGAAGCGTTGCAACTTTATGCTCGTAGAGCATCTACTCCAACATTTATCTGGGAGATTTTGCGCACACGGAATGAAATTCGACAACCTTTTGTGGATGTCGAAGATATGCTTTCAACGCTCAAATACTTGTTCTATGGACGGAAAGAGGTTAGGCCAGGGCTTGAGTCTATTCAAATTGGTCCTATTAATTTCCCCAGCAAGACACTTTCGATTGCCGTGGACTGGTCTGTTACAGAGATACGTGAGGATGGAAGCCAGCACACACGACCACTAGAGCCTGGAGAGGATTATACTGCAGATAATTTAGCTCCTCGCTTTACCATTCAGGTGGCGGGATCAACTCTCAGTTATCCTATTGATCCATCTCTTCCCCAGAGGATACTCAGATTGAACTCTAATGAAATTACCTGCGTTTTTATAGCAGCAAATGGGTTGAGTAGAAAACAGATTATTGAGTTGTGGGATGCGATTGCATTGACCAACCTTGAGAAGGAAGTACTTAACGCCCTATGCCTGATCGCACCAGGAGTTGAGGGGTTAACCTTCGTTAGTAATCCTGCATCAGGTGGAGAGCGCAATCCCATTGTGAAGATTACGGGCATTGATGAGCCGCTTCCTCTCAGTAGTCTGGGAGATGGTATGCAGCGTGCATTAGGTATTGCTCTGGCTCTGGTGAATGCTAAGGACGGCATGCTCCTGGTAGACGAATTTGAAAATGGTCTTTACTACTTAGCACAACCAGAATTGTGGCGTTTCGTTTTCCGATTAGCTCATCGACTCAATGTCCAAGTTTTTGCTACGACACATAGTTGGGATTGTATTGAAGCTTTCCAGAAAGCTGCCAGAGCAGATCAGCAAATGGAAGGATTGCTTATTCGTCTAGAAAATAAAAATGGTGAGATAGGAGCTACGTTATATGATGAGCGGAAGTTGGGCATTGCTACTCGTGAGCATATTGAGGTGCGTTGAGCATGAATGATGAAGCATTGCTAGGCGGAGGCGCACGTCGAAATGTTTTGTTGGTTGAGGGCAGTGATGATGGGCACGTCTTTAAGAGCTTGTTAGGGTATCACCATGTTGCTTGTGTGTTTCGTGGTCAACCTGAGTATGACCAAATTCCTCTAGAACTTATTGAAATTATTGACAGAGAAGGAATTGATAGGCTTTTAGAGACTCTCGAAGTTGTACTCATCGCTAGTGGAGAAAGAAGAGTAGGTATCGTTGTAGACGCTGATACTGACCTTGCTGCACGTTGGCAATCTCTCAGAAATAAATTGATTGAGTTTGGCTATAATACTGTACCGATGAATCCCGGGCATGAAGGCACTATTCTTCAGCAAGAAGGGTTGCCTATCGTCGGTATCTGGATTATGCCTGATAATCTGGTTGCTGGTAGATTAGAGGATTTTCTTCGTTTCCTTATACCATCGAATGACTTGCTTTGGCCAATGGCTGAAAACATCGTGGAGCAGGTCATTGTAACGGATCGTCGTTTTCCGGAGGAACACAAAAGCAAAGCTCTTATCCATACCTGGCTGGCTTGGCAGCGCAAACCAGGACGACCAATGGGCATAGCTATTACTGCTCGTTATCTTGATCCCACCGCTCCACATGCCCAACAACTTATAAACTGGCTTCGTCGACTATTTGAACTTGAGTCACTGTAGGCGGTATACGGCACGGGCCAAGCACATGTCGTGCTTAGGAGGGAAAATATGACAGCCATCTGGCAAAACGATGGTTCTCGTTGGCATTTACTCTCGCCAACGGGCTTTCCAAATGAAGCAACGCTCCATACTCTAGTTGAGCAGGCTCCCCATCTGTTACCCCTGGCCGGTACACCTCGACTGATCGTCCTTGGTCGAGAGGTGCAGCTTGGCAGTGGGCGTGCGGATTTGTTAGCGATAGAACCGAGTGGGCGCTTTGCCATTATCGAGATCAAGCTTGCGAGCAATGCGGAAGCACGCAGGGCGGTCATTGCGCAGGTCCTTGCGTATGCCGCGTATCTCTGGAAGCTAGAGCAGGCAACCCTGGAGCAAAATGTGCTCTACAAGCACTTGCAAGACCGCGGATATAAGAGTCTTGAACATGCGGTTGCGTCAAATGATCAGGAAGGCTCATTCGATGCCGAGGCATTTTCCACAGCCGTTGCCGAGAATCTGAAACGTGGGCATTTTCGCCTGGTCTTTGTGCTGGATGAGGCTCCAGAGGAACTCATCGGTCTGGTCAACTACCTTGAAACTATTTCTGATCAACTGGTCATCGATCTCATTACGCTCTCCGCCTATTCGGTCAATGACTCGCAAATACTGGTACCGCAGCGTGTCGAAGCTGAACGTCAACGCCTGGAACTCACGCCAGCGACATCGCCTCAATCCAAAAGCGAGGGGACAGGCCAGCTCGTTGAGGGTGCTGGAGATTTTGTTGCCAGTATAGCTACCGCACCCGAAACGTCCCGACTCCTTCTGCAACGGCTGAGCAACTGGGCCATTGGTCTGGAGCGAGAACGGTTGGTGAAATTAAAAACGTATCATGGCAAGTCTGGTAATCTGACGCTTCTTCCTCGTTTAGCGGCAGATGATGTTGGTCTCGTTACAATCAGTAACAATAATGGGACGGCCTATTTGCAATTCTGGCGTAGTGTTTTTGAGCGTCGCGCCCCCAAGAGCCTTGCTCGTATTGAGTCAATTACGCCGGTCAAGCAGGGGAATAGTATTCGCGAAGTGAGTGATGAACTGCTACGGGAGCTTACTCAGGCGTATAGAGAAGCTGTACGAGGAGAGATAGAAATATGATTGCGCTACAAACTGATCTTGACCAACGCATAGCTCAAGAACTAAAGGAACTCTATAAAAAACTCAATGACGAAGGGAAATTACTCTCTGATGAGCAATTAGCACAGTACTACAGCACCTTTCGCAGCACGTTTGGACCAGACCGGCTCAAAAACCTGGATGGGGAAGCATTGCTGGAGACAATGCATAGCCATGGTAATAAAGATAGCCTTGTTTACTGGTTAGAGTTCAAAAATGATGATGAATTCCCTTCGCTGAAGTTTGGGAGCATTGCTGGAGGGAGTGCATTCAAATTTGGTCTGTTTCGCAAGCAAGATAGAGGCATATGGATTTCAGGATCGCCGGTAAATCCAGTAGAGTTATCAACTGAACAAGCGGTTAATCTCGCAAGGCAACATCGCGATCAACTTCTCAAGGGCGTTGAACTCTTGGAGAAGCTGTCTGTGAACGGTACTGACGAAGAGTATGCACAGTTACAGCGGGAGATGTCTCGATTCGCTCCCAACATCAGTGATCTAGCATGGGGGCACAAGTATTTTACCCTGCTGTACCCGGAGAAGCTGGATGATTTCCACAACCCTGATTACCAACGTTTTCACGTGATCAAACTGTTACAGCTTCCTCCCCAAAACGACGGAAGATATAGCGCTGCCAGTCGTTTTGTCGCTCTTGCGAGAGTCCTGAATATCTCGATGAACAGTTTGACCACTCTCCTGAATGAGCGGGATGGCTCTACCCCGTACAGTTACTGGCGTATTGGAACGACAGCATTTTCAGATAAACAAGACTTTTGGGGCATGATGCGCGATACCAACTGTGTGGCTATTGGATGGGCTGATACAAGTGATCTTTCACCGATAACAAACGACAAAGCTGGCAAAGCGGCAATTCGCAATGCGCTTCTCCATAATCCCCAGATGAATCCCTCTGTAGCAGGCAGAGCCGCGCAACAGCTTTTCCATTTTAGATGGACAATTGCTCCTGGCGACCTGGTACTGGCCTCCAATGGAGCGACTGTACTGGGAGTTGGCAGAGTCACTGGCAGGTATATATATAACCCTTCTGCTGGTTTCCCTCATCAGATACCAGTTGAGTGGCTCTCGTTGGAACAATGGCAGCAACCCGATCAACAGCCGGATATTGAAGGCAAACTGACTACTGTCTTTAGAATGCAGAGAGCCAAGAATTTACTTGAGACTGAAAAGTGTATATATGACGTAAGAACCACCTTCAGCCCACCACCTGATGATCCACAAGTTACAGTTACACCTCCAACTTCACATCCATCGCCCGCTCTTTCCCGTTTGACTGGTATCCCAGCACGTATACAGGCAATACTTGAACGCAAAGGACAGGTGATTCTGTATGGTCCACCTGGAACAGGTAAAACCTATTGGGCTGAAGTCACTGCTCGTGAGCTAGCGGCGCGTTCCTGCTTCGGAACATCGTTCGAGCAACTGACCAATGAACAAAAAGCCGAAATACTTGGAGGTGACGACAATTCTCATGGCGTGATCCGGATGTGCAGTTTTCACCCGGCGTATGGGTATGAAGATTTCCTAGAGGGCTTTCGGCCTGAAGCAGTGAATGGGCAAATGCATTTCACCTTGAGAGATGGTGTCTTTAAGACCCTCTGCAAAGATGCCCAGCTGAGGCCAGATCGGAAGTTCTACCTGATCATCGATGAAATTAATCGAGGAGATATCCCACGCATCTTTGGTGAACTCCTGAGCGTGCTTGAAAAGAACAAACGTGGGAAAGCGATTCTCCTGCCACTCACAGGAAAGGCATTCCGCGTTGCAGATAATGTGTACGTGATCGGAACCATGAATACTGCCGATCGCTCAATTGCCCTCCTGGATACCGCACTGCGGCGGCGGTTTGGTTTTATCGAACTGATGCCAGATAGCAGCGTCTTAGGTGATACCGTTGTAGGAAGTATTCCCCTTGGTCCCTGGCTCCATGCTCTCAATGAGCGTATTTGTGATTATGTTGGACGTGACGCACGCAATTTACAGATCGGCCATTCCTATTTGCTGGAAGATGGGCGTCCTATTGGAGATTTTTCAACCTTTGTGAAAGTGATGCAGGACGATATCTTGCCGCTGCTGGAGGAGTATTGCTATGAGGACTATACGAGGTTGGAGAAGATCTTGGGACCGAGCCTGGTAGATAGACAGAAGCAGCAATTTCGCCAGGAACTGTTTGATGCATCCAACCGTGATCAGCTGGTTCAAGCTCTGTTAGCGCCATGTCCTGATATCATTGCATCAACGCAAGCTGTATCTTCGGAGGTAGAAGCTGCTGAAGAGGCAGAGGAAGAGAACAGCCTTGATGCGCAGGGGTAATAATGCATGACTACACCGCGCCTTGCTATTCAATTGAAGGAATGGGAATGCATCGCTCCCGAGGGACGTGGCACACAACTCGCAGGAGTGTTCCTCACAGGTGATGCTGAGGTAAAGCACACCGCTCGAGCACTATCAACATCAGGGAAGCTTCGTGTTTCGGAACTACGCGAGGGATTATCCATAGAGGCATCATCGTATGTTGGAAGGATTACGCTTGGGGATATTCAGATTACCATCCATCCGAAAATCACTGGCATGCCCTTACTGCGCCTGTTGCGTTATGCCTATGGTTTGCGCAATCTTGAAATCTTCGACGAAGCTGAGTACAGTAGCGAAGAGCTGGCATTTCAGGAGTTACTGCTTCATCAACTCGTGGCTGAAGTCAACGAGCTGGTGGCACGAGGGTTGCATCGTAGATATGTGCGGACCGACCACGAGTTGGGAAGCCCCAGAGGCAGAATAGACGTACAGAAGATAGCCAGGCAAGGAGGGAGCATCCAAACAACATTGCCCTGTACCTATCATCCCAGGCTAGAAGATTGTTTGATCAATCAAGTGCTCCTGCAAGGACTACGCCTTGCAGCAAGACTCACCAACGATAGTGCCCGACGTATAAGACTGTATCGATTGGCCAATTTGTTTCAAGATAGCGTTTCCTCAATCAGACTGGATCACAACGCGCTCAAACAGTTGCACCGGGAAATGGAGCGCTTGAACAGCGCATATATACCTGCGATCACGATTATAGAGATACTCCTGGCATCTGAAGGGATATCGTTGGATGAAAGCCTCCCTAGAATCCAACTTTCAGGTTTCCTCTTTGATATGAACCTCTTCTTTCAAGCCTTGCTTTCCCGCTTTTTGAGAGAAAATTTGCAGGACTATACTGTGCAGGATCAGTATAAGATACAGGGCATGATGACCTATGATCCTGCCCATAATCCCAGGAGACGCCAAGCACCGGAGCCACGTCCAGATTATCTGATTATGCAGCAATCACAAGTAGTGGCGATACTGGATGCCAAGTATCGTGATCTCTGGGAAAACACCTTGCCCCCACATATGTTGTACCAGCTGGCGATCTATGCCCTCAGCCAGCCTGGCGGCGTTGATGCTGCTATCCTCTATCCAACAGTACAAGATGATGCGAAAGAAGCGAGAATTGTCATACGTGATCCGCTTCACCAATCACGCATCGCTCAGGTCATCCTGCGTCCTGTCAATTTGCTCTCCCTGGATGAATTGCTCTCTGCTGGGGATAAGATAATCAACGACAGAGCACGAGCTGCTTTTGCCAGGCAATTAGCTTTTGGTGATCGAGTAAATAAATGATCTGGCTGCAACGAGACGTGTCTGCTCCATGCCCTTTCTCCTGTGTGTTGTTGCTTGCCACATTCTACATGAAGACAAAAACGGGAGATAACCGATTTTCACTTCTCTAAGCTTGTTTTTGCCCGATTCCAATTTTCCCTCACAAACAAGGGCGGATTCTGTCCTCCTTCGTGTGTATACTCTCAAATAGAGAAATGAAGTGAGTTATGACGTTCCCACAAGGAGAAAGGCATTATGTCGATTACCCCATACACCATTGCTATTCCACAGACGGATTTAGACGATTTGCAAGAGCGGCTGGCTCGTGCACGCTGGACCAACGAACTGCCCGGCGTTGGCAACGATTACGGTGTGCCTCTGGAGCCGATCAAAAGGCTGGTCGCGTACTGGCGAGACGGCTACGATTGGCGGAGCTGGGAAGCGAAGCTGAATGCCTATCCCCAGTTCACCACTACCATCGACGGACAGACCATCCACTTCCTACACGTTCGCTCTCCTGAACCCAACGCTACGCCCTTGATCCTCACCCACGGCTGGCCGATGTCGGTGGTGGAATATCTCAATGTGATTGAGCCGCTCACCGATCCCCGCGCTCATGGAGGTGACCCGGCTAATGCCTTTCACCTGGTCATCCCATCGCTTCCCGGCTTTGCTTTCTCTGGACCCACTACTGAGAAGGGTTGGAATCGTTATCGCATCGCCCGCGCGTGGGCTGAGCTGATGCACCGCCTGGGATACGAACGCTACGGCGCGGCAGGCAACGATGTGGGCTCGGAAGTCTCCCCCGAAGTGGGGCGCTGCGACCCCGAGCACGTCATCGGCGTGCATGTCACCCAGATCTTCTCTCAGCCCTCCGGCAATCCGGCGGAACTGGCAGAGCTTTCCGAGGAGGACATGAAGAAGGTGCAGTTTTTGCAGTGGTTTTGGGACAACCTGGCAGGATACCACAAACTCCAGTCCACTGCGCCGCAGACGCTCGCCCACGCGCTGGCTGACTCGCCGGTGGGCCAGTTGGCCTGGAGCTATCAACTCTTCGGAGATTCCGTCAGCGACGACTATATCCTCACGAATGCGACCATCTACTGGTTGACGAATACAGCGGCCTCCTCGGCGCGCCTCTACTACGAAAACGCCCACGCGACCGACGTGCCAACCGGACCCACGACGGTTCCTCTCGGCCTGGCGAACTTTGCCTTCGACTTCCAGTCGATCCGGCTTTTCGCCGAACGCGATCACAAGAACATTGTCTCCTGGCATGTCTACCAGAGTGGCGGCCACAACGCGACCCAGATGACGCCTGATCTGCTCATCAACGACATCCGACAATTCTTCCGCATGCTTCGGACGCAGCAATAAGCTCTCAGATGGAGACGTTTGGAGATAAAGCGTGTCATCCTGAGCGAAGCGAAGGATCTCACTCGACGGAGGCAGAGATCCTTCGCTTCGCTCAGGATGACACGCAGGCCAGTGCTCAGAAGCAATCTTATCTCCAATGTCTCTCTCAGATGAGGCTCGCTTGACTTGTCTTCTAGACAGAGAATATCATGGAAGAAGGACAGAATTGGTCCTCGTTTGAGAGGTGATTATTGAAGATTACGAAAGCAGAGTGCTGACATGTACCATCCCACCAGTCGCGTCCTGACCGTACTCGAGTTGCTTCAGTCCAGGCCATCCATCAGTGGTCCAGAGTTAGCCAAACGGCTGGAGATGGATGTACGCACGGTGCGCCGCTACATCACGCATCTCCAGGATGTCGGCATCCCCATCGAGGCAAACATTGGCCGGCTTGGGGGGTATCGGCTCCGCCCCGGGTTTAAGCTACCCCCACTGCTCTTTACAGAAGAGGAAGCCACGGCGATCATGCTTGGCTTGCTGGGAACCTCGTGGCTGGAGATCGGACAGTCATCGGCGGCTGTTGAAGGAGCGCTCGCCAAGGTCTCTCGCGTCCTCCCGCTGCGTGCACGGGACCGTCTGCAAGCCATGTCATCTCATCTGTTCTTCTTCTCTGCCCAACAAGAAGAAGCACGACCCGATGTCTCCCTCGTGATTACGCTTAGCGAAGCGATTGGGCAGAGACAACGGGTCGCCATGGACTATCGTTCCCGTCAGGACCAGCTTACCCACCGCAAGGTCGAGCCGTATGGCATTATTGGGTGGGACGGGCACTGGTACCTGGTTGGATACTGCTGCCTGCGTCAAGGCTACCGGATATTTCGCCTGGATCGCATCCAGCAGGTAGAGGTACTTGCGGAAGCCTTTGAGCGAGCAGAGGAGTTTGATTGCCGGGCCTATGTGATGAAGCAGTATGGCGAGTCATCAGCCCGCTTTCACATTGAAGTGGAGTTTCAAGCAGCGTTGTATACCCTGCAGCAGAAGATCCCCGCGTCCTATGGCCAGCTTTCGGCCACACCAACGGGGGTCCTGTTTCAGAGTTATGTGGATGACTTAGAAGGGCAGGCGCGCTATCTGATGTCGCTCAATCTGCCGTTCGTCATTCATCATCCGCCCGAGTTGCGTGAAGCGCTGCTGCGGCTAGCAGAACAGATGGTGCAGATTGCGACCGCTCAACTTCCTCCGAATTGAACCTCATCTTGTACGTATTATATCCCAATCTGAGGGCGTTTCCTAACTCATAGCTCCACCTGATCCCAATCACGGTCGAGAACGGCTTTCAGGCTTGGGCCGCAGACGTTCTCTGCTCCTGCCTCATGGCCCACGTCGGCCACTGTCTCTCCTCGCTGCTTGGCGACCAGGCGCAGCGTCTTTTTGAGCGCGTGGCCAAGCTCAATGATGCGTAGTGCGATCAAGCGTGGGGGCCGCCAGAGGTAGGCGCACACATGGACGGCGATCAGCGAGGGCCAGACCAGGACACTGAGGTTATGCAGCGGCAGGAAAGAACCAGCGAGTGTCGGGCCAGTTACCACAAGACCAATCCCGCTGCCGAGACATCATTCCCGCGCGATTTCATCGTACACCCACTGCCTGTTTCATTCTGGAGTCCTTTGAGCGGAAGAACCTCCAGACGCCTCCTGGTGTGCACACTCCGCTTCCATGGCCAAACGCTTCTCGTATCGCCGCAGCCAGATCCACCCACCCAGGAGTCCCATCAGCGTGAAGATGAGGAGCACTGCGCCAACGCCCGTCCCCACGCGGTTGATTGCATCACCCAACAGATAGCCGCCAACGCCATAGAGCATGGCCCACCCAAGGATTCCGAGCGTATTCCAGAGCAGGAAGACGGCCCACTGCATGGCGCCAGCACCCGCCAGGAAGCTGATCCAGAGCCGCAGCGCTGGCACAAAATGTCCGAAGCAGACGATCCCGCCTCCATAGCGCCGAAAGACCCGTTGCCCCAGGGTGAGCCGACGTTCCAGGAGCCGAGACAAGCGATGGGACCGGCGCAGCACACAGCGGTGAACAGGAGCACCCCCCAGTAGCTCGACGATTGGAGCAGGTGGAGGAAATCGATTACCATACACGGTCCTTTCTTCTGATCTGACGCTGTGCCACACTACGAAGCGATCGGTCGAGCTGAGGGGGAGGGCTGAAACGTAATGGGCAGTCGCCGGAACCAGAGAAAGGACCCGCTTTCCAGAATGTCGAGCGGACTGCCAGGCACACGCTGCATCTGTGGCAATTGCTCCAGCATCAGCGGCAAGGCAATCGAGGCTTCCAGACGCGCCAGGGGCGCCCCAATGCACGCGTGAATCCCATGCCCGAAAGTCAGATGCCGATTCGGGGACCGCCTGATATCAAAGCGTTCTGGCTCGGCAAACTGCGCGGGATCATGATTGGCTGCTGACACCCAGGCAAGCACCGGGCTCTGGGCCGGAATATGCGCCTCCCCGATCTGCACATCGACGGTGGTTCGGCGTTTCAATGGCTTGAGCACAAAGGCATAGCGTAACACTTCTTCAATGGTCCCAGAGACCAGCTCAGGGTGCTGGCGTACCTGTTCCCGGACGTCTGGATACTCGTCCAGGCAGAGAATGGCGGTACTGAGCAGCGCCATCGTGGAAGCATGGCCAGCGATGAGCAGTAAGCGAGCGAACCCAAGGATCTCCTCCGCCGTCAACCGTTCTCCCTCGACCTCGGCGTGGACGAGTCCCGTCAGGATATCCTCCTGGGGGTGCTGCCGACGTTCCTCAATTTTCTGGAGAAAGTAGGCATTCATCTCCTGCACAATGGCTAACCTGCGCTGGAGACGCTCGTTGTCTTGCGGTGAGGACCGATCCGTTTGGCCCTCCGTCTGGAGCGACTGGAGCAGCCACGCCTGTGCTCTAGAAGGAAGGCCAGCCAGCCCCTGAGATTGAAGCCGCTGGATGAGGCGCGCTTTGACCTCGGGCGGAAGGGCAGCACGCCCAGGTGTCTGGATGTACTGAATGAGCTTCTCTCTCGCAGGGTGTGGCAAATCAGCCTCATCCGCCGCCTGGAGTCGTTGGACCAGTTTGTCTCGTGCCGCCTGTGGCAAATCGGTCTCTTCATCTTGGGGAAGCAACTGATGGGCCCAACCACGAAAGCGGTCGTGATCTTCCGCAGGTAAGCCAAGCATCTCCGCAATGACCGTCACCGGCAGAGGATAGGCCAGATCCCCTACCACTTCCATCCTTCCTGTGGGACGAACGCGGTCTACTTGCTCCTGGACAATCTCCTTGATGCGAGCGGCGCGCGTCGAGATGGCACGCGGCGTAAACACGGAGGCCACCAGACCGCGATAGCGGCGATGTTGCGGGGGGTCCATCATCAGAAAACTGTTTTCCATGAATTGGCGGCTCACCTCGGTGTTGGGCTCGCGCTGAGAGGAAAAGGTGGCATAATCCGAGAGGACGTGTTTCACATCTTCATAGTGGAACACATGCCACTCGCCTGTCCGCTCATCCTGCCACACTCGATGGGTCTGCTGCATCTCGTGCAGCCAGTGGTATTGCTGTCCAATGAACAACGGTTGAAGTGATTGAAGCATCGATTTTTCCCTTTCTGTGGTCTCACACTGCTTCGTTCGCGTGGTGCCATCCCTCCTGCATGGGGCAGAGCGCCCCATCCTCTCCAGAGGATGACATGTGCTCTTCTGGATGACTTGACGAAGAGATGAACCGTCTTCTCTTCACCAGCCAGACCAGGCTCCCAGGTTCACTTATCCTTCTCATCCTACTCCTCACCTTCTCCAGAGTGAGAAGATGGGGTGGATGGCACAGGTGGCATCACCTTGATGAGTGCCTCAAGTCCTTGGTGTAGCGCGGCCAGATCTGGTTCGCCGAGCTGAGCCAGCCAGTCTCGTAACCCATCGAGGCGTCCCTGGCGCAATCGCTGGACCAGCGCTTCGCCTCGTGTCGTTGGACGAGCCAGAATGACCCGACGGTCTGTGGCGTGCTCCATCCGTTCGACCAACTCGGCTTGGACCAGCCGTTCAACCAGATGGCTGACCGTTGGTTGGCTCACCCCCAGAGTCTGAGCCAGCTGGTTAATCGTGAGGGCGTGCTCGAAGCTGAGCATGACAAGCAATTTCAATTGTGCGCTGGTCAGGTCAAGCTCCTGCCAATCTCGCTTGGCGGTGCGCTGGATGCCGTACAAACACCGAAAAAACAGTGCCAGCACCTCACTCACACGATTATCATGCTCCTGTTCCATCGGTTCCATTACATCCCCTTTCAGTTCCTCATCGCTTCTCGGAGGCTGGCAAGAAGACCCGAACTCGCACCAGGAAGAACAGGGCAGACCCAAAGCAATCTGCCTCATCCTGGCCTGGTCTCCCTGGTCTCCACGAGGGCGCTCTCTTCCCTCACATGATACTACTTTTGTATAGATGCCGTCAATATGATAGATGACATCTATATAAAAAGAGCATACTCTAATGGGGAGGAGATGTCTTCAGGGAAATCCCTGAGATGCGCCAGCGGGAAACAAGCAAGAGGTGTGGCTCGGCAGTTCGACCCTCTTCCAAGATGTGCTGCAAAATCTCTGCTATCTGTGCTATACTTGTGATTGTCGGTCCTTCCTTGATGGCGCGGTCGGGGGTGAATGGAACAGCGGAGGTGTTATTTACACTTAACCCAAACATCACTAAAGACTCAATATGGAGGAACAGATCAATGGCTACACGAGCTTTGGATGTTGTCACGATCCTGCACGCTCTGGACACGCTCGACACCGAGCTACAGACCACCGTTTGGAATCCAAAGAACCCCGCCCAAATTGACCTTTTCGAATGGCTTGGGACTTTCAAGGAGATGTTGGCTCGTATCATGGGCCTCGATGCGAAAGCCTCTCGGTTCTACGAGGATCTGAACGCATTTCTCGCCCAAAGGGGCTTCAGTCCAATGATTGACCCCTTCAACCCGAATGATGGTCTGGGTGTGGTATCCATTTTGGACAAACTGGTGCGTTGGCTGAATGGCCCTGGCGAAATCAGCCAAATCTCTACCCGCAACGGTGAGGTACCTGGCTTTGAACTCCCACGCACTGGGGTAAACCTCTATGAGGTGTCGGGCTATCCTGGCTCCTACCTACTGGAACTGCTCACGCAGTCTGACGATACTCTATGGTTGTTCGTGCATAACGATACCGGTCGAGAAGGACTCGACATGGTTAAGCTCTCGATGGACGTTATGGGAAAACCCCGTAAGACACCCATGAGCAGAGACGCCTATGGCTCTGGACGAGGAGAATTTCCGACCTTTGCAGGGGCTAAGGTCCCGATGATCGAGTTCGATATCAAACCTGATCTCAGTTGGCTGCTTGATGCAGATACGACTACGGTGAGCGGTGACCGCTACTTTATCGCTCAAGCTGCCCAGCAGTTCAAAATGCGTATGGATGAAAAAGGCGCACGAGTCAAAGTGGCTACAACAGTCGTTGTCACACTGTCTAGTTGGAGTCACGGCCCGACTGTCTTTGTCGTTGATCGTCCGTTCTACGGATGGTGGACGCAACACGGCATTGACTTGCCTATGGCAGCCTTCTTTGCGGACTGGGATTCCTGGCGGAAACCATCGGGATCTCTTGAAGACTTGTAGAACATAAGACATGGAGGAGAGCACAGCATGAGCGAACGCTGGTGTTGTACGAGGGCCGCTCACGTTGGAGGCTCACTTCGCACCTTCCGAGCAGGCTGAGAGGAGCGAGAGAAAAAATTGGAGCAACGATAGACCATATCGCTGCTCCCTTTGCTTTGTCTCCCTGCTGTATAGCCTCTAAAAGCCAGTTTGGAAGGCTCTACGGACACGGCGATCTACCAGCAGGTAGATCACAATGATGATGGAAACAATCCCGCCACTGATAACGGCAAGTGCGGAATGGGTTCGTGGGAGGCCAAGGAAGCCAAAAAAGTGAATCAGAATATTGACAATCTCCACCAGCAAGGTGCCCCAGTACGCCCAGGGCTTGAGCGTCCACAATCCCCAGGCCAGAACGAGTTCGATCACACCCATAGCCAGGGGAAACCATCCCAAGAGAACATCGCTTAGAGTCCCCGTCGGTGTGGTCCCGATCACGCTAGAGAGGCCGCCAAGAATCTCAATGACGGCTGAGATGAATAGTAGGATAGCGATGATAGTGATACCGAGTGGACGTTTGCGCATCGTACCAGTGAATTCTTGCTGCATGATATCCTCCAATCGTGAAGCTGCAAGATCAACGCTTGATATGAAGAAAACAATGCGTGCTCCAATTTCGTTTCTGCACCTCACCTCGCTTTCTCAAGCTACTCAGACGAGCTTCTTCTGAACTAGAAGAGTTTTCAAATCGCTTACGACAAGATTGCATTTCTTATTATAGTATGTTCACCGATGAAATGCGAAAACGGGTTTTCAATTCGTCAAAATCGTCTCACTTGACGAATCACGACTGGATGACCACTACGTGATGGCGAAAGTCCAGTGGCAGATGCGCTTTGAAAAGAACTCAGGGAAACCAATAGACACGCAATCTTCTTCCACCTATATTTTGTTCATAGAAGATGAGTCACCCAAGATTGTCTTTTACCTGACTCACGAGAACTTCATGACAATTATGCAAGAGCTTGGCTTGGTACCTGGAAAACAATAAACCAGCTCTCCTGCTTCCAGAGAAAGCAACGTCTGACTCAGAACACGCTCTAAAGTGCAAAACTCGCCTCTCCTTTCATCTGGTCATGGCCAATCGGGCGATGGAGATGGGGGAGGCGTATAGGACGCGGTTGGTGGCGGGGCCTGCTGATCGGGCGGTGGCGCATGAGCCGAGGGAGAGGATGCAAGTCTTTTGATGTTGGCAACTTTTCAGCTCAGCTTACCTCGATATCTTTCTAAGGGAGGGAGCTAAAAGGAATGGCCGCATTAAAAGCATCCAATGCAGACGATTGCCTGGAAGCATCGGTTGCATCAACAGGCCCGGCCCATTTCAAGCCAAACTGACTTTGGCTATTGCGATTGTTTGCCCAAATTGAATCAGCGTTTTTGACGATAAACTGTTGGTACCGCTCATAGGAAGATGAGTCCTTGTTTTCTTCTCTCAGGGTGCGACAGAGATACCCCAGATGACGCATAAAGATCCCTTTAAATTGCGTTCCGTTGCCATCACATCCATTATTTGCTTCACAAGGCTCAGTCAAAATGCCGTTTTCATTCACAAGCGTTTTTATCGCCGCATCCGCAATCGCCTGGGCTTGTTGCAGAAAATAAGTTGCACCGCTGCTCTGCTTTATCCTGTACATTTCCACGAGCGCACTCAGAATAACGCCTTGATTGTACGTCCATGGAGGTTGACCATCGTTTTGGCAAGCATCATTCAGGCCATTATTCACGAGGTTCTGAGCATTGAGCATACCGCTTTTTTGGAACCAGTCCCACTCCTTGTGCGCCCACTCAAGGTAGGATGCATCAGCCACCCGTTCAAACAAGCGAGCTGCAACGGTCAAAAAGAGCTCGTTCTGAATGGCAGCTTTATACGTTCGATTCTTTTTCCACCACAATCCTCCTCCACATACATCGTCCCATCCCTTGCACATATCCTCAAAGAGCGTCTCAGCCGAGACTAAATAACGCTCGTCTTGAGTCAAATCATATGTCTTGATCCAGGCCAGCGCCCACCATCCTTCATCGTCATAGTAATTGCAAAAAAACTTGTTCTGCACGTTTTTCTCATAGGTATGAGTAATAACGCTGGAAAAGAAATTCGTGCCCGTCAGAAGAGAATGGTCTACCAATGCCTCAATAGCATTGGCTGCATTCCACCAGCCCATACTATTCCAGAGCCCATTCTCTGTGTTATACCAACCCTGGAGAGCCTCAATACACGCAACCGCGTATGCACTATAATCTGCCATCACGCTTCTCCTCTGATGAGCTTCAAAATGATCTCATCTTGGATTATCCTGAGTATCATCACGAACAGAGTCTTCTTTTCTTCATCCCCCAGGAAGTCTATCATAAATAGAGGTATCGCTCAACAGCATGAGTATGACTGGGTGCGTTTCATTTTTGTGCAGAATGCCTCCCCCCATGATGACCGCAAGGGTCATCACTACTATACACGCCTGAGCCGACCTGTGGAGCCATCGTGTATAGTAGTGATGACCCTTGCGGTCATCATGCTTTGTTTCAAAAGAGCTAGTACAGCTACTTCAGGGAGATGTATCTGAAGCTGGATGTTGATCTGAACCATCAAAGATGGCCCTTTCAAGATACATAGAAGGTGGCAGTACTACTTTAATGGTTTTTTCTCAGACTGTCAATGCGGATGGCATTATCCCAGGCCTGTCTTAAAGTGCTGAATGCCTCGGTCTCAAAAAGCCCTACGGAACTGGCACCGGTGCGTCCGGTTCTAGAGTTTAGCATGGTTGATGCTCGTTTCATTACCTGGTTTGAGCTTATCGGCTAGAAGGGGGTGATACCATACCCATAAGGAAAGAGGGCACCAGTGCAGCCGTTATTCTGATTGCAGGGTTCCTGCGTCACCGCGTTTGGCCAGGTAAAGGTCAGTTTGCCCCGAAAGCCATAATCACCAAACAACACGTCGGTGATGCCTTCGCCTTCAGTTGAGCCTATCCACGTGGCAACGAACGCAGAGGATTGCTTCAACTGGGTGTTGATGATTATCGGACGCCCAGAGAACAACAACACGACACATTTCGTTACCCGACTGCAAATGTCCGAGACCTCTGTCGCGTCGGTGCTGCTGAGTGCCAAAGTATTGGTATCACCATTGCCTTCGGCATAAGGTGTTTCTCCAACGGCGACGATCCCGACATCCCCTCTGTAATTTCCCTTCGTGTGGGTACCGACGAAGTTGAGTTTTACCGAGGATGACAGTCCTGCTTGCTGAATAGCCTGCCATAGTGTTGTTCCAATAGTGGTGGTCCCGCTCCCCCCCTGCCAACTGATTGACCAACCACCCAACTGATAGCCCAGATTATCCGCGTGATCGCCCCCGACTACCAGGGTATAGCTCCCAGTCTTCGACAAGGGCAGCACGCTGTTGTTCTTCAACAACACGAGCGACTCTCGCTCAGCCTGACGCGCTACCGCACGATGTGCCGCCGAGCCCACGTTGGGGGTATAGCTGCGATCGGTGTAGGGCTGCGTAAACAAGCCTAATGCGAACTTGGCCGTCAAGATACGCGTGACCGCATCGTCGATACGCGACATCGGAATGTTCCCCGCCTTGATTTCGGCATCGAGGGTACTGATGAAGGTCTTGTAGTTATCGGGGACCATAATCATATCTATGCCAGCGTTAATGGCTGTGCGGACATCATAGTGGTAGTCCGAAGAGATCTGGTCGATGGCTTGCCAATCCGAGACCACGAAGCCCTGGAACCCCAGATTGGGGGTGCCGGAGCTGTCTGTGCCCGTACCTTTTAGTTTGGTCGTGATTAAATACTGGTTGGCGTGATCTTTGAGCCCATTCCAACTACTGTAGGAGATCATGACCGAACCAACCTTGTTTGAGACAGCCGACTGATATGGCGGGAGGTCAATGGCATCCAACTGCTGCTCGGAAATCTGGTCATCTCCCTCGTTGAGGTACGGTGAGCCGGTACCCCAGGCAGTGTGACCGTCGCCGATAAAGTGTTTGGCGGTCGCCAGAATATTGGTTGGTCCCAGCGCGCCATTCGGCCCCTGGAAGCCAACGATGGCTGCCGCACCATCGGTGGCATTGTCAGAGGGAACTTCGCTATACCCCTCGTAGGTGCGTCCCCAGCGAATATCCTGTGGCGTACATACACAGGGGGCAAACGTCCAGCGGACACCGGTTCCCAGCACCTCGTCACGGGTCACCTGCTCGGCTTGGGTGATCAGCGCCGAATCATGCATAGCTCCCAATCCGATGTTATGCGGAAAGAGCGTTGCTCCATACACATTGTTGTGTCCGTGGACCGCATCAGCACCGTAGATAAGTGGGATGCCTAAACGGGTCTGGAGCGCGTAGTTCTGGAAGTTGTCCACCATATCGGCCCACTGGGTAGCGGTGCCGCCCGTGCCATTGGGACCGCCACCACCCCCACTCAACACCGCGCCGATGAAATAGGTCGTAATATCCGTGATCGAGTTGCCAGCCATGGTGAAGGCATTTTTCTCCACCTGGGTCATCTGTCCCTCTTTTTCAGGCAGGGTCATTTTCGAGACACAGTCACTGGGCGAAATGCACCCAAAGGACAGGATGGCAGAGTGCCGTGCCGTTTGAGTGTTTGTCGCGTCGGCTAGCAAGACCGGTTGCACAATCATCAGCATCACCATCACAGGCAGAACGGTTGAGATGAAGAGTCCAGTGCTGCGGATTCCGAGAGACTTTTGAAAGAAGTGCTTGTCGGTAAGCATACCTATCCCGTTCTCTCAAACATGGACATTTGGGACAGAGCCCAAACATCGCCTTGAGTTCCTGCTTCCACGTAGACAGTTTCACTTGCACCATTGCGCAAGCCAGAGCTGTCTACTCCACAGGCGTAAGTTCCCACCGAACTGGCGGTACTTCTTAAAGCTTCTGCTACAATGTTCTTAGCTGCATTCAAATCACGATCGAGCACCATCCCACACTGCTCACACACAAACGTTCGTTCTCTCAAAGACAGTTCAGGCTTGATATAGTCACATCCTGAGCAGGTCTTCGATGAGGGGTAGAAGCGGTCTATGGTGACGACGTGTGTCCCATGCCATGCCGCCTTGTACTCAAGCTGGCGTCGTATCTCTCCAAGGTTGCTGTCACTGACGGCCTGAGCAAGCTTGTGGTTTTTCAGCATTCCAGCCACGTGTAAATCTTCAATCGCTACCAGTGCGTGGTTTTTGCTGAGGTAGCTTGTGAGTTTATGGCTAGCATCTTTGCGGATATTGGCGATACGAGCATGGAGCTTTGCTATGGCCTTGCGTGCCTTGAGACGGTTCTGACTGCCTTTCTTGCGTCTCGACTTGGCACGTTCTAGCCTCTTGAGTTTCTTTTGAGCATGTTTCAAAGCACGCGGGTTCTCAAATGTCATCCCATCCGAACAGGTAGCTAGCACCTTAATGCCTAGGTCTACCCCGATGGATGTAGTGGTAACGGGTACAGGTTTCTCTTGCTCTCTCTCTACCTGCACACTGACAAACCATCTCCCCGCTTGCTCAGAGACCGTCGCACTAAGCACCTTCGCATCAGTTGGAATGTAGCCATGCTCATGAAGACGCAAGCGACCTAAGCGGGGAAGTTGCACAGCATTCTCAAAAACGTGGATCGCACCTGTCAGGCGAAATGAGCCGATAGCCTTGCTTTTCTTTTTCAGCTTGGGATAGCCCACTTTCCCTTTCAGCTTGCCTTGCTTCTTAAGCGCAAGCCTGCGAAAGAAGTGCTTAAAAGCGTTATCGAGGTCGCGCAAGGCTTCCTGCATGGCACATTTTGAGACCTCATAGGCCCAAGGGAACTCTGTTGGTTTAAGAGCATTCAGTTGCTTATGCAAGTCAACAGCAGAAGGACGTTTGCCCCTAGCACGGTAGATTTCTTGCGAACGAGACAAGCCCCAGTTGTAAGCAAATCTGGCAGCACCTGCATGCTTGAGACAGGCCGTGCGCTGTTCGTTATTCAGGTCAAGCTCAGTTTTGTAGCCCCGTACCACTTTCATGCTCCTGCTCGTCCTCTTCTTTCATCACCTCGAGAACGCAGCGTTGAATCCTCTCTACCCGTCTTTTCGAGGTTCGGCGTCCAGAGATACGGCTTGCCATGCTCGTTATGACGGCTATGAAATCGTCTCCAGCGAAAAACCGTTTTGTAGTGGACACCCATCTGTTTGGCATACTGACTTCATCTCATGCTGATAGAATAGCATAAACGCTCTCAAAAGTTAATACTTTGTTTAGCTATTTATCACCCTTTCTGTGGGAAAGTTGTCCCCTTGACGTTTCAAGGGAAATGGTGAAAAGGCAGGTAGGCACGCCATGCGACAAAAGTCATGAAATGCAGTCTGTTTCTTGCTTTCATAGAACAAGTGGTCTATACTTGGAGATGAGAAGATTAGACACTCGTATCGAACCTATCGAGAAAGAAAGAGGAAAATTTGACCCAATTTACTCGTCAAGAGCTCTTCCTGGTGTGAGCAGTGAGGTCTGAGGGGAGATGGGCCGCTGCTGCAGAGGCGGCATCGATGTCGCTCCCTTCAGTCAAGAGCTCATGAAACAACCGGGCGGCATCAGCCCTGGTTTCTTCTGCCCAATCGTCCCTGAAACACACGTCTCTAGCATCCTCGATCAGATCTTGAACAACCCGTTCCCAGAGGTAATAGGTCAGTGCCATCCAATCAATCTCCCTCTGTCCGTATCCTTGAAAAAATGCATCGGCTTGTGGTTCCCGGACAAAGATGAAATCGCGCTCTTTGGGAGCCAGCATCACCTCATCCCAATCGATCACACACACATGACCAGCATGGTCACGGAGCAGATTGGCTGGATGCAGATCCGCGTGAGAGATGACGTATGGCAATGTTCGCGACTGGAGCACCTCTGCCAGCTTTTCCAGGGAGTCCACTGCCGTGTGAATCGTGGACTGATGCGCCCGCCAGTCGGCGCGAAGAGCACGCGAAGATCCACTTCCACCGCGTCGCGAATGCAGGTGTTGGGTCTCAAAGGCACGTACCCAACGAGTGTACTCGGTCGGATCAAAGGTCTCCTTTCGCAGTGACTCAAAGCCCTCTGGCGGCAGCATGACCTGGTGAATCTGCTGGAAGATGGTTCCCACCTCCTTCCACTGCTCATTCGTCATCCCCGTCCAGCTCGTGTCTCCGTCAATGAAAGGGTACACGATCACGGTCCACTCCTCCAACTGGGTCCACAAGGCACCGCTCCTGGTGGGAACGGGAGCCACGACTGATGTGATCCCCTGATCGTTGAGATAGCGAGGAACCAGACACCGTGGTTCGTAGAGAGGTCTAGACGTGACTTTGAGCAAATAGGCCGTTCCCTGTTCGCTCACCACACGATACACCCCGGCGTTGTAATCCAGTCCCAGGGGAAGAAACTCAAGCGTGACGGGGTAAAGGTCATATTGGTCCTGGAAACAAGCTCGAAGCTGTTCCTCTGGAATCTTTGGTTGCTCACGCATAGCTCATTGCATCCTGTCTTTTCTTTCATGGTGTGTACATGCCAGTTCGTGGGTTCTATTCCTGCACTGACGTTTGAAGGCACGCGTTATCATTCACGTTTTTCCCTGCCAGAGATGGCGCATTTCGTCGCTCGACTCCAGCAAGTCTGATAACGTCCCCTCGAGAGCAAGAGGCCAAAACCATGAGCATGATTGTACATTTCAGTCAATGGTAGGTAGAGAGGTCATGGAGAGCACCTGTGAGGCAAAATGACACAAAGGGACCCTCAGGCAAAGAAACGGTCCCTGAGGCCCGGCTGAGAGCAGCTAGTGGAGGGCTTCAGGGTGGGCATCATAGAAGATATGCATATGTGTCCCCCTTCAGGCTAAAACAAGAGTGATATCTCATCGAGAGGATACTCTGAAGCAGCAAGAGTTGTCAAGGGATGCCCCAATCTTTATCCTAGCGACCCGATAAACTCCCTCAACCGTGCCTCCGCCTGGGCGAGCGCGGGCATCTCTAACGCAATTTCATTAACCTGCCCTCCATCCCTCCACTTCTCAGCCTGAGACAGCATTGCCCACAGGATTGCTTTGCGCTCGTTTTCCGTTTTCGCTTCTGCCGGTGTATAGAGCATACTGGTTGCCAGGCGCAAGCGCAGAGCCTGTGGCTGTTCGCCAAATGCGGTGCCGGGTAGGGCGGCGATGTCCCAGTGGTTTAGCAGGTACTGGGCCAGTTGTTCGCTGGTGGCGACGCCGCGTGCGAGCAGCGCATTTCGCCAGGGTGCGAAATCAGGATAGAGGTAGAAGCCACCCGCCGGGCGTGGACATAACGCGCCAGCCTTGATCAATGTTCCGTATAGTTGAGAGGTAGCGTATCCATGTATGCGTGCCGATGCCCTGACGTAAGCAGTGAGTTTGGTGTTGTCACTATAGGCGACGACTGCGGCCTCCTGCACCGGCGTTGTCGCGGACGACCAGATTTCGCTGGCGAGGGTGCGCAGCGAGGTCATGAGTTGTTTGCCTGCCGCGCCGCCTGGAAGAGCAGCGTAGCCAAGTCGCCAACCGCCGGCCGAGAAGGCTTTTGAGAGTCCGCCGGTGACGATGCAGCCTTCGGGATAAAATTGCGCGGGGGAGATGTGTGCGCGCCAGCCATGCGCGAGTTCCGCGTATATCTCGTCGCTGATGAGCGTGATGCTATGCTCGCGTGACCAGTGGGCGATGGCCTGCGTATCCTCGCCGGAGAACATACTGCCCGTTGGATTGCTCGGTGTATTGACAATCATGATGCGCGGGTTGGCGCCCTCGAAACGAGCGCGGGCAAGGGCTTCGGAAAGGGCCTGGGGAGTGAGCCGGTGATGATCGCCCGCATCGGTCTCGACAGGAATGACGCGCCGCCACGCCAGACGGGCGTGAGGAGCATAGCTTACCCACGATGGTATGGGCAGCAGCAGGTCGCCTTCCAGCGCCTGCAACAGAGTATAGAGCAAGGGCTTGCTACCAGGGGCGACAATGATTTGATCGGGGGTGAATGCGGGGTGGCGCGTGCGTTCCAGGTACGCTGCGATGGCCTTGCGCAGCGGAGAGATGCCTGCGACGGGAGCATAACCGGTATGCTTCGCGGCCCGTGCTAATGCTTCATTGAGCAGTGGGTGGAGAGGAAACGATGCTTCTCCAAAGCCGAGATGGATGGTTTTGCGCCCGGCGGCGCGTCTGGCTGCAACCGCTTCGTTGATGGCAAGCGTGGGCGAACTTGCCATGTCCTGGAGCGAAGATGCCAGGGCTAACGGAGCGCTGGCGTGTGTTTGCGCGACGAGTGAATGTTGCTGTTGTGGATTGTGCATAATTGGTTCCTCTTATTGATGCTGGTGCAGTCCTTGCGCAGGATAGTGTATCACACTGTCACGTCATGCAGGGCTATATTACCGGGATCAAGGGTTTCTCTGAGGCACAAAAAGCGTCGCTGCGCGCTCTGGGGGCATTCGAGGAAACGAGCGTTAGCGGGTAAATGAACACCACTTCGATTATGGGGTTTCCTCATCGTGCTCATGCTCGCGATGGGTGCCGCGAACGGAACGCTGCCAGGGAGATTCGTTTTCTGTCTCGCTTAAAGGTTGCTCTGTTTTTTGGTTCAACCTGGGATCGCGACTTACCATAGGCCCCCGATGATAGTCAGGATGTCGCTCCCTCCTAGCATCGCGATCTCCGAAAGGCGTGGGGGGCATTGCAGCATTGCGACCACCTAACGTACCATGAACGATATCTTGATTGGCTGGAGCAGCTTGTTCTTGAGCCGCCTGTTGTTCCTGTGCCTTTTGCTGCTCCAGGGCCTCCTGTTGATCTCTGGCTGCCTGCTGTTCCAGTGCTTCCTGCTGTTCCTGGGCTGCCTGGCGCTGTAGTGCTGCCTGGTGCTCATTTGCCTTTTGCCGCTCTTCTGCTGCCTGCTGTTGATCTGCCGCTTCGCGCTCTATTCTTGCCTGGCGCTCCGCCATGGCTTGCTGGCTCATCATAGGGTCCTGGGCCATTGAGGCCTTTTGGCGGTCGGTTGTTGTTCCCTGCGCGACAGCGCTATGACTCTGAAACAGATAATGAGAGGACATAGGGTCAAGCGCTCCTGGTGGAGCCTGTTCCACCATGCGAGCAAAATGATTCAGGTCTTCTTGTAGCACAGTATCAAAACGGTTGTCGCCACCTAGTTTCTCGCCGATTTCACCGAGGATACCAGCAGGAGGAGTGTAGTGAATATAGACATCAACCAAGGTTTGATCGAGACCTGTTGATAAAAATTTTACTTTACCGGTGTTTTCCGGGCCACTTGTCGAGCGCCAGCCAATCTGACGATCTTCAATCCAGTTTTCGTTGATGGCGTCCCATTCGTGGCGACCAAGAATTTGAGCTACCCAATGGCTGCGCTGATCATCATAATAGGTAACTTCTTTGACATAGCTCATAAACTTTGGGAAGTCATTGAAGTGTGTGAAAAGCGTATAGACCTGGTGTACAGGCGCGTTAACTGTGACGGAAACATGATGTTCTGCCATACTATCTTCCTCCTTTCGGATGATGCTGTGCCAGTTCTTTAG